>Ga0116223_10005705_pt1 | contig 10398 bp, 8 predicted proteins | sample Sb_taG_3_FD_90092 | JGI IMG/M metagenome (GOLD analysis project Ga0116223, IMG submission 90092) | Peat soil microbial communities from Weissenstadt, Germany - Sb_50d_a_PC metaG | ecosystem: Environmental > Terrestrial > Soil > Wetlands > Peat | place: Germany: Weissenstadt | collected 2010-09-21 | reverse complement strand
TATCGGCAGGGTAGAGTTTGGAGCAAGGCGTCTAAAGTCATGATGGATCAGCAGAATTTCGAAGCTGCGCAGCCCGCCCTGGCCGATCCTGCCGTGGCTTTGGCCAAGGCGCTCGGGCAGTGGCCCAAGGCTCTGCCGGCAAATCCCGAGGTGCCGCCGGCAAATCCCAAGGCGCCGCCGGACAAAAACCACGCCAAGTCGGGCCCGTCGGTGGAATCCCTTATCAGGGAACACGGCCTCAAGCTCGGCGAGCAGAACCAATTGACCATTCGCCGCATCAAGCGCGGCCAGGGCTATTCCTTCGTCCGCGCCAACGGCTCCCACATCCGCTGTGCCCGCACCATCCGCCGCCTGCACTCGATGGCAGTGCCGCCCGCCTATGCCGAAGTGCGCTATTCGCCCGACCCGACCTCGCATTTGCAGGCGGTGGGGCGCGATGCCGCCGGCCGGCTGCAATACCGCTATCACTCCGACTGGGAAAAAGTCCGCGAACACCGCAAGGCCCACCGCCTGGCGCGGCTGGTGGCGGCGCTCCCGAAGATCCGCCGCAACGTCTCTGCGCATCTGTCGGGAGAGGCACCGACCCGCGAATTTGCGCTCTCGGCGGTGATCGAACTGATCGCGCGCACCGCGATCCGGCCGGGCAATGAATCCTATGCCCGCCTCAACGGCACCCGCGGCGCCACCACGCTTTTGAAGTCGAACGTGACGCTGGAAGGCGATTGCGTCGTGCTCTCTTTCAAGGCCAAGGGCGGCAAGGCCGTGCGCAAGGAATGCGACGCCGCCAAGCTCGTGCGCGCGATCGGCATTTTGCAGGGCGTGCCGGGCAAGCGCATGTTCCAGTATCTCGACAATTCCGGCAACGCGCGGCCGGTTTCGACCACGCAGGTCAATGCCTTCCTGCGCGAGATCGCCGGCATCAAGATTTCGCTGAAGGATTTCCGCACCCTGATGGCGTCCGCCGTGGTGCTGGAATCGCTGTCGCGGATTTCGCCGGCGGCATCCGCCCGCGGCCGCCGCAAGCAGGTGCTGGAAGCCGTTCGCGCCGCCGCGGATGAGCTTTCCAACACCCCGGCGATCTGCCGCAAGAGCTATGTCCACGACACCATCGTCACCGCCTTCGAGGACGGCATCCTCGAGCGCTTCGCGGCGACCATGAAGGGCTACCGCACCCAATCGAAGCGCGAAGCGCTTCTGGCGCAAGTGGTGCTGGCAGCAGCCGCGTGAGCCTTTCTCGTCGTCCCCGCGAAAGATCGTAGGGTGGGCAAAGCGTAGCGTGCCCACCATCTAGACGAATAGCGAAGCAGCTGGTGGGCACGGCGCAAGCGCGCCTTTGCCCACCCTACACGGCTCGCTGATTTTGAATTTCAAACAACTTCCTTCGCCGTCATTGCGAGGAGCGACGAAGCAATCCATGTCGCGACCGCGGAGGTATGGATTGCTCCGCTCCGCTCGCAATGACGTTTTGTCGAGACACGACTCCACCCTCCCGCAACGCAAGCGCGCCCGAGCTGTGCGGAAAGAGTCCCTCAAAGAAAATCGAGGGCACAGGGAATGCCGGGCGCTCGATAGCGCCCGCAGCCTCGCATGCAAAATAAAAATAGCATACGAGTTAGTCACCGCGGTCACACCGGAACCACCCGGCATTCCCTGCGCAATGGTTTTAACGGTTTCCTTCGAGCTCCCCGGTGACCGGGCTTTCTTGCCACCGTCGCCCGCAAGATCATCACCTCGCAAGCTTGACATCAGCGTCGGGATGCCAGGACCACACGACTTCGCCGTCCGCTTTCGCGCCGCCCGTCTTGCGCCGCCAAAGCGTCCACCGCATCCCGCACCCAACGTCCGTGACGATCGCGAAACGCCCCTCTTGGTGAGGCGGGACAGCGCGGGAAGATGCTTTTGATTTGGGGTTGAGATCAATCCCGTCGGGATGCGACAGATTGGCACGACGGGCGAATCAGTTTGGCGGCGCAGAGCGCCAGTTTCCCTCATGGTGAGGAGCGCATCTTCGCGCGTCTCGAACCATGAGGCCCGGATGGTGCCACTCATCCTTCGAGACGCCGCTTACGCGGCTCCTCAGGATGAGGCTCACACCCCGCCCATCTTGCAGACGATCTTCCACTCTTCCGCCGTCACCGGCTGCACCGAGAGGCGCGAATATTTCACCAGCGCCATCTGGCTAAGTTTCTTCTCCGCCTTGATCGCGACCATCGTCACCGGCGTCTTCAAGGGCTTGTCGGCCTTGATGTCGACGCAGACGAATTTGCCGCTTCTGTCGGTGGGGTCGGGATAGGCCTCCTTGATCACCTCGGCGATGCCGACGATCTCCTTGCCCTCGTTGGAATGGTAGAAGAAGGCGTGGTCGCCTTTCTTCATCTTCACGAGATTCTGCCGGGCGGTGAAGTTGCGCACACCGGTCCAGGCCTCGCCCTTGGCGCCCTTTGCGACCTGCTGGTCCCACGACCAGCTCGACGGTTCGGATTTCACCAGCCAGTAATTCATCGCACACCATCCGTTCGTCATGGCCGGACGTAGCCGTCCGCAGGACGGCGTCGCTTCCGCTCGCCTATGCCCGGCCATCCACGTCTTCCTTCCACGCATTATCCAAGACGTGGGTGCCCGCGACAACATGTTTGAAGACGCGCGGAGCCTGTCATCGGGCCGCGCGATGGCGCGGACCCGTTGGCGCGGCGTTTGCGGGCTGGGACGCGGCCGGCGCCAAATGGTTCGGTTATCCGACCTTCTGGGTCAATCGCCTAGGCGCGCCGGTAGAGGAGCTTGGGGTCACGCCGGATGGAATTGGTTCGGGCCTGGGTGATCTCGTGAAGTTTGTGCTCGCGTAAATTAGCATGATCCGGACTCGAAAGGCCACGTTAGCGCAAAGTGGGAATCGGCTTTCCGTAAGAGCTCATGCGCGATAAAGCGCGAGCCGGTAGGTATAACGAATTAGGCGTGAACCCAAAAATTCAGGGGGTCGGAGCACGTCCGTTTTGCTGCGCTTAACGGACTCACGTCGAGCATCGCGTCATGTCCGAAAAGTGCCCCAAAACCGGAAGTGACATCGCTATTCGATCACCTTGTCGGCGCTTGCGACCAGCGCGAGCGGCACGGTGAGCCCAAGCGCCTTCGCGGTCTTGAGATTGACCACCAGTTCGAACTTGGTCGCCTGATAGACCGGAATCTCGCCGGGGCTCGTACCGCGGAGCACCTGATCGAGCTGGCGGGCAAGCTGGCGCATGAGACCCGGGTAATCGACGCCGAAGGCCAAGAGCCAGCCGGGCTCGGCCGCGAAAGGCAGCGAGAAAATCGCCGGCAGCCGGTGCGTCTCTGCGAAGTCGCGGATGACGTGCTGATTGACGATATTTTCCACCGTGTCGGTAACGAGGAGCGCGTCCGCACCGCCCTGCACCAGCGCCTCCAGGGTGCGCCGGTATTCCGTCTCGCCCAGCGGGCTATCGATCGGCCGGTAGAGGACAGCGCAGCCGAGCTGCCGGGCGGCCTCGCGCAAGGTCGGCCCATAGCTGCGTTCCCATGCCACGGGCGACGTCAACACGCCGATTTTTGAGGTATTCTGGCTTACTTCCCGCAAGAGCTCGAGGCGCTTGCTCCAGATCTCCGGGCCAGTATCCAGGCTGACGCCGGTAAGATTTCCGCCCGGCCGCCTCAAATTGTCGACCAGGCCGAAGCCGATGGGATCGGTGACGGAGGCGAGGATGGGAATCGTCGTCGTGACGGCCTTCACTTCACGCGCCATGGAGACGCTCAGGACGACGATCGCATCCAGCTTTTCATCGACGACCGCGCGAGCGACCTCGGCGTAGCGCTCACGCCGCCCCTCGCCGGAATAGGTTTCGATCGCAAGGTTCTGCCCCTCGACATAGCCGAGGTGCCGCAGCTCTTCGAGAAACGGCTGCAGTTGGGGCGACTTCTTGATTCCTGCGGCCGGGACCACGGGATCAACGATCGCCACGCGGAAGGCCTTGACCCGCTCCTCGGCGCTCGCGCGTGTCGCCGCGGCAATCGCCAACGCGCCCCCGATGAATTCCCGTCGCTTCATTCGCCGTCGCCCATCGTGATGACCGCCACTCATTCGATCACCTTGTCGGCGCGGGCGAGCAGCGTGGGCGGCACGGTGAGGCCGAGCGCGGCGGCGGTCTTCAAATTGATCGCCAGCTCGATGGTGGTGGGTTGTTCGACCGGAATGTCCGCGGGCGCCGTGCCGTTCAGGACTTTGACGAGCTGGCGGGCAAGCTGGCGGAAATACCGATCGAGGGGCGAGCCGTAGCCCACGAGAGCGCCTTGCTCGGCCCACTCCGGAAACTGGAAAACGGCAGGCAACCGGGCTTTGGCCACACTCTCGATAATGAGCGCTCGGTTCAGGTAGAATTTCACCGAGGCCAGGACATTGATGGCCGGCGCGCCGGCCGCCCTTGCGGCCTCGATCGCCGGCACGATCTCCTCGCGCGTTTTCGCACGATGGATCGACAGCTCGATGTTGCGCGAACGCGCATCCTCCTCCAGCGCTTGAAGCTGCTGTGGCGGCGTCGTGTCGGGATCGGCAAGCACTGCGACATGGCGGGCGGACGGGACCAACTCGAGCAGGATCTCCAGTCGCTTGCGGTCGAGCTCCGGCGAAAGAATGGCGATCCCGGTAATATTGCCGCCGGGATGCGCGAGCGAAGTGGCGAAGCCTTCGCCGACGAGGTCGTCGGTGATCGTCAGAATCGGAATGCTCTGCGTCGCGCGTTGCACGGCTCGCGTTGCCGAACCGCCAGCGGTCACGATTGCATCAACGTCGGCCTTGACCAGCTCCTTGGCCAACTCGCCAGCGGCCGCATCATATTTTTCGAAGGCGAACCCGAACTCGCCGACGATGACGAGATTTTTGCCTTCGACGAAGCCGTTGGCGCGCAATTCGTCAAACAAGGGCGCCCATACGCGCCGGTCCCGGGTAATATGATTGCCGATGCGATAGGTTCGCCCCGGTGTTTGCGCCCACACCGCGGGCGCGAACAGGGTCGTACCGGCAAGCAACAACATTGCGCGGCGCGACAGGGTCCGGGACGGCAGCCACGAACGCTTCATTCGATCACCTTGTCGGCGCGGAGGAGCAGCGAGCGCGGCACGGTGAGGCCGAGCGCGGCGGCGGTCTTCAAATTGATGGCCAGTTCGACGATGGTGGGTTGTTCGACTGGAATGTCCGCGGGCGCCGTGCCGTTCAGGATTTTGACGAGCGGGCGGCCATGCTGGCGCTCTAACCGATCGAGGGGCGGGCCGTAGCCCACGAGAGCGCCTTGCTCGGCCCACTCCGGAAACTGGAAAACGGCAGGCAACCGGGCCATGGCCACACTCTCGATAATGAGCGCCCGGTCCAGGTAGAATTTCACCGAGGACAGGACGTTGATGGCCTGCGCGCCGGCCGCCTTGGCGGCCTCGATCGTCGGCACGATCTCCTCGCGCGTTTTCGCACGATGGATCGACAGCTCGATATTGCGCGACCGCGCATCCTCTTCCAGCGCTTGAAGCTGCTGTGGCGGCGTCGTGTCGGGATCGGCAAGCGCCGCGACATGGCGGGCGGACGGGACCAGCTCGAGCAGGATCTCCTGCCGCTTGCGGTCGAGCTCCGGCGCGAGAAGGGTGATCCCCGTAATATTGCCGCCGGGACGCGCGAGCGAGGCTGCGAAGCCTTCGCCGACGAGGTCGTCGGATGTCGTCAGAATCGGAATGCTCTGCGTCGCGCGTTGCGCGGCTCGCGTTGCCAAAGGGGCGGCGGTCAGGATCGCATCGACGCCGGCCTTGACCAGCTCCTTGGCCAACTCGGCGCGGGCCGCATCATATTGATCTATGGTGAGTCCGAACTCCCCGACGATGACGAGATTCTTGCCCTCGACGAAGCCGTTGGCGCGCAATTCGTCAAACAAGGGCGCCCATGAGCGCCGCTCTCGGGCAATGATGCCGATGCGATAGGTTCGCCCGGTGTTTGCGCCCAAGCCGCGCGGGGCGCGAACAGGGTCGCACCGCCAAGCAACAACATTGCGCGGCGCGATAGGGTCTGAGAATATGGCAGCCACGAATGCTTCATTCGATCACCTTGTCGGCGCGGAGGAGCAGCTTGTCTGGAAATTCGAGGCCCAGCGCTTTTGCCGTCTTGAGATCAAAACAAGATCGAATTGGATGCCTGCGTCACCAGCAGGTCACCGAGCTTTTCACCCTTGAGGGTACGTCCAGCGCGCCTCGACCAACACCTAAAGCATAGCAACTTGCAACCGATTGGCGAGTACGAATCGCACACAACCGGCCTCAGAGTTTGGTCAGGCGCGACTTCCGGATCGGGTCATTCGCGTCGATTTTGGCGTTCGCGGACACGTCCGGTCAGGGGGTAATCTCGGAGATGCCGGTTGTCCAGTATCTGGCTTCGGTGGGATAGGGCTGGGGCGAGGGATTACGATCCATCGTCGGAGCAGCGCCCCCTCACCCGATTTGCACCGGACGCCGGGTCGGACTATCCCTCCGCCTTGAACGGGCGCGTCAGCAGGCTTTCGATCGCATCGTCGATGGTCACGGCGCCGCGCAGGATGTCGGCGACCGCATTTGAGACGGGCATATCGACGCCCTCGGCCGCCGCGAGCTCCATCAACACGGGCGCGGTGAATTCGCCCTCGGCAAGCCTGTCTTTCGGCCGCGCCTCGCCGCGCCCGAGCGCCAGGCCAAGCGCGAAATTGCGCGACTGCGGGCTCGCACAGGTCAGGATCAGATCGCCGAGGCCGGACAGGCCGACAAGCGTCTCGGCGCGTGCTCCAAGCGCGCGGCCGAAACGGGCCAGCTCGGAAAAGCCGCGCGTGGTGAGCGCAGCCTGCGCCGAGGCGCCGAGATTTTTGCCGACCGCGATGCCGACCGCGATCGCCAGCACGTTCTTTGCCGCCCCGCCGATCTCGACGCCGCGGACGTCTGTGGTGTGGTAGGGCCGGAAGGTCGCCGATCCCAAGGCTTGCACCAGGCGGCTTGCGAGTTCGGCATCTTTGGCCGCGAGCGTGACCGCGGTCGGCAGGCCGCGCGCCACGTCCTCGGCAAAGCTTGGCCCCGACAGGATCGCTGCCCTCGCAACGGGCGCGGCTTCCGCGATCACCTCGGTCATGAATTTGTGGGTGCCGCGCTCGATACCCTTGGCGCAGGCGACGAGCGGCGTCGCGCCGGCAAGATGGGGGCCAAGGGCTGCGACCGCGGCGCGCAGATGCTGCGCCGGCGTCGCGATCAGGATCACTTCCGCCGATGCGGCGAGCTTGATATCGCCGGTCACCCCAATCTTTGCGTCGAGCTTCACCCCCGGCAATCTCGGATTGGTGCGCGTGGCGGCGATCTCGGCCGCCAACGCCTGGCTACGCGCGCAAAGCACAACCTCGCGCCCGGCCCGCGCGGCCACGCCGGCGAGCGCCGTTCCCCACGCGCCTGCGCCGACCACGGAGACTCGATTGAATGCCGGCATCGTCATTGCGAAGTCTCAACTATGCTCCCTCTCCCCCGCTCTTGCGGGGAGAGGCGAAGATCGCGCGCGCGGCGTGATTTCGCTTCCATCTTCAAAACCCCGCCCGCGTATTCGAATACTCCGCCGGTGCCGTGGCGTTGCTGTCGAGCAGCCAGCGGGCGCGGGGGGCTGTGTCCATCGTGTCGGTCAATCCGATCGCCAGCCGTTCCGCGCCGGCCCATGCGATCATCGCGCCGTTGTCGGTACAAAGCGCGGGCGGCGGAATGATCAGTGTGGTCTGCGCCTTCGCGGCGACATCCTGCAAGGCGCCGCGGATCGCCTGGTTGGCGGCGACGCCACCGGCGGCGACCAGCGCGCGCGGCGGACCGAACTGTTCGTGGAAAAGTCTCAAGCCCACGCTCAAGCGGTCCGCGGTCGATTCCAGCACCGCCGCCTGAAAACTGGCGCAGAGATCGCGGATGTCGTGCGGCTCCAGCGGCGTCATCCGGCTGATTTCATTGCGCACCGCGGTTTTCAATCCCGACAACGAGAAATTGGCGTCGGGACGGCCGAGCATCGGCCGCGGGAACGCGAATCGCCTGGCGTCACCGCCTGACGCCGCGCGCTCGACCTCCGGCCCGCCGGGGTAGGGCAGGCCCAGCATCTTGGCCACCTTGTCGAACGCTTCCCCCATGGCGTCATCGACCGTGGTGCCGAGGCGGACATATTTGCCGACGCCGATCACGGCGACGATCTGGGTGTGACCGCCCGAGGCCAGAAACAGGCAATAGGGAAACGCCAGCGCACAGGTCAGCCGCGGCGTCAGCGCATGGGCCTCGAGATGGTTCACCGCGATCAGCGGCGTGTTGTGCACCATCGCGATCGCCTTCGCCGTCGTCAGCCCCACGATCACGCCGCCGATCAGGCCGGGGCCGGCGGCAGCCGCCACGCCCGAGAGCTGCGCAAAGGAAACGCCGGCTTCCTTCATCGCGCCGTCCACGATACCGTCGAGCAGGTCGACATGGGCGCGCGCCGCGATCTCCGGCACCACGCCGCCGAAAATGGCGTGCTCCTCGGTCTGCGACCTCACGATGTTGGACAGGATCCGCCCCGTACCGTCGCTTCCGCGCTCGACCACGGCGGCTGCGGTTTCATCGCAGGTGGTCTCGATCCCCAGCACCAATATTCGCGTATCGTTAGCCAATCTGAGCTCTTGTGCTTTCGCGCAATCCGGAGTTTCCCTTAACTCGGTAGCATTCCTCCGTCGCAAGGTGCAATCGTCGTTGCGATAGGAATTCCGGGCCTTAAGAGTTTAAAGCATGGCCATTCTCGTGACACGCCCGCAACCGGACGATGAGGCTACCGCCGCTAGTCTGCGGGCCAGGGGTTTTGAGGTGCTGCTCGCGCCGATGCTGCGGTTCGAGGCTTTGGCCTTCCATGAGGACGCGGACACGCATTACGGAGCGATCATCCTCACCAGCGCCAATGCGCTCCGCGGCATCGCATCGCACCTTAAGGGCAATCCGATGCTCAAGCTGCCGCTGTTTGCGGTCGGAGAGCACACCGCGGCCGCCGCCCGCGCGGTCGGATTCGAGCAGGTGATCTCGGCCGAGGGCGATGCGGGAAGCTTGCGCGATTGCGTGCTCGCCAGCGTCAAGGCGAAGGCGCTGAAGAAAACGAGCCCGTTGCTTTATCTCGCCGGCGCCGACCTTGCCCGCGATTTGGCGAGCGAACTCGGCGAGCGCGGCTTCACCGTCGTGACGCAAACGACCTACCGGATGGTTCCATTGTCCAGCCTGCCGCGCGCGACCTGCGACGCCTTTGCCGCCAACCAGATCGAGGCCGTGCTGCATTATTCACGGCGCAGTGCGCGCGCGTTTCTGGAGTCGGTTCGCGCCGCGGGCGTCGAAATATCGGCGCTTTCGGTTCCGCAATGCTGCATCTCGGCGGGCGTAGCGTCGCTGCTCCGCGACGCCGGGGCGACCCAGGTCATGGTGGCGGCATCGCCGGTTGAAAATGCCTTATTTGCGCTGCTGGACCGTGCTTTGCGGGCCTGATCGCGCTAAAACGCCCCGCGCCGACCGGAGATGAGCGCATACCGATTCGCCTCCGCAGGCATCAAGAGGAACCTTAAGGATGGACGAAGACAGGCCCGAAGACCCCTCACACCAGCCTGATTCGGGCCGGCCCCGACGCGCGCCGCCGACCATCGACCTCGAGGCCTCCGAGGTGTCGGGGCAAACCCAGGGCGGAAATGCCGGCGCCCGGGCCAGGCGGTCCTTTGCGTGGCCTTTCTCTTGGCCTTTTTCCCGACCTTTCCCTTCGCGCCTCTCACTGGCTTTTTCTTGGCCGCCGGCAACGGCGATTTCCGCGACACTGGTGGCTGCCGCGACCAGCGCGGTAACGGCCGCGCTGGTGATCGCGGTCGCCTGGGCCATTGGATGGCCGGGCGAGACGGTTGCGCCATCGGCCAATCCCCAGAGCAATGCGAGCGCCATCGACACGCCGATGGCCCGCGTCGCCGATCTCGAGGCGCGGTCAGTGAAGCCCGCGGCAAACGACCCGGCGCTCGCGGGGCGGCTTGAGGCGCTGGAAAAATCCGTGACCTCGTTGCGCGGCGAGATCGCCGGCGCCCGCGCGCAGTCGGAGAAGATGGCCGCCGATCTCAACGCGGTGAAATCAGCCCCGCGCGAAGGCGGCTCATCGCCGGATCTTGCCGCGATCAATGAACGCTTGAGCGAGATCGAACGCGCGGGCCATGCCGACAGCGCACAGCAGCGTAATCAACCGGCGGACGATTTAGCGCTTCGCCGCGTTGTCGTGGCCTCCATGCTCGACGTTTCGGTCCGGCAGGGCGAGCCGTTTGCCGCGGCGCTCGCTGCCGCGAAGGCGCTCGCGCCCGATCCCGATGCGCTCAAGCCGCTCGATGAGTTTGC
>Ga0116223_10005701_pt1 | contig 10410 bp, 10 predicted proteins | sample Sb_taG_3_FD_90092 | JGI IMG/M metagenome (GOLD analysis project Ga0116223, IMG submission 90092) | Peat soil microbial communities from Weissenstadt, Germany - Sb_50d_a_PC metaG | ecosystem: Environmental > Terrestrial > Soil > Wetlands > Peat | place: Germany: Weissenstadt | collected 2010-09-21 | reverse complement strand
GACGAATTATTTGCGCAGGTCGTGGCAAATTCTTTTCCGGGTACCCCGGCCGGAGCGCCCGCCGAAAGAAGGCCCTGGCAGCGAATGGCTCAAATTAGCCGAACGGCCCTAGCGCATTAGGGGCGCTCGGCATAAACGCTCGTTTCGCCCGTAATGCCAACCAAAACTAGCGACCGAAGTTCCACTTATGCGCGACTCAATCTCACCCCCTGACCTGGACCTCCCCATGTGAGGATTGGTCGCAGAACGGAATAAGTTGCGATTGATGCTCAAGCAGTAATACACAGGGGTCCGGTGCACATTCGTACGTGCAATCGGTGTGATGCTAATGAGCCACGATACCTTGGAATCGCAATTCGCGTGAAAAGATTGCAAGCACCTGGATGAAATGCTGCGCATCATGAAAGACTTCGAAGCAGGGCAATGATCCACATCGAGGTATCGCTCGGCGTTGATCTAGGAATCGGGAAAACGTGGGCCGAAGCGACTTATGGAGCTGATACATGAGGCGATGGATCATTGAACGCGGCGCCCGGGCTATGGTTGGATCTGCGGGCCTCGTTGATCCAGCAGGGTTCTCAGACATTTCTTTAATCAGGGCAGCTTTGCGACTGGCATGGTTAAGAAGCCTCCGGGCTATTGGCATTCGACAGATTGTGAGCAAGAGCGGCCTTGGTTATCCTTTCGTTTGTCAGATTGGCGATCTCGCCGAACATCCTTTTTATATTCGCCGCGCTTACCAAAAGGAGCTGGAGCTCTGTGCGGCTTGGTTGCGGCAGGAACGCCAAGAGGTTGTTGTCTATGATGTGGGTGCGAATAGCGGTTTCTTTTCTTGCCAACTCGCCCAGATGCTCGCCAATCAATCGGTGCGGATCTATGCCTTCGAGGCCGTACCAACAACCTTCTCCGCACTTGTGACTTCTGTGCATCGGCTCGGTTTGCAGGAAAGAGTTTTCCCTTTTCCAACAGCGGTGAGGGATCAACTAGGGCCAACCCTGCTCACTTACTCTAAACGAAAATCACTCTGTTCTCGGGTTACGCCAAAAGGCCTCGATAGCCGGATCGGCGACAATCTCACCCATGCCGTCGGGATCACCTTGAATGAATTTCATTTATGTTCTGGCGCGTTTCCGGCTTTGATGAAAATCGATGTTGAAGGAAGCGAACTGGCTGTCTTGCGTGGTGCTCATAGATTGCTATCACGACCGGATCGGCCAGCGATTCACTTTGAGTATAATCCTGATACCATCGCCGAAAGTGGAGAATCTTTAGAGGCTTTTCCTAAGCTACTTTCTGGTTACAAGCTCCACTATGTTGACGATCTTTCGGGACAAAAATTCCCCTTCGGCTGTCCTATGAGCGAAAGCAAGTTGAAGCAAATAGATTGGCTGTGTAATCTGTTTGCTATTCCTGAAAGAGAAGATTCAGAATCTCGTTGGGTCGCAGCGCTCGCCGATGCGCAATCGCGGATGGCCTGATGAGCGGGTTCGAAGCGTGACGTCGATGCGTCTCTGCCAATCCAGGGCTCTCTCAAGCTAGGGCTCTCTATTGAGGCGAGCTCCGCGTGCTGCGCGGCGGATCGACCTTGTCCCAGCGCGTTGCAAGGACCGTGTCGCAGATGCCCGGGCTGCCGAAGCCGTCGCTGAAACTCACGTCGAAGCGACGGTGATGTTCGCCATGCGCCTTGCTGGTGATGGCCCCGGCAACAATGCGGCCGAGAATCGGCACGGCCTTGAAGAAACGCGTGTCGCGCAAGGGAACGGCGAAATCATAGCCGGAATGTTCGTAGACGCCGCCGAAGGCCCCTAGCCCGGCGACGACGACCTGGAACAAGACATCGCTGCCGCCGCCACCGACGAGCACGAGCGGCAGAAGATAAGGCAGAACGATTTCGAGAAAGAAGTCCGGCGCGCTCATGTAGCAGGCGCTGATCGCCTTGCTCGCGCCGGCCGAATGATGCACGGCATGGCCGAGCTTGCGCATCAGACGCGGGTGATGCAGCACGTAGCGATGCGTGGCATATTGCACGACGTCGTGGCCGACCGCGATCAACGCCATATAAATGATGAAGCGCCAAGGGCTCAGATGCAGCGCACCGGTAAAGGCGAGCCCCGCCCATTGCACGGCGATCAGGGCAGCATCACGAAGACCTGATTGGCCGCGACGCGCGGCAGAAGGTCGAAATAGCCGAGCCGATCCGCCCTGCGGACCTTGGCTTTACCGAGGTGCCCCGTACGGTCGCAATATTCGAAGGCGACGCCGAAACCATGATAAACCGCCATCATCGCGATCCAAGTGAGGACCGAGAGCGGCAGCCATGCCGGCAGAGCGCCATTCGCACCAAGACCCATGCATTCTCCTTATCTCTCCAGAAGCATTCCGGGCCAAGCCCATCCCGTCTAGGCCCGACTCGGCGGAAGGCGCAAGCCCGCTACGCAATCGCTGGCGAACTGAAGCGCGGCAATTGCAGACGTAGCCCGCAAGCATCGCGGCCCCGCTTGAGATCGGAGGCTGCATCGGCCGCGGTCGATAGCGAATTTAGCCCGCTCGTTCAATGATCGGAAGTCGGCGAGGCCTGATGTCGCATCGCCTAGGCTTGGCGGTATCCTAGGGGAAACTCTTCTTTCGGGCTTGACGCATTTTGCGCCCCGGGTGAGGGAAGCGCGGCTCCCTTCTCTCGGCCACCGACCATGCCCGAAGCTTCGCCAGAAAAGCAGCGCATCGCCCGCCAGACCGCCCGGATCCTGCTCGAGGTCGCGGCGATTTCGGTCAATACCGAGGCGCCCTTCGTCTTCACCTCCGGCTGGGCGAGTCCGGTCTATACCGACATGCGAAAGGTCATCTCCTATCCGCGGCTGCGCAGGGCGCTCATCGATCTGGCGGCGGAGACGATTGCCACGGAGATCGGCTATGAAAGCCTCGATGTGATCGCCGGCATTCCCTTTGCCGCTTGGCTCGCCGATCGCCTGACGTTGCCGATGCAATATGTCCGCAAGAAGCCGAAAGGCTTCGGCCGGCAGGCGCAGATCGAAGGCACGATTTTCGACAAGGGCCGCACCTTGCTCGTCGAAGACCTCGCCACGGACGGGCGCAGCAAGGTCGGTTTCTGCGAGGCTTTGCGCGCCGCCGGGCAAAGATGCGGCATGCCTTCGTCTTCTTCTTTTATGACATTTTCCCGCAGGCACGGCAGCTGATGGCTGAGCTCGGTCTCTCGCTGCATTATCTCGTCACCTGGTGGGACGTGCTGGAAGTTGCGCGGGAGGATGGATCTTTCGCCGCCACGACCCTCGATGAGGTGGAAGAATTCCTCCCCCACCCGGCCGCCTGGTCGGCGGCGCATGGCGGCATCGCCGAATTCAGGCCTTAGGGCGAAAGGGCCGTCCGGCGTGTGCGGGCTGCAACAGGCAAAGAGTTTTTCGCAAACGGCGCAATTTGGCGCCGCTGTCGCCAAGGTCTTGACGCAAAGCCTCATTTGAATGCCGCCATTACCGTCAAGATGCAGCCATGCTGCGGAGATCATTGCGAGTTGGCCATGGCAGTGCTGTCGAAGATTGAGCAGCTTCGCGAGATCAGGGGCCGCCTGCCGCAGGCCAGGTTGGCGCTCACCGCGATGATCAGCCTTGTCGCGATGCTGGCTTTCGGGTCGGTCATGCCGAAGCCGGCCCTCTGGCACTTCCTGGCTAGCCCCTCTGCCTTGCCTGGCGCAGAGCAGCAGGCCTGGGCCGGCCATCTGGCGAATCCTGGTACGGCTGAGCAGCCGGCCACCCAACCCTTGACCTCGGCGTCCTATACCTCGGGCTTCGACAAGGCCGCGGCGGGTCTGGCGCCCGCGCCGGTTTCGCCGGCCAAACCGCATGAGGCACGCGATCCACGCGCCTGCCCCGACGATTTGAGCTGTTCGTTCAGAACGGCGAAAGTTGTGCCGCCGCGCCGTTCGCCGGCCGGCGCAGTCGCGGCTGCCAGCGCGGCCCCTGATGTCGCTCAGTCAGCCGCGCCGCCAGCGGCGCATCCGAGCGGGCTCGCGGCCTTGAGGATGCCTTCGCCGCATACGCTTCTGAAACCGTTTACGTTCGTCGCCGACACCTTCACGGGCTTCATCAAGAAGCTGTGATCCGTGCGACAGAGATGCGCAATCGTCGGCGGATCAAACCGAAGGCGCGCAATCGTCACCGGTGCTCGACGCGCGGTCGCCACGATAGGTCATCCGACAAAACATAAATCGTAACGGCCGCCAAAAACATCACAGCGCCGACCCAGAACAGCGGCGAATGATGAATGCGCCTCCAGTCGCGGCGACGGGCTGCGGGCCTTGCCGCGCCTTTATGTTGATTTTCTTTATTCACTTCCGGTGCCCGATTTTCTTGATCTGAATCGGATGTCAGCGCATCGATCCGCGAAATGGCGTCAGCCGCTGCCCCAAGCGTTGCCCAGATGCCGTTGCGTTATCGAATGGCATTAGGAACGCGGCGTAATCCATTGTTTTTACCTGGTGAGCGCGGCGGGACTCGAACCCGCGACCTCCTGATTAAAAGTCAGATGCTCTACCACCTGAGCTACGCGCTCGTTGCGCCTGCACCTAACCGCATCGGCCGAACCGGTCAATAGAGCCGGAAAAATCCATTGCCCCAACGGCAACGCCGGCTCATTTCATGAGCAGCATCAGGCCAATCACGAGGCCGAAGACCACCAGCGAAAGCGCGGTGGTCCACACGGCTTTGATGAACAGCCGCGGCTCGACCGGCGCGCCGGGGTCGGTGCCCGGAACATAATCGCCCGCCTCATGCTGCGAGCGAATGCCGAACGGCAAGACCGCGAACAAGACCACGAACCAGATCGTGAGAAATAGAACCACGGCCAACGGTATCGGTAACGGCATGTTTCGCGCCTTTCGCGCCGTCCGCGGCGCCAATCCCTGCCATATAATCCCGCCGGCGTGACGGGCTCTGTTGCAGCGCGGTCACGTTACTGACAAATCGAGCGTCGCGCACAACCTTTGAGCGTCCGCGCCATTGCCAAGCACCGGCGATGGTCGGATGATCCGACCTTGGCGCCGCAATTCGGCTTTTTTCGATTCGCTTGCCTGGTTTATCCGGCGCCTCGCTGACACGCCCTGCCGCAACGGCTTCGCTTGGAGCGGTCGCAGCAATGAGCATCTGATTGGTCGCATGTGACGGGGCGAGGATAGGAACCAGTTTGTTGTTTGCCCTAATAACGGAGCCGCCCACCTCCCAGCAGCGAAACCTCGGCGGCTCTCCTTGGCCCGGTGCGTCCGGGCCATTTTTTTGCTCTCGAGCCAAGCGCAGCCACATTTACGCTTCCGCGTAGCCCGGCCATGACGGGTCACCTTTCGCCGGTCCGATCGCGGCTCAAGCCCTTGGCCTGGAGCTCCGCAAGATAGGCAGACCACTTTTCCGCGTGGCGCGCGCCGAGCTCGTAAAGATAATCCCACGTGTAAATGCCGGTCGAATGGAGGTCGTCGAAGGTGAGCCGCACAGCGTAGGTGCCGACCGGCACGATCTCGGTGATCGCGACCGCGCGTTTGCCGCCGACCGTCCTTCGCTCCTGGGCCGTGTGGCCTTGCACCTCGGCGCTGGGGCTCATCACCCGCAGATATTCGGCCGAAAGGTCGAAGGCGCGGCCGTTCTCGAAGGTGACCTTCAAAGCCCTGCCGCCATCCGACAGTCGCAATTCCTTCGGCCACTGCCTCTCCATCGGCACCTCAGCCATTCCATGCCCGGCGGACCCAGCCTATATTACGCCAATGAACAGTCCTTGCACCGATCTTGAGCCGGCGGCGCCCGCTCGGGCCAGAGTGGCGCCCCTCGTCGATCCTTTCGGCCGCAAGATCAGCTATATTCGCGTCTCTGTGACGGACCGCTGCGACTTCCGCTGCATCTATTGCATGGCGGAAGACATGGTTTTCCTGCCCAAGCGCGATGTCCTGACGCTGGAAGAGCTCGATCGTGTCTGCAGCGCCTTCGTTGCGCGCGGCACGCGCAAGCTCAGGATCACCGGCGGCGAGCCGCTCGTGCGCCGAAACATCATGAGCCTGTTCAAGGCCTTGTCGCGCCACGTCGGGACGGGCGACCTGGATGAGGTGACGCTGACGACGAATGGCTCGCAGCTCGAGACCTATGCCGAAGAGCTCGTTCGCTACGGAGTCCGCCGCATCAACGTCTCACTCGATACGCGCGAGCGCGACAAATTCCGGGCGATCACGCGGCGCGGCGATCTCGACAGGGTGATGGCCGGAATCGATGCCGCGCAAAAGGCCGGGCTCAGGGTCAAAATCAATATGGTTGCGCTCAAGGGCGTCAACGAGCGCGAGATCATCCCGATGATCGCCTGGGCGCATGGGCGCGGCATGGATCTCACCTTGATCGAAGTCATGCCGCTCGGCGCGATCAATGCCGAGCGGATCGACCAGTATCTGCCGCTCGACAAAGTGCGCGCCGAGATCGCCCGCCACTTCCGCTTGCGCGATCTCGACTATAGGTCGGGCGGACCCGCCCGCTATGTCGAGGTCGAAGAGACCGGCGGACGGCTCGGGTTCATCACGCCGCTCACCCATAACTTCTGCGAGAGTTGCAATCGCGTGCGGATCACGTGCACAGGTACGCTCTACATGTGCCTCGGCCAGGAAGACTGCGTCGATCTGCGCACCCCTCTGCGCGCCGCTGCCAACGACGAACTCCTCGAAGCGGCGATCGAAGCGGCGATCGCCCGCAAGCCCAAGGGACACGATTTCGTCATCGACCGGGCGCATGCCGAACCGGCGCTCAAGCGCCACATGAGCGTGACGGGCGGGTAGAGCCTCGTCATTGCGAGGAGCGGAGCGACGAAGCAATCCAGAATCTGAGTGTGCGTTCCTTCTCCCCTTGCGGGAGAAGGTGCCACAGCAACCCCACCCGGCCGCCATTAGCCCGTCGGACGGGCGTCGCAAGCGACGCCCTATGGCGGCCCCCTCCCCCTTTGCAAGGGGGGATGAGCGCTGACGGCGGGTCGCGCATCCTTCCCCTTCCAGGGGAAGGTGGCAGCGGCGCGAAGCGACGCTGCCGGATGGGGTATCTATTTCCCGCTCTACTCGATCAAAATCTTCGGTGCTTCCCTTGCGCGACCCTTCTCGAGCGCCGCGCGGATTTGCGCGGCGATGTCGCGATAGGCGGCCGCATGCGGGCTACCCGGCTCCGCCACGACGATCGGCCGGCCGGCGTCCGAAGTTTCGCGAATGCCGAGCGCCAGCGGGATTTCGCCGAGGAAGGGCACATCCCATCTTTCCGCCTCGTGGCGGGCACCGCCGTGGGCGAAAATATCCGAACGGCCACCGCAATGCGGGCAAAGGAAATAGCTCATGTTCTCGACGATGCCGAGCACCGGGACGTCGACCTTGTTGAACATCGAAATCCCCCGCCTTGCGTCGACGAGCGCGAGATCCTGCGGCGTCGAGACGATCACGGCGCCGGCAAGAGCCACGTTTTGCGCGAGCGTCAATTGCGCGTCGCCCGTGCCGGGCGGCATGTCGACGACGAGGCAATCGAGCTCGCCCCAGGCGACCTCGCGCAACATCTGCTGGACCGCGGCCATCACCATGGGTCCCCGCCAGACCACAGGCTCCTCTTCGTCGATCATGAACCCGATCGACATGGCCTTCACGCCATAAGCGACGAGCGGCTGAATGAGGCGATTCTCCACCTGCGGCTTGGTCTTCAAGTTGAGCAGACGCGGCAGCGAGGGCCCGAAGATATCGCAATCGAGGATGCCGACGCGCCAGCCGAGCGAAGAGAGAGCGAGTGCCAGATTGACCGCCGTCGTCGACTTGCCGACGCCGCCCTTGCCCGAGGCGACCGCGATGATCCGCGCGATGCCTGGTATACCGATGTTGCGTGTCACCGTCGGTCGTCGGTGCGCGGAGAGGCGTGTCTCGCCGGGCGCCTGTTTCTGAGCCGTGAGGCTGACGAGCGCGGTGCTGACGCCGGCCATCCCGCGCAAGGCCTTCTCCGCGGCAAGCCGCATGCCTTCGAGCGCGGCGGCGCGCGCGGGCTCGACCGACAGCGACAGATAGACTTTGCCGTCCCTGATCGAGAGACCGGCGATGGCGCTTGTCTCCGGCAGAGGCGTCTTGCCATCCGGTCCTGCGACCGATTGGAGAGCCTTCAGCACGTCCTGCTCGGTGACCATCTGCGGCTCCATAGCGCTCTAAGAATGCGATTTATGCTTCCATCGCCCGGCGTTCAACCAAGCGAGCGACCGTCATTGCGAGCGAAGCGAAGCAATCCAGAATGTGCAGGCGCGTTCCTTCTCCCCTTGCGGGAGAAGGTGCCCCGCCATAGGGCGCGCTCCGCGCGCCCGTCGCGTTATTGAGCGCCCGCCGCGCGCGGCGGGCTATGGCGGGGCGGATGAGGGGTTACATCGTTCTCGAATTGCAGCCATTGTAACCCCTCACCCGGCCGGCTCCGCCGACCACCCTCTCCCACAAGGGGAGAGGGTTCGCGCACTTCGTTTGCAATGACGATCCGTCGATATCAACCAAGGCGCTTCAGCGCCGCTTCATTCGCAGGTGAAGCGCGACGGACGCCGCCCGCTACGAGGGGCGCCTTCTACGCGAGGGACTTCTCGAACTGATGCAACTAACGAGCACTGTTCGGTTGTGCATTCGATTTTCCCTTTGGAGCTGCTTGAAGTATAGGCGCCGGGCAGAGATCAACCCACTCGCTCAACATTTTTTGCGGATTCCAGAACGCTACTATAGGTTGCAGAACGCAGCCACCTGGATTGTCCCATGCCGTGAAGGATTCCTGTGCAAAAGGGGATCTCGCCATGCGAGGACTAGGCGCAGCGTGCGTCTCGAACACGCGGGCGAGCGCACAAGCGCCAATTGAGCTGCAAGCGCTCGGTTTCAGCGGAATCGCGATCATGCTCCAAGCCGCGCCAGCGCCGCGGCGAGCTTTTCGCGCCGCTCTTCCACCTCGGCCAAGCGTTCGCGATTTTCCTCGACGACTTCTTCCGGCGCGCGGCTTAGGAAATCCGGGTTGCCGAGCTTGGCTTCGATCTTCTTGGCGTCGCTCGCCAATCTTTCGATCTCCTTGTGCAGCCTGCCCTTCTCGGCCGCGAAATCGATGATGCCGGCGAGCGGCAGAGCGGCCAGCGTGCCGCGCACGATCATCTGCGCCGCGTGAGCCGGCGGCTCGGCGGCGAAGGAGATCTCGGAGAGCCGGGCAAGGCGCTTGATCGTCTCTTCCCAGGTCCTCGCGCGTGCGAGAGTCTCGTGATCGGCGCCGATGAGCACCAGCGGGATTTGAGCACCGGCCGGCACGTTCATCTCGGAACGCACCGAGCGCACTTCCGAGATCAGTTCGACGACGAAGCCGATTTCCGCCTCGGCGGCTGCGTTCTCATAGCCTTCGGGCTCCGGCCAAGCCGCGAGCGCCAGGCAGGTATTGCGCCCTGCCCCGCCCTCGATGCTCCATAGTTCCTCGGTGATGAAGGGCATGAAGGGATGCAGCAGCTTCAAAATCTCGTCGAGCACGAAGGCGGTCGCGGCCTGCGTTTCGGCCTTTGCAGCTTCGTCGGCGCCTTGCAGCAAGGGCTTAGCGAGTTCGAGATACCAATCGCAGAAAATATTCCAGACGAAACGATAGGCCGCATTGGCCGCGTCGTTGAAGCGATAGGCGGCAATCGCGTCCGTCACCTCCGCCGCGGCCTTGTCTGCCTCACCCACAATCCATCGATTGAGCGTGACCGAGAGGTTGCGCGGATCGAAGGCATTGGTGCGCGAACAGGCGTTCAGCTCGGCGAAACGCGCCGCGTTCCACAGCTTGGTCGCAAAATTGCGATAGCCCTCAACGCGCTGCGTCGAGAGCTTGATGTCGCGCCCCTGCGCCGCCATCGCAGCGAGCGTGAAGCGCAGCGAATCCGCGCCGTATTCGTCGATCAGATGAATGGGATCGATGACGTTGCCCTTGGACTTCGACATCTTCGCCCCCTTCTCGTCGCGGACGAGGGCGTGGATACAGACGTCGCGGAACGGCACCTCATGCATGAAGTGAAGGCCCATCATCATCATCCGCGCGACCCAGAAGAAGATGATGTCGAAGCCGGTGACGAGCGTGCTCGTCGGATAATAGCGCTTCAGATCCGGCGTCTCGTCCGGCCAGCCGAGCGTCGAGAAGGGCCAGAGCGCGGAGGAGAACCAGGTATCGAGGACGTCTTCGTCACGCCATAGCGGAACGGTCGCCCCTTTGAACTCGGGTCGGCCACTGCTATCTGGAAAAGTTGATTCGAGGAAAATTTTCATTCGAGCGTCTGCTCTCGATAGGACTTCTATCGGCTTGCAGTACCGAGCTTTGGCAGCAGCAATTGCGTCAGCCTCAGTTAGCTCACAAAAAACATCATTACCGAGCCCGTACCAAG
>Ga0116223_10005699_pt1 | contig 10414 bp, 11 predicted proteins | sample Sb_taG_3_FD_90092 | JGI IMG/M metagenome (GOLD analysis project Ga0116223, IMG submission 90092) | Peat soil microbial communities from Weissenstadt, Germany - Sb_50d_a_PC metaG | ecosystem: Environmental > Terrestrial > Soil > Wetlands > Peat | place: Germany: Weissenstadt | collected 2010-09-21 | reverse complement strand
CAGCTCGGTCCAACCGACTTCGAGGTGAGCCTCATGCTTGAAGGCGGAGCGGGTCAGGGCGCTGATACGATGTTCAAGTTCGAACTCAACTACGCGGGAGTGTTCCGAGTGGAGAACTTTCCTCCCGACCAAGTTCAACCGGTGGTCATGATCGAGGGGCCGCGACTGTTGTTTCCCTTCGCGCGTCAAATCATCGCGGACGCGGTGCGCGGCGGCTCATATCCGCCGCTCTATATCGACCCGATCGATTTTCATGCGCTGTATTTGCAACGATTGGCCGCAGCGGGCGGTCAGCAGCAGCAGCGGACTGCGTGATTCGTTTCAACCAACGCCAACAAGGTAGCGCAACCAGATCGCGCCATCGCCGAGGCCTTCGATATACCGAGCGTGAGCGCTCGCTTCTTCACGGTCGATCGGATATTTGTTCGCTCGCCGAGCCTCAGAGCGTGGCGCAAGCGCGAAGGCTAGCGGGCCGGCGGGCCCGCGCTCCTCGCCGAAGACCAGCGAGCGCTGCCGACCTCCCGTGAGCTCGCAATATATCTCCACAAGAATTTCCGCGTCGAGCAACGCGCCGTGCACGACGCGCCGCGACCTATCGATGCAATAGCGGTCGCACAGAGCGTCGAGACCGTTCGGCTGTCCGGGGTGCTTTCTTCGCGCAAGCGTCAGCGTGTCGACGACACGCTCCATTCCGATCGTCTCGCGCCCCAGCCTCGCCAACTCTGCATTCACGAAGCCCATGTCGAAATCGGCGTTGTGGATGATGAGCCTCGAGTCGCCAATGAAGGCGAGAAATTCGTCAACGACGCTTGCGAAGACCGGTCTTTCCCTGAGGGCGGCGGCGGTATGACCGTGTATGCGCACGGCGTCTTGGGGCACGTCGCGCTCTGGATTGAGGAGCGTGTGGAAGACCTTTCCTGTCGGGGCGTGGTGGACGATCTCGACCGCCCCAATTTCCAGCACCCGGTGTCCCTCGGCAGGACTAAGGCCGGTCGTTTCGGTGTCCAGCACGATTTCACGCATGGTGGGCCCGGTCTCGCACGAGCGCCGCGGTTGCGCGCATGAATTGAGCGACGATGGCGCGCGTCTGGTCGAGACTGCCCCGCGTGTCAATGATGAAATGGGCCCGACGCCTCTTTTCCACATCCGATGTTTGGCGCGATAAAATGGCGTCGAGCTTGGTGTCGGTCATACCCTCACGCGCCAAAGCTCGCGCGCGCTGCACCGACTCCGGCGCGCTGACGACAATCACGAGGTCAACGCTCGAATCCTCGCCGGTCTCGAAGAGCAGCGGCACGTCCACGATGACGAGCCGACGGCCTTCGGTCGCCGAGCGTTCCAGGAACCGAGCGCGCGCATTGGCGACCGCGGGATGCACAAGACTTTCGAGCTGTCGCAGCGCGTCGGCGTCACCCAAGACGAGCGCTCCCAGGCGCTGGCGGTCGATTTGTCCCGAGACCGTGACGCCGGGAAACGCCGCCTCGACCGATCTCGCGCCGTCGCCAGCGTAGAACTCTCGCACCGCGTCGTCCGCATCAAATATTGGAACGCCGAACTCGGCGAACATGGCGGCGACAGTAGATTTCCCCATCGCAATCGAGCCTGTCAGTCCGGCGACGATCACCGCCCCTCCTCGCGCGTCGCAAGAACCTCGGCTTCGACCAGCGCACGCAGCGCCGCCGTTACGACGGGTCTCTGGCCGAACCAACGCGCGAACGCGGGCGCAGCCTGATGAAGCAGCATGCCCAACCCCTCCGCGGCGCGTAAGCCGCGCGCCCTCGCGGCTTCGATCAGCGGCGTGCGCAAAGGAACATAGACAACCTCGGCGACAGCCGCGCCGTCAGGGAGCACGCTCAGATCGATGACGAGCGGCGGTTGTCCCGCCATGCCGAGGGAGCTCGCGTTGACAAGGAGATCCGCGTCCGCAAGCGCGGTCGCCAGACGAGCCCAGGATAACGCTTTCGTCGAGCCGCCAAAATGCGAGACAAGCGCTTCGGCTCGGGCTTGCGTTCTGTTGACAACCGCGATGCGCTCAAATCGGCGCGACATCAATGCGTAGACGATCGCTCTGGCGGCTCCGCCAGCGCCGATGACGACGGCCGATTTCGCTCGCTCAGCCCAGCCGGGCGCGCTTTCGTCCATGTTCGCGAGAAAGCCGGCAACGTCGGTGTTGTCGCCCCATAAGAGCCCATCCTCTCGCCAGACGGTGTTGACTGCCCCCAGCGCGTCTGCAACGGGCGTACGCCGGTCGCAGAGGATGGAGGCTGTTTCTTTATGGGGCGCCGTGATGTTTGCGCCAACGAGTCCGTCGCGGCCGATTCGAGCCGCAAACTCGCGAAATTCTCCGGGTTGGACGGCAAACCGCTCGTAACTCCCCGCTAAGCCGAGCTCGCTGAGCCAGTGACGATGGATCGTCGGCGACCGCGAGTGGTCGACCGGCCAGCCCACCACCCCAGCGCGAGGCCGATCAGTCTCGATCATAGCAAAATCAGATTCTCGCGCCGCAGCCAGGGAAGGAGCCTGAACATCGGCAATCCAACAACAACCGAAAAATCGCCTTCGATGCGATCGAACAGATGGGCCCCAAGCCCTTCAACCTGATAAACTCCGACGCACGTAAGCACCGCGGGCCCGGCACGATCGAGATAGCGCGAAATCGTAGCGGGATCGAGATGCCGCATTTGAAGGTTCGCGTGATCGCTGTCAACGACCAGCGACTGTCCGAAGCGGGCGACGCAGAAGGCAGACGTCAACCGATGCGTCTTGCCCGCGAGCGCGGCGAGCGTTTGGGCGGCCTCGGAGAAACCGCGCGACTTGTGGATGATCCGGCCTTCGAGCGTGAGCGTCTGATCCGCGCCCAGGCAATAGGCGTCTGGCCGGAGCGCGCTGACGGCGAGCGCCTTGGCCCGCGCCAACTCGGCCGCCAGGGTTTCGAGCGAACCGCCGGTCGCCAGATGCCGATCTTCGCACGCGCGCTCGTCGATATCGGCGGCGACAACCTCCGCGTCGAGTCCCACGGCCGACAGAAGGGCCCAGCGGCTACGACTCTTCGAAGCAAGGATCAAAGGCCCAGCCCCGCCCCAAACGGCGGGCGCCGGCGTCGGTTCTCGCGATAGAATTTCGGCCTCCTGCATGGCTTTCAGCCGTCGGCAATAAATTTGAGACGATGCGCGCGATGGAGATCGAGGATGGCGGCCGCCGTCTCCTCAATCGACCGTCGCGTCACGTCGATCGTCGGCCAGCCACGTTCGGCGAACAGGCGGCGAGAGGAGGCGACTTCCTCAGCGACCGCGGCTCGATCGACATATTCGCTCTGCGAATCCGCGTTGAGCGACAGAAGGCGATTCTGCCGGATTTGCACGATTCGATCGGCGGAAGCAAAGAGGCCGACAATCAACGGACGGCGAAGATGGTCGATCGCCGGCGGCAATGGCATGTGCGGCACGAGCGGAACGTTGGCAGTCTTATAGCCTCGATTGGCAAGATAGATGCTGGTCGGAGTCTTCGATGTGCGGCTCACCCCAATCAGAACAATGTCCGCATTGCTCAGATTTTCGGGCGACAGACCATCATCGCTCATCATACTGTAATTTAGCGCATCAATCCGCTTGAAATAATCGACGTTGAGCATGTGCTGAGCGCCGGCGCGCGGCGTAGCGTTCTGTCCGAGGTAGGATTTGAACAATGTCAGGATTGGTCCTAGGACCGACAAGCACGGCGAGCCCGATGCTTCGCACCCTTCTTCAAGCCGCTTCGAAAGATCGGAATCGACCAGCGTAAAGAGAACGATTCCGGGCGCGTTCTCGATCTCGGCAATCACTTGGTCGAGCTGGGAGGGGGTGCGCACGAGCGGATACACGTGTTCGATCGAGGCGACGCCTTGATATTGGGCTGAGGCGGCTCGCGAAGCGGCAATCAGCGTCTCGCCTGTGGAGTCCGAGACCAGATGAAGATGGAAATAGCTGCGGCCCAATGTGGCCCCCACCGACGAAAATCGCCAGCGGTTATAACCGGCCTCGTTTCTTGTGGACAGGCGTGGAAAGCTGCGCTCGCCGACGATGCGGCGTTGGCGCTCTTGGGATTGGACGCGCCCGTCGCTCGAGGTGACTCACAGCCGTCCAACGCGGGACAAATTCTACGTCCTAGCAAAAGCCGGGATGAACTGTGGGGATAACTTATAACAAGTGTCTACCGCCATTTGGCGCCATTTGGAATTTGTTAACAAAACGTTAATTGCTGCGAGCCGCAGGTTCGCAGCCGAGGATCCCATCCCGACCTCCTCCAGCGGCTTTTTTTGGATAGGGCTGGCTTTCCTCAATTCGACGCTCGAAGAAGAAGTAACAATTCCCGTTTTGGAATCTCTCTTTGTTGCCGATCCGCGATCCACTTGCATCAAGGTGGCGCAACGCCTAAAGCCATCGGCCAATCCAAGTCGCCAAAATGGCCGCCCGCAAGTCCAGACTTCGCCCATGCTGCCCTGGCTTAAGGCCCTTCACGTGATCGTTGTCATCTCATGGATGGCGGGGATGCTGTATCTGCCGAGGCTGTTCGTTTACCACGCCGACGCGCCGAAGGGCTCCCCACTGTCGGAGACCTTTAAGGTGATGGAACGCCGCCTTCTGAAGGGCATCGTCAACCCCTCTATGATCCTCGTATTTCTCACTGGGATCACGATGGCGTTTCTGACGGGATATTGGCACGAGCCTTGGCTCCAGGCGAAATTGGCCCTCGTTCTCGGTCTCGCAGGGATGCACGGTTATTTTGCGCGCTGCGTGCGCGCCTTCGCTGCCGACGCCAATGACCGATCCGCTCGATTCTATCGCGTTTTGAACGAGGTTCCGGCAGGGCTAATGATTCTAATCGTTGTTTTGGTCGTGGTGAAGCCGTTTTAGATTCGTTAGAACTCCTCTAAATCTCGCGGTGGGCGCGGCGAATGGCCGTTGAAAATTTCCGCGATCGCGATTATGTACGGGTGCTGCGCGTCAACGCGGGTTCCCCGCGGCTTTTGGATCGCCCGATCCTACTTTCGTCGCGGCAGCCCGACACGACTGAATGTCGCGTCTGGACGTCGTCGCCATCTTCCATCAAGTCTGTGACTTTGCGGGCCTTCGGGACCGAAGGTCCGAGCTAAAGGTCCGCCAATGCGGGAAATGAAACTCAAGGATTTAAAGCAAAAATCTCCCACCGAGCTATTGGCCTTCGCTGAGGAGAACGACGTCGAAAATGCATCGACAATGCGCAAACAGGAGTTGATGTTTGCGATCCTAAAACAGCTTGCCAGCGTCGAGGTGCAGATTATCGGCGAAGGAGTGGTCGAAATCTTGCAGGATGGATTCGCTTTCCTGCGGTCGGCCGATGCGAATTATCTCGCCGGACCTGACGACATATACGTCTCTCCGTCGCAGATTAGACGGTTGGGGCTGCGCACCGGCGATACGGTCGAAGGCGTAATCCGAAGCCCGAAGGAGGGGGAGCGTTATTTCGCGTTGCTGAAGTGCAACGCAATTAATTTTGAGGACCCGGAAAAGACTCGGCACAAAGTCCATTTCGACAACTTGACGCCGCTCTATCCCAACGAACGTTTGCGGCTTGAAGTCGAAGATCCGACCCGCAAGGATCTGTCGGCGCGAGTCATCGATATCGTGGCGCCGATCGGCAAGGGGCAACGTGCGCTAATTGTCGCGCCCCCGCGTACAGGCAAGACGGTGCTCCTGCAGAACATCGCCCAGTCGGTCACCGCCAATCACCCGGAATGCTATTTGATTGTGCTTCTCATCGACGAGCGCCCGGAAGAGGTGACGGACATGCAGCGTTCGGTGAACGGCGAGGTTGTTTCGTCAACTTTCGACGAACCCGCAGTGCGTCACGTTCAAGTCGCCGAGATGGTGATCGAAAAGGCCAAAAGGCTCGTTGAGCACGGGCGCGATGTGGTAATCCTGCTCGACTCGATCACGCGACTGGGGCGCGCTTACAACACCGTTGTGCCCTCGTCCGGAAAGGTTCTTACCGGCGGCGTCGACGCCAACGCGCTGCAACGTCCGAAGCGATTTTTCGGGGCGGCGCGGAACATCGAAGAGGGCGGCTCGCTGACGATCATCGCCACCGCGCTCATCGACACCGGTTCGCGCATGGATGAAGTCATTTTCGAAGAGTTCAAGGGAACCGGCAACTCGGAAATCATCCTTGATCGCAAGGTGGCGGACAAACGCACTTTCCCTTCGATGGACATCACGCGGTCTGGAACCCGGAAAGAGGAACTGCTCGTGCCGCCTGACATCCTCAAGAAAATGTACGTGCTCCGGCGAATCCTCAATCCGATGGGCACAGTTGACGCCATCGAGTTCCTGCTCGGCAAGCTGCGCGAGACGAAGACGAACGCCAATTTCTTCGAGTCCATGAATACTTAAGCCGGCCTGCCGCCGCCCTCGGGCATGACCGGATTTCTAGTAAAACAAATCCGTCGAAAGGAGAGGGTCGCCCGTGTCCGAACCGCTGAAGCCGACCCTTGCCGATCTGCGAGCAGAGATTGACCGCATCGACGCGGAAATGCATGTGCTTCTGATTGAGAGAGGACGGGTCATTGATCGGCTGATTGAAATCAAGACGCGTCAAGGAGGGGGTTCGGCGTTCCGCCCGGCGCGCGAAGCTTCGATGATGCGCGCAATCGTCAAGAGGCATCGTGGTCGTTTGCCCGTCGACACTGTCGAAAGCATTTGGCGCGTGATCATCTCGACATTCACTTACATCCAGGCGCCCTACAGCGTTCACATCGACGTATCACGAGGTGACGCCGCGATACGAGACTCGGCGCGCTTTCATTTCGGCTTTACCGTTCCGTGCACGCCACACGTCGGCGCTGGAGAGGTGATCCGGGCAGTGGCCGCATCGGGCGGCGATCTAGGCATGTTTGCCCTGGACGGCAGTCCGGGAGCCGGCGCGTGGTGGACGCAGCTTGTGCCGTCAGAAGCGCCCAAGATTATCGCTCGATTGCCGTTCGTGGAGCGCGCGGATCACCCCGCGGGCATGCCTGTTTTCGTCATCTCGAAGCCGTTGGCCGATGGAGCCGCGCGCGATGTGGTGCTGGAATCGGTCACGCTTGATCGCTGGCATCCCGACGCTTCTGATGCTTTGCGCACGGTCGGGGCGGAAGTGATTGGCTCCGCCGCCGATGGGATGGGGCTGTCCTTGCTCGTCGCACGGCCGGGAGGGATCGCGGCGGACGCTGTGAGCGCCGCACTGCGATCAGCCGGCGGCGCCGACGTGCGTGGGTCGGAAGTCGGCGCGCATGCGGATCGATTCGACGCCTCGGCGTTGCGCGAGCGCGCGATTTGAGGCTATCGAGGGCGATCATGTCATCCCCCTCGTTGCTTCGCCCTGAGCCGCGCCCAGAGATTCTGGCGATCGAGGCCTACGTACCCGGCAGGAGCCGCGTCCCCGGGGCCGCGAAGATTCATAAGCTGTCATCGAATGAATCTCCTCTAGGCCCGTCTCCAAAGGCGATTGACGCCTTCTGCGCATGCGCGAGCGATCTTGCGCTTTATCCCGACGGTTCAGCGTTAGCGCTCCGGGAGGCGATTAGTCGGCGTTATGGGCTCGATCCAGCGCGAATCATCTGCGGCAACGGATCGGACGAGCTGCTGGCGCTGCTCGCGCATGCGTTTCTGGGTCCCGGCGACGAGGGACTCTACAGCGAACATGGCTTTCTCGAATACCCCATTTGCATTCGAGCGGCCGGAGGGGCGCCGGTCGTCGCGAAAGAAACGGACAAGACGGTGAGTGTCGACGCCATGCTCGCGAAAGTGAGCGCGCGCACGAAAATCGTTTATCTCGCCAATCCCAACAACCCAACCGGGACATACATCCCGTTCTCCGAAGTCAAACGTTTGCAGATGGGATTGCCGCCGGACGCGCTATTGGTGATCGACGCCGCATACGCGGAATATGTGACGAGGAACGACTACGCCGCAGGCATCGAACTCGCTTCGTCATGCGAGAACGTCGTAATGACCCGAACCTTTTCCAAAATCCACGGCCTCGCCAACCTGCGCATCGGCTGGGCCTATGGCCCTGCGCACGTGCTCGACCCGCTCAATCGCATTCGCGGGCCATTCAACCTGAACGGACCGGCGCAGGCCGCGGCTGTCGCCAGCCTTGGCGATGTCACTCATATCGAGGCCGCGATCGCGCACAACTCACGTTGGCTGCCGTGGCTAAGTCAGGCAATCTCAGCGTTGGGCATCGACGTGACGCCTGGCGCGGGCAATTTTCTGCTCCTGGCGTTTCCGAAGGAGCCTGGACGAACGGCGGCAGACGCAGACCAATTCTTAAGTGCGCGCGGGTTCATTTTGCGCGCGGTGGCGGCTTACGGCCTGCCGGACTGTCTGCGGATGACGATCGGCGACGAAGAAGCCAATAAGGGCGTTGTCACTGCGCTCGCCGAGTTCATGCGGGGCGATCGTGGTTGAGCGGCTTGGGCCGCCGCTCATCGAGCCGATTTTTGAAGAGCTCGCGATCATCGGCGTTGGACTGATTGGTTCGTCGATCGCGCGCGTCGCACGCCGGCGGAATGCGGCGCGGCGCATTATCCTGGCGGATCGATTGGTCACAACCTTGGAGCGCGCCAAGGCCTTGGGGCTCGGCGACGTCGTCACCGACGACGCCGCTCGAGCGGTTCGCAACGCCGATTGCGTCGTTCTATGCGTGCCGGTCGGGGCCAACGAGGCCGTCGGACGCGTCATTTCGCCGGCGCTCGGGCCAGGGACGATCATCTCGGACGTCGGGTCGGTCAAAGGCGCCGTGATTTCCTCGTTGCAGCCGTTGCTGCCCGCCCATGCGCGTCTCGTGCCGGCGCATCCGGTGGCGGGGACGGAACAGTCGGGGCCCGACGCTGGATTCGCGAGCCTCTTCATCAATCGGTGGTGCATTCTGACGCCGCCGGACGGGACAGACGAGGGGGCGGTGGCGAAGATGCGCGCGCTGTGGGAAGCGTTCGGGTCACACGTCGAAATCATGAGCGCCGCCCATCACGACCTCGTGCTCGCCATCACCAGCCACGTGCCGCATCTCATCGCCTACAACATTGTCGGCACAGCGGCCGATCTGGCCGAGGTCACGGAATCGGAGGTCATCAAGTTCTCGGCCGGCGGGTTTCGTGATTTCACCCGGATCGCCGCTTCGGACCCGACGATGTGGCGCGACGTTTTCCTGCACAACAAAGACGCGGTGCTGGAGATGCTAGGCCGGTTCAACGAGGATCTAACTGCATTGCAGAGGATGATTCGTCGCTCGGATGGCGACGGGCTGTTTGCCTTGTTCACCCGCACCCGCGCGATCCGCCTCGGGATTGTCGCGGAGGGCCAAGAGACCGCTGCGCCGGATTTCGGTCGGCGCGCCACTGAGACCGACGAGCCGGCTTGATGAACGTAGCCCCGGAGCTCGCTTCGGGCGGGGATTTGTGGGTGTTCGGGTACGGGTCGCTGATGTGGCGGCCGGGATTCGCCTACACGCGTCGATGCAAGGCGACCTTGCGCGGCTGGCGAAGAAGCCTGTGCGTCTACTCGCATGTCTACCGGGGCTCGCCTGAGCGGCCCGGACTGGTGCTTGCCCTCGATCGAGGGGGGGCGTGCCCGGGCGTGGCTTTCCAGGTCGACTCGGCGCTGCGCGAGACGACGATTCGCTACCTGCGTGAACGAGAGCAGGTGACGGCCGTCTATCTCGAACGTGTGGCGCCGATTACGCTCGAGTGCGGCGAACGGGTCCTCGCTTTGACCTATGTCGCTGACCGCCTCCACCGCCAATACGCAGGGCGTCTCGACCGAGCCGCGATGCTGGACTACGTGCGCGCGGGCAAAGGTCAGTCCGGCGACAACGCAGAATATGTCCTCGAGACCCACGACCATCTGCGCGCGATGGGGGTGCGCGATCGCGATCTGGAGTGGCTCAGCGCGCAATTGAGAAGGTCTTAAACCGGCTTCCTGGCGACCGTTGGCGTGGCCCCTGTCCAAGTCGCGCCTCTCAGCCGGGCCCGCGCCGAGCCGCGGAGCCGGTGACGATCGCGACGCGCCCGGTCAAGTCGAAAAGACTGGTCAAGGTTCCCTCCCTACAAGCGACAGGCCGGCCCGACGATGCGTTGTTCGCGAGTACACCGTTAGGCGCGTCGAAGTCCGACAATCCACATACCACAACCGCGTACTGCAAATCCAAATTAGTCCAAGCCAGTCCAAGCCCAGCCAAGCTAAACCAAGCAAAATTGCTTGGATTAGCTTGGTTTTATTCGTCCGAATTGGGACTTATCAATGGGTTACAGCGAAATCCAAATAAGAAGGTAACTCCCAAGCTGCCGGTCAGGCGGCGAGGCTTTGGATGAGGGCGGCGGGGGTTGCGGCGAGAGTTTGGAGGATGTTCCAACCCTGCT
>Ga0116223_10005698_pt1 | contig 10416 bp, 7 predicted proteins | sample Sb_taG_3_FD_90092 | JGI IMG/M metagenome (GOLD analysis project Ga0116223, IMG submission 90092) | Peat soil microbial communities from Weissenstadt, Germany - Sb_50d_a_PC metaG | ecosystem: Environmental > Terrestrial > Soil > Wetlands > Peat | place: Germany: Weissenstadt | collected 2010-09-21 | reverse complement strand
TTCGCCAAGGTGCTCAGCTACCCCAACCTGTCTTACTTCGGCCACGTGCCGGTGGGCAGCGAATCGGCCGTGACCATCGACGACCTGCGGCAGTTCAATCCCGCGGCCATGGTGTTCTCGGTCGGCGCTCAGGGCACCAAGAGCCTGGGCCTGCCCGGAGAGAACGCCAAGGGCGTTTATTCCGCCAAGGATTTTGTCTATTTCTACAACCAGCTTCCGCCGTTTGCCTCGCGCGACTTCTCCACCGGCAAGAAAATCGCCGTCATCGGCATGGGCAACGTGGCGGTGGACATCATCCGCTGGCTGCTGCAGGACGATCCCAACCGGCAGACGGAAGAGGTGGTCATCATCGCCCGCCGCGGGCCCTTCGAGGCCAAGTTCGACGAGAAGGAATTCGCCCACGTCCAGATGCACCTGGACCGCAAACTCTTCCAGCAGGAACTGGAGCGGGTGAAGGACAAGATCACGGCGGTCGGCCAGGACGTTTCCAAGGTCGCCGAAGCCACCTTCCCTGCCCTGGTGAAGTATCCCAACCAGGAGCTGGTGATGCCGCGGCTGACCTTCCGCTTCCTGTCCTCGCCCAAGGAGATCCACGCCGGGCCGGACGGCCGCATCAACCGTCTCACCGTCACCGAGAACAACCTGGTCGCCAAGGATGGCGGCACCGCCGCCAAGGCCACGGATCAAACTGCCGATCTCGACGTGGACACCATGATCTTCGCCATCGGCGACGTGCACGATCCCAAGCTCGGGCTGCCCTGCGGCCGCGACGGCTACACCACTCGGCCCAATCCGGAGGATCCCAAGGCGCCGGTGTTCGAGGTCTTCGATCCGAAGAAGAACGAGGTCGAGCCCGGCGTGTACGTGGTGGGCTGGGCGCGCCGAGCCAGCGACGGCCTGGTGGGCATTGCTCGCCACGACGGCGAGGTCGGCGCCGAGAAGGTGCTGCACTACCTGGCCAGTGCTCCCGAGGGCGCTCCGGTTTCTCCGCAGGCGGTCCAGCGGCGCCTGGAATCCAAGGGCCTGAAGGTCGTGACCAAGGAAGATATCGCGCTGCTGGGCAAGGTGGAGGAGCGCGAGGCGCAGAAGCGCGGCCTGGTTTCGTTCAAGTTCTCCGATGACGAGAGCATGATGGGCGCCATCGAGAAGGAGAAATCCAGCTCGTGCGTCTCGGCCGACTGAGCCGGCACTTAGTTCGTTCTGCACGGGCGGGCCCGCCACGGCCCGCCTTTTTTCTGCTACGGGCCGTTATAGAGGCACAGCATGCGTCTCTGCACGATCGGCATCGCTGGTTCCTTCGCTCTGCAGGCGGGGCGGGGCGGACAGCAAGTGCTTCGTGGAAGATCACGTGTCAGGGCACGACTTTAGTCGTGCCAATAGCAGAAGAAGGAATGGGGCTTCAGCCCCTGTTACGGGAAAACCCGCAGGGGCTAAAAAGCCCGACCTCACAGGGCCGGTAATGGCACGAGTAAACTCGTGCCCTGACGCGTGATCCCGCACGAAACTATACTTCGTGAGTCTCCCCTGCAGGAGGGTCGGCGCAGGGGCCGCGCGATGACCTCGTCGATCTCAGCGGCGGGGGACCACGCGCACGGGCGGCTGGAACTGCGCCAGCTTCTGGCAGAACTCCACTACCTCCGGACTGGGCGGTGCCGGTTGCTCTTTTGTGGAGGCGGCCTTTCACGGTAGAATCCGCCCACTTCTCACGGTGAGGCAATGAGTCTTTCTGCCGGAACCAGGCTTGGTCCCTACGAGATCGTCGCGCCGCTGGGCGCCGGCGGCATGGGCGAGGTCTATCGCGCCCGCGACTCTCGCCTGGACCGCACGGTGGCGATCAAGATTCTGCCTTCGGACGTTTATTCCTCTCCCGAGCGCAAGCAGCGTTTCGAGCGCGAAGCCAAAGCGATCAGTTCGCTCCAGCATCCGCACATCTGCGTTCTCCACGATATCGGCAACCAGGACGGTGTGGACTACCTCGTCATGGAGTATCTCGAGGGCGAGTCGCTCGCCGACCGCTTGCGCAAGGGGCCTCTGGCCACGGACCAGCTCTTGAAAATGGGAATCGAAATTGCCGATGCCCTCGACAAGGCGCACCGCCAGGGGCTGGTCCATCGCGATCTCAAGCCCGGCAATGTGATGCTGACGAAAAGCGGCGCCAAGCTGCTGGACTTCGGATTAGCCAAGGCGTCCGCGCCGGAGTCCTCCGGAGAGGTCGAGGACATAAAGACCTTGACGAGCCCGCCCCAGCCAATCACTGCCCGCGGCGTCATCATCGGCACCTTTCAGTACATGTCGCCGGAACAGGTGCAAGGCAAGGAAGCCGACGCCCGCTCCGATATCTTTTCCCTGGGCGCGCTGTTGTACGAGGCTGCGACCGGCAAGCCCGCGTTTACCGGCAAGACGCAGCTCTCGCTGATGTCGGCCATCCTGGAGCGGCAACCGGAGCCGGTCACCGCGCTGCATGCCGCCTCTCCCCCGGCGCTCGACTACGTGATTCGCACCTGCCTCGCCAAAGAGCCGGACGACCGTTTTCAAACCGCGCACGACATCAGCCTGCAACTGAAGTGGATTTCGGGCTCCAGCTCCGCCGCACTGGAGTATCCCGGAGTGGTGCGGCGCCGCAAGCGCCTCGCACCCCTGGCCGGCTGGATGGTTGCGGCAGCGGTGCTGGTTGTTTTTGCCGCATTAATGCTTCTCCGCCAGACGCCGGCCACCCGCATCACACGTTTTGCTCTTACTATTCCCTCCAGTTTGCCCATCGAGAGCGAGTCGCTCGCGATCACCACTGACGGGACGAGGTTAGCTTACGTCGCCGCCGAGAGCGGACAGTCTCGCTTGTACGTCCGGCCTCTCGACCAGTTCGAGCCCGTCCCCATTCCCAACTCCGAAGGCGCAAGCTTCCCGTTGTTCTCCGACGACGGTCAATGGATTGCGTTTTTCGCCTATGGTCATTTGAGAAAGGCGGCGGCAAACGGCACCACCAATCCAGCAAACGTTGTCGATCTGACTTCCTTTTACGGAGGCGCGTGGTTGCCGGACGGCACGCTGCTGCTGGCCACACCCAACCCTCCCCTGGTGACAGTCCCGGCCCAGGGTGGAACTCCCAAGCCGCTACGCATGCCCTCCTCGAATTCCCTCGAACCCCTCTCCCCCATCATGCTGCCGGGCGGCGAGTGGATTCTGCTCACCGACAACAAGCTGGGCGCCTTCAGCATTGTCGCGCTCCGGGTGGCTACGGGAGAGAGCCGCGTGCTGATTCGCAATGCGCTGCATGCGACCTATACGCCTGGCTACCTCGTGTACTACAGCTCGGGTTCGCTGTGGGCGGCGCCGTTCGACGCCAAGTCAGCGCAGTTGACCGGACCTGCCGTCGTCATCGCCCAGAACGTGGCCGGGCTCAACTTTTTCGCTAATTACGCGGTTTCGGCGACGGGAACGTTGGTCTATGCTCCCGGCGCCGGGATAACTCCGGCGCGCAACCTGGTGTGGGTCGACCGCAAAGGCAGCGCGAGCAAAATCGACGCCCCTGCGGAAGACTATGTCGATCCGAGCATCTCGCCCGACGGCAAGCACTTCGTCGTCTGCGTGCGCACCGCCACCGAGCAGGCGCTGGCGGTGTACGACGTTGGCCGCGGTGTCATGATGCGCATGAGTGGCAACCACTTGCGGAACGCGGCCCCGATTTGGGGTCCGGACAGCAAGACCCTCTACTTCGACGCCGGCGGCCAGGGCTCTAAGCTGGGCATTTATCGCATGCCCGCCGATGGCGGTGCTGCGCCGGTGCTCGTCCGGGAGATGCCATCCAATGCGCACATCACGTCGGTGTTGGGCGACAAGGCCAGTCTCATGCTCAACGATCCCTCGACCAACGCCGATCTATGGACTTTGACCCTCGATGGCCGCGACCTGCAGCCGTTTCGCAAGACCCCCGCCACCGAGCGGCAAGGTTCCTTCTCACCCGACGGGAAGTACATCGCGTATTCCTCCGACGAGAGCGGACGCGCCGAAGTCTACGTTGAGTCGGCCAGCGGCTCGGGCGCGCGCTGGCAGATCTCCACCACCGGCGGCGAGCAGCCGCGCTGGTCGCGCAAAGGAAATGAAATCTTCTACCGCACCGGTAACAAGATGATGTCGGTCACCGTGCAGGCGTCGCCCTTCTCCGCCGCCAAGCCCGTCGAACTCTTCGACGCGAATTACGACCACGGCGGCGCTGTGCCGGGCTACGATGTCGCCCCTGACGGGCAGCATTTCCTCATGACTGCCCCCGAGCGTCCCAACCCCACCGAAATCCGCGTCGTCATTGGCTGGCCCGAGGAATTGAAGCAGCAATCGTCCGCCCCCACGCGCCAGTAGTTGCGTTTCCTGCGGGAAATTCACCTTGAGGTCTACGCGATCTGCACGTCCGCCGGGCAGATCAGCGCAGCAGCCGTGCGATGCCTTCCGCGATCTCGGTGGCGGGCCGGTCGCGGCGGATCACCGGTGCGGGCGATGGATTGGGGCTGGCGCTGCCGCTAGCCAGTAGGGCCACGCGCACGGGCGGCTGGGCCTGCGCCAGCTTCTGGCAGAATTCCACGACTGCCGGACTGGGCGGATCCTCCGCCGCCACCACCACCAAGTCGTAGAGGTGCCGCGGCCAGCGGGGCGGGGCTTCCACCAGGTGGCTGATGCGATGAACCAAGCAGCCCTGGGCGATCAACAGCCGCGCCCCCACCTCCCAGGCCTTCTGGTCGGGATCCACGACCAGCACCCGCTTCGCGAATCCCGTCGCTGGCGGCTCGCCCGACGGTCGCGGCTTGGACGACATCGCATCGAATTTTAGGCCGCTCCCCACAACCTGTCAGTGACCGGTGACCCCGCTGCCAGAGTCAACGATCACCCACCCCCAGTAATCCCGGTCACGGGACGAGCACTATTTTCCCATAAGCGCCCGGCGCCAGCACCACCTCGTGCGCGCGCGGTGCATCCGTCAGGGGCATCTCCTGCCCGACCACCGGCCGCAGAGTGCCGTTTTCCATGCCCGCGGTCAGCGCCGCGTGGATGCCGGCGAGCTCCCGCTCGGTCGCGGCAAACAGCATAAGGCCCTTCACCGTGGCCTCGCGCATCATGGCATCGCGCGGATTCACCTCCACCGGGCCGCGACTGCCCACGATGATCAACTTGCCACCGGCAGCGAGCAACTGCAGGTCTTTGCCCAGATTCTTGTTGGCGAGCATCTCGACGATGACATCGGCGCCGCGGCCACCAGTCAGCGACATCAGCTTGCCGGAAAGATCGGGCGCATCGTGGTCGAGCACGTGGTGCGCGCCCTCCTTGCGGACCAGTTCTTTGCCCTTGTCGCTGCCGGCGGTGCCGATCACCGTCATGCCGGCGGCGCGCGCCAGTTGCACGGCCGCGGTCCCGACGCCGCCGCTGGCGCCGTGCACCAGCACCACGTCCGGCGGTTTGGCCTCGGCGAGCTGGAACAGCGCGCGGTAGGCGGTGGCGTAAGGAACCCACACGCCCGCGCCCTGCGCGAATGATATCTTCTGGGGCAGCGGCTGCACCTGCGATTCCTGGCACAAGGCCTGCTGAGCATAGGCGCCGCTGGCGGCGCCGGAGAGATACACGCGGTCGCCGGCTTTCACGCGCGTCACGCCCTCGCCCACCGCCTCGACCACGCCGGCGCCATCCGAACCGGGGGTGTAGGGCAGCGACGGCTTGCGGGCGTACGCTCCCGAGCGAACATAGGTATCCACCGGGTTCACGCCCGCGGCGTGCACGCGCACCACCACCTGCCCCGGGCCCGGCTTCAGCTCCGGAATATCCTCCAGCTTCATCACCTGCGGACCACCGAACTCGTGCACCCGAATCGCTTTCATCGTTCTTCTCCTCGGCCACGGCGGAGGGAACGTCCTCCACTCGCGCCACACAGTGTAATCCCGTCGCCCGGGTTTTGCGATTTGGATGGGACGGCCTAGAAGTTGGTGGCTTTGTTCCGATGCCGGCGGACGTACCAGCAAGGATTGTGTCCCAGATGGGGAAACAGGGAGCGGACGCAGACCTGGTTCTCAGAGTTCAGGAACATGAACTCGGTCTTGCCGTCCTTGAGCGGGACCGCGTAGTAGGGCTGCACTTCCACCGTTGCCAGGGGATTGCGGCTCCGGGGAATGGGGCACCGCACCACGGCGTAATCCCCTGCGTAGAGCAGCGCGCAGAATGCCAGCACGGCGATAAGCGCAGTTTTCACGCCCAGCAGGATTATACGCAGTTCAGCGATCCGCGCGGCCAGGGCAGCGGCGACCGGCTCTCCGCCTGGATCTTCGTTACTCCAGGACATGTACTGCGAGAGGACATGTCCTGCGCAAACCTGCCTGTCGTCTATTCGGAATCTAGTGCAAGGCAAGCAGGCGGCTTAGCTTAGGCCTAGCTCTGAGAACTCATAAATAAAGGAAAGAGCATGACACCCCCCAGACAGCGCGTTCCCCGGGAATTGCGCGCGAAGATTTGCATAGTAGCAATCGTCTCCCTGATAGCTCTGTCGCTGGCCGGCTGCACCTTGTTCGGCAACCAGGCCGCGACGCCGTCCGCTAGCGTTACCCTGTCGCCCGGTTCGGTCTCCGTACTAGCGGGCCACACCCAACAGTTCACCGCCACCGTTCGCGGCTGGGCCCAGACCGGCGTCACGTGGTCGGCAAGCGGCGGGAGCATCACCTCCGGCGGTATGTACACTGCTCCCATCAGCGCTGGCAGCTTCGTGGTGACGGCCACCAGCATGGCCCCTAACACGGTGTCGGCGTCGGCCGCAGTCACGGTCACCTCTGCGGCCTCCGTTTCGAGTTCGCAGGTCTCGGTTTCGATCTCGCCGGCGTCGGCCTCGCTCGTCACCAGCGGCACGCAGCAGTTCACCGCCACCGTAAGCGGCTCCAGCAATACCGCGGTCACCTGGTCGGCGACCGGGGGAAGCGTTTCGTCCAGCGGTCTCTATACCGCACCCAGCACGGCCGGAACTTACACCGTGCAGGCCACCAGCGCGGCCGACACCACCAAGTCGGCGTCCGCGACGGTCACCGTCAGCACAGCTCCGGTGGTCTCGGTCACCATCTCGCCGTCCTCGACGTCGATCCTGACCAGCGGCACGCAGCAGTTCACCGCCACCGTAAGCGGCTCCAGCAATACCGCGGTCACCTGGTCGGCGACCGGCGGAAGCGTTTCCTCCAGCGGTCTCTACACCGCGCCGAATACCGCCGGAAGCTTCACGGTGAAGGCCACCAGCGTGGCCGACAACACCAAGTCGGCGTCGGCAACCATCGCCGTCAGCGCGCCGGTGCAGCACACGGTTACGCTGAACTGGACGGCGAGCGCCTCCACCGTCTCCGGCTACAACGTCTATCGCAGCACCGTCTCTGGCGGACCGTACACCCAGATCAACACCGTCTTGAACGCTTCCACTAACTATGTGGACAACACCGTCACCTCCGGCGCCACCTATTTCTACGTGGTGACCTCGGTGGACGCGAGCAATGTGGAGAGCGCCTTCTCCAACCAGGTTTCGGTGACCATACCCACGCCTTAGCGTGCGCGCCTGCCCGCTGTTCTGAATTCGGAACAAACCTCCGAATTGCGGCGGCGGCAGGCGCGGACCTGTTACAAGAGCCGGCATGCGACGCGTGCTGCTGCTCTCCGCTGCGGCGGTGATGGTCCTGATCCCCGCCGGCACCGGCGTCTACGCCGCCTTTTTTCCGCGCCAAAGCCGCATTCTTCCCGTCGGGTTCTGGGTGGTCTGGCTGCTGGTTTCCCTGTGGGCCACCTTCTATGCGTCGGTGGTGGTGGACCGGCTGACCCCGCCATCTTTAGGCAGCCATCGGTGCGCAAGCTACGCGCGATGGGGCATCGCGCTGGGGATAGTCAACATCGCCTGGAGCGTGGCCGAGATCCTGATACTGGGATGAGAAAAAGGGCACCTGCCCGGGTGGTCGGCTGCCCTTTAGTCTCGGCGCATCGCGAAGGGGTGGTTCTTCTCGCGGCTAACAGCTCCCACGTATCTCGCAGTTCTTTCCAACTCCGGCCCAGCTTGCTGCAGGCAGGACGGTCGTGATTGTGATGAGAGTCGTCAGGTTGTGGAAAATTACCATCGTCAAAACACTGGACAATGGAATCGGGAACGTAAGCCACGGCATCTCACTGAATGATCCCGATCGCGCGGGGTCGGATCGTGGCGCGGCTGGCTGCCGCGAATCCTACAACAGCCGCAATAGGTCAATGCAAATGCCGCATGCAATTCGGAGCAACGAAAGCACGGCAAAGCGCGGGGCGGGCGCCATGCTTGCGCTCAACAGCGGTTCCTCAAGCATCAAGTTCTCTTTGTTCGACGGGGAATTCCGCCGCTTGTTGAGCGGCAAGCTCGACCGCATCGGTCTGGCCGACAGCCACCTGCACGTCAGCGATGGCAACGGAGCCGATCTTGCCCGCGAGTGCGTGTCTTTGCCGCATCGGTCGGCTGCCGTGCAACTCTTGTCAAAATGGTTGGAAGAACACGGCGACCTGGCGCACGTCGCCGGCGTGGGCCACCGCATCGTGCACGGCGGGCCGCGTTTTGAGGCTCCCGAAAAGGTCACGGCCTCAGTGATCGGCGACCTGCGCAAGCTCACCCCGCTCGCTCCGAATCATCTGCCGATGGAAATCGATGCGGTGGAGGCGGTTCACCATCTGCATCCCAGCCTGCGCCAAGTGGTGTGCTTCGATACTGCCTTTCATCGCTCGCTGCCGGCGACGGCCCGGCTGTTCGCGCTGCCGCGCGCGCTTCTGGATCGCGGCATCGTGCGTTACGGCTTTCATGGGCTCTCGTACGAGTCGATCGTAAACAGCCTTTCCGAGCGGAAAGCTTTGCCGCCGCGGCTGGTGGTCGCGCATCTTGGCAATGGCGCCAGCCTCGCAGCGATCCGCGAGGGCCGCAGCGTCGATACCACGATGGGCATGACGCCGACCGGCGGCATTCCCATGGGCACGCGTTCCGGGGACCTCGATCCCGGCGTCCTGCTCTACCTCCTGCGCCAGGGTTACACGCAGGCGCAGGTCGAGGAAGCGGTGGAAAAAAAGGGAGGCGTGCTGGGTCTCTCGGGAACCACTTCAGACATGAAAGATCTGCTCGCACGCGCAGGTTCGGACTCTGCCGCGGCCGAGGCGGTGGATGTTTTTTGCTATGCCATCCGCAAGACGATCGCCGCCTATGCCGCCGTCCTGGGAGGACTCGACGCCATCGTTTTCACCGGAGGCATCGGCGAGAATGCTGCGCCAATCCGCGCGCAGGCCGTGGAGGGACTCGCCTTTCTCGGCATCGAGATCGATGCCGCCCGCAATGCTCAGAATGCTTCAGTCATCTCACCCGACGGAGCCCCGGTGCTGGTGCGCGTTATGGCGACCGACGAGGAACTCATGGTCGCGCGCCACACTCAGCGTGTGCTCGGTATTCAGCAGGAGGAATTCCATGGCCTACCCGCAAGAAAGACTCGACCAGCTTGACTCGTTTTTCCGCGCCGCCAACTATCTCGGCGCCGTACAACTGTATCTGCGCGATAACGCGCTCTTGCGTGAGCCGCTCCGGCCCGAGCACATCAAGCCGCGGCTGCTCGGCCACTGGGGGACGCAGCCCGGCCTTAACCTTATATATGCGCACCTCAACCGCCTGATTCAGGACACCGGCCAGAGTGTCTTGTACGTCGTGGGCCCTGGTCACGGCGCACCCGGGGTGCTGGCGTGCGTCTACCTTGAGGGAACTCTCTCCGCGTACTACCCCGACTTCACCCAGGATTACGCCGGGCTCAGCCGGTTCGTGCGCGATTTTTCCTGGCCCGGCGGCATGCCGAGCCACCTGACCGCGCTAACCCCTGGGGCGATGCATGAAGGCGGCGAGCTGGGCTATAGTCTGGTCCACGCCTTCGGCGCCGCGTTCGACAACCCCGATCTGTTCGTCGCCTGCGTGGTTGGCGACGGCGAAGCCGAAACCGGGCCGCTGGCGGGCTCCTGGCAGTCCAATAAGTTTCTTAACCCAGCCGCCGATGGCGCGGTGCTGCCGATCCTGCATCTGAACGGTTACAAGCTCTCTGGCCCGACCATCCTCGCGCGCATCGGCAAGGATGAATTGCGGGATTACTTCAAGGGATTGGGCTACGCCTCGCGCGAAGTCGCGGGAGACGACCCAGCAATTGTGCACAACGAAATGTGGGGGGCGCTCGACTGGGCGCATCGCAAGATCCGCAGAATCCAGCAGTCTGCCCGCAGCGGCCGCTTACAGGAATTGCCCGAGTGGCCGGTCATCATCCTGCGAACCCCCAAGGGCTGGACCGATCCGAAGATGCTCGATGGCAAGCCGCTCGAAGGGACCTTCCATTCCCACCAGATCCCCATCGAAGACCCCGCCACCAACCCTGAGCATTTGGA
>Ga0116223_10005697_pt1 | contig 10417 bp, 5 predicted proteins | sample Sb_taG_3_FD_90092 | JGI IMG/M metagenome (GOLD analysis project Ga0116223, IMG submission 90092) | Peat soil microbial communities from Weissenstadt, Germany - Sb_50d_a_PC metaG | ecosystem: Environmental > Terrestrial > Soil > Wetlands > Peat | place: Germany: Weissenstadt | collected 2010-09-21 | reverse complement strand
GCGGTGAGCGGAGGGCCGAAGGCCTCCTGCGGGGCGGGAGCGCCGTTCGACACCGCGATCCAACGTCGCACCGCATCGAACAAGACGAGAATCACGCCCAGGATAAAGATGCTCATCAGCACTGTATCCAGGTAGCCGGTAAATACCTGCCCGGGTTTGGAGGTCAATGGCCAGAAAATGTTCTTGATCCCCAGCACTCCCGCCGTGAGCGTAGTCACGCCCACGAAGCACATTGGAACCCCCGTGATCCACGCATATTTCTGCTTGCCCATGTTAATCAGGAAGGTAGTCGTCACTGCCAGCGCAATGGTCGCCAGCAACTGGTTCCCGGTTCCGAACAACGGCCATATCGTCGAAATGTTTCCCGTGTAGATCAGATATCCCCAGCCCAGAACAACCAGGGAACTGGTGATCAGATTTCCCGGCAGCCAGGCGTTGTTGCCGAAGGGCTTGTGCACTTTGCCCATGAGTTCCTGCAGGACGTAGCGGGCCACGCGGGTTCCCGTGTCCACCGTAGTCAGGATGAAAAGAGCTTCAAACATGATGGCGTAGTGGTACCAGTAACCCATCAGACGATCCATCCCCGGCAGGCCGCGGAAAATTTGTGCCATGCCCACAGCCAGCGAAACCGCGCCTCCCGTCCGCCCCGCCAGTTTCTCACCCACTTCGCGCGAGAACATATCCAGATTCACCGTGGTCAAGCCCAGATGGCTGAAGACCGCCGGCGTAGTGTTGATGGCAAAATAGTCGCCCGGATACATGGAGCACGCCGCAATCAGAGCCAGCACGCCCACCAGCGACTCCGCGATCATGGCGCCGTATCCGATAAAGCGGGCGTCACTCTCCTTGTCAAGCATCTTGGGCGTGGTGCCGGAAGACACCAGCGAGTGAAAGCCCGAGATCGCACCGCAGGCAATGGTCACAAAAAGAAACGGAAAGAGACTTCCTTTAATGATCGGTCCGCCACCATGCACGAACTGCGTGAAGTTCGGGAATTTGATGTTGGGATGAACCACGAAGACACCGACGATCAGAACTGCGATCGTGCCCAGCTTAACGTAGGTGGAGAGGTAATCGCGCGGTTCCAGCACCAGCCAGACCGGAAGTACAGAAGCCACCAGTCCGTAAATCGCCATGAGGATCGTGATCTGATGCGGCGTGAACGTAAGGGCCGATGCGAATCCGCTCTGAGCCACCCAGTGTCCCGCCACCACGCTGCTGATTAAAAGCACGACCCCAAAGATGCTGGGCCCGGTGACGGTAATCTTTCCAGCATGGCTCTTGAACATCCACAATCCCATGATGACGGCGATAGGAATGGTCATGCCTATCGTGAAGACGCCCCACGGGCTGTTGGAAAGCGCATTGACCACTACGATGCCGAGGCCCGCCAGCGTGACCAGAAGAATAAAGAGCACGGCAATCATCGCCACCAATCCGGCAAAAGGACTGATCTCAGTGCGGGCTACATCCGCTAACGATCGGCCACGGTGACGTACCGAAGCCACCAGCACGGTGAAATCCTGTACACATCCGGCCAGGACGGCGCCCACCAGCAGCCAAAGAAAGCCCGGCGCAAATCCGAACTGTGCCGCCAGAGTCGGCCCCACCAGCGGCCCAGCTCCCGCAATGGCCGCGAAGTGATGTCCGAAGAGCACCCATCGCGGCGAAGCCACATAGTTGTGTCCATCGGCATAGGTGTGCCCTGGAGTGGTGCGGCGATCGTCAAGAGCCAGCGCCTTCGCGGCAATGAAGGCACTGTAGTAACGGTATGCAATGGCGTACACGCACAGCGCACCCAACAAAACCGGAAAGGTATTCATGACTCGCTCCGCATTAAGCAAGTAGTGGCCGATCCTGCTAGCCTAATCGCACGCATCCTACACCCATCGTGGAATCCCGCACAACGATTTCTCCGGAAGGAACCCACGCTAAAATCGGCAACAAAATTGGCAACTCCTGCGGGGCCTGTAGGGAACAGCCCCGCAGGAGCTTATCTTCCTAATCCAATCAGAAGGTAAAGACTGGGCCGAACTCGTTGCGCCAGTTGTGGGCCTGTCGAGTCAGCACAGGGCCAAACTGCAAGTATTCTGGTTTGATCACGCCGCCGGCCTCGTGGTTGTTGGCGGTGAACGTGACGATGTAGCTGGCTTCGTGCACAAACGTCACCCACTTGTTCAAGCGATAAGTGAGTGAAGCGGTGTCGAGGTCAGTGCGGCCGAGGTGGTTGCCGTGCTGGGCATCGGCGTAGTTAGCACGGTCTGTGCCCCATTGCAGGTGGAACACCCATCCGGAATTCGGGCCTTCGGGATTGGCGCGGAAGATGCGCGACAGTGGGAAGCTCATTTCGGCGAATCCGCCTGATCCCCCGACCGGTTGAAGTTTAGCTGCGGTTACCGGAGTGCCGGGGCAGTCCGAGGTGTCAGCCAATATCGGGTCTTTGAATCCCCCGGCGCAGCCGAACAAAATGGCCCGTCCGCTTTCGGAAACGCCATTGCCCAGTTCGAACGTACCCAGCAGGTTGGAATAGACATCGTTGAGTTGGCCGCCGAAGAAGAATCGCATATCGCTTCCGCGGTAGAACTTGGCGTCAAAAGTTACCCAGGGTGTGGGCAACTGAACTTCCGCCGTGAAAATGTTCTGCGCATTGCCGGCTTGGACACCGGTGGGGAAGAACTCCTCCAGATTGCAGGATCCGCCCAGGGGGCAATTGGAGGCGCCAAGAATTGTGGTAGTCGTGGTAAACCCGATGTTGGGCACGGTGGTGCTGTTGAAAACGGTAACCGGACAAGGCAGAAGCGTGCACCCGGTTTCCGTCTCGTTAATGGCCTGTGCTGCGTGGGGAATGACTTCACTCATGCGGGAATGGTGGCCGCTGAAAATCAGCTGTGCCGGTGCCACACCCTTCCAGTTGTGGGAGAGTGGGAACTGGAACACTATGCGGCCTTCCACTCCGGGTTGATCAGACTCGGCGCCCACCGCGTCACCGAAGCGCAAGTGCTGATCGGTGGTGAGCCCGGAGGAGCCCTGCGCCGACAGCACGAGGGCAACTTCCGGCTGGATTTTCAAATCACCCGAATGGAATTGTATTCCGGTTTTGAACTGGGGAATGCGCTCATAGAGCGACCCCATGCCAACGCCCAAGCCCGTGGTCTCGAACAAGGCGGGGAGAGTGGATGAACCCAGCAGGGACCAATCCTGGCCGAACTCCGCGAACCAGGGCAGGTCGCCGATTTTGTGGTCGAGACGCATCCAGGCGAGGCGGAGAGAGAACTGGTTGGAGCGAACGCTGCTGATGTTGCGGTTGCTGACGTCGGTGTAGTCACCTTCAAAGTCGCCTTCCACCCGACCGGTGATGGTGAAGCCCGAATTCTTCGGAACCCATTCCGTCTGCATACCCATACGGAAACTGCGGGCCTTGAGATGCACCTGGGGGTTGGTGGTGGGAGTAGCGGCAGCAGTGTCGCCCAGCAGGAGCGGGAGTGGCCAGTCCTGGCTGCCGAACGTCGACCCACCGCTGGAGGCTGTGTCGGAAACAGCGCTCGCCTTATAGAAGCCGTAGAGCTTCACATTGGCGCCGCTTCCGAGGTGGATGTCCGGAATCATTCCCCCTTGTTTCGGAATATCGATGGGCAGCACTCGCAGGGGCGCCACCGCCGGAATTCCAGTTGGTCCCGCGGCGGGTGGAGGTGAGGAGGTGGCCGGGGACGCCTGCGCCACACTGGAGGTGTGCAGAACGGCATCGGAAAGGCGCACGCCAGACGAGTTCAGGCTCGCGGGTGTGACCGTGGCCGTGAGTTCCTGCTGGCTGATCAATCCCTTTTCCACAAGCAAGTGAGCGAGCCGTGAGTTCGCCTCCTCCGGAGTGGACGCCTGGTTCACCATCGCGACCTCGCCCGCGGATAGAATTCCCTTGGACTGGAGCAGCAAGGCGAGAGGGTTGTTATTGGTTTCGTGCTTTTCCTGCTGTTGGGCGATGGCCGAGAGGGCCAGGGCCATCGTGGCAGTCAACAAAATCAAACGCGAGACGGCTTTCTTCATTGGGCATAGCCTCCGACGATAGGTATGAAACCGTTTTTCGGTATCTGCTAAGATTCCTGCTTGTGCCACACCCTGCAGTGATTGGGATCACAGCATGGTGTGAGGAGACCGGGAAACCCGGTTTGGCAGTCGGCTGCGGGCCTGTCCTTCAATTCGGGCGACAGCGACTGCGCCAGCCCACGCAACCCCTCCCACGCGCTCCAACCTTTTTGGCAGGAAAACAAAGGCGCTGATCGGTGGAGACTCTGGCTAGCAGGTTGATCGCGCTGCCCGCAGGGAAGCCGCAGCCTTATGGGCTTTGGCCTTTAGGGCCTGGACAACCGCAGAAGTACAAAATAGAACGCGAGACGGGTTTTCCCATTTCGGACAGCCTCCGACGACAAGGTTGAGACCGTTGGCCCGATGCAGAAAATGAATGAAGGACACCTATCCCAAAATCACGTCAAGATAGGACGACCCTGAATACTGGTACTGCGGGTCGGATGTCAAGCTATTTCCTCAGAATAGTCCTGGGAAATAAAGCACCACTGCCAAATCTGGGAACCGACCCTTCCGGGTGCGCCACACGCGCTACAATGTCGGGCATATAACTCTAAAGACCGGCAGGCCCGGCCGTCTTCCGCGACCGTGAGAATCTTTCGCGGCGCAAAATCTCGCTGCCGAACCGAAAGGATCGCGTATGCACATGCCACCGGAGAAAGCCGCAACTCAGGAACAACGCCTGGTTCGATTCGGCCTGGGGCTCGCCCGTTGGAGTGAGCGCTGGTTTCCCGATCCGCTGGTTTTTGCGCTGCTGGGAATTGTAGTGGTCTTTGTCGTCGGCCTCTTGCTTCATCAAAGCCCCACCAAGCTAGCCATCCAGGGTGGAAAGAACTTCTGGGCTCTCGTCCCCTTCACCATGCAGATGGTGATGATCATCGTCGGCGGCTATGTCGTTGCCTCGACGCCGCTGGTCTATCGCGCCATCCGCGCTCTAGCCGGGATCCCGAAGACGCCGCGCGGAGCCATCGCCCTGGTCGCGCTTTTTTCGATGCTGACATCGCTCATCTCCTGGGGCTTGAGCCTGATTTTCAGTGGACTTTTTGTTCGCGAACTGGCTCATCGCGTCAAAGGAATGGACTACCGCGCTGCTGGCGGCGCCGCCTATCTCGGACTGGGAGCTGTCTGGGCGATGGGACTGTCTTCTTCCGCGGCCATGCTGATGGCGACCAAGTCGGCCATGCCGCCGTCTCTGTTTAGCATTAGTGGCTTGATCCCGCTCACTCAAACCCTTTTCTTGTGGCAAAGCATCGCGACCACGGTGATCCTGATCGCAGTCTCTGTGCTGATCGCCTACTTGTCCACGCCGTCGCCAGAGAATGCCAGGACTGCCGAATCCTACGGCATCGAATATGAGCCGATTCGCTCCAGCCTCGAGATCCGAAGCAAACCCGGCGAGTGGCTGGAATACAGTCCGCTGCTGACGGTCCTGGTTGCCTTGCTGCTGTGCTGGTACCTGATTGACGTCTTCCGCACCTCTCCGCAAGGCGCCCTGGCCGCACTGGACCTCAACACTTACAACCTCATGTTCATCACGGTTGGCCTTTTATTGCACTGGCGCCCGAAGCGCTTTATGCGCGCCGTATCGGAGTGCATTCCAGCCACCGGCGGCGTTCTCATTCAGTTCCCGTTCTATGCAGTCATCTTCGGGATGATTGTAGGGACCGGCATCGCCGATGCGCTGGCGAAACTCTTTGCTTCCGTCAGCACCCACAACACCTATCCCTTGCTGGTGGCGATGTATTCGGCGGTGCTCGGCGTTTTCATTCCCTCGGGCGGCAGCAAGTGGGTCATCGAAGCGCCCTATGTCCTGCAGGCCGCGAACCTGCACCAGGTGCATCTGGGCTGGGTGGTGCAGATTTACAACGCGTCGGAAGCGCTGCCCAATCTGGTCAATCCTTTCTGGATGCTGCCGCTGCTGGGCATATTGCGATTGAAGGCCAGAGACATTGTGGGATACGGGATGCTGCAGTTGATTGTTCACATCCCGGTCGTGTTCTTCTTGTGCTGGCTGTTTGCCCGTTACATTCCCTACCTGCCGCCCATAAGGTGACGCGCCGAGGAAAGTAAGGTCTCTGTTCAGGCTCCAGATCCACAGCGCCTGCGGGACTCGCCGATGATTTGGTTCGTGCCTGCGCAACCTTAATGTTGGGACGCTTCCAGTAGTTCTTTCAGATACTGCTGCCAGGCCGCCGCCCAGGTGTGCGTGCCGTGGCCGTGAGTTTGCTCGGAGATCGGAAGCAGCACAAACCGGCCTTTCTTCACTCGTTTGATTTCACGTTCAGCAATTCCAAGTTCCGGAGGATTGATGAAGTCGTCGGCGGAATTCACGAACATCACCGGCGCCGCAATTTTCTCCAGATGCGGCGCGGGATCGTAATTCCGCGAAGCATTCACCGCGAAAAGCAGGTCGTTGGCGTCGTGGCCCGCAGCGAACTGTTTAATGTAGTTCTCATCGGCCGCGTCGGTCGCCTCGCGCGTGGGAAGGTTTTTCTGCATCTGCAGGGCTGAACCCGCAGCCATGTAGAACATCTCTGCCCCGACTTTCAGCGCGGCCCAAGGCTGGGCCGTGTAGTCCCCGTTCTTCCACGCCGGATCGTCGCGGATACCGTCGATCACCATTTTGCGCCACATTCGATTCCGCCCCGCGATCTGCACCGGCTGGCAAGCCAGCGGCATGAGCGCATCCATGAAATCGGGATAGGTTTCGCCCCAAACCCAGGAATGCATGCAGCCCATGGACGTGCCCAGGATCAGCCGCAGATGATTTACTCCCAGTCCTTTTTCCAGCAACTCGTGCTGCGCAGCGACCATGTCGTCGTAGTCGTACTGCGGAAAGTGCGCGTGCATGCCGTCGCTGGGCTTGCTCGATTTTCCGTGCCCGATGTCATCCGGCAGGATGATGTAATAGCGGGCGATATCGAGGAGCTGTCCTGGCCCGAAAAGCATGCCCGTAAATTGTGGCGCCAGGAACTGCCCGCCGGAACCTGTGGTGCCGTGCAAGAGCAATACTGCGTTCGTGACTTGGCCCTTCGCGTTGCGCACGGGAGTTCCAAAAGTCGAGTAATGTAAGCGCAACTCCGGCAGCGCCTCGCCTGACTTGAAATGGAAATCATGCGAGACGTAATCGCCTTCCGTGGGAGGGGGTAATCCGTTTGGCTGCTGCGCCCACGCAACCAATGCGCAAAAAAACAAGACGGCTACCAACGGAAACTTGAAGGCACAAATGTCAGCGTGCATGTTCGCACCTCGTTTCCGAGGCAGGGTATCACAGACTACTGAAATAGCTTTCTGGTTACGGTTGGGAGTGAAGAGGAAAACTGGTGCGCCCGGAGAGATTCGAACTCCCGACCTATTGCTCCGGAGGACCTACCGCACGAATAATCAATAGTTTAGCGGCGTTTGTATCGGTTGCGATTCGCTGGAGAAAGCGGGGGTTTATGCGTTCCGCACCACCTCATCTCGTGGAAATATGCGAAAAGCTTTGTACTCCCTGTCCTGGTGGATTCGACTCAAGCACCCGGATCGAGCAGGCTAAGGTTAGTACGTCCTGACTCTGCTCCAGCCCAGGCCCGTGCAGCTTGCGGAAGCAAAAGCTATCCCAGGTTTCACGGAGACGGAAACAATCAACCGCGCTAGACGTCGTCTTCGTCTTTCCTCTCATGGACCCAATCTTGCCCTGAAGGAGTCGCCACGAAGCCGTAACCGGGAGCCGCGACCGCCGAATCCCGCATTGTGCTGAGAGTCACGCGAATAATATTCTGGGCGTAGGGTTCGAGCGCGAGGGTGCTGCCGTCGCGATCCGGAATGATAGCTGCTGCTTGCGCCCGGACCGGGAAGACTGCATTTGCGGTGAAGATGACGACTGCACACATTTTTGCAAACTGGCTTTTCATGCCTGTTCCTCCCCTGCGGAAACCGGTATATATTTTGTTATCCCGGGTGCGATCCCGTGATAACATACCTTGTCGTTAACGTACACGGAACGGCGGCCCCCAACAGAAATCCGCCCCTGCTCTGGCCGGTAAGTGACTGTTGCGATGTACTTTCTTGGGATTGACGTAGGTACCGGAGGCACGCGCGCGCTGGTGATCGACCAGAGCGGAACGGTAATTTCCTCGGCGGCGGAAGAGCATCGCCCCTTTGCCTCCCCGCAAATCGGTTGGGCCGAACAGGATCCCACCGACTGGTGGCGAGCCTGCGGACTTGCAACCAGGAAGGCCTTGACCCAGGGTAGCATTCGCGCGGAACAGATCGCCTGCGTGGGTTTTTCCGGACAAATGCACGGCGCCGTTCTTCTGGACGCGCAAGGACAGGTCGTGAGGCCCGCGCTGATCTGGTGCGACGTGAGGACTCAGAAGCAGGCGGACGAGCTGACTTCGACCATCGGCGCCGACCGTTTGCGTCAGCTCACATGCAATCCCGCCCTCACCAATTTCACCCTGACCAAGTGCCTTTGGGTTCGCGAGAACGAACCTGAGAACTGGAATCGTATTCGCTCGCTCTTGCTGCCGAAGGATTATGTCCGCTATCGCCTAACGGGCGAGCGCGCCACGGACTTGGCCGACGCTTCGGGAACGCTTTTGCTCGATGTGGCGCATCGCCGTTGGTCGCAGGAGATCTTGGACTTCGTTCAGATGGATTCTGCTCTCCTTCCCGCCTTATACGAATCACCCGAGATTTGCGGACAGGTTGCGGAAGCTGGTGCGGCGGCGACGGGCTTGCTCAGCGGAACGCCGGTAGTCGCCGGCGCCGGAGATCAAGCGGCCGGAGCAATCGGCATTGGCGTGGTCTCGCCGGGAGCAGTGAGTGCAACCATCGGAACTTCGGGAGTAGTTCTAGCCGCAACAAATCTCCCCGCGCTCGACCCCGAAGGGCGCGTGCACACATTTTGCCATGGACTGGCGAATCGCTGGCTGGTCATGGGCGTCACCCAGGCTGCGGGACTTTCTCTGCGCTGGTTCCGCGATCAGTTTGGAGTCATCAATGGCCACAGCGATTCCTACGAAGATCTCACCGCGCAAGCGGCAAAAGTTCCCGCTGGATCCGATGGCCTGCTCTGGGCGCCTTACCTGATGGGCGAACGGACACCGTACCTCGACGCCAATGCCCGCGGAATGCTGGTGGGCTTGACTGCCTCACACACGCGGGCACACGTGGTGCGCGCCATTTTGGAAGGCGTGGCTTTCAGCTTGCGCGATACCTTCACGATTTTCGAGCAAATCGGTGTTCCGGTGAAAACGATTCGCCTCGGCGGCGGCGGAGCACGGTCGGCGCTCTGGCGTCAAATTCAGGCCGACGTCTACGGCCAATCAGTCGAGACGGTTGCGGTGGAAGAAGGCGCGGCTTACGGAGCCGCAATTCTGGCAGGAGTCGGCGGAAAAGCGTGGCCAAGCGTGGATGCTGCTTGCGCGGCAGTCGTGCGCGTTGCCGCCACCACCGCTCCGAATGTTCAGGATTCGTTGGTGATGAACCGCGCTTATTCAAAGTACCGGCGCATCTATCCCGGCATGAAGGCGATCTTAAATTGATAACAGCAGTTGGAAATTGTGGGAGATTGAACTAATGACAAGGCTCAGCGACTACCAACCTAAGCGAGAGCATAAATTTTCCTTCGGTCTTTGGACCGTCGGCAATCGTGGACGCGATCCATTTGGAGATTTTGTGCGCCCGGTGATCTTGCCCAACGATATAGTGTCTCTGCTGGGGGAAGTGGGCGCGTGGGGCGTCAATTTGCACGATAACGACCTGGTGCCCATCGACGCAACTCCGGCAGAGCGCGACCGTATCGTGCGCTCGTTTCAGAAGGCATGCACGGAGAATGGTCTGGTCGTGCCCATGGCCACGGTGTCGTTGTTCTTTCATCCGGTTTTTCGCGACGGCGCATTCACCGCCAACGATCCGGAGGTTCGCGCCTACGCCATTCAGAAAACCATGCGCGCCATGGATATCGGCGCTGAGTTAGGCGCGAAGATTTTTGTCTTGTGGGGCGGACGCGAAGGCGTTGAAACCGATGCTTGCCGCCCGGCTGACGAAGCGGTCAAACGACTGCGCGAAGCCGTCAACTACCTGTGCCAATACAATATCGATCGCGGATATGAAATGAAGTTCGCGCTCGAGGCCAAGCCCAACGAGCCTCGGTCCGATATTTACATGTCCACAACCGGCAGTTATCTGGGTTTCATTCCCACGCTCGATCATCCGGAGATGGTTGGCGTAAATCCGGAGATGGCGCATGAACACATGGCGGGGCTCAATTTCATGCACGCGGTAGCGCAGGCATGGGAAGCGGGCAAGCTGTTTCACATCGATCTGAACGATCAAATGTCAGGCCGTT
>Ga0116223_10005695_pt1 | contig 10420 bp, 11 predicted proteins | sample Sb_taG_3_FD_90092 | JGI IMG/M metagenome (GOLD analysis project Ga0116223, IMG submission 90092) | Peat soil microbial communities from Weissenstadt, Germany - Sb_50d_a_PC metaG | ecosystem: Environmental > Terrestrial > Soil > Wetlands > Peat | place: Germany: Weissenstadt | collected 2010-09-21 | reverse complement strand
TCCCGGGGCCGGAGGTCGCCGCGAAATCGAAGCTCGATCCGAGCGCTTTCTTCGGCATGATCGGACAGGTGGTGAAGAAGCATCCGCAGGTGAAGATCGTCGCCACGACGCTCCGCGAAGTGGTTTCCACCAACCGGCACGGCTGGAGCGCGGTGGCGTGGATCAACGGGGAGACTCACCACGCCCCCACCGCCGAGTTGGACGTCCACGACCGCGTGGGCGGCGGCGACGGATTCGCCTCCGGTTTCTTCTACGGCCTGCTCACCGGCGAATCGCCGCAGGAATCGGTGAAGCTGGGCTGGGCTCACGGCGCGCTGTTGACGACGTTCCCCGGCGATACCACCATGGCGACCGTGGACCAGGTGCGCGCATTTGCCAAAGGCGGATCGGCGCGAATTCAGCGGTGACGCCGGACCAAAAGGGTACGCCGTTGCCGCCGGCACTCTTCACAAGAGGTTGAACGGAAAGCGGCGGGCACCGTGAATGAAGCCCAGGATCACGGTGCCGTCCTGCCTGATCTCATAGATCAGCCGATAGCTCTTGACGAACACTTCTCGCACGCGGTCGTCTCCAACCTCCGGTACAACCCGCCCCCGCCTGGGGAACTTGCGAAGTGATCTGGCGGCAGATCTCGCCTCATCCACAAGGGCAACGGCGTACCGAGGGGAGTCCCTGGCAACGAAACTGGCCGCGCACTCCAATTCCTGCCATGCAGAGTCTGTCCAGGTTACTCGTCGAGCCACGGCTTCATCCGGAGCTCGATTTCGTCCTGATCAATCAACTTTCCTTGATCCGCTTCGCGCCGGCCCCGTTCAACGCGCTCGCGGACGTAGATTGAATATTGAACGTCCTCCCAGCTTGCATCGTCTGGAAGCGTATCGAGCATCCTGCGAATCTCTTCTTTAGCGGTCGCCATGGTGATTGTCCAATTTCTAGTATATGCGTAGGTAGAGCGGCACGGCTTCACGCAGAACTTCGTCCCGAATGAACCAGTGGAGTCCGCCCTCCGAGCCGATATCAACGGCCACTCCCAGCAGATCCTCCAGATCCTGCTTCAGACCCACCACATCCAGCAGGCTGCGATCCGGCTCCCATTCCAAGAGTGGTCCAGGTCGCTCGTGTCCGTAGCCTGCCCACGTGCCACGGAACCGTACACCCGGATGCTTCGGGCCCCGTGCCGCCGGGCCAGATCGAGGATTGCCGCGCGTTTCTCCAGCCGCAGATCGTCCAGGGACACCATATGCACCTCTATTCTCGCATCCTCAGGTAGAATTGACGTGTCATGAAACGCCTCGCGCTCTCTGCCCTCCTCTTCGCCGCGGCGCTCGCCGCCCAGATGGTGCCCGCCGCCAACAAGCCCGAGCGCCTCGAGTGGTTTCGCGACCAGGGCTTCGGCCTCTTCATTCACTGGAGCGTCGACAGCCAGCTCGGCGTGGTGATCAGCCACTCGCTCGTCGGAGCCTCGGACGATTTCACACGCCGCTTCTTCACCGAACTGCCGTCCACCTTCAACCCCCGCAAATTTCACCCGCAGGATTGGGCCGCGCTGGCCAAGCTCGCCGGCGTGAAGTACGTGGTCTTCACCACCAAGCACCACTCGGGATTCGCCATGTGGGACACCGCCACCACGGGGTTCGGCATCAACCACACGCCCTTAAAACGCGACATCTTCGCCGACGTCCTGGCCGGCTTTCGCGAACAGGGCATCGCCCCCGGCATCTACTTCTCTCCCGACGATTTTCACTGGCTCCACTCCAACGGCGTCATCGTCGACCGCCGCCGCCCGGAAACCATGCCCATCCACAACCCCGGCCTGATGGCGCTCGACAAGGCGCAGGTCAAGGAGCTGCTGACCAAGTACGGACCCATCTCCATCGCCTTCTTCGACGGGCCGCCCGAGGGCCTGCGCGAGGAGGCCTGGGAGTTGCAGCCCGATATCGTGGTGACCCGCGGCGCCATATCGACGCCCGAGCAAAACGTCCCCGGCGTGCCGCTCGACGAGGCGTGGGAAGCCTGCATCACCATGGGCACCGCGTGGCAATACCAGCCGCAGAACGAGCGCTACAAGTCCGGCGGCCAGCTCATTTCCCTGCTCGTGGAAACGCGCGCCAAGGGCGGCAACCTGCTGCTGAACGTCGGACCGAAACCCGATGGTGAGCTGCCGATCGAGCAGGAGGAGCGCCTCCGCGAGCTGGCCCTCTGGATGTTCGTGAACGGCGAGGCGATCTACAGCGTCCGCCCCTGGGTGATCACCAACGAGCAGGACATCTGGTTCACGAAAAAGAAAAACGAGGACACCGTCTACGCCATCGTGAAGGAGCCGCAGCGCTGGACGCGCGGCACGTGGAAGGAATTCGTGCTCCACTCCCTGCGCGCCACGGACCAGACGCAAGTCACGGTACTCGGCCAGAACGACCGCGTGCTGGAGTACCAGGAGAAAGTGGTTCCCAAGAGCACTTTCCAGCAGGCGCCCGACGGCCTCCACATCCGTGCCATGCACGCCCAACGACTGCAGGACAACAGCCAGTGGCCGAACCCCGTCGTTTTGAAGATCGCGCACGTGAAGCCGGCCCTCACGCCGCCCCGCGTGGAGACGGGCCGCGCCGTCCGCAACGCCGCCGGCGTGACTCTGAGTGCGACCCTCGGCGCGCTGGGCGATGCGCCATCCGTGGAAGTGGGATTCGAATACCGCTCGCTCAAAGGCCTCGATTCCAACGAGCGCATCGGCGAGTGGCGCCGAACGCCGCTCCAGCGCATGACGGCCCCCGGCGCATTCTCCGCGTCGGTGAACGACTGGGCGCCGGGCGAACCCTACGAATTCCGCGCCGTTGTGAAGCACCCCTCGCTCACCATGTACGGAGAGGCTAAGCGGACCACGCTTCCGTAGCATCGAGTCCACGACTCTGGCAGGGTAACCGCGTATTGGTGGGGCGGACCCCCAGGTCCTGGGGTCCCCTCTGGGGACGGACGCCCTCATCCCGCCTCTTTGTTTTTCTCCGCGCTTGTCTCCGCTTCTTCGCGTCTCCGCGGTTCGCTCCTGCCCTACGCCACGATATTTTTAGCCGCCGGCATCGACGAGGGCTCCAGGCTCCGCAGCACCCGCTCCAACTCCGCCTCCTGCACCGGCTTCGCCAGCACGAACCGCCCTTCGCCCTCGAAATCCGCCGCCAGCTCGCTGTCGTACCCGTCGGAAAGCAGAATGAAACAGCCCACCCGCGAATACATCCGCTCCGATAATTCCACCCAGTTCAGCCCCGGCGCATGCACCGAGCACAACGCGATGTCGAACCGCATCCGCTGCGCCAGGTCCAGCCCCGTATCGGAATTGTTGACCGGAACCACGCGGCAGCCCCGCGTGGCTAGCAGCGCCAGAACCTGCCGCTGCGCCGAATCGTCCGGCTCGATCACCAGCACCGTCATATGGCGTGAGATCTCCTGCGGGTGGCCGTTTCCCCCAGCGATGGCCGTGGCGCCCATCCGCTCCTTGGCGATCACCGGCAGCTCCACCTCGAAACGCGGGTCCGCGTTGTTCTTCTCGATCAGCCGCACTTCGCCGCCGTGCCCCGCAATGACACTGCGCGTCAGCCCCAGCACGGCCGCCACTTCCTCGGGATTGCGCGATTGCGGCGGCGCCGTAAACGCGATCTCCACCAGCAGCCGCTTGGCGAGAATGCTCGCCCGGATGGTGATGGACTTTTGCACGGCATCCGCCAGCGACTGCTCCGCATGAACCAGAAGACTGAGGAATACCTGCTCCAACTGGCCCTGCGAGCCCAGCACGTTCATGGGCTCGCGCGTGGTCAGGTCGCGCACCCGAATGCCCGTCGCCTTCCAGTCGCCCTCTCGGAATTCGATCAGCGTGCGCAGCAATGCCGTGATCGAAACCGCACGCGCCTCCTGTTCCGCCGCGGCGAAGGAGACGAGCCGCGCCACCATCCCCGCCGCCTTCTTGGCTTCGGCATCGATGGCCAGCACTTCGCGCTCCCCGGAGCCCACGTGCAAGCGGTCCAAAGCGCGGGTCGCCAGGTCCGAAATCGACGAGAGGGGCGTTTGCAGCTCGTTCACTACGCCCGAAATCAACCGTCCCACCGCCGCCAGTTTCTCCGACCGGAAGAGCTGCTCCTGCACCGACCGCTGATCCAGAAGCCGCAGCGCCACGCCAATCTGGTTGCCCAGGTGCTGGGCCAGTTCCTGCTCGTCGGCGGAAAAATCGCGCAGTCGGTCGTCCTGGTCCAGTTCGAGCACTCCAATTACCTGGCTTTGCGCGTGCATCGGCACGAAGAGCAGCGACCGGGGCGCCGGGGTGGAGTCCTCGGCTGCCATGGGGAATGGACTGCGATCGATGTCGGGGATCACCAGCAATGTTCGATAGTGGTAGCACGCCACCGCCCCGGCCTGCGGTCCGCCGGGCGGAGACGAGAGCGAAATCGAGATCGGCTCCATGCCCTCGTCGGCAATCGTCTCCAGCGTTTTGCTGGCCCGGTTGTACACGTACAGATGAACCCGCGTGATCCCGAGAATTCCGGGCAGCGATTCCGCCAGCCGTTTCAGAATCCCCTGGGCGGACGAAGCGCCCAGAATCTCCTCGCCCAGCTTGTACGTCTTGCGCAGGAGTTCCCGCTGGTTGGTGAGCCGGCGCTCGCGGCTCCACAGCAGGAAGCCGACCAACAGCATCAGGCCGAGTGCCGTGGCCAGCGTGATGGGCGACGGGAAGCGGTTCGCCTCCTTGGGAATGACCGTGCCCAGATCGCTCACCAGCAGTTGAAAATTGTGGTTGTACGGAGGCCGCTTGCAAAACTGATAGGCCACCCCCGTCGCCGTAACCGTTTTGCCCCGGAATTCGTTCAGCCTGGCGGCCATGGCCAGCGGGCTGGGGATGAATATCTTGTACGAACTCGATGCCTCGGCCACCAGGTAGCCCCCGTTGGCGGCGTCGCCGGCGTCGATGACCTGGCACTCCGTACGCACCAGGCGCCCCAGGTATTGGAATCCCAGGAGGTCTCTCAGAGGGACCGCTCGAGGAGGCGGTGGTTGCGTCTGTCCCAACGGCGTCAACTTCTCGGCACGGATCACCACCGTGCCATCCAGCGCCGCCACCGTGCCCTTCGCCTCCACCACGTTGCCGGGCCGGTAGGCGTCGGCCTCGAAATCGTTCCCGTTCAATTGCAGAATCGCGCCGAACTCCCCGTCCTCTATCGCCAGCAGGCTGTAGCCGGGAAAGTGAAACGCCACGGAATTGACCGTTCCGCGAACGATCGTTTTCTCGCCCAGGTGGGCAGGCGCAAAATCGGCCGACGCGTTACGCAGTCCGGCCTCCTGGAGCGTAAGCCTGGTCTGAGCCGACACAGGCAGGCAGCCAAGCGCCATCAACAGCGCAAGCGTCCGTCTCCGAGGCTGCCTCAGATCGCCCGCTCTTGGGACAGCCATATACTCAGGTCCCCACCAAGGAAATTATCGATGGTAATGGTACTGACAGGCAAGTCCTCATAAGTAGTACTAACTCCTACTACCCTCATGCCAGCCGCCCGTGCCGCTTGCACGCCGGAATATGAATCTTCAAAAACTATACAGTTCACGGGCGCAATATTCAATATTTTAGCAGTTCGCAGATAGATCTCCGGATCTGGCTTCGGATGGCGGACCTGGTGCCCGTCCACCACAGCCCGGAAATAGCCGCGAAGTCCCGCCCGATCCAGCAGAAAATCGATATTCTCGCGCTCCGCATTGCTGGCGAGCCCCATGGACACCTGGCGGTACCGCTCCAGAAACTGCCGCACTCCGGGCACCAGGATTTCGTCGATCCTGTCCCCGAGCATTTGCCGGTACAACTCCTCCTTATCGGCGCCGCGGGCAGCCACCTCTTCCGGCGACAGTCCGTCGCCGTAAAAATCGCGGACGATATCGTCATTCCGCCGGCCGTACATACGCTCCTGCATGGCCTCGGTGGTTTCCAGGCCGAAACGCCGGTTGTACGCCGCCCAAGCCTCCCGATGGACGGGGTTGGAGTCCACAATCACGCCGTCCATGTCGAAAATGAACGCCAAGCCCGGGTCGATCAAGATTCACCCTCGTGCCCCCGCAGATTGGTGGTCATCCACTCCAAGTAATTAGCCGCGCCTTCGACTACCGGCAGGGCCACCACTTCGGGCACTTCGTATGAATGGACTTTCTCCAATGCGGCTTTCAGTTCCCCGAACAGTCCGCGGGAGGACTTGATGAGAAGCAGGCACTCGTCTCCGGATTCGATCGCGCCCTTCCAACGGTAGAAGCTGCGCACGCGCGGAATCACGTTGATGCACGCGGCCAGGCGCGCATCCAGCAAAACGCGGGCCAGGCGCTCGGCTTCTTCCTCTGTGGCGCAGGTGCTGAGAATCACAATCTTGTCGGTCATTTGAAAAAGTTGAATCGAATTGGCGAAGCAATGTTACCATTATCTTCCAGGCAACAAGTTGTATGAAATCCAGTGTCGCCCGATTCGCTTACGTTGTCGTCTTTATTCTGGTGGCGGCGTATGCCCTCGTCACGTTGCGCGGCCCGCGGGGTGTCCACGCGCTGGTCGAGAAGCAGGCGCAGATCCAGGAACAGGAGAAGCGCAACGCCGAACTGACTCGCGACCTGGAGCGCGAGCGCGAGCGCATCAAGCGCCTGACCGACAACCCGGCGGACCAGGACCTGGAAATCCGCGAACGCCTGAAACTGGTGCATCCGGGCGAGAAGGTCTACATCACCGGACCCCAGTAACGCCGGCGGTCTTTGCCGCCGGTGATTCCCGCCCTTCACACCCGCAACACCGCCCCGCCCCTGATCGCGTCGTTCTTGAGCGCGTTTAACGCCTGATTCGCCTCCTCCAGCGCGAATTCCCGCACCTCCGTGTGGATCGGAATCTCGCTCGCGATCTTCAGAAAATCCTCGCCGTCGCGGCGCGTATTGTTGGCCACGCTGCGGATCGCCCGCTCGTGGTACAGCAGGTTGTAGTCGATCTCCGGTATCGGACTCATGTGAATGCCCCCGATGGCCACCGTGCCTCCACGCTTGAGCGCCCGCAGCGCGGAGACCACCAGTTCGCCGGCCGGGGCGAAGATCAGCGCGCCATCGAGTTTCACGGGCGGATCGTCATTCGATCCGCCGGCCCACACCGCGCCCAGGTCCCGCGCCAGTTGCTGGTGGCGGGCGTCGCGGGAAATCGCGTACACCGAGATCCCCCAGTGTCGCGCCACTTGAATCGCCACGTGCGCGGCCGCGCCGAACCCGTACATGGCCAGGCTTCCACCAGGCTGGACGCCCGAGAGCCGCAGCGTGCGGAAACCGATGATGCCGGCGCACAGCAGCGGCGCCACGTGTATGTCGCCGAAGCCCTCCGGCAGCGCGTAGACGAAATCCTCGGGCGCCACTACGTACTCGGCGTAGCCGCCATCCACCATCCATCCCGTAAAGACGGCGCGCTCGCACAGGTTTTCGCGCCCCGAGCGGCAGTACTCGCAGACCCCGCAGGTGCGGTGCAGCCACGGGACTCCTACCCGCGTGCCCGTCCGGAACCGCGAGGCGCCGGAGCCGGGCCCTTCAATCGTGCCTACCACCTGGTGGCCCGGAACGATGGGAGATTTCCGCGACTCCAGTTCGCCTTCGATCACGTGCAGATCGGTGCGGCACACCCCGCAGGCATGCACCCGGATGAGCACCTCTCCAGGACCCGGCAGGGGCTTGGGCAGATCCTCGATGCGCAGCGGATTGGATTCGATGGAAGCGGGAGACAAAAGTACGCAGGCCTTCATGACTCGATTGTCGCGCCTCCGAGCTACAATGGAACCGCCTGCGTCTCCCGGGACCGGGAACCTGGAACCATATGGGTAAGAGGATCATGATCGCCGTGGTGGGAGCCGGCATCGGCTCGCTGGTTGGCTTGCTGGTCTCCTTCCTGGGCGCGGGGAATCCGGCTCTGATTGTGGGGGCCATCGCGGGCGCGGTCATCCCCCTGGTAGTCCTCGGCCAGCCCGGCAAATGACGCGGATTCTCCGAGATGTGCGGTTTGATACCAAGGGCTGGTATCATTGACGGTCGTTTCCGATTCCCGTGCTACAATCCCACACGTAATTGGAGAAGGGAGGATTGAGATGGCATTTTGTGCAACCTGCGGTTCCCAGGTGGAAGGCAAATTCTGTGCGAAGTGCGGTAGTCCAGTGGCTGCCGCAAGCCCCGGCCCAGCCGGGCCCGGACCCCAACCCCAACCTATGGCCCAGCCTATGGTAGCTTCCGGCGCCATGGCCGATAACGTAGCTTCGGCATTGTGCTACCTCCTCGGCTTCATCACAGGCATTATTTTTCTCGTGATTGCGCCGTACAACCAGAACAAGACGGTGCGCTTCCACGCCTTCCAGTCGATTTTCGCGAACGTGGCGCTCATCGCGATCGAGATCGCGCTCAGCATCGTGTTCAGCATCATGTACCACCTGGTGAGCTTCCTGGCGCTCCTCGGCGCGGTCTTCTTCCCAGTCTTAGGCCTGGGATGCTTTCTCCTTTGGCTCTACCTGATGTTTTCGGCCTACCAGGGCAAGATGGTGGTCCTGCCGATCATCGGGCCCTTCGCCCAGCAGCAGGCCTGAAGATCTCTCCTGCGCACTATCGGAGGTCCCCCTGGACCGCCCGCTGGTCGACCGGCAAGCGTCGGCCGCATTGCGGATATCGTCGGGTACGTCGGCGACCCGCTGAGCGACACCGGCGAGTTGCGCAAGGTCCGCTTCGCGATGAAGGGCAGCCAGGTGATCCGCCAGCCCTAGCCATAGCTAGCTAGGCATTGCCTCAGGTTCTTGGCTTGGTTTTCTCAGCGCCCTCCGCCTCCTCGGCGTCCTCAGGTTTTGACTTCGCTCTTCTCCGCGTCTCCGCGCGCTCCGCGTCTCCGCGGTTAATTGTCTTTTCCTCTAAAGCGTCCGAATCTTGATGTTGCGAAACCACGTCTCCGACGAGTGGTTCTGCAAACTGATCGGACCCGATTCCACGAGCCTCTCCGAGCCCTTCGGCAGATTGCTCCGCAGCAGCTTCTGCACCTCCGCCGCATCGGTTTCAAATTCCACTACCTTGGCGCCGTTCAGCCAGTGCTCCACGTGATGCCCCTTCACCACCAGCCGCGAATGGTTGAACTCGCCGATCCTGGGCGCGATCCGCGGCACAGGCGCGATCAGCGAATACAGGGAGCCGGCCACGCGGCGCGGGTCCGACGCCGCATCCGCATTTTGATCGTCGGCCAACTGGTATTCGAGGCCCCTGGCCCGCGCCTCGCGCCCCGCCGCATTGGTCCACTCATCCACTCTCTGGATCAGGTACTTCACGCCGGAGTTGCCGTCTTTCAAAATCTTCCAGTCGAACTGCAGATCGAAGGAGCCGAAAACTTCCACCGTGCGAATGTCCTGAAAACCGTCGGAACGAACCAGCGCCTTCAGAGAGGCGTCTTCGATGGTCCAGCAATTCGCCGGGAACGGCTTCCCCGTGATCTCTTCCCAGCCCGCGGTAGTCTTGCCGTCGAACAGCAGGCGCCAGCCCTGCCGACGTTCGGCATCGGTTAACTGGTTCGGCTCCGCCCCGCGCCCCAGCGACAGGACAACCAGCAGAAGGACGCAACATCTTGCGGCAGTCGTCGGCACGTCAGCGTTCCAGCTCGGCGGCCAAGCGAAGGATCTCGCGGGCGTCTTCCGCGTCGTCCTCGACTACCTGCAGCGTCACCGCGCCCAGTGCATGCGTCAGGTGCACGGCCATCCCTCCATCCTTGAGAAAAGCCGGGATCCCGGCGGCCTGCAGGCACCCCTTGGCCAAATTCCCTTCCACCGCAGTCGTGAAAGTTGCCACCGTCACCAACGGTTGATTCATCTCTCGATCATAGCCCCGAGCCAAATCCCCCCTGGCACTGGCAAAACCCTCCCGCCCCACAGGCTCAGGTTTTTCCCAGCGCTTCTCCGTTTCCTCCGTTTCTCAGCTTTTGATTCTCTCTTGGGTCTCTCCGCGATCTTCCTCAGCGTCTCGGCGCCTCCGCGTCAAAATACGCCACCCTACTCCACCACCATAGGCCCCTCACCCTTCGAAAGCTCCTGCAGAATCTCCTCCCGGCGCCTCCCCGCGGTACTCGCAGCCGACTCCATCGCGGTGCCATACAGCACGCCGCCCAAAATCGCCGCTACCGCGATCCCCATGGCAAATACCGCCTCGCTCTGAAATGCATAGCGGGCCAGGTATGCCAGAAACACCGGCAGCAGCGCCAGCGGATAGAGCATGAAGATCAGGCCCTGGAACCGGCCGGACGCGCCACCCTGCGACACCCGCTCCGGACGCAACCCGCGCGGATAATTCACCGAGCTGATATTGCCCAGCGCCAGCAGATACAGCGAGCAGACTCCCACCACCAGCAGGGTCTCCCCCACCGTCCGCCATCCCC
>Ga0116223_10005693_pt1 | contig 10421 bp, 10 predicted proteins | sample Sb_taG_3_FD_90092 | JGI IMG/M metagenome (GOLD analysis project Ga0116223, IMG submission 90092) | Peat soil microbial communities from Weissenstadt, Germany - Sb_50d_a_PC metaG | ecosystem: Environmental > Terrestrial > Soil > Wetlands > Peat | place: Germany: Weissenstadt | collected 2010-09-21 | reverse complement strand
TTGCCCACTCCACGACCACCAGCAAGCCGCCCGGAACCAGAGCGGCACCGACCAGATCCAGCACGTGGCCCAGGTCACCGACATGATGCAGTGACGTGCACGCCACCACGGCACCGGCGGGCTCAGACAGGGCATAATCCTCGAACTCGACCTGACCGAACCAGGGCCCGTCTGGCGCCTCGGGATCGACGCCAATCGCTGGGTAACCATCGCGGCGCAGCATGGGAACAAAGCCGCCGAACGGCCCGCAGCCGATCTCCACGACCGGAGCTGGCGGCGCCGGCAGCTGCGCGCGGACAAACGGCCACACCGCGGCGAGCCACTGCTCATCGGGCGTCACGCAGCCATAGCCTACGCCGCCCGGACCAACGCACCCGGCGCTGCGCAGATGGGCAGCTAGTGCGGCCCTGAGCGGAAACCGGCTCGACGTCTGCAGTCGGCGGCCCTACGGTTGGCTCACGGCTGGCCGGCCTGACGGTAAGGGCCAGAGTCCGGTCGTCCCCGCAAGGGGTGCAATAAAGCCAGGAAGTAGACCCGGCCTGGCCGCCAGTCCAACGTGCTCGGCGGCATGGAAAGCGGATGGGCGAAGTCCGTCAGCTAGGTTGACGGGATGACGGGCCGAGCACGTCGGGATGGTCGCTGCGGTAGTGCTCGGTCAGAACGCCACTCGGCTGGCCGGTCCGGGCAGCGGTGGTGCACACGGTGCGCGCCATCATCGATCGGCGCCGGGGCGGGCGAGGGTCTGCGCACAACGGGACGGGCGGGCGCGCATTCGCTGCAATCTGGGACTTACGCCTTGCGGGGCTGCCGGGCTGCTGGCCGCGCTGGCCGTTCGGCCCGTTCCGTCATGCGCTCCCAGCCTACCACTCTGCGTGTTACCAAGTATCTCGCGGCGTACGCCCAGCTCAGACGGCCTGTAGATGTCTCCGGCCGGTGATGATGCTGAAGCCTGATCACCAGTACACGGCCAGGCTGGACGAGCTGCCGTGCATTCTCTCCATGCCCGATCGGCGGCAGATGCGGACGTTTGCCGGGATCTGGACGAGGCGCTCTCGGCGTCTTCGATCCGGGAAACGCTCTCATGAGAGCAGGACCCTGCCCCCTGCTCCGGGCATGCGAACTCACGGACAGCCGGTGTGGTGACTGCCTCGACGCTCAGTTCCTGGCTGCCGCATGGTTCCTGGCTGCCGCATGCAGGACGTGGCAGCACCGGGTAATACCTGGTTATACTACAGGGCATGAAGACCGCGATCTCACTCCCGGACGACACCTTCGATCAGGCCACCAGGCGGGCCGCGGAACTCGGCATCAGCCGCTCGGAGTTCTTTGCCCGCGCCGCCCGGAGATACCTCGACGAACTCGCCTCGCAGTCGCTGACCGAGCAGGTCAACGAGGCGCTCCGGGTAGCCGGCGCCGACGAATCCGGACCTGCCGCGGTCGCGGCCGGGCGACGGCGCCTGGCCAGCGAGGATGACTGGTGATCCACCGCGGCAGCGTCTGCTGGGCCGACCTGGGGGAGGCCCGCGGCAGCAGGCCCGCCAAGCGGCGGCCCGTCCTGGTCATCCAGGCAGATCCCTACAACGCCAGCCGGCTCGATACCACCCTGGCCGCCGTGATCACGACGAACACCGGTCTCGCCGCCATGCCCGGCAGCGTCTTCCTGCCCGCGGCTGCCTCCGGCCTGCCACGCGACTCCGTCGTCAACATCACCGCCCTGGTGACTCTTGACAAGGCCGACTTGGACCCCAAGGTCGGGCATCTTCCCGCAGCCCTCATGGACGACGTCGACCGTGGCCTCCGCCGTGTACTCGGGCTCTAGCGAAACACGCACCCAGCGGCTTGAGCGAGCATCGCGGTGGGCGCGGCGATCATGAATAATCATGCAACCGGGTCCCCATGGCACGCGTCGGCGGATGGAGCCGGAACAGCAGTTGCGCGCGCGAATAGCCGATATGGGCGGCGTCTGAGCGCAGCTTTCTGCTGTTCCAGCGACGCATAATTGATGTTCTGCGCGATCGAGACTGCGCTTCTGTGCCGCACCTCTCCCGCGTCCTGGATCACCCGATAACCGCTGCCGGGAACGCCATGGGTGATGGATGCGGTTCCGATACCTGCGCAGCTAACTCTTCATGGTTATCGATACGCTCGCCTGGGACGTACACACTTCCGGCCACACTTCGCCAAGCTGCACTTGAACGTCGCTTGAGCCGAGGGGAATCTCCAGCCTGCTCACGTTCGCGATCGCTTGGCTGCACGGGCGCGACGCCGGGTCAGGGTGCTGCGACAGGCGGGGAATGGGCCACCAAGCTCCGAGGACGATGGATACCGTTGTGCCATGAGGGATGCGGTACGACGCCGCATGACCAGCGTTCAGTACCACTATCGCTTGGAACGGCCCCGTTGCGTTCGCCGCAACCACATTCTGGGGCAGGCTGAGCATGCAGGTCGGGCCGACATTGTGAAGAGGCTGCGTGACATATTCCGACTGGTCGCCCTCAGTGGCGAAACCGGGGGAATGTGTCGCCGCGTCCAAAATCAGCTGGCTGGCCGAGCAGGGAGTGGGGTGGGACGGGAGAACCGCGTCGGCCACGGGTCGAGCAGTCGCCCGAGTCCCCGGAGCACCTGCGTCAGGCTGGCCGGTGGTGTCCCGCGCCGAATTATGACCCAGGCCGTGAGCTACTCCCACCACCGCCAGCACAGCAGCGAGGAAGCTAATGCCAGCGACGATTCCGCCCAGGAACCTAGGCCGCATGCCGTTCGCCTCCTGCGTGATAGCGTACGCCCAGGTGAGGGTCAATGCGTCTATTTGGTCTGTGAGGGAAGCTGACTTGTCGGAGCCAGCCGCGGTGCGAGGCGCCGTTGTCCACTACCTACAACGCCGCCGCGGCTGACGCATACGGCTCGGCGGTCATGACCTGGCCGGCCAGGCGGGTGAACGGTGGATCGCTGCCACGTCAGCGTCCGCAAGAACTGGGACGAACTCCTGTGCCCGGCTAGTAGCAGTTTGACGCGCGCCAGTAATCTGTAAAGGTTTGCTTGTTCGCCCCAATGCCCTGTGGCGAAATGCAAAACCGCGATGAATCTAGGCCTTCTACCCATTCTGTCGTGCTCTGGCTTCCCATGGTCACCCACGAACTGGTGGAACCGACTTCAGTGTTCGCGTCGGTGAATCCTATAGATCCGAAGCTGGCTGCCACGCCCGTCGGCGCTTCGCCAACCCAGTCCGCGACGTTGCCGTCGAAGCGCCAGCCGCCGGGAGGAGACGATGAACAACTGTGAGCGACCCCGGTTGACTCATCCTCGATATAGAAGTACGCCCTGTTTGGACTAGCTTCAAAGCTCATGTTCTGGTAAAGGACATGGCCGGCAGGAAAGGTCCAAGATGTGTATCCACAGAAGGCCACTGGGCTGGCATTGTTGGCGAATTCGGTGAATGGGCGGTACGCGCTACCCGAGCCAACATCCGGGTTGCCGCATTCCACGCCTTGCTGGACAAGATCGTTAGTAGCCGCCGTGCCCCCCAGGCCAATCCAGAAGCCCAGCGTGTTCGAGCCAGAGCACGATGCTGTGGATGGAACAGTAAGATCTGCCTTCACAGCTACGTAAGTATTGGTGAAGCCGCTGATATTACCTGCAGAGTAGCCAGACCAGTTCCCGTAGTAAGTGATAAAGGATTCCGTCGGCCGAACGTGGGTCGCGACTCGCAGAGGACCGACCGGCGGGGCGTCCGATCGGAAGGCAGCCATGGCAGTGGTCCAATCCTGGAGCGCAGATGGATCCCTTGGCCGCGACGGGAAACCATATTGCCGGAGTTCAGCCGCACGTGCAGTCAGCGGATTGAATCCTGCCGGCGGCGTCGTGGTCGTCAGTGTCTGGCCATCAGGTAGCTGGTACGTCGTTTCGACACCACCGTTTTGAAGTTGGGTCACCGTCGGCTGGACAACGATTAGGCCGCCGGTGGATGCGGCCGGCGAGTCACCAGCGGTGCTGAAGCCAACGACCCCGACGTGACTAGGCGCTAAACGAGCTGCCGTTGTCACTGGTCGAAGTGCACCGCTCTCCGGCCAGGAAGGAAAGGCGACCAGGGCGCCCGCAACTGCCAGCGCTGAGAAGGCACGTGGCATCCTCACTAGCTTCCGGGATTGGCCCCGGCCGGATTTCAGCACCCATCTCACCCCGTCTGCCCTGTGCTCGCGGGAGTACCGCAAAACGGTATGACAGGCGCAACATACAACGAGTCACCAACGCCTGTCCAGGGAGACTTCCGCGGCCTATCGCACAGTTCGCATGCGACACACGGCGCGCCGTGCCAGTTCCGTGCCAGAACGGGCAGGCACTAGCGGTGTCTGGCGGACATTGGCCGCGGGCCAGAACCCGGACGACCTCGACGGCGGCAAAGCTAGCCGCCAGCACGTCCGGCCGAGATCTTATTTTTTCGGACCAGACTAGAAATGAGACTAGGCCAGGCGCGGGCCGGGGCGCGGCAGGGTCGCGATGACTGCCATCTAACGAGGGTCCGGGGCGCTTCTGGGCGTGCACACGAACTGCGAAGCCGGAATGGCCATCATCGTGTGCCCCAAGTCCCATGGACGCTGATCAGCTGCTCGGCCCGGGTCGTCCAGAACCGGCCACTCTGTGCCCCTCCCTTGTGCCGAATGGCCCCACCGCGGGAAGCAAGTATTCGACGATCCGGCTGGCCCGTCGGCGTCTGCGATGACGTCAGGCAGCCAATCTCGACCGAGCCACTCCAGTCCAAGACTACGAGTGGATATGCCGCTGCGCGCATAAGAATGCACGACCGGAAGCACACTCAATTCGGCAGATCCGGATGTTGGGTATTTGGAGTGGATCGTCCAGATTGGTGCGGCGCAGGGCACGGCCGCGCTGACGCCGGTTGGCCATCGCGGCGGCGACCATGGTTGCGGCCGGTAGAGCGGGCGGGCGGGTGTTAGCGACCTCGCTATATGACGATCCTGCGGCCGGACTGTGTGGCGACGCTCCGGCAGGACTCGATGAGCATCCCGAGCACGGACTGTGAGTGCTGACGAGGCTCCGGGCGCGCGCGTACCCGCCGACGTGTAGCGGATCGGTAACTTCATATCCGGCAGCGACCCTAGACCTGGCTGGTTGCCGTGGTGCAGGCACACCCGGCCGCCATGCCGTCTTGCGGCATGACGCGACGCGGCATATCGTGCCGATGTATCAACTCGATATATCGGGCGGACAGTTTGCAGTGGCCCGGCCGACGCGGGAGCTGCGATGAGGCGGATCGACTACGACACGGAGCAGTACCAGGACTACGCGCGTGGCCGTGCGCTCACCGAGCAGCAGCTGCAGGCATGGATCAGCGCCTTCGGAGCGGTGCTGCCCGAGCGGCGCCCGCTGGCGGGGCTGGACGTCGGCTCAGGGACGGGCAGGTTCACCCCCGCGCTGGCGCGAGCGTTCGGGCCAGTCACCGGCGTCGAGCCGTCGGTCCGCATGCGCGAGATAGCGCAGGCGCAGGCCCTGCATGCCGGTGTGCGGTATCTGGCAGGCTCCGCCGAGGACATGCCAGTGCCGTCCGGCAGCGCCGACTACGCTCTCATGTTCTTGTCCTGGCACCACGTCCAGGACAAGCCGCTGGCGGCCCGGGAGCTGGCCAGGGTGCTCAGGCCCGCCGGGCGGCTGCTGCTGCGCGCGAATTTCAGCGACCACCATCCGAGGCCGTGGTGGCAGGAGCACTTCCCCCGCGGCTTTGAGGCGGACGCCGCGCTGTTTCAGCCGCTGCACGAGGTCATCGCGACGTTCACGTCGGCCGGCTGGCGCGTTGCCAGCTTCGGCACAGTTACCGAGCCGTCCTCCGGCACCCGCGGTGACATGCTCGAACGGTTGCGCCTGCGCACCCTTTCGTTCTTCGCTCAGCTCAGTCCCGACGAGCTGGAGGCCGGCTTCCGCCGCCTGGAGCAGGCTGTTGCCGCAGATCCCGGCGCACCAGCGCCCGTGTTTTCTGAGCCGCTGCTCACGCTCGAACGGTCCGGAGCCTGAGGACGGGCGAGGTCGCAGCATCCTGCCCAGTCACAAATTAGCGTCGCCGTTGATCTTCGATCCATGACCAAATAGTCATGCCTATAACAGCGGGATCTGCCCGCGGCTGTGGCAGTGAGTGAGAGCTGCCGCTGGAGGAGCAGCCCGGCGCGCGCCTGAGGCTATGCATGATGTGTCTATGCGGCCTGGCTGGGCGGGGAGGGGGAGCGGCCAGCCGGTCGCGGTAATGCTCGCTGGGTTCGCCGCGCTGCGCTTGCGGGCAGGGTGCCGGGAGTTCCGGAGCTGATCGAGGGCTGGCTGACGCTGCTGAGCCAGCGACTGAGAAGTGACAACTCAGGCAGACTGCGTCAGCCTGACTCCGACGGTGCCGGACAGTTCTGGCCGCCTGACCTGCCGGTATCCGACGAAGCGCGACTGTGCCGGACGGAATCGTCAGGCATGGCATGCAAGAGGTCTGGGGTTCGAATCCCCATAGCTCCACGCGTTTTTCGTATCTGCGTTCGACAAAGTGACTAACGTTAGTCACTTGATCTCAGTAGTTCTCGAGGGTTACGCGCAATGTCGTGCGCGCAAGAGGTCGCGGATCCGAGGACAGCAGACCGCAACCTGCGGGGAGATCAGGAGACGGTCGTTGGCCTGCAGAAGGGACACCAGGTAGCCAGCGCCCGGCATCCGAGCGGATGTGGCTCTCACTGCCTGAGCCCAGCCGCCCTCATGCCGCTCAGGCAGCTACAGATTTCCGAATCTGGGCGGTTCCATTACAAGAAAACGATTGCGATCTCGGTGCACAGATTAACCAATTCTGTGTTATGAACTAAGCGCCCCGTGTGGTGTTCTGCGGTGAGGTCTTCAAGCCGAAGCGCACGGTCCCAGGTTAGTCACTGGGTTTCCGCAAGGTGGCTGATTCTTCGGTCAGGCTGACTTGGGGTTGTCGCTGACTGACCGCTTACCGGCCGCTGTCGCCGCCCTTCGTCTGGTTCCGGTCGTGACCGCCGGGCCGAGCGTGTCGTCCTGGTTATGGTCGGCCGACTCCGATGTTGCCGGGCGCGGCGCGATCCGGGTCCGGCGTGTCTGCGAACGGCCGAGGAGAGCCAGGTGGTGCCGACCGCTGGCCGCGTCGCCCAGCCCGCTGCGGCGCGCTGCTGGTGTTCTCGGCGGCACGCAGCGTCGTCGGCACGCTGATGGTGCCCCGGTCGGCGCGGGCTGGCTGAGACGGCTGGCCGATGGCCTGGCGAACGAGACGTTCCAACTGGCGACCGGGCCGATCGGGGACTACCGGCAGCGCGACCGCGTGGCAGCCGCCGGGCCTGAGCCTTGTCGCTCGCGCGGACGAACGGGTGGCCCTGGCCGGGCTGAGCCAGGCTCGCGATCGGGCGGGCGAGGCGATCGCCTCGTCAGGTCGGGAGTGCGAGATAAAGGCGCTCATGGGCGGCCAGGCGGGACCGGGCGGGCTCGCGGAGAGCGGCGAGGAAGTCCCCTGCCGTGTACAGGCGGCCGGGCTCGATGTAGTTGGGTGCTGGGCGCATCGGCCGCAGCCTCCGCCGCCAGCGCCTGGGCGGTTGGCGGCAGCAGCAGCGGGATCCTGATCCTGCGCTGGAACGGAACCGCGTGGAAACGCAGCGCCGCGCCCGCAGCCGTCGGCACCCTGGCGGGGCGAACTGGTGGGCGCCCAGTGCCCTTGCGGCGGCTGTACGCCCGGTGCGGCTTCGGCGCCCGCGCCGGTACCGTGGCCGTCCTGTGGTACTCCAGCCGGTGAGCGCATGGCGCATGAGCTGCTTCGGCGGCTCGCTTACCATTTGCACTAAATGGCGGCGGGCGCGTCGGGAGGCTCAGATGTTCGAGTCCTGGGGGCGTAAGGTCTACCGCAGACGGTGGCTGGTCCTGACCCTGGCCGGGTTTGCGATGGTGATTGCCGCATTCTGGGGGACCGGCGTGTTCGGGGTGCTGCAGGACTCGGGCGGATCGAACGCGCCGGGTAGTCAGAGCGATCGGGCGGCGATCCTGGCGACTGCCACATTCGGGCGGAACTCCGCCGACGTCATTGTGCTGTACTCCAGCCCGAAGCTGACCGTCGTGTCGCCGGCCTTCCGGTCGGCGGTCACGGGTACTCTCGCGTCGCTGCCGCACGGCTATGTGCAGTCGCTGGAGACCTACTGGTCAACCGGTTCGCCGACGTTGGTGAGTGTCAGCGGCAGGCAGACCTTCGCGGTCATCGAGCTGGTCGGCGGGGACTATCAGGCCCGTGTCGCCAGCTATAACGCGATCAAGGGCCGTCTGTCGGCACCTGGCCTGACCACCCAGGTCGGCGGCGACATCCCCGGCGGCCTTGCCATCAACAGCCGGGTGAACAGCGATATCCGCCGGGCCGAGGCCATTTCGCTGCCGATCCTGCTGATCATGCTGATGGTGATCTTCGGCAGCGTGGTTGCAGCGAGCTTGCCGGTGACGATCGGCGTCATCGCGATCCTCGGGTCGTTCTCAGCGCTGCGGCTGCTCGCGCAGGTCACGCCGGTGTCGAGCTACTCGGTCAATATCAGTACGTTCCTTGGTCTGGGGCTGGCCATCGACTACGGGCTCTTCATGGTCGGCCGGTTCCGCGAGGAGTCGCACCGGGCGGAGTCGGTCGAGGCTGCCCTGGCCGCGACGATGGCGACGGCGGGCAGGACGGTCGCGGTATCGGGCGTCACCGTGGCGCTGGCGCTGGCCAGCTTGATGTTCTTCCCCGCCGTCTTCCTGCGATCCATGGGATATGGCGGCGTGGCGACCGCGGCCGTCGACATGCTGGCGGCGCTGACCGTGCTGCCCGCGCTGCTCGCGGTTCTGGGGCCGAAGGTCAACGCGCTGCGCGTGCGTGGCGCGGTCGGCCGCCCTCCGGTGGCCGAGACCAGCGGTGGCTGGTACCGGCTGGCCACGGCCGTGATGCGCAGGCCGCTGGTGTTCGTTGCGGTCACCGTCGCGATCCTGCTGGTGCTCGGCGCGCCGTTCCTGCACGTCGCCTGGGGCAAGAGCAGCCTGAAGGTCCTGCCGGCCGGCGCCGAGCCGCGAGTGGTGAGCGAGGCGCTGAGCCGCGACTTCCCAGGCCAGCAGGGCTCCCCGATCGAGGCGGTGGTCCAGTTTCCCGGCCAGGTTGCCGGCTCGGCTGACCGCGGTGCTCAGCTGGCGGCGTATGCGGGCCGGCTGGCGAAAGTCCCGGGCATCCAGGCCGCACAGCTGACCGATGTGCGGGGCAATGTCGCGCTGCTTGATTTGCGTTATGGCGCTGATCCGATGTCCCCTGAGGCGAGGCGGATCGTGCACCTGGTGCGCGCTATCGCCCCGCCCGCGGGTGCGCGTGCGTACATCGGAGGGCGTAGCGCGGAACTGGCGGACACGCTGACCGCTCTGGCTGCCGTGCTGCCATGGATGGCGCTGGCGATCGCGACGGCGACGTTCGTGCTGCTATTCCTGGCGTTCGGGTCGGTGGTGCTGCCGGTGAAGGCCATCACGATGAACGTGGTCTCGCTGTCGGCGGCATTCGGCGTGGTGACGTGGATCTTCCAGGACGGGCACCTGTCCGGGCTGCTGGGATTCACCCCGCTCGGAACGATCGAGCCGACCACGCCGATCTTGATGTTCGCGATCATCTTCGGGCTCTCGATGGACTATGAGGTGTTCCTGCTGTCCCGGATCCGCGAACGGTACGACGTGACGCAGGACAACACCGCGGCGGTGGCCGGGGGCCTGCAGCGGACCGGCGGGGTGATCACGAGCGCGGCGCTATTGCTGATCATCGTGGTAGGCACGTTCTCCATCTCGGGCGTCACGACCATCAAGCTGCTTGGCGTGGGCATGATTGTCGCTCTGACCGTGGACGCCACGATCGTGCGGGTTTTGCTCGTTCCGGCCACTATGCGCCTGGTCGGCCAGGCGAACTGGTGGGCACCCAGGTTCTTGCGGCCGCTCTACGCCAGGTACGGCGTTCACGCGCACGGGTCGCCTGGGATGGGCAGATCGCGGGAGCCGGATTCACCGGGCGTCAGCGAAAATGCCGGGCTGGGGGCTTAGCACCTTTCCGAGATAATGCCAGAAATAGAAATTCGCCCCCGGTCGGAGGAACCCCTCCGGTGGCGAAGGTTCGACGTAGCTCAGCGCCATGCTCCAGAAGGCAGCCAGCGTCGCCGGGCGTTCACAGTCGAACGTCACAGTCGATCTGGTGCCCATCACGCCTCCCCACAAGCGACATGCAACCGACATCGAGCAGAACAGGCGCCCGGGTATCCGTCCGCTCAATCCGAGCGCCGGGCGCTGGATTCGGCCATGTGGTCCCAATGCGGCGGGGCGGGAAATCGGTGCGGGAAACGGCAACCGGATAGGTCGCTCAGGTCGTCCAAGCTGTCAGCTGGGGCAGCGGACACCGG
>Ga0116223_10005685_pt1 | contig 10433 bp, 5 predicted proteins | sample Sb_taG_3_FD_90092 | JGI IMG/M metagenome (GOLD analysis project Ga0116223, IMG submission 90092) | Peat soil microbial communities from Weissenstadt, Germany - Sb_50d_a_PC metaG | ecosystem: Environmental > Terrestrial > Soil > Wetlands > Peat | place: Germany: Weissenstadt | collected 2010-09-21 | reverse complement strand
GCAAACCAAAGCAACTCACCTCGCCGGCGCCTGGGTTTGAGGCTCGTCGCTCCGTGTCGCTCAGAAACTGAGTACACCGCCTACCGATGGAGAGCGACGGCCGCCGTGCGCGCCACATCGCCGACTTCGCCATGCATCTGACGGCTGATGGTGGCGATCTCCGGCGCCAGCGCGTAGAGTTTTTGCTCTGCCGCCGTGGCCATGGCGCAAGCGCGCAGCCAGGGGTCGCCGTGTACGATCAGGTCCCGCACGGTCGACTCGGCGTCGCGCACTTCGACCCCAAACAGCAATCTCCCGTGCTCCGCCACGCGATCGGACGCATCCAGCAGGGGAATCAGCACGCGCTTTAGCGGCCGGTCGAGCACATTATCCAGAAACTCCATCGCGGCCTGGAACTGCTCCTTGCGGTGCGTTTGGACGGCTATGTAGGCCGCTTGCATCTCCTGGAGCGGGTAGCGCAAGCCGAGCAGGTTGAAGAGCCGCTCGAGGGTATGCTTCAAGCGGTCTTCAATGGTGCGCACCAGCAGGCTCGTGGCGCTGTGCGGGTGGGCGTGAGGCCGGAACGGCTCGAGGGCTGCATACAGCTCGAAATAACGCCGGGCTTCCGCAAGAATCTGCGCGGTAACGAAGGGCTCGCCAAATTCCAGGTGGGGCGCGGTCTCGCGCAACCGAATTAACGCCTTGAGGCTTGCGGCTCGAACGCCGACATCTTGAAGCTCGTTCAACGCGCCCAGCAACACCTCCACGCTGCGCTGATTGGCGAAACGTTGCAGAACGCGCGGGATCTGCCGCCGTACCGTGACCGGAACGCTTTCGTCGGCCAGACAATCCTCCAGCACGCCCGCGATCCGGTTCCCATAGGCCGCCAGCGATTGGATCGCGGCGGCGCGGATGAGGGGCTCGGACAGGCGCCGCAGAATGGCTTCCACGCAGCCGCGGTCTTTGCGGGCGCCGGCGGCGCGGCAGGCGGCCGCCGCAACCATGGGGTCCTGGTCCTCCACCAGCGCGATCAGAGGGAAGCGCCGCGTGCTGGCCAAGGAGTCCTCGGGCCGCACGCCCCAGGCAAACGCCGCCAGGGCGCGGGACCTCGGGTCGGGCGATTTCCAGTTTTGTTCCAGCCATTCGCCCGTAATGACAGCCGCCGCGATCGCCGGCTTTCCCGCCATGGCTTCCACCGCCGCTTCGGCCAGCGCATGCCTGTCCGAATGCAAGAACCCGGCGGCATGGGAATGAGCTTCCGGAGAAACCGTCAGCACGTAAGCCACGGCCGCTTTCAACGCCTCTCCCGTGCGGGAAATTTCGTCGAGCGCCTCGGGAATCAGATTCACCTCCGGCAGCGCGGCGGCGATCTCGAAAACCTTCTCACGCACCTGGCCCAGGGGGCTCTTCTTCAGTTTCAGCAGCAGAGCGGAAGCATGGTAGCCCGGGGCTTCCGCCAACAGCGTCAGGGCGTAGCATGCCGGGCGCGCGGCGCCGGTGAGAGCGATCGGCTCGAGCATGGCGATGGTCTCCGGATCGCCCACCGTAATGCGGGAGCTTTCCAAATCCAGGCGGCGCCGCTGCAGCCGGTCGCGCACAACGCCGAGATACTCGCGGTGCGCGCGGCGCGCCAGCAGCAACCAAACGACCGCGCAGAAAATGGTAAGCAGCGCGACTGCGCGCACGTCCCGTACGCCCAGCGCCAGCAAGGACGCGAGCGCCACCCCCGCCAGGCCGCGGCCCGAGCGATCCACGAAAATATCGACGAACGCCTTGGTCCGGTTTCGCAGGTCGGCCGACAGCGGCAGAAACAGCAGCTCCATGGCCGTGCGGTTGAAGGTATACCGGTTCAGGTTTTCCATGAAGCGCGTCATCACGGTGGTGACGATACCGGGAACCAATACCGAGCCGAGCGAGAACACTCCCAGCGTCATCGGGCCGATCTGCAGCATCCCGCCCACGCCGGCGCGGCGCACCACCCAGGCGGTGAAAAAGAACTGCAGCAACAGGCAGGCGCTGTTCAGATACAGAAAATAGCGGGCCTGGAACGCAGTGAGCACCTCGCCTCGATAAAGCCGCTGGGCGATGGCTTGGAACTGGAAATCGACCAACTCATCCACAATAAAGGTCAGAAGAATGACCGCGATGATGATCTGCAAATGCCGGTGAGAGGCTATGGAGCGGAACAGCTCGCGGGATGAGAATGGCGTCTGCTGGCGCGCGCCCCGCGCCCGCGACAAGTCCGCGGCCGCATGCCGCGCCGCCAGACGGAAAGCGCCGTACGCGAACACCACCATCACGCCGGAAACCAGAATCAGGTTACGCGAGCCCAGCGAGTGGGCCGCGACCGATGTGATGGCGCTTCCCAGCAATCCGCCGAGCACCGCGCCGAGGCCCAAAAGCCCGTACAGGCGCTTAGCCTGGCGCGAATCGAAAATGTTGGCCGCCACCAGCCATCCCTGCGAAACCAGCACGACGCTGAACAGGCTGACCCACACGTTAAACACATAAAGCATCCACGGGCGGCCCGGTCCTACCAGCCACCACAGCCCGATGAGGCACAGCACCGAGATGGACATGGCCCAGCCGACTGCCACCTGCAACGACGCCTTCAGCGCAATCCGCGTGTAGAACTGCGCCACGAACCCGCCGGCGACCGCGCACAGGATATACAGATAGGGCAACTGGCTGATGGGGAGCTTGTTGAGAAACATCGCCGCCGAAACCGGCTTGAGAATGTAATACGCCACCATCACCAGGAGCAGATACAGCGCCATGTACGCCGTCCGTACGGCTTCTCCGGGTCGCACGTCGAACAGAGTGCGCCAGACGGCTTTGAACTTGGACATAAGGGATTGCCCATTGTACAGCACAGATGGCTCGGTTGGCGGGAGACAGGCGCAGGGGATCCCTCCTGATAAACAGGCGAATAACGGGTGTGGATTGGTTGCGCTAACCTCTTGCACGCGCTGCAAGGCATTCCGACGTTCTACGCCAGGAGATCCGGCGGCCCTGCGGCGCAGCAGGCCATCGGGCGAGCCGCCTGATGCTGCCGACACGGCTTGACAGCACTTCGCGTCTCAACTAGCGTTGAGGACATGTTGACCGGACAAACGGGACGGGGCAGGCTGGTCACCGCCCTGTTCTATGCGGTAATCCACGCCACAGGCGCTTTCGGAGCCACCGCCATCATCCTGGATCGTACACACCAGAGCCAGGTCTTCCATGAGACACGCCATTACCGTATCTTCCTGCCGCCCGACTACGAGACCTCCGGGAAGCGATATCCAGTGGTGTACTTTTTCCACGGATGGGGTGAACGCTACAACCAGTGCAGCGCCGGCCACAATTACGATCAGGGTGCGGACTACAGCGGCGACAACTTCGCGAGCTTCGTCGGCACGCATGATTTGATCGTGGTGCGGTGGGATGGGCATAACCCGAGGACGCCCGGCGAGAACTACGTCCGGCCATATAACATCGGCCCGGTGGAGACGGACCGGCAGTTTCCGCTGTACTTTCCCGAACTGGTACGCTACATTGACGCCACGTACCGCACCATACCGGATCGTGGGCACCGCGGCACGTCCGGCTTGTCCATGGGCGGCTTCATGTCGTCCTGGGTGGCGGGCAAATACCCCGACCTGGTTTCGAGCATGTCGAACTTCATGGGCTCTTCGGAGTTCGTGGTGGGGCCGCGCGGTTTTCCCGTGGAATACCGGCACGAGGAGATGCACAACAACTATGACGGCATGCGGACGCGAATGATCATGGGGACGGATGACTTCATCCAGTTTTATCATCGCCGCATGAACCTGATCTGGGATTACACGCAGGGGCATCACGAGTCGGAAATATTTAAAGCCGATCACGGCACGCCGGGGATTGCGAAGACTATGCTGTTTCACATGCGCGCGTTCGCCGATCCCCTGCCGAAGCCGACGGTGTGGAACCATGTCGACGTCTACCCGGAGTTTTCGGTCTGGGGTTGGGACGTTGCGACGGACCGAAAGGAGCCTGGTTTCACGGTTCTCGAAAACGTGTCGCCCACCGGATTCCACTCGTGCGTTCGCGAATGGGTGCCATTGGGTCGGCTGCTGGCCAACGCACAGGTCAGAATTACGACGCCTTCGTTCTACCGCCCAGGTCAAGAAGTGACGGTAAACCTGATTCGGCTTCGAGACGGCCAGGTGCGTCACTTGCAGGAAAAGGCCGATTCGAAAGGCCAGTTAACTGTCGGGCTGGATGGAGAGGAATACGAAGTCGGCATCGGTTCCGGACCAAACTTGGCCTTGGCGGGATTCGCAATTGAGGAAGCAGCCTGGGCAACGGACACCAAGCCGGTCCGTTTGCGTGCGTGCTTCGTGAACAAGGGAGACCATGCTACGGCCGCACTGCGAGTGCGCTGGGAGACTCCGAACGCGGGTGTGCGGTTGGATGCCGCGGCGGCCACTATACCGCCGCTGCCGCCGGGGAAATCCGCGCAAGTTCCTCTGGCGTTCACGGTGCAGGACCCCACGCGCGAGATTGTCAAGCTATTCGCGGTGGGCGAACACGTGCGGTTGCCTTTGGAGATTCCGACCTTCCCAGCGGCCGGGAAGACCGACGATTTCCGCATTGCGGACGGGCTTTCGCTACCGGTCTATCAGGGGGCCGAGACCGTGCAGCAGTTGACCTTGGGGACGGGTAATGGCGACGGATACGCCAACGCCGGAGAGCGGATTGCGATTCTGCTGCCGGAAGGCAACGCGTATAGGGCCGCCGAGTTGTTCACGAATGACGCTTGCGTCGATCTCACCAAGCGCGTATCCGATGGCTGGGCCGGCTATGACCACGTGGGAGCCTCGGCGAAAATTTCCCTGCCGCTCATTCAGGGCAGTTGCGCGCCGGACCATTTGGTCCGTGCCCTGGCGCGCGTACAATTGCCGGATAAGCCGAATCACAAGATACGCTATCGGGTGGTTGAGTTTCAGGTCAAGTAGCCGGGCGGCGCGAGCTACTCGCGTAGATGGACCATTCGCAGATCCTCGACCATGCCGGACTGCGCCAGATGGGATAGAAGATGGGATAGAATGGGTTCCACTCAGGGATATTGTCATGAAACCCACCAACTCGACACTCCGTGGCCTTCTCGCCACCGTTCTGTTACTTGCCGGGTTCGCTTCATGCGTAGTCGCGCAAAGCCCCCACGACGCTCTTCTGAAGAACTTGAAATTCCGCAATATCGGGCCCGCTACCATGGGCGGACGAGTCGACGATCTTGCGGTCGTGGAATCCGACCCGCGTATTATCTACGTCGGGTCCGCGGCTGGCGGAATCTTCAAGACAGTCAATGGGGGTAATACCTGGCAAGCGATCTTCGACGATCAGCACAATCCATCGATCGGGGATCTCGCGCTGGCGCCTTCGAATCCGGCGATTCTTTATGTGGGTACGGGGGAGGCCAACAACCGCCAGAGTTCCTCATGGGGCAACGGAGTTTACAAGTCGATGGACGGCGGTACCACGTGGATGCACCTGGGCCTCGCCGAGACCCACCACATCGGGCGCATTGTGGTCCATCCCACAAATCCGGATATGGTGTACGTGGCGGCGCTCGGCGACCTGTGGGGGCCGAACAAAGAGCGGGGTGTCTATAAGAGTACCGACGGCGGCGCTACCTGGACGCAAACGCTGGCCATCAACGAGAACACCGGCGTGTCCGATATCGCGATCGATCCGCAGAGTCCCAACATCCTCTATGCCGCGGCCTATGCGCGGCGGCGGACGGTCTTTGGGTATAACGGCGGAGGTCCAGACGGCGGGTTGTACCGGTCCACCGACGGCGGCTCGCACTGGACCAAGGTGGCCGGCGGGCTGCCGGCCACCGGAGACGTAGGCCGCTGCGCTATCGATATCTATCGCAAGAACTCGAATATCGTGTACGCGGAGTTCGAGCATGCGACGCTGGGCGGCGTCTACCGGTCGGAGGACAAAGGCGCGACGTGGACCAGGATGAGCGACACCAATCCGCGCCCGTCTTACTTCAGCCAGATCCGGCTCGACCCCAACAACGATCAGAAGATCTGGCTCGGCGGCGTCAACATCTATATGTCCGAGGATGGCGGCCGGACCTTCGTGCAGACCCGCTTCCGCGACGTCCACAGCGATGTCCACGCGATCTGGATCGACCCGGCGAACTCCGACCACATGCTGTCGGGCAACGACGGCGGCGTTTGGCAGACCTGGGACAGCGGCCGCAACTGGAGGCACCTGAACAATATCGCGATCGGCCAGTTCTACGAAATCGCGTACGACTTCCAGAAGCCATATCGCGTCTGCGGCGGCTTGCAGGACAACTACTCGTGGTGCGGCCCGAGCGCCAGCCTGCAGTCGACGGGCATCGGAAACGAGGATTGGGTCACGGTGCAGGGCGGCGACGGCTTCCACGCCCGCATCGACCCGTCGGACGCCAATATCGTCTACGCGGAATCGCAGGACGGCAACCTGGCGCGGCGCGATCTGAGGACCAGCGAATCGAAATCCATCCGTCCGCAAGAGGACAGCGACGCGGCGCCGCGGTATCGCTTCCAATGGAATTCGCCGCTGATCATCTCTCCGCACGACCCGAAGACGCTGTACTACGGCGGCAACCACCTGTTCAAATCGACCGACCGCGGCGACATCTGGGTGCGCCTGGGCGAGGATCTCACTACCGGCGCCGTGCGCGACCAGCAGCCCATCCTGGGCAAAATCCCCAAACGCGGCGAGACGCTTTCGCTGCACGATGGCGTGGTGGCATGGCCGTGCATCACGGCAATCGCCGAATCGCCGGTGCGGGCCGGAGTGCTGTACGCCGGCACGGATGACGGCAACCTGCAGGTCTCGCGCGATGGCGGCAAGACCTGGTCCAACGTGGCGAGCCATATGCCAGGCCTGCCCAAGGGCGCCTATGTGAGCCGCATCGAGGCTTCCCACAAAGAGGAAGGCACAGTCTACGTGACCTTCGATAACCATCGCAGCGGCGATTTCGCGATCTACATTTTCGCGTCGCGGAACTATGGCGATTCCTGGACCAAGATCACCAGCGGCATCCCGCAAGGAGCGGGGACGGTTCACGTAATTCGCGAAGATCCGGCCAATGCGAACCTGCTGTTCGCGGGAACGGAATTCGGTCTCTACATTACCTTTAACCGCGGCCGGAACTGGGAAAAGCTGAAGAACGGCCTGCCCACCGTGCCGGTGTTCGACCTGCAAATTCATCCTCGCGACCACGACCTGATCCTGGCCACGCACGGCCGTTCCATCTGGATGATGGACAACATCGCGGCGCTCGAAGAGATGGCGGGGAACGAGAGCGTACTGACTACCGACTTACACGTGTTCACGCCGAGGCCGGGCATCGAGTGGAAGATGGCCAATTACCGGGGCTTCCTCGGCACCGGACTGTTTTTCGCCGCGAATCCGCAGGCGGGAGTGGTGCTCGACTACTTCGCCAAGACCGGAGGACCGGTTCGAGTGACCGTCAAGGACCAGGCCGGCAACGATATTCGTCAGTTGACCGGTCGCGCCGAGGCGGGCGCGGTCAACCGCATCGCGTGGGACATGCGGTCCGACGCTCCCATACCCCCGGCGGCTGGGCAGACTCAGGCGGCCGGCGGTGGCCGGGGCGGTGGTGGCGGGCGCGGCGGCCGTGGCGGCGGTGGTCGTGGCGGCGGTGGTCGTGGCGCAGCGGCAGGTGCAGGCGCCGGCGCTCCGGCTTTCGCCGCGCCGGAGACCGGCGGAGGAGGGCCCGGCGAACCGGGAGCCGAGAACCCCGAAACCGCTGGCGGCGGGGGCGGAGGTGGTGGCGGGGGCGGGGGCCGCGGATTCGGCGGCAATCGCGGCTACCTGGTGAATCCCGGCGAATATACAGTCACCCTGACCGCGGCAGGCAAGACCGAAACCAAGACCTGTCACCGTGGAGGACGACCCGAGGCTCAGCATCTCGGCGGACGATCGGACCAAGCGCCGGACTGCCATCACCAAGCTATTTACCATGACTCGCCAGGCGGAGGAAGGGCGGCGGAAGATCGTCGCCATGAACCTGGCGGTAACCGGCGTGATTGACAGTTGGAAGCGTCCAGGGGCGCCGGCAATCCCCGATTCGGTGAAGAAGGCGGCGGACGACATGCTGGCCAGGATCAAAGCGGTTCTCCCTACGTTTGAGAGCGCCAACCAGGGAGGCCGCGGGGGTGGCGGCGGAGCCGGCGCTCCACCGCCGTACACGCCGCCTCCCGTAAACCAGAAAATCAGCCGCCTGATGGGGGCGATTGACAACTACTCCGGACCGCCTACTTCACGCCAGTTGGCGGATATCGAAGACTGCACGACGCAACTCCAGCATGGCCTGGAGGAAGTCAACAAGCTGGATGGTGAAGTGCCCAAACTGAACAAGCTGATGCAGGACGCAGGGGTGCCTTATTTCACCGTAGACACCACGAACGTTCCTCCCGCGCAGGGCGGGCGGGGAGGCGGGAACTAGCAGTGAGCGGGCGGGCGGACCCAGAGGAACCCCTGCCCTACTGACTCCCGACTAAGTCGCGGCGGCTTCGGCAGCAGCCGGGGCTGCGGACTTCTTCGCCGAACGCTTGCCTGCCGCAGCCTTCCGAGCCGGTTTGGCCGCTGCTTTCTGGGCTGCGGCTTTGGCCGCCCGGTACTCGGCCCATCGCCTTCGCGTGGCATCGGCGATGTGCTTTCGCGCCGCTGGGCTGAGGACGCGCTTGGCCTTCGCTTCCTTCACCGGCGTTGCATGGGCCTTCTTGTACGCGGCCCACCGTTTCTTCTGGGCTGCCGCGATCCGCCGGCGTGCCGAGGCATTCATCACCCGCTTCTTCTTCGGCTCCGAGGGCGCGGCAGCAGCAGCAGCCGGAGCGCCGATCTGGCTGCGGATCTCCGCTATCTTCGCTTCTATGTCGTCTCTCTGCCGCTCGTATCCGAATAAGGCAGCTTCGAGGAGAGTTCGGTCAACTGTCACCATGCGCTAAGTCTATCACGATGTCACAGTCAGTTTGGTACATTTATTTCGTGACCCGCCGAGAGATAATTGCGGTATTAGTAGCTATAGGTAACTCAACCAAGGCCGGAGCCTGGCCCCGGGCCAGTCTCGACCGCCTGGTAGAGCCGGCTCAAGGAATCGCGTTGCTGGTGGATGTGCGGACGCGAAAGTCGATCGGCGTGCACGGGGCCGCGGCGGCCGCGGGCCAGCTTGCTCCGCCCGGATCCACGATCAAGCCCTTCGTGCTTGCGGCACTCTTGCGGGCCGGAAAGATCAATCCCGAGGAGTCGTTCCCGTGTCCGGGCAAACTCCGAATCGGCGGGCGGTCGTTCGATTGCTCACATCCGCGGCTGGCTGCCCCCATTCAGGCGCCCACTGCGCTGGCTTACTCCTGCAACTGCTTTGTGGCTCACTTCGCCGAACGGTTCGAGCGAGGAGAGCTCGCGGCGGCGCTGGAGCGCGCGGGACTGGGCTCGCTGACCCGCCTGGTGGATGCGGCGGAGGTTCCGGGGCGGATTCCCGTGGCGGCCGGGCCGGAGGCCAACCAGATGGAGGCGCTGGGCGAGGAGCCGCTTCTCATCACGGCGGCGGAAATGGCGATGGGATACCGGACACTGGCGCTTAGCGCCGGCCGCCCGGGTATGGGGCCCGTGGTAGAGGGACTGGAGGGTGCGGTCGAGTACGGCACGGCACAACTGGCGCATGTAAACGGGCTAAAAGTCGCTGGAAAGACGGGGAGTGTGCGGACGGGGTCCGGAGCCCGGATGGCGTGGTTTGCGGGCTTCGCGCCGAGCCGCGCCCCGGAGGTGGTGGTGACGGTGATGCTGCAGGGGCGCTCGGGGGGAGCGGACGCAGCGCCGATCGCGGGCCGGATTCTGGAGGCCTGGCGGGCAGGGAGGATCGGATGAGGGTACTCCGGCTGCTGATGGTGCTGCCTGCGCTGCTGACGGCTCAATCGACGGTTCGGGTCCGTGTGGGCAGCGCCACGATTGCGATGCCGCTGGAACGCTACGTGGCCGGGGTCCTCGCCGGCGAGAGCAGCGTGTTCCGGTCGGATGAGGCCCTCAAGGCGATGGCCGTGGCGGCACGAACTTATGCGGTCCGGTTGCGGGGACGGCATGCGGCGGAAGGATTCGATTTCTGCGCGACGACGCATTGCCAGCGGGTGGATCCGGACGCGATCACGCCGCGCCTCGAATGGATCGCGGCCGAGACCGCCGGGGAACTGCTGTGGTTCGAAGGCAAGCCCGCGTTCACGCCCTACACGCGCGATTGCGGCGGGCGCACGGAAGATGGCGGGGCAGTGTGGCCGGACGTGGCGGCGCCTTACCTGAAGAGCCGGGAGGACCCGCACGGCGCCTCGACGTGGCAGTGGAGCGGCGATCCGGCACGGGTGGCCGAGGCGCTGCGCCGGTCGCAATTGCGGACGCCGCGCCGG
>Ga0116223_10005681_pt1 | contig 10440 bp, 10 predicted proteins | sample Sb_taG_3_FD_90092 | JGI IMG/M metagenome (GOLD analysis project Ga0116223, IMG submission 90092) | Peat soil microbial communities from Weissenstadt, Germany - Sb_50d_a_PC metaG | ecosystem: Environmental > Terrestrial > Soil > Wetlands > Peat | place: Germany: Weissenstadt | collected 2010-09-21 | reverse complement strand
GGGCGGGATACACGGCGATCGTGGTGACGCTCGACACCTGGCTGTTGGGGTGGCGCCCGGCGGATCTGAGCGAGGCGTTCCTGCCCTTTTTGTGGGGCGAGGGGAACAAGAACTACCTGGAGGACCCGGTCTTCCGAGGGCTGCTGCAGGCGCCTCCGGAGCAGGACATGCAGGCCGCGGTCGGGCAGTGGGCGTGGCAGTTTGCGAACCCGTCGGTCACCTGGGAGGATCTCGAGTGGCTGCGCGAGTGCACGGAGTTGCCGATCGTGCTGAAGGGAATCGTCCACCCCGACGACGCACGCCTGGCGGTGGAGCATGGGGTCGAGGGAGTGCTCGTGTCCAACCACGGCGGGCGGCAGGTCGATGGGGCGGTCGGCGCGCTCGATGCCCTGCCGGGGGTGGTGGAGGCCGTAGACGGGCGTTGCGAGGTGCTGTTCGACAGCGGAATTCGCAGCGGCGCAGACGCGCTCAAGGCGCTGGCGCTGGGAGCACGTGCGGTGCTGTTGGGGCGGCCCTACATCTGGGGGCTGGCGCTCGGCGGCGCCGAGGGGGTGGAGGAGGTGTTGCGTAGCTTCCTCGCGGATCTCGATCTGGCGATGGCGTTGAGCGGGTACGCGTCGATCGATGAGGTGGACACGAGCGCGCTCGTCGCGCAGAACCGCTGAGAGCGCCTCTCCGCCGAGCGGGCGATCGATCCCGGCTATCCATTCATTGGGCGCATGATGGCTGCCGTGCTGGACTCGACCCGCGTGTGATCAAGCCGCCCGGCGTCGGAGCAGCGGTACGACCTCTGCGAGCGACTCGGTCTTACTCGTGACTTGTGGTCCCTCTCTCGTCCAGGCGCCGAATTCGTGCAGCACGGTCCGCAGGCCCTCCCGACGCGGCGTGAGCTTGCGCTCGAGCAGAGACGCGAAACGACGATCGTGCGTGGTGAGCACGAGCTGGCGGTGCTCGCGCAGGCGACCGCACAGGTCGGCGAAGTCGAGGACGCCGAGTATGTCCATTGCCTGCAGCGGATCGTCGAGTACGAGGAACGGCAGGGCGCCCGCGCGAGCGTTGAGTGCGAGGCCCAGGAAGTACGACAGGGCGACGATGTTGAGTTGTCCCTCGCTGAAGAGCAGCTCGGGATTGGCTCGCACTCCCCGATCGGGGTCGCAGACCTCCGGGCCAAGCTGGTTTTTGCCGAAGTAAATGTCCTGTTTTGCGTGCAGCACGGTGAACGTCGAATGTGGCGCCAGTCGATCGAAGACCTCGGCAAAGCTCGGCTCGAGTCTCTCGATCGCGCGGCGCACGATGCGCTCAGCGGCGCGCTTCGCGGCCTTGGCGAGCGCTTCCGCGCGCGTCTGGCGATCTTCGGCGTCACGAACGTCGCGCTCCGCGTGCGCCATCTCCTGGGCGAGCGAATCCGTTTCGATCGACAACCTCTCAGCCCAGCCTCCGTGGTTTCGCTGGCAGTGGGCCCCGATCTCACTCATCTGTTCCCCCAGCAGGCTCAGTGCCTCGGCCAGTCCGGCCGCCTTCGCGGGCTGCGCCCAGGCATCGCCGACCTCGAGCGAGGTGCTCTCACGCAGTCCTTGTTGCAGTCGCTTTGCGGCGTGCTCCTGCTCGGTGAGAGCATCCGCACGCTGCTTCTGGGCTGCCTGGGCCCTCAACAGGCTCGACTGCGCGCGCGCAATGGCCTCGCGTGTGGCCGCCGCCGTCTTGATCGCATGCTGAGAGTGCTCGAGCAGCTGTGTGAGATGAGCTCGGATGCGCGCTTCCTCGATGCCCTGGCCGCAGACCGGACACGCATCGCCGAGCAGCTCGATCGCCGCTGAAGCCAGCTGTATCTGCAGTGGCACATCCTGTATCGCCACGTCGGCTTGGCGCATGAGCCGCTCCATCTCCGCCTGCGCATCCTCGACTGTGGGAGCGAGGATCCCCTCGGCGGCTATCGCTTGAGCATGTCGACTGGCCAGATTGCCCGCGAGGCTGGCAAGCGCAGCCAGCGATCGCCCAAATTCCATCACGCTCTCAGGTGTGGCGATGGCGATCTGCGCGGTGATGTTTTCCGGCAACGCCCCGCACGCTTGGATAACCGCCTGCTGCAAATGCTCCCGGGCAGCGTGGGCATTGGCGAGCGCGGCCCTGGTCTCCTCGAGGGAGACCTTCAGGCGACCGTGGCGCCCGGAGAGATCGGCGTGCACGCGCTGGCGCCGCTTCACCTCCTTGCGTAGATCTCTCACCGCACGATCAGCGCTCTCTGCGAACAGCGTGACTCGCTCGAGGCCAATCACGGAGGAGAGCCGTGCGTGCATGGTGGCGCCGCTGTCGAGCGCGCCGTTGACCGCGTGCTGTTGCAGGATGCCCCACGCCCGCACCCCCTCTGCCAGCCGCTCGCAGGAGTCCTCGCCGAAGGTGCGGGCCAGCAGCTCCTCGCCGGGCGAAGCTTCCCCACCGACCCGGGCCAAGAGCTCATGCTTGGAGGAGGTGCCGCTTCGCTCGAAGTCCAGCGCGCGACCGTCGGCGTCCACGACCGAGATTCGTACCCGCGCCGGTCCATCGGTGTACGCGTTGACGATCGGGTCCCGGCCCCGGCGCGATCCCTTCGCTCGCTCGCTTAGCCGGGGGATCTCCCCGGTCAGCACCCACAGCAGGCCGTCGACGAGCGACGTCTTGCCGGACCCATTGTCGCCGTGCACCAGCACGACGTCCGCGTCGAGATCGATCGTGTGCGCATCCGCAAAGCCCCGGAACGCCTCCAGTTCGATGGACGTGAGGCGCGCCTTCACGGGATCCGCACGTCATTCCGCTCGCGGAACCCGTCGATCGCCGCATCGGCGACGCGGTCCTCGAGCTCGAGCGCGCGTAGCTCGTCTCGCAGCCGTTGCAGTGGCTCGACGAGATCGAATCTGGGGGCTGGGCGCAGCGGCAGCAGCGCGCGCAGCGCGCGGTCGAGCTCGGAAGCGCTGATCGCAACGCGCACGAGCTTACGCGCGTATTGCGTGTTCGCCTCCGCGGCCGCCAACGCGGCGTGCTCGACGAGGCTCGAAGGCTCCCTCAGGACGTGGACCACGAGGTACAGGTCCCGGCTGCACACGGACGGAATCTCCTCCGCGGCCTGTGTCAGAGTCGCCTGGGCGTCGCGCACGCTCTGCGAGAAGCCGGTCCAGTCGGCCAGCTCGATGCAGCCGACCACCGCGTATGGGCTTTCGGCAAGTATCGCTGGGAGCCCCGCCAGCTGGGAGTGCTTGACCTCATAGTCGGCGCCTTCCAGCAGCTCGGCGAAATCACCCAACCCCGCTACGAGCGCCGTGCTCATACGACGATCTCCTCGGCGCCGCCGAGGCTGGTGAGAGAGCTGGAAATGTCCATGCGAAGACAACCTACGCATCGCTTGGGACGGGACTCTCGATCCGTCCCAGCTTTGCTCCATGAACGCCTCACCGATCGAAGATCGGATGCGATCTCCAGTCGCCCAGCACCGCCTATTTTTATGGCTTTGAGATCTTGCAGATGAAGTAGATGCCCATCTGGAAGCGCTCGGTGTCGACGGTGTCGGAGATCACCTTCAGGTCCTCCCACGGCTGTGAGTAGGGGTCCCCGGGGAAGGCGGTGGCGATCACCTCGGCGATTGGTCCGAGCACGCGGCCAAGGCGGTTGGCGGGAAGTCCGGCGTCCATGACCACCAAACGACCCCCGGGGCGCAGCGCCTCCCAGGCCTTCTGCAGCACCGTCGCGCGGTCGTGGAGCACGGAATAGCTGAGGCTGAAGAAGACCGCATCCACCTGGTCCTCGAGATCGAGCCCGGCCGCATCCCGCTGGATCAGGCGCACATTCTTCCAGCCATGGCGCCTCACCAGCTGCCGTGCCTGCGCGAGCATCCCGCCCGAGGCGTCGACGCCGATCACCACACCGTCAGTCCCAACGGCCTCACGGAGCAGCGCCAAGTTCCGGCCCGTACCGCAACCGACCTCGAGGACCGTATCCCCGTGCTTCAGGCCCAATCGCTCCACGGCCTTGCGCCGAAACCCCGGCGCCAGCAAGATCAGCGGCCCGGCAAAGCGATACCAGCGCGCCAGGCGGTCATACCGCGCGGTCACGCGCGTGAGCGGCTGGCGAGTAAACGTAGACCGCGCCACCGGCACATCATCCCATCTCCCTTGAGGAGCACCTGACGCCCGCCGGCACCCGTCACACCGCGTCGAGATCGTCGAGTCGTGCGCTCGACAGCAGTACGCGCTCACCGCGGAAGGGGACGCCCTCGGCTTCGAGCAGTCGTCGCTGGTGAGGTCCCTTCGCGAGCGACCCATCGGCGCGGACGACGCGATGCCATGGCACATCGCGCGCGTCGGTGCGGCTCAGCACATGGCCCGCGAGGCGCGGTGCGCCCGGGGAGACGTCGCCGTAGGTGCGGACGTAGCCCGGAGGGATCGCGCGCACCCGCCGGAGGATCGCGGCCTGGACGTCGGTGCTCGTCGGCGGTGGCACCCGCCGGATGGTGCCACAGTCCCCGGGCGGCGCAGGCCCAAACGCTCAAATCCTTGGCTCACCACGCCTTCGGCGGCTGGTATTGACTTCCCATCCAAGTATGCCCAAAAGTGCGACACAAATTGCCCGCTTCGGGCTGGCCGATTGCCCCTCGAGTGCGTGTGCATATCTCCTTTCGTGACACGATCTAGATCGTTCGTCCAGACCCCTGGACATCGTCTGAGAAGAGTGCATTCTTGCCCTCTTCGATCGCCGCATATTTACCCAGTAAAGGACGACTGAGTCAGGAGATTGTATATATGCAATTGCTTCAATTACCCAGACATTCGCTGCGCCGCGCAGCATCACGCCACGACGACCAACGGTCGTGGAGCAGCGAGCTGTTGGCAGGAGACGAACTGGACAAGATGGAAAGCCGCCATGCTTCACATCTGCTCGCCTCGCGTATCGTGCCCGCCGACCCATACGCGACATGGCTCAAGCGGCGTGAAGCGGATCGCCGTTCCTCGGGTGTGGCCGCACCCGCCGGTTCAGCCCGCCGGTTCAGCCGGAACCGGCCGACCGACAAGCCGTGGTACACCGTGATGATCGAAGGCCTCTCCGATAGTTGATTTATAGGTCGACACATCGATCTTCTTATCACCGCGCACCGCTTTACCTGGCAGGCGCGACTTCGCGCGCTGATTCTGCCGGTTGAAGTCCCGGCCTGCTTTTCTAAAACAAAGGACCGTGCATCTTCACCCTAATATCAATCTGCTCATACGAGTCGCCATAACAACCGTCGGAAGGCGAAAAAACGCCACCCATTTACATTACAACCTTGGCTGGCCTTTTTCGTAATAACCAGCTGTGTAAGTTCGGTGTGCCTGCCGGACTCTTCGATGGGTGTGGTGGGCCCGGTGTCGTCGTAGCGAGCCCGTAGGGCGAGCGGAGAAGACGCCGGGTGGTGGCGTCCGACGCCCCCGCCAGGGTGCTGGTGACGGCGGGATGACTCGATAACCAGCTGGCCCGGACTTCGGCCAGAAGGATTGGATGCCCACCCACCTCGCGAAGTCGGCCCGTTCGGCCGAATGTTCCGGGGACCCGCGCGTCCGCCTGCGTTCCATCGCCGAGGATTACTCGTTGGGGGTGGGTTCGGTCACGACGAGCCGGGAGGCATCCGGGTAGAGCGTTGCGATGAGATCGCGCAGGGTTTGGAAGTCGTGGAGGTTCTCGGTGACGATTTCGTAGCCGTGGGTCCAGGCACAGGCGGCGATCTGGATGTCGAGGACCCAGCCGGCGCGCTGCTCGGGCTTGACCCCCTTACGCCGGACTCCAGTTGGGGGGAATCGGGTGCAGCGCGCGAAGCCTGCCTGCCACGATCGCCGCGGGCCTGTCAAGTGGCAGGATCTCGACGAGGTCGCTGGCCACGAGCCCGATGAACCATTGGAGCCCTGTTGCTAGCCGATCTCCGATCGGTCTGGGGTTCTCGCCCGCCGCCGCCTGGATGCCCCGGACTACCTCCATAACGGTGGGGGCGGTGACGGCGACCGGCGCACCCTCGTGGGCGCGTTCCAGTAGTGCTCGCTCCAGTGCTCCGCCGGGATAAAGGCGGGAGACGAGCGTCGTGTCCCAGGCGGCCGTCACTAGTCGCGACGGCCGGCGAGCATCGCCTCACGGAACTCATCGGGCGACGGGAAAGTCAGCGCTTTGCCCAAGTCGACGCTCTCGACCGCCGCTCGACGCTGGGATGCCAGCGTGGAGAGTTGCTCGCGACGCTCGCGGGCGCTCGCTCCCTCCTGCGCTAAGCGCACGATCGCGTCGTTCGTCGTCGTGCCGAGCTCTTGGGCCAAGCGCTCGGCCGGGTCGAGCACCGAGCGGGGCACGGTCAGGGTGGTCCTATGTCCTTGACGATGGGGTGCTCTGCGTCGACGCCCCATAGTAGTACATCATAGCGCATCAAGACGCCCTCCCTCGTTAGCCGTCCTGCCAACACCAGTGCGATCCTTTTGCATTCGCGCCAAGACAGCGATGTCGGTAGCAAGGTGACCGGGGTGCTGGGTGAGGCGGCTCAGCTTCGCGGCGAGAAGATCGCCGAGACTTCTATCTCGTTTCCCAGATGGGGTGGCCAATCGCGTCCGTTGAAGCAGTAGTCGAGCGCGCTTACACCATATCCGCCGCCGCCTGCCGGAAGCGAGATCTGTAGTGGTGTTGACTGCTCGGGCAAGGTGAAACGCAGCTCAGACGCTTCGGCGCCTCCACGCGATTCGCAGCGGAATTTCGCGACAAGAACTTCGGCCGTCGCATGTGGTCGCAGTAGCACCCGTGTGGGCCGCAGGCGCGAAGGCTCGTGCACACCGAGGTACATCCCGTGTCCATAGTGGTAAATGAACGGCAGGCGGTGGGAGCCGTGATACAGCTCGACCGTGGGGAAGCCGTCGATTACGCAGGTTTCGCGTGAATGATTGGTCAGCACAAAGAAGCGGGAGTGCTCGCCGGTCATCGCAGAGGTGGGTTCGGTCAGGGACACAGCGATGTCGGTAGCCCGACATCGCGCATATCGCTGATCCGGCGAGACGGTCGCACGCTGTATCGGGGTGGGTTTGGTCGATGCGGACGTTCTCGAGGACGAGGAAGAAGAGGCGCCGCATCCAGCGAGGCCGAAGAGCGCCAGTATCAATCCGATTACAGCGACGATCGACGTGGATGCACCTTGTCGCCTCATCGGCGGATTGTGTGCCGGTAGCCTTCGACCGGTCTTTCGTAATAACAGCAAAGCAGGTCCGCCCTTCTGCCGGCCGAAGTCCGGGCCTGCTTTTCTAAAAAAACCGTTCCCATATTAAACGCTCAATACCACAACCACCGTCGGAAGGCAAGCCTGCGCAGGCTCCGGCACATTCGTCCGGCAGGCGCGACTACGCGCGCTGATTCTGCCGGCCGAAGTCCGGGCCTGCTTTTCTAAAAACAAAAGACCGTGCATCTTCACCCTAATATCAATGCGCTCACAGCGAGTCGCTATGACAGCCGTCGGAAGGCAAGCTCTTCAGACTGAATAACCGGATGATCAATGGCGTAGCTCTTATAAATTCACCTTGAACAACAACTTGATCAATGGCGCAGCTGGTATTTATCCCTCCTTCGATCCGTGCCGGGCACTGCGTCGCGCCGTGAGTAGTGCGGCGAGGGTACTCGCCCGGATTGACCGTCCCAGGTGCTCGTGGAGAGCGTGATTCTCGTTCGCGAGGGCGTCACGCTCCTCGGGTGAGAGTCGTGCCCAGAAGGACATCGTGCCGAGCAGCGCGTTGATCTCACCGGCGGTGCGCTCGATCAGGGTCGGCACGGTCGCGAGCTGTAGATCCTCGAAGAGATCGGCTGCGTAGTCGCGTCCTATGTCGTAGCTCCCCAGCCAGCTCCAGGCGTCCGCGACGTTGTGACGGCGCTCCTGCACCCCCGCGATCGTGTGATCGAGGTCGCGGTAGGTGGGCCAGGTCGCGGCGATCTCCGGCGCGTGCCTGCGCAGGGCCGACAGTAGAGCCTCCTGATCATCGACGCTGCGCTGCTCGGCAAGGCCGAAGTATTGGATCAGGGCGAGCGTCCCGTTGGGAGCGAGCACCTCGGAGATCTTCCGCCAGCTCAGATCAGGGTCGACCCAGTGGATCGCGGACGCTGAGAACACCGCCGCGTAGCTCTCGCGCGGTAGTTGTGTGTCCTCGAACCGCGCGTGGAGGAACTCGACATCACCCGCGTCTTTCAGGTTCTCTTCAGCCACCCGGATTAGTTGATCTCCAGGCTCGAGTGCGGTCACGCGCAGCCTTCGCGCGAGGAGGCCGCGCGTCAGCTGACCGGTCCCGCAGCCGATCTCGAGCACCGGGTCGCCAACCCCGATATGAGCCGCCTCGCATGCTTCATCGACGAGCGCGTCGGGGTAGGCCGGGCGGTTGCGGTCGTACTCGACCGCAATCTCGTTGAACACCTTGCCGTAGCTTCGTGCGAGCGTCCCGCCGCTCATGCCCCGAAACGTACACACTCGCCTGGATGGGCGAGGGACTATCGCAGCTCGAAACGCTGCTTGGCGATAGTCACGGTCTTGCGCAATGTCTTTGCCATGATTTTCTCCGATTCGTCTCTGGAGCGTAGCGGTGGTTGCGGTAGCGATCCAGCGGGTCGGATGTGCAGCTGGAAGCGCAATCAGTCTGGTCCGATCCAGATTGGTCCATGCACGTCCCGACCGCACCCGCCTATTTTGAAACAGGTTCTAAAGCCAAAGCGCCTCGATCGGGGTCGCCCATACGCTGTGGCCGAGGAGGGTTGTCCGTCGTGCAGTACACAGCACGAGACCCGCCACGAAGCGCTCGCCGGCCAGGGCTCGGAACTTGTTCAGTCCGCGCAGGTCGGTCCTCCTGATCGTTGCGCCGGACTTGATCTCGATCGCGATCACCCTCCCCGCGCGGTCTTCGAGCACGATGTCTACCTCTTCTCCATGGGCGCCGCGCCAGTGGCGCATCACCGGCGCCGTGTCGGTGTGCGGGAGCAGCCGTGCCAGCTCCATTGCCACGAAAGACTCGTATGCGCGGCCGCTGAGCGCGTCGTCCTGCGCGATCCGCGTCGCGTCGGCGTCCAGCAGATGGGCCATCAGGCCCACGTCCTCGATGAACAGGCGCGGCGCGCGCACGGCGCGCGCGGGGAAGCCGGGGGTCCACGCCGGCACGCTTACGAGCAGGTGCAGCAGCTCCAGCAGGCGAACGTAGGTGCGTACCGTCTTCTCGTCGGCCGCCAGCGCCTGCGCGATGGGTCTCATCGAGATCAGCGAGCCGGAGCCGGCGGCGAGATGGAGGAGCAGCGCAGGGAGCAGATCGGGGCGGCGAACGTCGACGAGGTCAGGAACGTCGCGCGCGATCAGCGCCGCGAGATAATCCTCGAACCATGCCCTGCGGCGGCGCTCAGGGCGGGCGATCGCCGCCGGGAATCCGCCTGTTGCGATGCGCTGTGCGTGCGCGGCTCGGCCCACCTCGTGCGACTCCACGTAAGGGGCCCCCACGCCTTGCCAGATCTCATCCAGCCATCGCGGTACGTCTCTGCGTGCGATCTCGGCCTGTGTGAACGGGCGCAGCGGGACCCGCTCGACGCGCCCCGCCAGCGAGTCGCCGATGCGGGGCGCCAGCAGCAGGCTGGCCGATCCGCTCACCAGGAAGCGACCCGCCTGCGGTTCCTCATCCACCGCCATCTTCAGTGCCAGCACGAGCTCGGGCACACGCTGGAGCTCGTCTATGAACGCCCGTTCGCCGAGTGCAGCGGTAAAGCCCTGTGGATCGTCGATCGCGCCGCGGCGAGTGTTCGCGTCATCGAGCGTCACGATCCGCATGCCTCGCTCCGAGGCGAGCTTCGTACAGAGCGTCGACTTGCCCGCCTGCCGTGGACCTTCGACAGCCACGATGCGCGTGTCCGCGAGCGCCTCAACGACGCGTGCCGCCGCATGCCGGGGGATCTCCTGCGCGGACATAGACACGAAAGGATAGCGGACGATCCGGAACAAGTATCCGGACTATCCGGAATATATGAGCGGACAATCCGGATCTCCGGCCTGCCGTCCCAGCCGTCCGGCGCAGTTGTGGCGGGGAAGCCCGTATGACGCCAATGGGTCCGATCTGGTCTAGCACCGTCTAGCTCGTCTAGCGTCGTCTAGCCCGTCTAGGAACGTCTAGCTTCTGCTAGGTCTGAGGTGGTCCTCCAGCGCGATGCTCTTGGCGGGCTCGCTGCCAGGACCGGAGGGTTCATGCTGACCGTTCGCCTTTTTGCCAGGGCTCGTCAGCTCCCGTGGTGGCCGGCGACACTGACCTCTTGGCGGTCTTGTAATAGCCAGCTGTCAGAGCAGGCTTGGATGTTCGCCGGCAGAATCAGCGCGCGAAGTCTTCTCTTTGTAACAACCCAGCAAAGCAGGCGTGGACATCCGCCGATGGGATTGGATGCCCACCCACCCCGCGAAGTCGGCCC
>Ga0116223_10005680_pt1 | contig 10442 bp, 7 predicted proteins | sample Sb_taG_3_FD_90092 | JGI IMG/M metagenome (GOLD analysis project Ga0116223, IMG submission 90092) | Peat soil microbial communities from Weissenstadt, Germany - Sb_50d_a_PC metaG | ecosystem: Environmental > Terrestrial > Soil > Wetlands > Peat | place: Germany: Weissenstadt | collected 2010-09-21 | reverse complement strand
GATCTACCGGATGGCCTTCGAGACCGGGCGGACCATCATCGGATACGAAGTGCAGAAGGTCCTGGCCGCGGTGGATTGGCTCGCGTCACGGCCGCAACCGCGGCCGGTGGGTGTGGCGGGCTACGGAGAAGGCGGCCTGCTCGCCCTCTATGCGGCCAGCCTCGACCCCAGGATCCAGGCAACCCTGGTGAGCGGATACTTCCAACCTCGCGAGCAACTGTCGAACGAGCCGATCTACCGCGACGTCTGGGGCCTGCTGCGCGAATTTGGGGATGCGGAACTGGCGGGCATGATCGCGCCACGGGCGCTGGTGGTCGAGGCAAGCGGCTTCCCCGAGGTGGCCGGCCCTCCGCGCGCCACCGGGGAGCGGACGGGCGCGGCGCCCGGTGGATCGATTACGACGCCCCCGTTGGATCGAGTCCGTGCAGAGGTGGAGCGCGCGCGGCCGTCCTTCGAATCGCAGCATGTGGCCGGGAATCTCCAGTTCGCCGTGAGCGCCGGCGGGCACGGGCCACCCGGCACGGACGATGCGCTGCGCGGTGTGCTTCAGGCGCTCGGGCTCAAGCCCGCCGCGCCGCGGCCCGCGGGAAACCCACCGCGCGACCTGCGAACGAACTTCGATGCGGCCGCCAGGCTCCGCCGGCAATTCGACCAACTGGTTGCGCACACGCAGGCCTTGATTCGCAAATCGGAGCAGAACCGCGCCGGCTTCTGGTCGCGCGCCGACGCGTCTTCACCTGAACGATGGCATCAAACCAGCCGGCCCATGCGGGACTACATCTGGGATGAAGTCATCGGCCGCCTGCCGGACCCCAGCGCACCCGCCGACCCGCGCACGCGCCTCATCTTCGACCAGCCGAAATACCGCGGGTACGAGGTGATGCTGGACGTCTGGCCCGGCATCCCGGCCTATGGAATTCTGCTCGTGCCGAAGGACATCCGGCCCGGCGAGCGGCGCCCGGTGGTGGTGTGCCAGCACGGCCTGGAAGGCCGTCCGCGCGATGTGGCCGACCCTGAGGTCGATTCGCAATACTACCATCGTTTCGCCGTGCGGCTGGCGGAAGAAGGCTTCGTCACCTTCGCTCCGCAGAATCCGTATACCGGCGGGGACCGCTTCCGGCAAATCCAGCGCAAGGCGCATCCACTGAAGCTGTCGTTGTTCTCCTTCATTCTCGGCCAGCACCAGCGCCTCCTCGAATGGTTGGGCGGCCTGGAGTTTGTCGATCCGCGGAGAATCGGGTTCTACGGGCTCTCCTACGGAGGAAAGACCGCCGTGCGGGTCCCGCCCCTGCTGGACGGGTACGCTCTCTCGATCTGCTCGGCGGACTTCAACGAGTGGGTCTGGAAGACCACCCGCATCGACTCGCGCTACAGCTACATGCTTACCCAAGAGTACGACATGCTGGAGTTCGATTTCGCGAACGTGACCAACTATTCGGACCTGGCGAACCTCATGGCGCCGAGACCGTTCATGGTGGAACGCGGTCGTGACGACACCGTTGCGCCCGACGAATGGGTGGCGTACGAATACGCCAAGGCCGCCAGGTTCTACACCAAAATGGGCATTCCGGACCGTACCGAAATCGAGTTTTTCAATGGACCGCACTCCATCCACGGCGTCGGCACGTTTGCGTTTCTGCGGCGCCACTTACGCTACCCGGAGTAGCCACGGCTGCCAGGGAACGGTATTGTGACGCCGCTCAGGCCATGGAAATAGAGCGTCCATCCAAGGCCGGTATACCGCGTGGCCGCCTGGCCCATCGTGGACTCGGCGCCAGCAGGCGCGCGATCTCGCGGAGGACCTCCTCCGGCGAGCGGTCGCCGTTCACGCGGTGGTACCTGGCGCCCCGGTAATGGGTGATGACCGGGCCGGTGATTTCTTCGTAGGCTTTGAGCCGCTGGTGAATCACTGCCTCGGTGTCGTCCTGGCGAACGATCAGAGCAGCGCCATCCTCATCGCAGATGTCGCGCGTCTTGGGGGCCTGCGAGAGGACATTGTAGATTCTCAAGCATGTGGGGCACTGCCGGCGCGTCGAAATCCGGTGCACCAACGTCTCGGCCCGCACTTCCAGATGGATTACCGTTGGTTGGGGAAGACCCTTCTCGGATAAGAAGCCGTCGAAGAACTCCGCCTGCGGTTTGGTCCGCGGATAACCATCCAGCACGAAACCCGAGGGGCAATCCGGCTGACTGATGCGGTTCACCACCATCAGGTTGACGATTTCGTCGCCAACCAGACCTCCCTGCGCCATGATCGAGCATGACTGCTTACCAAGTGGCGTGCCCGCTTTGCATTCCGCCCGGAATAATTCGCCCGTCGAGATGGCCGGAATGCGATAGCGGCGCGCAATGAAAGAAGCCTGCGTACCTTTGCCACAACCGGGCGGCCCAAAAAGCAGAACGATCACGAACACCTCCGGACCCCATCGGGGCAGCCAGATCGTTTGGAAGACCTCGGCTGGAGGCGGTGTGGCCCTGTCACGCCAGGCCGATGACTGGGCGCATTGATCAATGGCATCTGTTCGCCCTATCTTAGCGTCTCGCCTGGGGAATCCACTCGATACTAGCCCGATTCGGACACTGGTCCGAATTGGCCCAGTGAGCGTCAGGCGATATAATGCCCGCGCCCTGACGCAGGCGTGGAACTCGTGGTGTCCTGCGAGCGTAATTAACAGTGCGAGAACCGCTAACCTTTATGATCTCCAGCAGTATTATCTCCAGGGCCCCGATGGGATGGGCGTGAGGCGATGACATGGGAAACCTTATTCAGGACGCGCGTTACGGCTTGCGAAACCTGACGCGAAACCCGGGCTTCGTGCTGGTGGCGATGCTGACGCTGGCGCTGGGAATTGGCGCCAACACCACGATTTTCAGCGTCATGAACAACACGCTCTTAAAGCCGCTGCCGTTCCCCGGTGGGGACCGGCTGGTGCTGGTGTGGGAAACCTTCGGCAAAGGTCCCGACAATTGGAACATCGTCTCCGCGCCGAACTTCTGGGATTTCGAGCGGCAGAGCCACTCCTTTGAGACCATGGCCATCTTCGATTCCGCCGGGAGGGGCTACAACCTATCTCCTACGGGTAACTCGCAGGAGGCGGAGCAGGTTTCGGGGCTGCGCGTGTCCGCAGGTTTCTTCTCCGTGCTGGGCGCTAAGCCTCTTCTTGGCCGCACGTTCCTTCCGGAGGAAGAGACTCTGGGGAAGGATCGCGAAGTGGTCCTCAGCTACGGACTGTGGAAGACGCGTTATGACGGCGATCCGTCGCTGGTGGGCAGGAGCATTCGCGTGGATGGCGCGGACTACACGGTGATCGGCGTGATGCCGCGCGAATTCGAGTGGCAATTCTGGAGCGCGCCGCGGCGGCTGTGGGTGCCCGTGGGCTATACCAAAACCGACTTCGGGCGCGGCGACAACAGCTTCATCGCCATCGCTCGCCTTAAGCCCGGCGTGAGCGTGGCCCAGGCGCGAGCGGAGATGGAGGCCGTGGGAAGAGGCGTTGCCGCGCAGTACCCCAGGGACGATGCGGATATGGGCGCGACGGTCTCCTCCCTCGAGAAGTTCGGGATCGAGGGCCTTCGCACCACCATGCTGACGCTGCTGTCAGCCGTGGCGTTCGTTCTGTTGATTGCTTGCGTGAATGTCGCAAACCTGCTGCTGGCGCGAGGCGCGGTGCGCCAAAAGGAGTTTGCCATCCGGCTGGCGCTGGGGGCGCCGGGATCCCGCATCGCGCGCCAGTTGCTTACCGAGAACGTCTTGCTGGCGCTGGCGGGCGGCGCGGCAGGACTGCTGCTGGCCGCCTTGAGCACGCGGCTGCTGTTCTATGCTTTCAAGCTGGACTCCCTGAACCTGCCTCTGCGCCCCGTGGACTCGATCCCGATGGACGGCCGCGTGTTTGCATTTGCCCTGCTGGTTTCCTGCCTGACCGGTCTGCTGTTCGGCGTCGCGCCGGCCCTGAGCGCGCTGCGTCTCGAGGTGAACGAGCCACTGAAAGAAGGCGGCCGCAGCCCAAGCACAGGCGGCCACAACCGCCTGCGCCAGGTGCTGGTGGCGTCCGAGGTGGCGCTGGCACTGGTGGTGCTTTCGGGCGCCGGACTGATGATCAAGAGCATGACGCGGCTCGCGGGCGTCGATCCAGGGTTGAATCCGAAAAACGTGCTGACCATGAGGATGTCGGTTCCCCAGGAAGCGATCTACGTGGGTCCTCCGGGGCTGCCGCGGTTTTGTGAGGATCTCGACGACCACGTGGGCGCGATCCCGGGCGTTCGGTCCGTAGGCGCCGTGGCTCATTTGCCGTTTCAAGGAGACGCGGGCCGGAGCTTCCAGATTGAGGGCCGGGCGCCGGCAGACCCCGGGCACCTGCCGGGCGCGAGTTACACGGTCGCCTGCCCGAACTACTCCCGGACTATGGGGATTCCGATTCTGAAGGGGCGGGAATTCACGCGACAGGATACCGTAAGCGCGCCGGGGGTGATCGTGATCAACGAGACGATGGCGCGCGCCTTTTGGCCCAAGGAAGACCCTATCGGCAGGGCGATCCGGCTGGGCGGGTCCGACGGAGCGCGCCTCACCATAGTGGGAGTGGTTGGAGATGTACACTACCTGGGCCTGGACGCGCCCGTGCGCCGGCAATTCTTCCGGCCCTACACGCAAGCCGGCTGGCCGGTGATGACCACCGTGGTCCGCACCGCCAGCGCGCCCGCCATGTTCGCCGCACCTGTCAAGAAAGCACTGGCGAGCGTGCTGCCCGACCAGCCGGTGTCCGGCGTCCAAACCATGGAAGATGTGGTCCAGGACTCGACGGGCTCGCGCCGCTTTCCCATGCTGCTGCTCAGCGTTTTCTCGGTGCTGGCGCTGGTGCTGGCGGCGGTTGGCATTGTGGGCGTGGTGGGCCATTCGGTGGCGCAGCGTACACATGAGATCGGCATTCGCATGGCGCTCGGCGCGGAGAGCCTGGATGTGCTTCGACTGATGGTGAGCGGCAGCATGGTCTGGGTGCTGATCGGGCTCGCGGCGGGCGTTGCAGGCTCGGCCGGGCTCACACGGCTGCTCTCCGGACTGCTTTACGATGTGCGGCCGCTCGATCCGGTGGTGCTGGGCGGAGTATCGTTGCTGTTGACCGCAGTGGCGCTGCTCGCCAGCTACTTTCCGGCGCGCCGCGCGGCGAGAATCGACCCTATCGCGGCGCTGCGCTGCGAATGACCAGCCGCGACTCACAATCCGAAAAGATTTGGCTGCAACTTAATGTAGTGATTCTTGGCAGCCCAGAGATCCAGGGGGAGCGCAGCCAACTCGTCGACTTCGGGGACGGCCAGACCGTTGCGGGTCAGGTCGATCGATTTGAGGTAGGTGTGACAGGTGTCGCAGGCTTCGATGCGGATGTGCGGGAACTGCTCGGCGGTGTAGACCGGGAGTTTCTGGTGGTCTTCTTCGCCGCAGTTCGGACAGAGGAGACGGCGGAAGTCCCACTCGGTGAAGCAGAGTGAACAGAGCAGCGAACGCTTGCCGCCTTCGCCTTCGGGACGGAGGATGGCCGCCACGGGTGATTCGTTGCAGAACGGGCACGTGGAACCGGGAGAGCATGGTGCGGCAGAAGCGCGGCGGGCTTGGGCTTCCATGTAGGGCTGGAGGAGGACTCGAGTGACGAAGCGCGGGGCGGGGTCAGCGGGATCCCAATCGTCCGTGAGGGAAAGGACGGCGGCAGCGTCGGCTAGAGGCGGCGGGGCCTTTTGCTGAAGGAGGGTGAGGAGCGGTTGGATGTGGGGGCGGAGGGGTTCGGGGAGGGAGCGCGTCGAGACGAGTCTCGACGCGGCAAGCACGAGTGCTTGCGCCACGGTTTTCTGGAAGGCGGCGATGGTGCGGTAGAAGCGGAGAAGCTCGGCGGCGGCGGGGTGCTCGCGTTCGAGGACCTGGGCGCGTTCGATGCGGCGGGGCCAAGGATTCACCGGCGAATTCATCGGCCGGTAACCCGGTCGTACCAGAGACGATGGTGGGTGCGCGCCCAGGCCGGCGAGACCTCACCGCGAATGATGGAGGTGAAGCCGCCGCGAACGACGGCTGTTCCCATGTACACGTGGATGATGAAGAGGCCGATGGTGACCAGCGCCGACGCCACGTGCAGCAGGATGGCGGCGTAGCGCAGTCCGCGCCAGCTCCACGGGATTTTTTCGGGGAACCAGAGGACCGCGCCGGACAGCAGCAGCACGGCGGCGGCATAAAACATTACCCAGAAGAATTGTTTTTGGCCGAGATTGAAGCGGCCGATGGGCGGCAGGTTCTCGTCTTCGTTGCGTATGTAGTGGCGGATGGCCTCTCCCCATTTGCGGTCCTCGCGCGTGATGCGCATGTCCGCCAGCCAGGCGCGGAGCATCCAGGCGATGGTGATGGCGAAGACCACGCCGAGCCAGGGATGCCAGTAGCGCGAGGTGGGCGCGCCCCCGAGGATGGTCGCGATCCAATAGAGGTGCGGCGAGTAGAAGGCCAGTCCGGTCAGCAGCACGTAGGTATACGTCAGGGCGGCGATCCAGTGCATGACGCGCTCGACGAGTGTGTAGCGGAGGATGGGGTTATTCACGGTCGACTCGTTTCGGGCCGAAGCGGAGGTAGTGCATGGTCACGCCGATGAGGCCGCCGATCATGGCCAGGTTGCCGAGCCACTTAAGCGGCTGCTTCCAGAGGCGCACGGTCCAGGGGACGGTGGGGTTGGAGGGCAGGCCGCCGTAGGCCTCGGGGTTGGTGATGTCATGCAGGACGTAGATCACGCTGGTGCCGCCGACACCCGGCGGGTCGTAGACACCGGCGTTGGCATAGGCGGAATGATCGCGCAGTTGTTGCGCGCGAGACTCGGCCAGCTCCTTCATGTCGTCTTTGGTGCCGAAGTGCAGGCAGCCGGTGGGGCAGGCCTTGATGCAGGCGGGCTCGAGTCCTTGCGACACGCGGTCGGTGCAGAGCGTGCACTTGAACATCTTCTTCGTTGCGGGGTTGAACTTGGGAATGTTGAACGGGCAGCCCGTCACGCAGTACTGGCAGCCGATGCAATATTCCTGCTGGAAATCGACGATGCCGTTCTGGTATTGCACGATGGCGTTGTCGGCTGGGCAGGCGGCCAGGCATCCGGGATCGGCGCAGTGCATGCACTGGTCCTTGCGCATGAGCCATTGCATGGCGCCGTCTTCCCGCGGATGCTCGTTGAACTTGATGAGGTTCCAATAATTCCACGCCGTCTCGGGCATGGTCTGGTAGGTGTTGTCGAAGAAGGTCTCGCGGAACGGCAGATCGTTCCATTCGAGGCACGCGACCTCGCAGGCCTTGCACCCGATGCAGGTGGTGGTGTCGATGAGTTTGCACACCTGCTCCTGGCGCTGCGCGCCGGCGCCGGGGACGGGTCCGGAGTGGCCGGAGATTTTCTGGATGCGCAGGGTTCCGCTCATGCGAGCTTCTCCAGCTTGACGAGAAAGCCCTTGAACTCGGGCGTGAAGGCGTTGGGATCGATGACCGCCGGGGAGAGCAGGTTGGCGGGAGTGAGCGCGGTCTCGCCGGCGTCCTCAGCGATGCCACGATAGCCCCAGTGGATGGGAATACCGATCTGGTAGACCTTCTTGCCATCGATCATCATGCCCTTGATGCGGCGTGTGACCATGGCTTTGGCGATGTAGTGGCCGCGGGCGCTGGTGACTTTGACCTTCTCGCCGCCGCGCAGCCCTAGCGAGTCGGCCAGCTCGGAGGGGATTTCGACGAACGGCTCGGGCATCAACTGCACGTTCATGGGGTTGTTCTTGGTCCAGTAGTGGTAGTGCTCGGTGAGCCGGTAGGTGGTGCAGACGATGTTGTAGCCTTCGGCGGGAGTGCCGAGCTTGTCGAGCGTCGAGTGGAACTTCTTCGCGATGGGATTGGTGGATTGATTCGGATGCAGCGCGTTGGCGACGGGACTTTCGGCCGGTTCGTAGTGCTCGGGGAAGGGGCCATCGGCGAGGCCGGCGCCCGGGACGAAGAGGCGGCCGACGCCTTCACCATTCATGATGAAGGGGCCCATGTGGTCTTTGGGCGGCGAGTCGGGTTTGATATCGGGCACGTCGGGACCGACCCAACGCTGGGCGGATTCGCTCCACCAGATCTGTTTGCGGTCGGGGTCCCAGGGATTGCCGGCGGGATCGCAAGAGGCGCGGTTGTAGAGGACACGGCGGTTGGCGGGCCACGACCAGCCCCAATTGGGATAGACGCCGAGACCGGACGGGTCTTCGGTGCCGCGGCGCTGCATCATGGCGCCGGCCTCGGTCCAGGAGCCGCAGTAGAGCCAGTTGCCGCTGGAAGTGGTGCCGTCGTCTTTCAGCGCGGCGAATCCGGGTAGCTGCTGGCCACTGGAGAGGTCGCGGCCGTTGATCTCGCGGGCGACTTCGGCGAGCGACGGGTTGTGGGGGTCGGTGTAGTCCCAGGTGGCGTGCAGAATCGGGTCGGGGAACTTGCCGCGGCTTTCCTTTTGATTAAGCTCAAGCTGGTACAACTCGCGGACCTTGAGGAAGATGCGCGCGAGGATTTCCTGATCGAGTTTGGCCTGTCCGGGCGGCGGCACGGCGACGCTCTTCCATTGCAGCCAGCGCGCGGAGTTAACGAAGGTGCCGTCCTTCTCGGCGAAGCCCGCGCCGGGGAGGCGATAGACCGTGGTGGGAATCTGCTTCATCTCGCCTGGCGTGATGCCGGGCGATTTCCAGAACTCGCTGGTCTCATCGGGGTAGATTTCGCAGACCACCAGCCAGTCGGCCTTCTTGAGCGCGTCGATGTTTTTCTGGGCGTTGGGACCGATGGCGACGCCGTTCATGCCGAAGGCCAGGAGCCCCTTGATGTGGCCCTGGTACATGTCGTCCCAGATTTGCGCCCAGGAGTATTGGCGATCGATCTTGGGGAGGTAGTGGAAGGCCCAATCGTTTTCCTTTTTCGCGGCGTCGCCGTACATGGCCTTGAGGAAGGAAACGGCGAATTTGGGGGTGTTGGACCAGTAGTTGAAGGAGTCCCAGGGGGCCGGCTTGGCGGCCTTGGGCGTGATGCGGGCGAGGTAGGATTTGAAATCCGCATCGGCGGGGTTGGGCATTTTGAGATAGCCGGGGAGGATGTCGAAGACGCCGGCCATGTCGGTGGCGCCCTGAATGTTGGAGTGGCCGCGGAGGGCGTTGACGCCGCCTCCGGCGCGGCCGACGTTGCCGAGCAGCAGTTGCAGGATGGCGGCGGTGCGGATGGTCTGGGTGGCGGAACTGTGCTGGGTGAAGCCCACGGCGTAGAGGATGGTGGCGGCCTTCTTCATGTCGCCGTCTTTGCGGATGGAGGTGAAGAGGTCGGCGGCTTTAAGGAACTCGCTGCGGGGGATGCCGGTGATGCGCTCGACTATCTCGGGGGTGTAGCGCGAGTAGTGCTGCTTGAGGAGTTGGAAGACGCAGCGGGGATTTTCCAGAGTCAGGTCGTAGGACAGGCCAGTGGGTTTGTCAGCGCCCTCGTAGGTCCAGGAGGCGCGGTCGTAGGTGTTGGTAGCGTGATCGAAGCCGGAGAAGAGGCCGTCGTCGGGGAGCTTGAAGCCTTCCTGGATGATGAACGCCGCATTCGTGTAGTGAATCAAATAGTCACGGGCAATCCGTTGGTTCTCGATGGCGTATTTGACCATGCCACCGAGGAAGGCGATGTCGGAACCGGCGCGGATCTGGACGAACAGGTCGGCGGTGGCGGCGGTGCGGGTGAAACGCGGATCGACCACGATCATCTTGGCGTTGCGGTTGCGCTTGGCCTCGATGGGCCACTTGAAGCCGCACGGGTGGTTTTCGGCCGGGTTACCGCCCATGATGAGCATCATGTCGGTGTTGCGGATATCGATCCACCCGTTGGTCATGGCCCCTCTTCCGAATGTGGCCCCCAAACTGGAGACCGTGGGGCCGTGTCAAACACGGGCCTGGTTTTCCAGGTAGCAGACCCCCAGGCTGCGCATCGTCTTGACCACCAGGTAATTGAATTCGTTGGTGTCGGTGCAGCCGCCATTCCAGGCGATGCCTTCGCAGCGGTTGACGGTGCGGCCCTGCGCGTCCTTTTCGAGGAAGGTTTCGTCACGGGTCTTCTTGACGAGGCGGGCGATTTCATCGATGGCGGTGTCCCAGGCGATGTCTTCCCAGTGGTCGGAGCCGGGGCGGCGGACTTGGGGCTTGAGCAGGCGGCGTTCGTTGACGATGTCCTGCTGGAGCGAGGAGCCTTTGGGGCAGAGGGTGCCGCGGTTGATGGGGTGGTCGGGATCGCCCTCGACGTGGACGACTTGGGGGGTGACGTTCTTGGCTTTGTCGCCGAGGGTGTGGAGAATGACCCCGCAGCTTACCGAGCATTAGGGACAGGTGCAGCGGGTCGCGGTGGTGCGGGAGATTTTGAGGTCGCGGGACTGGGCGTAGGCGGGGGCTAGGTTGAAGCCCAGGGCGGAGGT
>Ga0116223_10005675_pt1 | contig 10447 bp, 6 predicted proteins | sample Sb_taG_3_FD_90092 | JGI IMG/M metagenome (GOLD analysis project Ga0116223, IMG submission 90092) | Peat soil microbial communities from Weissenstadt, Germany - Sb_50d_a_PC metaG | ecosystem: Environmental > Terrestrial > Soil > Wetlands > Peat | place: Germany: Weissenstadt | collected 2010-09-21 | reverse complement strand
GGCCCCCACAGCAAGACCTCGTCCCCCACCGCCACGCGATTGCAGTCGGTCACATCGATCGTAATGGAATCCATCGATACGCGCCCGACCAGCTTCGCGCGTTGAGCGTTGACTAACACCGGCGTGCCGTTGCCCGCGTGCCGCGGATAGCCATCCCCATAGCCGATTCCGACCGTCGCGATGCGGCTCGGTCGATCGCTACTCCAGCAGCCATCGTAGCCCACGGACTCGCCGCTGCCGATCTCGCGCACGGCGATGATCACGGCGCGCAAGGCCATGACCGCCCGCAACGGCAGCGGATGCTCGGCCGCGAACGGATTTTCCCCGTACAGCATGATACCCGGCCGTACCCAATCGGTGCGCAGCGCGGGCTTGGCGATCAAAACCGCCGAATTCGCCACGCTGACCGGCCGCGCGGCCGCAGTCGGACCGTTGCCCTCGTGACAGGCGGTGAAACGCGCGATCTGCTGCATCATGACCGGCGATGCCATGTCGCGCGTGGTGCTGAAATGCGTCATGTGCACGAGCTCGGACACGCCCGGCTGCGCCGCCAGCACTCGCTCCGCTGCGACGAAGCCAGCTGTATCGAGCCCGAGGCGATGCATGCCGGAATCGAGCTTCAGCCACACCCGCAGCGGCCGTCGTCTGGCGCAGTCGGCAATCGCGGCCACCGAATTCTCATCATGCGCCGTCACATCGATGTTCTGCTCGGAGCACAGCGCCAGCTCGGCCTGATCCAATAGCGTCCCGAGCAGCAGCAGGCGGTGCGTGATCCCCGCCTGACGCAGCAGCATCGCCTCCTGCAGCCGGGCCACGGCAAAGCCATCGGCCGCGAACAACGCGCGCGCGGCCGGCACTGCGCCATGGCCGTAGGCGTCGGCCTTGAGCATCGCCATGATCCGGCTGTGCGGACACAGCGTCCGCACGACCTGCAGATTGTGGCTCAGCGCCGCGAGGTCGATCAGAACGCTGGCGGTGTTACGCATACCGCAGCAGGCAGCCCTAATCTAGACATGCGGCCGTGAACATCAGATCGGCGCTGCGTCCCGGTTCGGGCTCGAAGTAGCGCGAGTTGGCTTCGTTGACGATGACTGACCCGACGTAGCTGTGATTGGTCAAGTTGTCGATGCGTGCGTATTCGGTGAAGCGCCAGTGGCGCGACTGCTGGGTGAAGCCGAAACGCAGGCTGGCGATCGTGTAGGCTGCGGCCGCTTCGCTGTTACGGTCGGCGGCGAAGATCTGTGCGCGACTGACGACTTCGAGCGTGGAGGTGAATCCGCGCGGCGCATAGGCCCAGGTCAGCCCGGCATACAGCGAGTCTTCCGGAACTGCCGGCAGGTGGCTGCCGGCCGGAATGATGATCGGCTTGCACGGCGCGCCGACGCAAGTGCCGTAAGGTTGCACGGTCACGGCATTGATGTAGGTGTAAGCCAGCTGCGCGCTGAAGCCGCCCGCCCAGGAATCCTCGACCTCCGCTTCCAGTCCCTTGCGTTGCGTTGCGCCGATGTTCTCATTGACCGTGCGTCCCGCGGCGTTGGCCTGCACCGCCAATTCGTCGCTGGTGCTGATGTAGAAGGCCGCGACGTTGGCGCGCAACGCCTGTTCGCCCGCCTTAACGCCCAGCTCATAATTGTCGCTGCGGGCCGGCTTCAAGCCGAGGTTCAAGCCTGGAATGCTGCCATCGGTGGAACGATATGCCACATCGTTGAGCGTGGGGGTCTCGAATCCGCGGCCGTAGTCGCCATAAATACGCAGCGCCGGCGCGGCCCGGAAGCTCACACCCGCGACCGGATTGGTGGCATGGTAGCGCACGCCGCTGTCCGGATCACCGCTGCCGGTCAGCAGATCGTGCGAACCGATGCGCACCGTGCTGTTGCGTAGGCCGCCCATGAGTCGCCAGCGCTCGGCCGGTTCCCAGCCGACCTGAAGATATTGATCGAAATCGTACACGTGATTGTCTTCATCGCGTCGCAGTGCACCCTCGACACCCAGCTCTGAGCCGATGAAATTCAAGAATCCTTTGCGCGCTTCCGCCAGATCGTCGTAGCTCAATCCCACCGTGGTCTGCAGCGGCCCGTCGAGCAGCGTGCGCTCATCGGTCACATGCAGTTCGCCACCGCCGAACAGGCGATTGAGGTCGATGACACCGCCGGGGCTGGTGATCAGCTTTTCAGTCGAAGCTGGAATGGCCTGAAACTGCGTGGTCGCGCGGTGACCGCTGTAGAGCGTCGCCTCGAGCGTATCGCTAGCGCTGAGCTGCCGATCATAGATCGCGCCGATCTGTTCCTGATTCAGGGATTTGCGGCTATTGTACGCCAGCGCATTGACCCCGGCCTGCGTCCGATCGGTCGCGAGCTGCGCCAGTGTCAAGCCCAGCGGATCCTGAATGAACGGCGTCTCGATGGCATTGACCACCAGCGTCAGCTTGGAGAGGTCGTCGAGTTCGAAGCGGACTTTGCCGTTGAGAATATTGCGCTCGGCAGCGCTGTGATCGCGAAAGCCATCGGTTTGAAAATGCGAGGCGTCGAGCACGTAGTTGACGCTGCCGCTGTCGCCGGCGCCTTTGAGGGCATAGCGTTGCGTGGCAAGACTGCCGGCCTCGGCCGTGCCCGTGAGCGCGAACCCCGGTTTGCCGTCCTCGGTGAACAGCGAAATCACACCGCCGGAGGAATTGCCATAGAGTGCCGAAAACGGACCGCGCAACACTTCGATGTGATCCGTCGAGCCGAGGTCGAAGTTCGAGAATTGTCCCTGCCCATCCGGCATCGTCCCCGGAATGCCATCGGAGTACAGCCGCACGCCGCGCACGCCGAACTGCGAGCGCGCACCGAAGCCGCGCACCGATAGCTGCAGGTCCTGGGCATAGTTCTGTCGGTTCTGTGCCGACACACCGGGCACGGTATCGAGCGATTCCGACAGATTGACTTCCAGTTGGCCCTGGGTGATCTCCCGTTGATCGACGCGATCGATCGAGACCGGCAGAGGCACGCTTGATTCGGGCACGCGCGTGGCGCTAATCACGACCGTCGAGAGCTCGGACGATGAGCTGGCGGCGAACGCGGTTGAGGATTCGACCTGCGCGAACGCTGGCGCCGTTGCGGCCGATAGCACAGCGACCAGCAGTGATCGCGACAGACTCACCGGAAAGCGTGACGGCAGCGTGTACAACAATTCTTTTCCTCGCGCCCTGACAGTGAAGGCAGCGCGCCAACCCTGCTGAGTTCATAGCAAACCAATCCTAGCCGACTATGCCGCGTCTAAACAGCTGTCTGACTCGCGCGGCCGTGATCCTCGGGCGTTGGTCGGATCACCGCCGCGCGCTCATGCTCCGATGCTTCGCGGCTCGCGGGAAGCTTGATCATCATGATATTGGCCTCATGATGATCATGAGGCGGGCACGCGGCGCGGGGGGCGCTACGCTGAATGCGGGCGAAAAATCGGACTAAATAGGAATTATTAGCAGTCGCGTTGACCTGTCGCCGGCTCGCGCCACGCTTCAGGATTCGCCGGTCTGTACGGCAGGACTTCGAGAATTTCCCCGGCATTGAGGCGCTGCTGTGTTCGCCGCCAGAAGGCCGGCTCGTACAGATCCCCGTGCGCCTGCAGAAACGGCGCGCGCTGCGCGCCGGCCATGCCGAGGAAATTGATGAATGTCTCCGGAAACACATCCCGGTCGCCGACGTAAAACCAGGGTTCGGCACTCATTTCGTCTTCGTCGCAGCGCGCGGTCGGCACGTCCCGGAAGCTGCAGTCCGTGACGCGACAAAGCTCGTCGTAGTCGTAGAAAATCACGCGGCCGTGGCGCGTCACGCCGAAATTCTTGAGCAACAGATCGCCCGGAAACACGTTGGTCAGCGCCAGATCGCGAATTGCCTGTCCGTAATCGAGTACAGCGCGCAGCGCCGCCGCATCGTCGGCCGAGCGTAGGAACAGATTAAGCGGCACCAGTCGCCGTTCGATGTAGAGGTGATCGAAAATGAGGTCCGCGCCCTCGACATGAACGCTGTCGCCGGCATCGGCCAGCAATTCCTCGAGCAGTGGCGCGGCGAAACGCGCCACCGGAAAGCGCAAGCGCCGAAATTCCTGCGCATCGATCAAGCGCCCGGCGCGATCGTGACGAAATACGAACGCGTACTTTGCCACGACATCCTTTTTCCAGACGTCCTTGACCGATGGTATGCGCTCGCGAATGACCTTGAATACGACATCGAAGGAAGGCAGCGTGAAGCAGATCATGACCATGCCACGCTCGCCCGGAGCGTGCACGAACTCGTCCCCGCTGCTCAGCAGATGGCGCATGAGGCTGCGGTAGCGCTCGGTCTTGCCCTGCTTGGCGCGTCCCAGCACGGTGAAGAGCTCCCCCGCGGGCTTGCGCGGCATGAGCTGCTTGAGAAACGCCACGGTCTCGGCCACCCGCTCGAGATCGACATGAAAATACGAGCGTGCGATGCCGAACAGGACGCTCAAGTCATCCTCGTCCAGGATGGTCGCATCGATCAGCACACCCGAGGCGCCATTGTGCAGTGCCAGTGCCAGCGGCACAGCGCTGCCGCCGCAGAGCACGCGCCCCACCAGATAAGCGCGCGTCGCCTGATAGAACACCGCCTCGACGATCTCAATGCCGCTGATTTCGCCCGATCCGCCCGAGGTGCGCAGATACTGCTCGATGGTGCGTGCACTGGCCTGCGCGCAGTGCTCGATATCGTGCCAGGGGGCGCCGATGGATCGGTCGGCCAGCATCTGTTGAATCAGCGCCGGCAGCGTGCCGGCTCGCGGGTAGCTGCGCGTGACGGTCCGGCCGTGCACCGAGGCCAGCGGATCGAGATCGGTGGCCACGAACTCGATGTCGGCTGCGGCGCCGACGGTGCCAAATAACTTACGGGTGACCGAGCTGAAAAACGTCTTGCAGAACTCGCTATCCGGCAGTCCGTCGATGAGGTTGGCGAAGTGCCGTTTGACTTCGACCCACAGCTCGCGCCGCCGCACGTCCTGTTGCAGCACGAGTTCCAGCGACTTGACCGTCTCGCGTATGCAGAGCTCGTACAGATCGATGCGCTCGACGGCATCCTGCTGGCCGGCATGCCAGTCCCGCGCGGCGAAGCGCTCGGGAGCGCGGCGTGTGATTGCGCGAAAGCGCGCATTGTAATGCAGGAACGCTTCGACCACCTGCTGCGCGCAGCGCACTGCGTACAGCGCCGACTCGAACGCGGTGGCGATCTCCCCGTGCGATCGCCTGCGTGCCGCCTCGCTCGGCGGATTCGCGGCAACCGCGGCGGGAGCGGGAGATTCCTCGACCAACATGCCTCTGTCGCCTCTTGGCCCCGGCGATTCGCGCTTCAGGCCGAACGGAACTGCTGTTCCTCGGTGCTGCCGCTCAAGGCCGCCAGCGAGGAACTGCCGCTCGTGATGGCTTGCGTGACCGCATCGAAATAGCCGGCGCCGACTTCACGTTGGTGACGGGTCGCGGAGTAGCCGGTCTTCTCGGCCGCGAACTCCGCCTGCTGCAGCGCTACATAGGCGGTCATCTGGCTCGCCTTGTAGCCCCGCGCCAGCTCGAACATGGAATAGTTCAGAGCGTGGAATCCCGCTAGCGTAATGAACTGGAATTTATAGCCCATGGCGCCGAGCTCGCGCTGAAACTTGGCGATGGTCGCGTCATCGAGCTTGCGCTTCCAGTTGAAAGACGGTGAGCAGTTGTAGGCCAGGCGCTTGTCCGGATACCTTCGATGAATCGCCTCGGCGAATTGCCGCGCTTCCTCGAGGTCGGGTTTGGCCGTTTCGCACCAGAGCAGATCCGCGTAGGGTGCGTACGCCAGGCCGCGCGCGATGGCGTGCTCCAGGCCCGCCCGCAGGTGGAAGAAGCCTTCCGGCGTGCGGCCCTTGCTGGCGTCGATGAACGACCGGTCGCGCTCGTCGACATCGGAGGTCAGCAGTGTGGCCGATTCGGCGTCGGTGCGGGCGACCAGCACGGTGGGAACGTTGCAGACATCTGCTGCCAGGCGCGCGGCCAGCAGCTTTTGTACCGCCTCCTGTGTCGGCACCAGTACTTTGCCGCCCATGTGCCCGCACTTCTTGGCGGAGGAAAGCTGATCCTCGAAGTGCACTCCGGCTGCACCCGCCTCGATCATGCCCTTCATGAGCTCGAAAGCGTTGAGCACGCCGCCGAAACCGGCCTCGGCGTCCGCCAGGATGGGCTTGAGCCAATCGATGGAATCGTCGCCCTCGGCATGGGTTATCTGGTCGGCACGACGCAGCGCGTTGTTAATCGCGCGCACCACCGCCGGCACCGAATCGGCCGGGTACAGCGACTGATCCGGGTACATCTGACCGGCAAGATTGGCGTCGCCGGCCACTTGCCAGCCGGACAGATAAACCGCATCCAGACCCGCCTTGACCTGCTGCAATGCCTGATTCCCGGTCAGCGCGCCGAGCGCATTGACGAACGGCTTCTCGTTCACGTAGCGCCAGAGCTTCTCGGCCGTGAGCCGCGCTATGGAATACTCCACGGCGACCGTGCCGCGCAGGCGCACGACGTCCTCGGCGCCATAATCGCGCGTCACACCGCGCCAGCGAGGGCTTTCACGCCAGCAACTACGCAGTTCTTCCGCGGTCGGCAATGATCTTGGCGAACTCATACTCAAGCTCCCATTACATCCATGGCCGCCTACGACAGCAGCTCGTAGGCCGGCAACGTCATGAAGTCATCGAACTGCTCGCTGGTGACCATGCCGGCGAACAATCGCGTGGCGGTCGGGAACATTCCCGATTGCGTACGCGCATGGCCGACCTCGCGATGAATGCGCTCGAGCTCCTGGCCCAGCAACTCATGAAACCGTTGCCGCGTGAAGGCGCGGCCGTCTGAGCTGCGCGTACCGTGTCGCAGCCACTGCCACAGTTGCGCGCGACAAATCTCCGCGGTGGCGGCATCTTCCATGAGGTTGTAGAGCGGCACGCAGCCATTGCCACCGAGCCAGGCCTCGAGATATTGCACGCCGACGCGGATGTTGAGCCGGATGCCGTCCTCGGTTATCTGGCCGTCCGGTACTTGCAGCAGATCTGTGGCGCTAACCTGCACGTCCTCACGCCGCACGTCGAGTTGATGGACACCGCGCAACACGCTGTCGAAGGCCTGCGTGGCAATAGCGGCCAATCCGGGGTGCGCAATCCAGGTACCGTCGTGTCCGGCCTGGGCTTCGCGCAGCTTGTCGGCGCGCACGCGCTCCATCGCGGCGGCATTGGCTGCGGGGTCGCTGCGAATTGGAATCTGCGCTGCCATGCCGCCGATGGCATGCGCGCCGCGGCGATGACAGGTCTGGATCAACAACTCAACGTAGGATTTCATCGGCGCTCGGTCCATCGTCACGGCCGATCGATCGGGAAATACCGCCTCACTGCGATTGCGAAATTTCTTGATGAAACTGAAGATGTAATCCCAACGCCCGCAGTTCAAGCCTGCCGAATGCTCGCGCAGCTCGAACAGGATCTCGTCCATCTCAAAGGCGGCCAGAATGGTCTCGATGAGCACCGTGGCTTTTATGGTGCCGCGCGCAATGCCCAGATGGTCCTGCGCGCTGACGAACACATCGTTCCACAGCCGCGCTTCCAGATGGCTCTCGAGCTTCGGCAGGTAGAAGTACGGAGCGGTGCCGTTGCGCGCCAGCGCCTCGTAATTGCCGGCCAAGTAGACCGAGAAATCGAACAGCGCACCCGACACCGCTTCACCATCGATGCGCACGTGCTTCTCGGGCAGGTGCCAACCTCTCGGCCGCACGATCAGCGTGGCCGTGCGCGGATTGAGCCGATAGAGCTTGCCGGCCGCATCGGTATAGCTGATGCGTCGCCTGATCGCATCGGCCAAGTTGACCTGCCCGTGCAACAGATTGTCCCAGGTCGGCGAACAGGCATCCTCGAAGTCGGCCATGAATGTTTGCACCGGCGCATTCAAGGCGTTGATGACCATCTTGCGATCCACCGGTCCGGTGATCTCGACCCGCCGGTCCATGAGGTCTCCCGGCACCGGCGCGATGCGCCAGTCCCCAGCGCGCACATCGGCGGATGCCGGGAGAAAGTCAGGCCATTCGCCGGCGTCGAAGCGCTGTTGCCGCGCCTGCCTCGCAGCCAGCAGCCCCTGCCGGCGCTGTTCGAATTGCCGGTGCAGATGCAGCAGCAGCCCCAACGCCGCCGGGGTCAGCACTTCCTCGGCCCGCTCGACCGTGCCGGCTGCCACCTGCGCGCTGCAGGCCACTTGCACCGCCGCCGCAGCGGCCATGCGCTCGACGCGCGGCGCGCCGTTACCGGAAACCTCGGACAGTACGGTGCTCATGCCGCGAGCATATTCGGACGAATCGTGAATATTTGACTTTAAAAACTTCACAATGTTAATTTCACACCAGCATGTCGAATTTACTGCGCAAGGGTCATTTCCTCGGTGCCAAGCTGCGCAATATCCGCAAGCGCAACGGACTCACGCTCGAAGAGCTGTCGATCCGCTGCGTGCAGCTGGACGCCCAGATCGCTCCGTCCGTGTCCTACCTGAGCATGATCGAGAGCGGCAAACGCACTCCTTCCAAGGAACTGCTGGGCCTGCTCGCCGGCGTGTTCCAGCGCGATGCGGCATGGTTCCTGGATGAGAGCGCCGACGTCGCGGAAGCGGTGCCTGCAGCCCGCGCCGGCGGTGCCGCCCGCATTCCGCTCGAACCGGGATTTCTATTTTCCAAGGAGCTGCTGCAATCGGCGATCCCCGAGCTGTTGATCCAGACCGGTACCAGCGGCCGTCAGTTCGCGCATCTGTTGATCCGCTCGCACCAGGAAATGTCGCGCAACGATTTCCCCGATCTCGAGCGCAGCGCCGAGAGTGTCGGTGAACGGCGTTTTCCGCTCTCGGTGGATGAGTTGTTGCAGCTGGCGGAGCAACATGGCTTGCATCTTCGCTGGTTCGATCGCCGCCCGGCCCTGCTGCGCGACAAGGATCAGGAGGTGCGCAGTATCGTGCGCTCCTTCTTCGAGCCGCCGGGCACGATCTATCTAAACCGCGCTCTGCGCGCCGACCCGGCGCGGCTGAAATTCGATCTCGCGACGCATATCGGGCACAAGGTGCTGCACGGCGGCGACGGGCTGAAATCTGCGCACGCCACGGGTGGGGAGATGGGGGGAAGTCCCGAGGGCGGATCGGATGTCGCCGGACTGCGCGCTCAGGACGTGCTGCATGCCTGGCGTGACTTCGAATGCAGTTTCTTTGCCGGTGCGCTGCTGTGCCCCAAGATCCCATTCCGCCGCTTTCTATCGCGTGAGCGCTACCGCATCGAAGCCGCCGCCAAGATCGAATTGACGCCCGCGGTCGTCATGCGGCGCATGACCAAGGTGTCGCCTTATCCGTATTGGCATTTTTTCGATGCCTACCCGCCAGGCTATCTGCGTGCCGTCTATCGCGGCAACGGCATCCCGCTGCCATGGGGCAATATGGCGCGCGCCTCCGATCCCTGTCCGCAGTGGGCCGTGTTTCGAATGATTGGCGGGCATCAAAAGGAGTCCGGCTCGCAGATTTCGGTGCTGCGCGATCAGGATCGCTCGCTGCTCTACTGCTGCTACTCGATGCGCACGCGGGACATGGCGGGTAATCCGCACGTGCTTTCGGTCGGTATCGACCTGGTGCCCGTGCTGGATGCGAATGGCGCCAATTCCGCGCAGATCGTGGCCAGCATTGCTGGCGAGTGTCTGCGCCGCGCCGACACGCCGATTCCGCGCGCGGCGGCCAGCGCGCTGCGCGCTGCGGCCGGCGTGCTCAACATCGCCTGGGTCGAAGAAGCTCTGGCGCAACCCGCCCGCATCATCTGCCCGCGCAGCACGCACTGCCCGCGGCCGGATCGCTGCGAAGGGGCGGTGCCGTCACGGGCACGCGAGATTACCGACATTCGCGCCGAAATTCTCGGCGAGACCGCTGCCAGCCGTTAGTGCCAAGGCGAAGTTGCAGCTATTTCATATGAAATTCAATTTATTAATATAAGTTATTATTATATATAGCATTTATGTAAGGCTATTGCATATGATTCAATGCCGCGCTCGATGCGCTGCGGCTGACCGATCTCATCCCACTGCCGCTGCATTCAGTGTGTCGGCGATGAAATCGAGCGTCTTTCCGGTTCCTGCCGCGGCTGTCGGCCCCGCAGCGGTAGCTTCCCGCGCCATCCCTCTCTAGCCTGCGCGGTAGCGAAGGGGTCAATCGCATTGGATGACAGAACACTGCCGAGCCACGCGCGCGTCGTCATCATCGGCGGCGGGGTCATTGGCTGCTCGATCGCCTATCACCTGACAAAGCTCGGATGGCGCGATGTGCTGCTGCTGGAGCGCCAACGGCTCACCTGCGGCACCACGTGGCACGCGGCCGGATTGCTCACAACGCTGCGCGATACCATCACACAGACTCGGCTCGCCAAGTACACACAGGATC
>Ga0116223_10005674_pt1 | contig 10454 bp, 9 predicted proteins | sample Sb_taG_3_FD_90092 | JGI IMG/M metagenome (GOLD analysis project Ga0116223, IMG submission 90092) | Peat soil microbial communities from Weissenstadt, Germany - Sb_50d_a_PC metaG | ecosystem: Environmental > Terrestrial > Soil > Wetlands > Peat | place: Germany: Weissenstadt | collected 2010-09-21 | reverse complement strand
GGCGAATCTGCCGCAGACCGGCAGAAGACCTACGACGCGTGGAAGGATCGGCTGGCCCAGCAGAAAGACAAAGCCGACTTGCTCTCTCGTGAATTAGACGTGGAGCAACGCGAATATCAGCTGCGCGCGGCCGCGATGTATGCCGACGCCGGCAACCGCCTGCGCAATTCAGGCGACTGGGATAAACAAGACGCGCAATACAAGCAGAAGATCGCCGAAAAGAAAAAAGCCGCCGACGACGCCAAGCAGGCGCTCGATGACATGCAGGAAGACGCCCGTAAAGCAGGCGTCCCGGCTTCAGTTCGAGAAGCTACCGCAGCTCCAGAGTAGCGCGGCTCGTCAGCACATGCTCCCAGGCCCTCGACTCGGTCGAGGGCTTTTTTCTTGGAAGCGTGGGCCACGCTCCTGAATTCGCCTCTCAAGAAAAACGCTCGCGTTCTCCGCAAAATCTAGAAAACAAACGATCGGAAAAAATTCTGCCTTGCCGATCTATGGTTCTCAAGGTAGTTACAGGCAAAATATTCCAAACATTGGGGTTACGCCAGTTCTCGCTTGCCCGCGGTTCCGTTCTGGAACTGCGGGCTGGACTGGCCGCGCTTTCCACCCTCACTGCGATTGGTCTACTCAGCTTTTCGAGGAAGCTCACGAGTTGCGCCCATTGATCAGGTTGTCAAAGATCGGAGATTATCTTATAGATAATTTGTATGTGTATATATTATCGGAGCGAAGGGGTAGGTCAAGATGAAAGTGGGCGGACGGCGGACCTCGTTCCGAATTGGGAATATCCGGTCTGGCAAACCTTGGCGGAGCTACGGGGTGAGTTCGAAGACTACGCCGCCGCCGTAGGCGCCGCCGAGGACGGTGCCGCCGTACAGGTTGCCCTTTTTGTCCATAATCAGGTTGCCGACAGGAGAGCAGCCGTCGGCCCCGTAGAAGGTCTTCAGGACGGTGTAGGTCCATTGGCCCTTGGGCGCAGGGGCCAGCTTGTAGATCACGCCGCAGCCGTCCGCGCCGCCGCCATCGGTGGTTCCGTATAAGTTGCCGGATTTGTCCATGACCACGCCGGCGCTTGGGAGCCAGCCGTCCGCGCCCCCTTGGAAGTCATAGAGGATGGTCTCCTTCCAGCCACCTTTGGCCTGGGGCGTAAGCTCGAACACCACGCCTCCGTAAGTACCTCCTTCGACTGTAGTGCCATAGAGGTTGCCTTGCGCATCCCTCAATAGCGATGCGTCGGGCCAGCTCCCGTCCTGGCGGGTGTTGCGGAAGCGGTGCAGGATGGCCTCCTTCCAGCCGCCCGAGGTCCGCCTCAGCTCGTAGGCCGTGCCGCAGGTTTCGCTTCCGCATTGGTAGCCTCCACCTCCGTAGGTTGTCCCATAGAGGTTTCCGGCGGGGTCGAAGATCACGCCTGCGAAGGGCTCTGCCCCGTCATTCGGGCGGCTGGCGAAAGGGTACAGCACGGTTTCCTTCCAGCCGTCGGAGCCGCGCGAGAGCTCGAAGACTACGCCGCCGTTGTAGATGCCTCCCTCTGCGGTGCCATAGAGGTTGCCGGAATGATCCATGATCAGCCCGGCGGTGGTGAAGCCGCCGTCGTTGGGCTGCGTCCCAAAGGAATAGAGCACACTCTCGGCCCAGCCGCTGGGCCCGTGCGTCAGCTCAAAAATCGCTCCGACGTCGTACGCGCCGCCATAGTATGTGGTTCCATAGGAGTTGCCCGCGTCATCTACAGCTAGACCGCCGTTCGGCTCGCTGCCACTCGGGTCGTAGTTGTTCTTGAAGCTGTGCAGGATGGTCTCGCCCCAGCTGCCCATGGAGTGGGGCGCGAGCTTGAAAACGGTACCGTATCCGTACTGGCCGCCTCCGCTGGTTGCCCCATAGAGGCTGCCGCTGCTGGCGAGGGTGGGGGTGCCCGACAGCCCCGCCCCGTCGGTGCCTTTTCCAAACGCGTGGAGCACGGAGTACTTCGGCGCGGCCCAGGTGGCATGCGTTAGCAAGAGCAGACATACGATGAACGCGGCAACGCGGGAATACCTCACCGATAAGCATCTGTGCTTCATTTGCATTTGCCCCCTTTTCCGGCCCGACGCCGACTGGCTGCACCACATCACAGTACCGCTAAATGCTCGCAAAGGCCAGAGGGCGCTGGGCTGCGCCAGCACCCAACAGGCGGATCCTAATCGGTTTGGCTTTCGTTCTCGTCATTGTCCGGGTCCAGCGGAAAGACCGGGAAACAATTACTGTGCGTGGGGTGGTGGAAGCAGTCCTCAGGATACTTCAACGGCCCGATTGACTGGAATGGGTAGGTCTGACTGAAGCCGTTGAAGAAGTCATACAGGGAGTAATTGTTTGGGGGAGACGTCTGAGCGTCCATCACGTAATGATCCGCGTAGTGGTAGTCCGGCGAGATTTCGCCCAGAGCGAACACGTGCTCGATAAAGTTGAGAATGCTGCCGAAGTCGTGGCAGTAGGTATTGCCTTGGCACACTGGCGGGTAAACGCCCCCGCCCGAGACGTAGCCGGGGGTTGCGTAGGCCGAAACCACCAGCAGCGGAACGCGGAAGCCATACACGTACTGCTGACCGCTGTTGTTGCTGTTGAAATACCCGGAGCAGGTGCCCAGGCTGGTGCTGCAATCCGGCGGCACAACGTCGTCGTGGCTGGCCCACCTTTACGTTCCTTGTAAAGGTGGGAACGATGAGGCCTGCGGTCGCGGGTGGAAAATCGTGACGTAGGCCGCATTGGTTCCCACCTTTGCAAAACCCGCAAAGGTGGGCCAGCCACCCTCGGGAGCAAACTTGCCTAGGCGCTTAACGCGGGGGCATTTTTCTCGACCTGGACGGCCGAGGCGGCCGTCCCTACACGAGCCATACGCGCTTGAGGCGTGGCATTCTGCGCGATACTGGCTAGAATCGATAAAGCGACCCAAAGGAATCTTTCATGAGCGCAGTTGAAAAACAGCCGGCCAAGGCCGCTTTCGAAATCAAGAAGGGCATTTGGCAGGTGATGACGCTTAGTGAGTCGGACGTGGAGAAGTATCTCGATCTGCACGAGCTTTTGGATGGACTCGAAGACGGCTTTCGCGGATTGGAGTTGGGAGAAGTTCAGTCTCCGCATCGTCCTCAACTGTCAATTCCTGGCAAGGGTTTTTCTCTGGCGATGCCAGCCTGGCGTCGAGGCATGCAAATGACGGTCAAGATCGTCAACGTTTTCGACCGTAACCTCGACGTCGATCTGCCGAACCACCTGGCCCTGATTAATCTGTTCGATCCGGACAGCGGCGCTGTTTCGTGCGTCATGGACGGCACTTACATTACGGCTATCCGGACGGCTGCGTCCTCGGTGCTTTCGGCGCGCATGCTGAGCCGGAGCGGGTCGCGGATCGCTACCGTGATTGGCGCGGGTGTGCAAGGCCGTGAACACCTGCGACTGCTCCCATTGATTCGGGATCTCGAGCGCATTCATGTTTGCTCGCTGCGCTACGACGACGCAGAGAAGCTTGCCGCGCGGAGCGAAATCGCGCGCGCAACCGCCGATGTGGAAGCAGCGGTGCGTGAGTCGGACATTGTGTGTCTGGCAACTCACTCACCTGCGCCGGTGATCAGGCCGGAGTGGGTAAAGCGCGGGACCCATGTGTCTTCTGTCGGCTATTCGCCTCCGAACGGCGAACTCCCAAAGGAGTTGCCGAGAGAGCATCGCCTGTTTGTCGAAACGCTGGACGCACTTCAGCCGGCTCCCGTCGGCTGCGCCGAACTCGCGGGCCTGGATGCCTCGGTGGCTACGAGTCTGGGAGCAGTGGCTCTGGGTCGCAAACCGGGCCGCCTGCGCGATGACGAGATCACCGTGTATAAGGCGATGGGCATCGCCATGGAAGACATGGTCGCCGCCAATCTCGCTTACCAGAGGGCGAAGCGGGAGGGTGGCGGAGGCTTGATGGCATGGTGATTGCGCGTGTGGGACGCACTGGCTGGCTGGCGATTCTCTCTGCTAGGTTTGTTGCCGGAGTTTGTGAATCTGTTTGACGTGATGGCGTCCGTGGACCCAATGAAACTTTCGCCATTGGCGAGCGGTCAAGGGTCCGAGGATGGGGTGGTCGACCAATCGGGTGCGCTTGCCGAAGCGGTCTTCGCATTGGGAAATCACTGCGTCCATGGCTGAGATGCGGGGGCCAATTTCGTGTGCGACTTCTTCCGCCGGCATGCCGCGCGGCACCGTGCGTTCCGGCGCTTTGCGTCCCTCGGGCAGACGTCCTAGTTCAGTGACCACAAAGGTTCGCATGCGATCCTTCAGGGCGGGCGTCCGCGCCAGCGGTTTGCCGGCTTGCAGGCAGCGCTCGAATCCTTTTGTGGTTCCGGTGTAGGTGAGATAGAGGTGCTCGAGAACTTCCGCGGCGCTCCACTTGCCCTCGGGATGGCGCCGCAAGTCTTCAGCGGTCATGCCGTCAGTGGCGATCGAGATTGCTTCCTGTAACCTTTGTAGATACGCATCCATCGACGAACTCCGGACGAACTGCCGCATTGCTTCTAGTAGAATCAGTTTCGGCATTGACGGTTGCAAAATTTCACGCCTCGATGGATGGTGCTATGAAGAAGCTACTGATGGCGATGCTGGCGCTGGCATTGTTGACCCTGGCAGGTTGCACATCGGAACCCGCCAAGCCGGCGCAAACCGAGAAGCCGCAGCCCAAAGCCGTGGAGTTGCAGACCGGCCGCTATGCCTTTCAGAAGCTTTACATCGCGGCACGCGGCTGGGCACACGACGCCCAACCCTTTCGGTTGGAATCGCAGATCACGACTGATTCGAAGGGTAAGGACGGCAAGTCGGATGTGTGGCGCGCCTCCTTCGCATCCCCGGCAGGACGCAGCGTGAAGCCTTACGTGTGGTCGGGGACGGATGATAAGGATGCTCCCACCCGCGGAATCACTCCCGGCAACGAGGACAATTACAGTCCGACTAATGCGTCGACTCAAGTATTTGACATCGGCTTTCTAAAGATCGACTCGGACAAGGCTTTTGAAATTGCGCAGCAACACGGCGGCGACAAGTTGCTGGAGAAGACTCCGGACAGTCCCATCCTTTACGTGCTCGATTGGAGTCACGCGACGAATATGCTCATCTGGCATGTGATCTACGGAAACAGCCGTGACGATGCCAAACTGGTTGTGGATGTGAATGGCACGACGGGAGAGTTTATCCGGGTAGAGAAATAATCGTAAAACCAAGCTCATGGCTTGGGCTGGGTCTTCGCGGAGGCTTCATTCTTCAGTTGTGGCGCTTTCAGCTTCTCTAGTGCTTTGCGCGCTTCTTTGGAGAATGGGCCGTCGGGCAGAATCTTCAGATACTCCTGATAGTGCGGGATTGCCTGATCGGGCTGATCCAGCTTCTCGTAGCACTGCGCCATGCGGAAATTGGCGACGGCGTCTTTCTCTTTCCATACCAGGGCATCCTGATAACGCGCGAGCGCGGCGCGGTAGTTCTTGCGTTTGAAGTAGTAGTCGCCGACCTCGTCATCCTTCACTGCCCGGTAAGGATTCCAGGGATGCATTTCCTGCACGTCGCCAGCGGGCTCATCTTCGGGGTCGGTATCGACCACGCCGCTGTTGGGATGATTCTTGACGTCATCTTTGGGCGGGCTCAAATCGACCCGAGTGTCGCTGCTCGAACTTTCGCCCGCTTCGGCCGGCGCCTTGGAGCGGGGAGGAGCCTGGTTCTGGTCGGGCTGCTCTGGAGCGGGCTGCGGTTCCTGTTGGGCGACTGCCCAGCTTCCCAGACAAAGGAAGAAGAGGGCAATGAGGACGGACCTACGCATAGATAGATTTTAACGCATTGTGAGGGGAAAAAGCTGCTGGCAAAAGGCATCAACAAAAATCAGGCCACTCCTGGGGAGGGAGCGGCCTGCGTTGGCGAAGTCCTCCGGGGAGGAGGGTAAACTTGTTTAGAGCGACGGCCCGGACGGCTGATTGGTCGCCGACGTGGGCGTAGCGCTTGCAGACGTGTTGGTCATGAGCCGCACATCCACGCGTCGGTTCTTGGCCCGGCCTTCACGGGTCTTGTTCGATTCGACGGGCTTATCCTTGCCCAGCCCGATGACATAAATCTTGTACGCCGGAATCTGGCGCTCCGCGGCCAGATACTGAATCACGGCATCGGCACGGCGCTGGCTGAGTCCGTAGTTGTATTCGGAATCGCCTGTCGCATCGGTCGCGCCTTCGACGGTAAGAATGTAACCCTTGGTGTTGGGCACGTCGGTGGCGAGTTGATCGAGCGACGCTTTGGCGTCCTTGGTCAAGTTGTCTTTGTTAAAGGCAAAGTGAACCGAAGTTTCGGTCACAACCCGGTAGTTGTCCAGGTTGGCGACCGCAGTCTGCAACGTGTCCACGCGGTGGACGGCGTTGGTAGCCAGGGTCTGAGCCTGATCGGCTTGCTGGCCGGCCGCCTGGGCCTTCTGATCCACTGCATCAGCTTTCGCCTGCACTTGCTGGATTCCGGCCTGGGCGCGCGCGTCTACATCTTTAATGTCCTTCGAATTCTTTGCGGTCAGGTCATCCAGCTCATTGGTCTTGTTGATCAGAGGCGTGGTCTCTTGACGGACGTAGTTCTTGCTGGCACATCCGACCGAGGCCGCCATGCTCACTGCCAGTAGAACAGTTAACGAAGTGCGATTCATGTTGGGATGCTCCTTTTTTCTCTTAGAACCGGGAATCTTAGACTTTACTGAACCCTGGGATTTGGTTATTCCGATCTATTTGATGCCGTTTAATTCGAACCCGGTTTTCAGAATCTGCGGACTGCCATTACCGATTCTGGGTCGTCAGATTCCGGGCCAATCTGCCGTCCACACGCATTCTACTTAAGCACGAGCGCTGCCAACCCAGGCTGGAAGACGGGTTGGAGTCTAAGTTGTTGCTGTGGAAACGATTATACATTTAGTGGTGAGAACAGGCGAGGCTGGAATAGGAACAAAGGCAATCTGAACTGAGGAAATTTTATACGGTGCGAGGATCGGCTAGATCGACGGATTGGTCAATCCTTACCCCGCTGGAACCCGCTCCGTAAGGACAGATCGCTACGGCGTCCATTGATTTTTCCCGCTTGACGCATCCACGGTCGTTCCAGTGATCTCGCGCTTTCAAGCGTCCGAATCGCAACCTGCTTCTCGGGGGACAAGCCGGACTGCCGGGAGGTTTCGGCGAGCCATGCCCACAGTTTCTGCGTCAGACGTATTTTGACGGTGGGGCTCATGGATACAATTCTAACGGCTTTTCCTGCGACGTGCGATCAGTTCCGACAGGATCGACTTGCGGATATTCCTGTGTTCGAAGAGGGTCTTCGGGCATCGTCTAAAATGAATCAACGGCAATGGATCTTCAGCAGAAAATCCGCACTCTGCCCGCATCAGCCGGTGTTTATCTGTACAAGAACGCCGAGGGCGAGGTCATTTATGTTGGCAAGGCCAACAACCTGCGAAGCCGGGTCAGTTCTTACTTTCGCGAAGGCCGTCTCGAAGACGCGAAAACCGATACCCTGGTGCGCGAAGCAGCGGACGTTGACTACATCGTCGTCGCTAATAACAAAGAAGCGCTGGCCCTCGAAAATCACCTGATCAAACAGAAGCAGCCGCGCTTCAACATTCTGTTGCGCGACGACAAAACTTATCCGTACGTGAAGCTGACTTTGGGAGAGCGTTTCCCGCGAGTTTATGTCACGCGACGACTACGAAAAGACGGCAGTTCGTACTACGGCCCGTATTTCCCAACCAGCCTCGCTTATCGCATCGTGGACCTGATTCACCGTCATTTTCTGATTCCATCGTGCAAGGTCGATCTTGGGCGGTTTCATCCGCGGGCGTGCCTGCAGTATTACATCGGACGCTGCCTCGGACCTTGCGTGGAAGGATTGACCACGCCCGAGACTTATCAGGAAGCGGTGCGCGATGTGAAACTGTTTCTCGAAGGGCGGCCGACGGATCTTTCACACTCGTTGCGTGAGCGCATGGCAAAGGCGGCTCAGGCGGAGGAGTATGAGCGCGCCGCGAAGTATCGCGACTTGATTTCGACGGTCGAGCAGTTGCAGGAGAAACAACGAATTGCCGCGGTCGAGGGCGACGACGCCGACGTCTTCGGTTTTCACTATGAAAATGACATGCTGGCCGTCAACCTGTTTCACATGCGCGCCGGCCGGGTGCTCGACCGGCGGGAATTCTTCTGGGAAGATCTGCCGGAGTTCGAGTCTCCGGGTAGAGACGTGGCTCGCGACGTCTCCAGCGAAAGCGTGGCAAGCAATGTTTCTACGGAATTTCATCCTGGCGAGTTTTTCTCCGCGCTGCTGAAGCAGCTTTATATCGGACAGCCCTACGTCCCGCGGCACATTTATGTTCCGGTCGAGTTCGAAGACCGTGAAACGCTGGAGGAAGTGTTGTCCGAGCAGATCGCTGGCAACAGCTCGCACCAAGCACGAGTCCACATACTTGTTCCGCAGCGCGGCGAAAAACGTTCTCTCCTGGACCTAGCCGGCAACAATGCCAAACAATCGTACGACCAGCGCTTCCGAGTGATGAAGCCGAATACGAAAGCGATTCAGGAGGCGTTGCAGGACGCGCTCGCCATGCCCGAATTGCCGCGCCGCATCGAGTGCTTCGACATCTCGCACATTCAGGGCGCGGAGACGGTGGCTTCAATGGTGGTCTGGGAAGATGGCCACATGAAAAAATCCGACTACCGCAAATTTATTATCCGCAGCGTCGATGGCGTGGATGACTTCGCCTCGATGCGCGAGGTAGTGACGCGCCGATACAAGCGCATGCAGGAAGAGAAGAAGCCGATGCCAAGCCTGGCGCTGATCGATGGCGGGCTCGGCCAATTACACGCTGCCGCCGAAGCGCTCGCAGCGCTCGAGATCATCAACCAGCCGCTGGCCGCGATTGCCAAACGCGAAGAGATTATTTACGTGTATGGACAGGAACATGAACCGGTCGTGCTCGATCACCATTCTCCCGTGCTGCACCTCATTCAACTGATCCGCGACGAGGCGCACCGCTTTGCCGTGACTTTCCACCGCAAGCGGAGACAAATGCGCGACCGCTCGACCGAATTGCTGGACATTCCCGGCGTAGGGGCACGCACGACTCGCCGGTTGCTGGAACATTTCGGAAGCGTGCAAGCGGTGAAGCAAGCCGATTCAGCAGCGCTGTTCTCGGTGGTCACACGCGCGCAGGCCGAGGCGATTATGGAACACTTTCGGAAGTGAAACCCCGAAACTGCTAAACTACCGCTTCACCGCCATGAAACCAACGCTTCTACTCCTGTTGACTCTCGCCGGGCTTGCGCTGCCGTGCCCAGCCGCGCCCCAAAACTCCGACGCATCAAACGAGGCTGCACCGAATCTGGCGACTCCGCAAGAACGGCATCTGCGCAACGTTCGCCAGCTCACCTTCGGAGGACAGAATGCCGAAGCTTACTTTTCGGCGGACGGTCAGAAGCTCATTTTCCAATCCACGCGCGACAACCTGCAATGCGATCAGATGTTCACCATGAACGTGGACGGCTCCAATGTTCACATGGTCTCGAACGGCAAGGGAAAAACCACCTGCGGATATTTTTATCCCGACGGCAAAACCATTCTCTACTCGTCCACCTATCTGGCGGACGCGCAATGCCCGCCGCGGCCCGACTACTCCAAGGGATACACGTGGGCCGTTTATCCCGGGTTCGACATTTTCGCCGCCAACCCGGATGGCTCCGGCGTCATGCAACTTACCGACACACCGGGCTACGACGCCGAGGCCACGCTCTCGCCAAACGGAAAGCATATCGTCTTCACTTCCATGCGCAATGGCGATCTCGACATCTACACCATGGACTCGGACGGCCGCCACGTGAAACAACTCACGCACGAACTGGGATACGACGGCGGCCCGGTCTTCTCGCCGGATGGAAAGTGGATCGTGTATCGTGCGTATCATCCCAGCGGCGAAAAAGAGATTACCGAATACAAAGACTTGCTGGCGCAAAACCTGATCCGCCCGACGTCGCTTGAGATTTGGATCATGAAAGCCAACGGACGCCACAAGCGGCAGATCACGCATTTGGGCGCAGCCAGCTTTGCCCCGGCGTTTTCGCACAGCGGCAAGCGAATTATCTTTTCGTCGAATCTGGGTTCGACCGGCGGCATGGGCAACTTCGAGCTTTACGCCATCAACGTGAACGGCAAGGGCTTGGAGCAGATTACCTACAGCCCGGGCTTCGACGGATTCCCCATGTTCAGCGCGGATGGAAAGAAACTGGTATGGGCCTCGAATCGCAACGGCAAGGCGCCGCACGAGACGAATATCTTCGTGGCCGACTGGGTTCCGTAGGCTTTCGTCGATTCACCAGCAGAAGTTCTCCGACTTCCGATTGCACTTCCGGGACCCGGCGCTGGCATGGTGCGTCGTATAATAGCCCTTCGCGCAAATGGAATCG
>Ga0116223_10005670_pt1 | contig 10457 bp, 9 predicted proteins | sample Sb_taG_3_FD_90092 | JGI IMG/M metagenome (GOLD analysis project Ga0116223, IMG submission 90092) | Peat soil microbial communities from Weissenstadt, Germany - Sb_50d_a_PC metaG | ecosystem: Environmental > Terrestrial > Soil > Wetlands > Peat | place: Germany: Weissenstadt | collected 2010-09-21 | reverse complement strand
TGCCTGGCTGGCGGTTTGGGCGCGGCCTTCTTTGCGTCTTTCGCCTTGCCCTTCGCTGTGAACTCCTGTTTGACCTTCGCGGTGATGGCGTCCACATCCACCTTGTAGACCGCCGCTGCATCGCGGAGAACCTGCGCGGCGTTGTTGCGGGCGGCGGACAACACGATGGCGAGTTCCACCAAGACGCTGCCCAAAGTGCTTTCCTCGGCGCGGCGGAGCCAAGCCGCAAACAGCTTCTCGATGGAGTCGCTGTCCTTGGCCTTCTTGATGCCATGCTGACGGGCAATGACGGCCACGCGGTTTTCGTCGAGCAGCGATGCCAGCCGCTCGGCCAGAAACAACAGGTCGCGCTTCATCAGCCGTACCGGAACGGCGGCGGCGATGGCCGTAAGGACGTGAATGCCGGTGGCGCTGGCAATGGCCGCCTCGCGGCGCTCTTTTTCCTGCTGCGCCTTGAGGGAGGCGTCGGCGCCGTGTGGCTGCTTTTTCGGGTGATGCACCGGGCAATCGGGATGAGCGCAGACCTTGTGAATCTCGCCCTTCTCGCTTCCCTCCGCAATGATGGCCTCGGTGGTGTACTTGCAGGTCTTGTACTCTGGCCGCTGCGCCTCCTCCTTGTTCTTCGGCTTCTCATCGCGGATGGCGACATACTCGTTGCGCGGCAGGACGGGACTGCCTTCCTGCGGCTTGCCGTAGGCGGTGCTGATTTGCACCAACTGCGGCTTGGCTGCGATAGCCTTGGCAACGTGCGCGTCCACCTTCGCCTGATAGCAGGCGGGGTCGGCGCAGGCATCCTGCCGCACATCGGCAAACAGCAGTTTGTTGTGCCCAGTGCGCTTGGGGCAGTCAACGCAACTCCCCGCCGCGGGGACAAGCTCGGCATCGCGTTTGTCGAAGGGAGCCTCCTTCAGGATAAGCATGACGTTCTGCTCGATCCAGACTTGCAGATTGCGGACGGGAAGCAAGATGCGTTTCGCCTTGCGGTCGCCGTTGCTCCAGTCCTCGCGGAAGCAAGCCTTGAGCGCGTCCTCCTGACGGTCGGCGGGGAGCTTCGCCAGCAAAAGAGCATGGCCCACGCCGATCTCACCCTTGGCAAAGGCTTCGACCACCGGCGCGGTGAGGTCGGTCAGCTTGAGGCGTTGCGCCACGTATGCCGGCGATTTCCCCGTTTTCGCGCTGATCTGCTCGATGCTGTACTTCGGTTCCTCCAGATTCAGCAGAGCGCGGAAGCCCTGCGCCTCGTCCAGAGGATGCACGTCCTGACGCTGGAGGTTTTCAATCAACTGCGCCTCTAGCGCCTGGGCGTCGGTGAGGTTCTTGATGCGGACGGGAACGCTATCGGCTTCGGCAATCTTCGATGCCCGATAACGCCGCGCCCCAAAGACGATTTCAAAGGTGCGCTCATTGTGTGGCCGTACCAGCAACGGCTCCAACACTCCATGAGCGCGGATGCTGGCGGCGAGTTCATTCAGGCCCGTCTCATCGAAGATGCGGCGGGGGTTGGTGGTGGATTCGATGAGTACGCCAAGCGGGAGGTCGCGGTACTCGGTGGCGGTGGTGTCAACGTTCGTCATGGTGATTCTCCTTGTGGTTGTCGAGAGTGAATGCGGAGACGGATGCTGCCAGCACCCGCCCGTAGAGGGTGCGGGTTACCGGCTGCGGCTGCGCACAAAGGCTTCATAGAAGCCCTGTGCGCGGAGGTTCGTATCCCACGTCCGGGCGAACTGCTCGTGCTGCCGTTTCAGCGCGGGAAGCGTAAACAGCTTCTGCTCGTCGTCGCGGAAGCTCGAATACCGCTCGATGCCGAGATAGTCGTTGCGCCAGTAATAGGGGTCGAGTACGATTTCGACCCCATCGCGGCGCACTTCAAACAACATCTCCGGGTCGCGCATCGCATCGCCGTTCTGCTTGCCGTAGTGCGCGACAGAGACGGTCGGCAGACCATTGGGGCCGCTGATGAGAATGTCCTCAATGTCGAGCGGCATCCACGGCGGATTGTCGATGTGCAAATGAAAGCTGGGTTCCGGCTCCCCGGCTTCATGCAGGATGAGCGCCACGGTACGCATTACGCCACCTCCCGAACGGCCTCGTTTACCGGGGCGGCATCCTCCACGCGAAGGGCGCGGAGGATGGTGGAAGCGGTGCGCTGGATGATTTCAAGGCTCTCTGCCAGCAACGATGCGTTTCCGTGGTAAAGCTGGATGTAATCGCTCGATGCCGTTCCCATCTCCAAACCCACGGCCTGACTCACGATGAAGGCCACGGCCTCGGCCTCCGTCTCGCGCACGGTCGCGGTAGTGATGGTGCGGCGCTCGGCTTTGTGGAGAAGTTCGTGCGCCGTCTCGTGTACCAATGTGGTGAACTCCTCGGCCTTCGATTGGCCGGGCAGCAAAGCGATCTTGCCGCCGTAGGAGACACCCAGCGCCGGGGCGATGTTCTCGCTGAATTCGAGCTTGATGTTCTGGTGATTGAGGAAGGCAATCAGCCGGTCGCGGTTCTCGCCCACTTCTCCCGTAATGGAGTGCTCCAATTCGGGGAGTTCCGCGCCCTCGGTCTGCGCGTGATCGAATACATACACGGCGCGGAAACCGATGAGCACCGGCTGTGGCTTGCTTTCTGCGTCTGCGGCTGTATCCTGCTCGGCTTCGGCTTTCCTGCGCCGGTAGCCGGTAACAGGCGCGAGAATCTGGATGCCCTTCTCGCCCCGTTTCACAAAGCGTCCAAGCTCGTTCCATGCCCGGATGCCAGCGACACGGGTCGCCGTGGGGCGCTGCCGCGCAATGGCAAGGATGTTGCCAAAGCTGTATTGTGAAACTGCGCCATTGCGCTCAAGTAAGCGGTCAAAGTCTCGCTGTGACCCGCCTCAAGCTGCTGGATGAGGTAATCCACGGCCTGCTTGATGAGCAACTGCGTGGGGTTGTCTTTCTGGGTGGTGCGTTGCTGGTAGGGGGATGCGCTGCGTTCGATGCGCTGCGCCGCATTTTTCCTGTGCGGCGCGGCGTTGCTGCTGAGGGTGGCTGTCATGGCTGTGTGCTCCTATGCTGCCCGCTGAGGGGCGATTTGCTTGCATGAGGGGAAGCACTGCCTGTAACCCAAATTTCTTTTGTTGAGTGCCCCCGCTTCATGGCTCTTGCGGCGCGGCAGAGGCGCGGAGGGTTCTGTCCAGGCCGCCGCAGGCGCCGCGCCAGCGGTCGAAGCGCAGCGCAGAGCCTTGACAGGTTCCGACCGGCTCTGCCATAAAGCCGCCTGAAGCGGGGGCACGTGATAAAAGAAGAAATTTAGGCAAACTTCCTTTTTGCATTGAGTGCGTCAGGGGCGGGCGTTGCGGGGCAGGAGACAGGCCCCGCAGGGATGGGAAGCGGAAAACGCCGGCAAGATCGGCGGTTGCAGCGAGGGAAGGGTGCAGACCCTTCCCACAAGAGCAGTTTTGTATTTGGTGCGTTAAATGAGACTTGAATGTTGGGAAGAGGGCTCGTTGACCGGATGCTGGCAGTTGAGTATCATTCACAAGATCCACGAGCGGGGAGAGTGGCAATGATCAAAATAGAGGGACTGGATGAGCTGACAAGCAAGCTGGATCAGTTGGCTCAAAGCGCCAGCGAATTACATGGTTCCCATCAAGTTCCATTGACGGAACTCTTGACGCCAGCCTTTCTGGCAAAATGCAGCCAATTCCTGTCGCCAGATGAGATGTTTGCTGCCAGTGGGTTTGAAGTGAAAAGCACCGAGGATTTTGAGGCAATACCTGAACAGGATTGGGACGCTTTCATTCAGAAGAACACATCCTTCGGAAGCTGGACCGACATGCTTTCTGCCGCTTCCGCCGAATGGGCACAAGCACGGCTCGGGTTATGAGGCGGAATGTGGAGTTGCAGGATGTAGCTATTGAACGGCTCGCTTCATGCTGGGAGCGACACTAAAGATAAACGTGTCGTTCAAAGACGATGAAGTTTTGATCCATCCGCGCGCCTCGAACGACTTAAGATACTGACCGACCAGAAATTGCTTGAGCCCGGTAAACTCCGCAATGGCGGTCTCATTCCTCATTTCATGATTGAGGATTGCCAGCGCCACTGCCCGCATGTGCTCTTCCGTTTCCGGGAGATAGGCGCGCGCGTATACCATCGTCCCATTCAATGTTGCTTGGATGATTCCGATTCCCCGCGGGCATCCACCCGCCAGCCTCTTGATGACGATGTAGCCGTGTTGTTCGAGGATTTCGAGTGAGTCGAGGAACGCTTCCTGATCGAGTTCCGGGATTCGCGAACGAATCGGTTCGGGGTCCCAAAAGGGCCTATTTCGTTCCACCGCATCTTCGTAAATGGCGCGCAAGACTGTCATATCGGTTTGCTGGAGGCCAGGAATAACTCGCTCAGTAACGTATTTCGGAGCCGGACCTAGTTTAGGCTTTTCCCGATGATTGAAGATCGCGGCCACGATCCGATTCAGTTCGGCCTCATAGTGATTAGTGTCTCGTATCGGTTCCCAAACCAGGCTCTTTAGCGGTTCTGGAACTTCGCAGTGATCCAATACAACCGGGATCACCTTGGTCTGTTTGGTGATTCGGCTCACTATCGCGGTATTAAGTTCTTCTCTCACCCATGGCTTCGAGACGCTTGCCGGGGAAATGACAATAAGAACTGCGTCAGCTTCTTTAAGACCTTCTTCAAACAGCTTATCGACCAGACTATCGCCAGGCAGGATTTCCCACTTGTCTAACCAGGCGTCGATGCCTTTGTCGCGGAGCGCAGCGGCGAACGAAAGCACAAATCTCTCTTTGTCTTCGCTTGCATGACTCAGAAATACTTTTGGCGGTCTTAAGTTCGGCTCTCCCATCTTAACCATGCGCCCACATCTCCGCGAGCTATCGTGTCATCAGGCATTTGCCCATGCCTCTGGCTGTAAAGTGTGACGTGGAGAGCTCTCTACGAATTGTAGTACGGCCACGGCACTGCCAGAGAGAAGGTCTAGCGTGGACTCTCGAAACTCTCATTTTGTGGCCCCTGTGTCCGATCATTGATGCGACGATGCGCGAAGTGTTGGTGAACAGCATTTTTTACTTATGGCATGAAGATCGAGGAATCGCCTAGACAGATGATCGATGAGAATGTCTTGAGCCAACTTGGCGCACTGTGAAGGGTCGCATGGCGTCGATGTTTCGGTATCAGGCTTTGCCTTTGCGCCATTTCAGGTCCGAAGTCCAGTGTCGTATATCCGCATCGGTTTGAGATTTTGCCCCGAGACAAGGAAGCAGGAAGGTCCGAAGGACGGTCCCCACTTCGTTCAGGGAGGGCGTTGTGTCCGCAGGGTTCAACCGGCTCACGAACGCGCCCCATTGCAGCTTCTTTTGCGGATCGTTCAGGAAACCGTCGGTCAGGGCAAAGACGCTCTCAGGAACATCCATCCCGCGCCGCTCAAAGGATGCCGCGATCGCCTTGCGCAGCGATGCCATGTCGAAAGACCAGGTAACTGCCATAAACCAGATATCGTAGAAGTCCTTCATGCGGCTGTTGCGAATATCGAGTTCGACCATCGCGTGCAACTTCTCCGCAATAGCCGCTTCGCGGGGATAGGCGCGAATGAGGGGAGCATCCATCGAAAGCAGTACGGGAAAGGATGCAAGTTCCGGCTCCGGGTATACAGCATCCCCGAATCCAATATCCACCTGCATGGGAATCCGCGCCCCGGCTAGGTGAGCGTCGCATTTGATGCGTACACCGTCATACTCATCTTGCTCTTTGATTCTTGCGCCCTCTACCGATTGGCTATCGAAGACAATACCGTCCTCACTGGGGATCTTACAGATTGTCCGGATAATCGCCTCTACGTCGGCAATGGTAGAAGATCCCCAGCCGAGCAAATCCAAGTCCTTTGTTGGTCTGTGTGTCTGGCCGGTCCATAGCGTAAATAGCATTGCTCCTTTAAGGGCAAAGCGGTCCCGATACGGGGACTGCCCCAAACGGTACAAGAACCGTTCGATGGCATATTTACCTAGCATCCGCTGGTAATCTTCCCCTCTGTTTTGGGCGAGGAGAAGCAGGCGAGCCCGAATTGAAGCCGCCAGGTTCTTAGCCGGCTGACGGGTCATAGCGCCTCCAGATAAGGACGAATGACATTGCTCACGCGGCAGATTTTCGCGTAACGATGGATTTCGTTGATGTTCGCCTTCTTCTGGCGCAGGCTGTCTTTCAGGGCCTCGATGGCTACATCCAGTCCGATCTTGTTACGGAACTTAAAACAGTCGGCCACAGTTTTTGCGACGGAGTAGACGCGGATGGGAACACCCTCGATGCGATGATCCTCAACGCCTTCGGTCAGCGAGGGACCTGACAGGCGAACCACGCGGAGCGAAGGCGAATTGAGAGCGGGCGTGCGCGCGCCTTGGCGAAGAGCAATCCACACGGAGGCGGGGTTTTGGGTGGTGATTTCATGGAACGCAAGCGCAGAAAGCAGACAAAGAACGGCTTCCGGCACACGCTTGGCGACTTCGGCGTAGGAGTGCCGTTCCGTGATGGCCGCGTCTGGGAGGGTATACATTCCGCGTCCTGCCCGGTCGAGCTTGCCCTGACGATGGAGCCGAAGAAGGTATTCCCGTGGAATACCAATGGCCTCAATATCACGGGGCCTCACGATTCCGTGCTGGCGGACATATTGCATGGTTTTTTTTGCGGCCTGTGTCATGGCGTCACCGTGTCTCAATATGCATCTACTTAATCATAAGTAATGACATATTGCAACATCTCACAGAGATAGCCCAGTTCCGATGTTGATGGCCTGTGGTTTGTTTATACTCTGCTCCATGCCCTGCGGTGGGTCATGTCTGCCAATCTCTACGGCGGATGTCTTGGCGGCTTCATGGCTGAGGCCAGGAATGAGGGCGGCGGCGCTGTTAGTGTAAATCTGGGCGTGATGCGAGGCGCGCGAGACGGAGACATAACCGAAGCGCGAATTCAGTAAATCCGGATGGACGCCGGTATCGGCGTGAATCAAAACCCGTTCGGCAGTGAGACCCTGGGCGCTGTGACTGGTCACGGCGTAGCCATGATCGAAATGGCGATGTTCGGCCGCGTTGAACTCGATGAGCCGGTTATCATCCGACCGCGCGGCAATTCGGCCATCCGGTGAAATGGACTCGATCACCGCAAGATCGCGGTTGGCAACGCTGAGCGTCTTATCGGGTGCAGTGAATTGAATCCGGTCTCCAACGGAAAACTCGTGGACGACCTCGCGGTAGACACTGACGCCGGTCAGTCGCCGGGGATCGTAGGTGGCGAGTTCGCCGGACTGCATTTCGACCGCAAGCAGGTTCACCGTGGGATTGATGGCGGCTACGGTTCCGTAGGAACCGGCCTCAATTCCCATGTTCCTGCTGCCGCGCGCGTAGCGGACAATATCCCCAACATCGTAATGATTGGCCCAAGCGCGGTCGGCCCCGGTCATGTCCTGACGCTGAACGAGAACCCGAAGGCCGTGATCCTCCGGTGCAACTGTGCCGCTGGTTTTCAACTCCCGACGCACGGCCACATTTAGCTCGCGCCGGGAGGCATTGTCGGGAGAGACAATCAGGGTGTTCGCCGGTGACTCAGCATAGACGCGAGCGATGGTGCGGATGCGCTCCTGCGGATCGGGAATCTCCCGAATCCGGCCCTGCTGCTGGAGCAATTCGAGGGCAGCGGCGGTCTGGCCGATGGCAAGTAATTCGACGGCGGATTTGAGCGCAGGATCCTTCTGTCTAATAATCTCGTCGAGCTTGGTCGTGCGCATCCCGGCTTCCTGCAACTGCTCGAAAGGCCGGCCCGCCTCGACGCCCTGATGCTGCCGGGTGTCGCCGATCAGTAATACGCGATCATGAGACCCAAGCCGGGCGAGGAATTCCCGCATCTGATTGGTGCTGGCAAGGCTCGACTCATCGACAAAGTAGAAATGTTTCCGCTCCGGCGCGGCATCGGGTGGGGCAGAGCGAGCAAGGAAACCTTGTAGGGTTCCGGCTTCGACGCCGGCCTCGCGAAGCTGGCGGGTGGCGCGCGAAGTGGGCGCGAAGCCCTGCACGTCGTACCCTTGAGCTTCGACCGCGGAGCGCAGATTTCTTAACACGGTCGTCTTTCCACTACCGGCCCAGCCCTGTACGCCCTGAATGCGGTCCGGGGAGCTGAGGACATCTTCGATTACGCTCTTTTGCGCGCGATTCAGGTGCGGATGCCGGTCGGCAACCTGGATGGCCTCGGCGCGCATTGCTACGGGCTGAACCTGGTTTTGGCCGTCGCGCACACGGCGAAGAATCTCCTGTTCCGCCTCAATGGTCCGGGCAGTTGTGAACTGACGGCCCGGCGCGTGCTGCCGCTCGACTGTTTGAAATTCCCCCGACGCCAAGCGGGCCGCGAGATTGGTTCGCACCTGGGCATAGGTGATCTCGCCCATACCGCGGCGGAGAGCATCGCGGACAATAGCCCGCTCGTCTACGACGGCTTCTCGCTCGAAGTTCTTGTCGCGGGAAAAGGTCACGGACTCGCGGACTTTCTGCTGTGGGTTCAGCTCTGGCGTCGGATGCTGCGACCGTTCTTGCGCTGCTTGGACCACAACCTCGGCCTGGTTCCCATACTGGGCGGCGAGCTTGCGATGCGCGGTCATCACCTCGCCCAGCGAGTGAATCTCCTTATGGTCACGTGTGGAATGTGCGGCGATCTCTGCGGCCTCTTTCCCATTGCGGCCGGTACGCTCCAGGTATTCGCGTATCTGCTGACTGCGGGGGCTGGAGGCATCAAGGTATTCCTGCGTGTAACCCTTGATCTCCGGGGCGCCGCTGCGTCCGGCCGTGATTTCATAACCAAGCTGGCGGAGCCGATAGGTCAGCTCAGATTGATAGATTGCTGTGGCGAACTGCTGCGAGGCGAAGAGGCTTTGCGGCTGCAGTGCGCGGTATTGGCCGTTTTCGCGCTCGGTGATATTGAAAATGACGGAATGGGTATGGAGCTGAGGCGCGGCGTATCCGTCCACGGGCCGGGCCGTATCGTGCTCGAACTTGGCGGCAACGAACTTCGCCGTGGACTCCGCCGGATGGTTCCCGCCAATGCGGGCCATCGTGTAAAACTCGAGATGCTCAAGGGCCACGCCGACGCTGGCACGATGCGCGTCACGCACCCGCTCGTCACCGCCCACCAGTGCGGTCAGCGACACCGACTTGGGAGCCGAGAACGTCGCATCCCAACCGGCCCGATGTTCCATCGTCTTTACCGTTTCTCCGTCCCCGTCCGTGTACTGGTAGGACGCGCGCTGCCTGACAAGCTGCTCGCCGGTCTTCGGGTGCTGGCCCTGGCTGAGCCGGGCGAAATCTTCGGCGGCTACCGCGCCCGCCAACCCGAATTTCTGCGCCAATCGCCCTTGCCATACACCGGCGATCTCACCGCGTTGCGACCAATAATTCTGCTCTTTCGCAGTGAACTCTTTGTGATGGTAGTTCTGCGCCTGGGCCGCGGAGAGCGGTTTGGAGATGGTCAGCATACAGAAGTTCACACCTCGCCGTGGCCGAACTCAAGACCGGCCTGTTCTTCGGCGTGGTCGCCGGGGACGAGCTTGTGTTCTCCGGTCGGGGCACTGCCCACAGCAGGCGGTGGGACGGGCAGAAAATCGTCCATTTTGCGCTCTACAAAGCCCGGATGAACCTTCGGCAGGTCGATGTACGGGAACGCAAAGTGTGTGACATGGTTGTTGAATTTTAGGAATGCGTGAAGCTGGTCGAGGCCGGAGATTTCGGACGGTAAAACCAACGGCTCCGTCTGGCGGTCGAGCGCAAAGTTCTTGCCGGCGCGCTGGCCTTCGTAGTGCGTTTCTCGCAGCCTTTCAATCTCAATTTCCCCGATGGCCTCGCTCACCCAGCGTGCGGCGCGAGGCTCACTGGTTTTGAGAAAAATCTTGGTGGCGGGCTGTGATAGCATCGCCTCGGCATCCTCACCATAACGCGCCTCAAGCTGGCTGCGGCCCTGAAATCCAAGAATTACCGGATTGTTTGCCTTCCTATTTTCCGTGATCGCAGTATGCAACTGAGGAAGCCGCTGAAGGCTCGCCAGCTCGTCGATGACGAACCAAGCGGGCCGCTGGCCGGGATGCGGCTCGGTGAGCAAACGTAAAACCAGAATGTCCAGCCACAGGCTGATGAGAGGACGCAGAGCCTCGCGCAGCGCAGGCCGCGAAGTGATGAAGATCCAACCCTGGCGCTTTTCCGCCCATTCGGTCGCAGTCCAGATGCCGTTGCCTTCGGCCTCCGTGGGCAACAGCCGGAAGCTGTCGGCAACCATATTTAAGGAGCCGAGCACGCCCGTGCGCTGCTGGGGAGCTTTCGGGTCAATCAGTGCGGCCAACTCGGTATCTTTCACTCTACGGTCGATCTCTTCCGGGTGCGACATCCAATGAACCCGGTCGGTCGGGGTGGGTAGGTACGAGAGCAGGTGGGCGAAGATTTT
>Ga0116223_10005668_pt1 | contig 10461 bp, 9 predicted proteins | sample Sb_taG_3_FD_90092 | JGI IMG/M metagenome (GOLD analysis project Ga0116223, IMG submission 90092) | Peat soil microbial communities from Weissenstadt, Germany - Sb_50d_a_PC metaG | ecosystem: Environmental > Terrestrial > Soil > Wetlands > Peat | place: Germany: Weissenstadt | collected 2010-09-21 | reverse complement strand
GAGCGTTTGCTCGTGGCGGTGGACGACGCCGGCGGAGTAGTCCTCGACCGCTCCTAACCCGATGAATCCACGGCGCGAAAGCCTCTCGCCGGTATCCGGGACGCAGAAATCCTGGAAATAGGCGAACAGGCAAGGTTCGGGCTCCCGAACCAACGTGCCACGATCGATCCAGTCTTTGAGAAAGCCCGAAGCGCGGGTGTAGACGTTATGGCTTTCGCTGTCGGAATCAAAGCGCTCGCCGAGGATTAAACGCACTAAATTGAACGGGCTGAGCGCGAGATAGCGCGCCTGCATCTCTTGCGAAATCTTGTCATACGGCTGAGTTACAAGGTGCGCGAGCGGTCCGGCGGCAGGACTATAGCGATAAGGTTGAAACGGATAAATACGAGCCATGCAGGTGGAATCTTTAGAATACCAGATCCACCCACACGGCTCGCAGCATGGGGTTGAAGGCGGCTAACTGGCCGCCGCGTCACTCATTACTGAACTAATCTTCGAAAAGACTGTGCTGATGCTGGATGAAACACTGGGCATCAGGGCGCCAGCCGCAACTGCCACAAAACCAGCCATTAACGCGTATTCAATAAGATCCTGACCACGCGTATCCTTAAAGATCCGTAAACGCCAAAGGGTTCGCCACGTGAGCTGCTCCATGATTCCTTCTCCTTTACTGGTACAGATCGGCGTGGCGTGGTTTTCCGGGCTCGGAAAGGAACCTTATTACTATGAGGAAAAAGGCTTTAGAGTGGCACAGGGGGCGCCCCTTCTGGCTCCCTGCCTGTGCCGTTGGAATTCCACAAAGGCGCTTTCCAGCCCGCATGGAACGACGGGGCAGCCAAAACTCGCCCCGGGAGGAGCATTCTTTAGCGGGAGAGTGCAGCGGGATCGGGAGTTTTCTCAGAATTTTTTAGTTCGCCGGCACCCCGGCCAGGATGGCATTCAACGATTTGGGGGGTGATGCCGAAGCGCTCGTGGTAAGCGGCCGAAATCTCGTGGCGGAACCGCTGGCCGGCTCCACGGCGCAGCAGGTTGACGGTGCAGCCTCCGAAACCTCCCCCGGTCATGCGCGCACCGAGGACTCCATCAATGCCGACGGCGGTATCGACCAGAAAATCAAGTTCCGCGCAGCTCACTTCGTAGTCGTGCTGCAAGCTGAGGTGGGAATCGACCATGAGCTGGCCCATGCTTTCGATGTCGGCGCGGCCGGCCGCATGGACGAACAAGGTGACGCGCTCATTTTCCGTCACGACATGGCGCGCTCGGCGGGCGATTACATGAGGCAGCGAGGGCACGGCCTTTTCGAGGAGAGCGACCGTCACATCGCGGAGACTGGAGACTGCGGGATCGAGGCGGCGGATGGCGTCCACGGCGGCCGCGCACTCCTCGGTACGCTGTTTGTAGGCGGATTGACCCAGAGCGTGCTTGACCATGGAGTTGACGGCAAGGATCTCGATATTATCCGGCAGCGCGACAGGCCGGCCCTCGAGGCTCCGGCAGTCAATGAGCAGGGCAGCGTTTTCGCGTGCGAAGACGGAAACGAACTGGTCCATGATGCCGCAGGGCGTGCCGACGAAGCCACCTTCGGCGGCGCGGCACAGTTGGGCCAGGCGCAAGGGCTCAATCTTTCGGTCACCGAGCAGAGCGAGGGCGCACGATACTTCGAGGGCCGCCGAAGAACTCAAGCCGGAGCCTTCGGGGACGGTGCTGTGTATCAGGCACAATTGCGGATCAATGCGGTAGCCGGCCCGAACCAGTTCGCGAGCGACGCCGGCGGGGTAGTCGCTCCATTTGTGAGCGGGCGTGAGATCCCCTGACGCGGCGGCGAGCCACTCTCGGGATTCGTGCTTTTCCTCGGAATACACGCGAAGCCTACCGTCGGGCGACGGGGCGGCGGCCACATAACAGGCCAAGTCCAAGGCCACGGGAAGCACGAAACCCAGGTTGTAGTCGGTGTGTTCACCGATCAGGTTGACGCGGCCCGGTGCGCGAAAAACGCGCACGCCTTGATCGGTTCCGTATTGCCGGCGAAAGGCTTCGCGGATCACGACCGTTTCCGGTAAGCCAGGAACAACATGATACCGCCGAAAACCAACATGGCGAGGCCGCAATACAGATTCACGTTCACCGTCGTCAGCGCCGCCCGCAACTCAGAAGAAAAGATGCCAAGACCCAGTAGGATGACGCCGAGAATCGAGAAGAACCAGCCCGTAGGTGCGCGGAGATCCAGCATGTTTTATCGGAACCAGAGGTTCAGCACGACAAGCATGGCGATTACGCCAACCGCCACGAATCCAGGCCTTCGATACCAGATTACCCCAGAGTCTTCCGGGAGTTTGGTCAGGCCGTAGACCAGGCCTTCCAGTTCCTGGGGCGGCCGCGGCTTGGTCACAATACTCACCAGGACGGTCACGGCAAAGCAGGCGCAGAAGGCGAAAATCGCGATCCAGAAATTCTGCGCCATGGTGGACGGAAGGTGGATGAGGGGCGATATCCATCCGCCTTTGTTTTCGGCGACCGTGAGGCCGTGAGTGAGCGAGGCGGCGATTGTGCCGGCCAGCATCCCGGAGAAAGCGCCGTGACCGGTGCTGCGTTTCCAGAACATGCCAAGCAGAAAAGTCGCGAGCAGCGGAGCGTTCACGAAACCGAACACGAGCTGCAGGATATCCATGATGTTGTTGTAGTGCTGCGCCACGTAGGCAGCGGCAATGGAAAGCAGGGTGCCGACGATGGTGGTGATCCTGCCCACTTTCAGGTAATGGTCATCGGTGGCGTGCTTGTGGATGTAGCCCTGGTAGATGTCGTAAGTAAAAACGGCGTTGAAAGCCGTCACGTTGCCCGCCATGCCGGACATGAACGAAGCCATCAACGCGGTCAACCCGATGCCGAGCATCCCGGAGGGATAGAACTGGGCCATGAGCGTGGTGAAAACCTGGTCGTAATCGTAACTGTCGCCTTTCAACGGCAGCACGTAGCCGGTGTTCATTTTGGCCAGCGCGAGCGCCGCGATTCCGGGGAGAATCACGATAAACGGCATCGCCATTTTGGGGAAGGCGGCGATGATGGGCGTGCGTCGCGCCGCGGACATGTTCTCGGCGGCCATGGCGCGCTGCACAACAAGAAAGTTCGTGCACCAGTATCCGAACGAGAGCGTGAAGCCGAGCCCGAAGATCATGCCGAAGACTTCGACGCCCATGGGATTCTCGCTGGCGCTGTGCATATATTGCCAACTGTGGGTCATGACCGGGGGCAGGCGGGACTGAATGCCGGCCCATCCGCCCGCCTTCGCGACCGCCAGAATGGCGAGGGGAGTGAAGCCGAGGACGATCAGGAAGAACTGCAGAACTTCATTGTAAATGGCGCTAGTGAGGCCGCCCAAGAATGTATAAACGAGGACGATGGCCGCCGAGAGGAGCACGGATGCGGTGAAGCTCCAGCCGAGCACGAGCTGCAAAAGCAAGCCGAGGGCGTACATCGAAATGCCGGACGAAAATATGGTCATCACGGCAAATGTGATGGCGTTCAGCCCGCGCGTTTTCTCGTCGAAGCGCATCTTCAGATATTCCGGGACGGAGCGCGCTTTGCTGCCGTAATAAAACGGCATCATGAAGATGCCGACGAAAAGCATGGCGGGGACGGCGCCGATCCAGTAGAAGTGCGCGGTCATGATGCCGTACTTGGCGCCGGAGGCGGCCATGCCGATGACTTCCTGAGCGCCGAGATTGGCGGCGAGAAAGGCGAGGCTAGTGATCCATACGGGGACTTTACGGCCGGAGGTGAGGAAGTCGCGGGCCGAGCCGACGGACTTGCGCAAGCGCCAGCCGATGCCGAGCACGAAGGCGAAGTAGATGGCGAGGATGACGTAATCGATCCATTCGAGTTTCACCCCTAGATCCCCGCGGCCTCCCGATTTTGAACTGGAAAGGTGAGTGTATCGCGGCGGATGGTGGGAAGGCAAATGAAGAGGAGTTGGCGCCCTCAGCTACTTGGGATGTGGAGTAACGTCTTCGATCCGGTACACATCATCGGCGATCGTGAAATAGAAGCGCCAATTCCGGTTGACCCTCCCCTGCCAGAGATCTTTGGGATTCGTGGTACTTTTTGGCGCGGACCTACGGATAGTGCAGGTTGTTGACCAGGAATCGCAGCTGCTTTTCAAAGGCGCGCCGAACGCTTACGGGGGCATCTTTCAGGGACTCAAGAGCACGATCGGAGAAGACGACCCTCATGGTCAGGTGGTCTTGCGCTTAATTGATTTCCGACTTCGGATTTCCTTCCGGAGGAATTTGATGGCTTCGTCAGCGGTATCGAACGGTCCATGGTAGGGCCCCTTGTGGGCTTCGGACAGGCGCGAATCGATAATTCGGCGCTGGGCGGGTGTGTACTCATCGTCAGCTGACGGAAGTTTCGGAACAATGCTGATGACGCCCCGAGAGGCCTTCACCTCAAGTTCCTGACCGCTCTTAAAACCGGCGCGCCGCAAGGCTTCCTTAGGAACGACAACCGGGGGATTGTTTTTGACAGCAACAGTCATGGTAGTTGTTCCAGGCGATAACGCCGTAAACTTCTTCTTCCTTCTTCACGATAGCAGGTGGATGGGATTCGTGAAGCGCGACGGTTTGCAGGGCGGGAGCTGGAGGATAACATGAGCCGAATTCAGCCAGTCCCTGGTTCCATCCCTATGAGGTGGAGCCGAGGGCGCTCGTGCAGGCAGTGAACGGAACGCTGAGTGGTTTCCTGAGGACTTCATGTTCCAACTCACCATGGAGGAGTTCGCAAACTTGAAATCACAGATTGTGATTTCAAACTGGAGAGGCCTCCGACGCATAGAGCCGGAGGCTTCAACCAGTAAAACGGATGAGGCGAATCGAATGTGACTCGCGTACTGCCCGTCTGGCCCGAGGTTCTTCTTCCAGAGGCCGGATCAAGAAGGTTCAGCTCGTCTTCTTCGCGCGTAAACGGCTCGCGCCACCCAAGAGGACGAGAGCGCCACCGAAGAGGGCAATCGAGGCTGGCTCCGGAACTGTTGTTCCCCCGCCGCCCCCGCCGCCCGACGCGGTTTTCTGACCGAATACGACGAGGCCGTACACGCTTCCAGCTCCAGCACTCCAATGCTCTAGAAGGGTTCCGGTAGCAATATCAAATTCGGCCACGTTGCCAGCAATGTCAGCCGTCCAGAAGGCCGTACCATTCGGGTCGATGTTCAGAGCAAAGTCCTCTGAGGTACGCCCACTCCAGGTGTAGGTCTGGAGGATCGTAGATCCGTTCGCGCTGAGCAGGATTGCGTCGGACCTATTGGCAGCGAGAACGTCCCCGGCCATGGCTCCCGACGGGATGATCCGGAGGGCGAAAGGGCCACCCAGCGTCGTGAAGTTCGGATTGGCAGTGTTCGTTGCCACATCAACGCTGTGAATTATGCCGGATTCGTCGCCATACAACATTGTGTGCTGATCAGAGGCAAGGTCGATCCAGTCGGTTCTCGTGCCGACGATTGACGCGCCGATAGCGCTGCCGCCGGAACTGGTATATTCAGTGATTCCAGTGCCCCCCACCGAACTGACATAAACATCCCCGGTGTTATTAATAGCAATCGACTCGGGTTCGGATATGCCGGTGGCGAACGCCGAATTCAGCAAGTGTCCACTGCTGTCGTATTGGACCACGTGGCCGCTGGAGAAGTCCGTCACCAGCAGGTTGCTGTTACTTTGGAATGCCATGCCGGTTACGAACCCGCTAAGGCCACCGCCGTTGATGGTCTGAACCAGGGTACCCGTCGGCGTGTATTCGTTTACACCCGTGCCGGTAACCCCGAGAAAAACGTCGCCTAACGTAAACGGGGATGCTTGCATCATGCCAACGGCACCAATAAACATAGGCAGAGATAGCAACAAAAAGCTTCTTCTTAACACGTGACCTCCCTTTCCTGGCGCTGCGCGTATCGACAGGTTTAGAGCCGACCTATGGAATTGCCTTTGCCAGCTCTGCCCTATAGCAATTTGGATGCCGGTTCTACGACACTGCGCTCTGCACCGACTAACTCATGCGAAACAAGGGTTAACCCGTAATTTACCCGACCGGGCACCCAACCTGTTGAAACTGAAGAAATCCCAAATTTCGGTTCACTGTCAAAAACGCGGGCAAAACAGTCTAAAACGCCGGCACCGTATGAATCTGGTAAAGCGAGAGTCGCGTTCATCGCCCAGGAGCCGGGCATCACAGAATGGTGCGGCCGGACATTTCCGGCGCAGGACCAACTCCGAACAGGCGCAAAATCGAGACAGTCAGGTCTTTTAGCTGGGGATCTTCCACAAGTATCTTTCGCCCGCTGAACAACACTCCGGGAACTTCCCTGGCGTCAATACAGTGATCGCCGATCCAGGCGTCGTGGTTGTCGTCGATGAGCGATTCCGTTTCGACGACAAAGGCTAATTCGCCGGTACTCGGGAGAGCGCGGACGGCGAGGGCCGAGTGCCAGGACACGCGATAGTCGCGAGCGTATCCGACGATCAGATCGGGGGCCGTCTCGGAGCGCGGCGGAGCATAGACGGACTCGACTACTGGTTTTGAGCCATCCCGGAACGCGAGCAATTCATCGCGGAGCTTCCGGAGGATATTCTGGCTTTCCGGCCCTGGCGAAACGATGCCTTCCTTCTCACGCCCGGCAAGATTCAGATAGAGGCTCTGTAGACCGAGCGCGTAAACCGTGGTTCGCGACCAATCCACACGCGCGGTGGGTGCCTCCTTTTCCCCGGGGGCTCCCTCGAGGCCCAGGTAACCGTGCTTCCAAAGCCAGGTGTTCAGGTTGACAGCGCGTCCGAAAGTGGTGAAGCCGTGGTCGGACATCACGATGACGTCGGCGCCGTGTGCTTTATCCATCAGCTCGCCGATGGCTGCGTCCACGGCGCGGTAGGTGCCGAGTAACTCCGGCTCGTGCTTGCCCCAGAGCATGTGCGAGTTTTGATCGATGCTGGAAAAGTAGACAAACAACAAACCTTCGTGAAACCGGTCTAACGCATACCCCAGGAGCCTGTGCTCATCCTCGAATACCAAACGGCTCTGGACTAAATAGTCAGGCACACTGAGCACGTTCTGCCGCAAAGCGGAGGTATCCTCGGCGATGCCCAGCGTGTAGAAAGGGCCGATCGCGCGAGCGGCTGCGCGGCTGTAATCAGCGGGCGCGGAAATGGGGAACTCAGGGTCTTCCGGGTCGATGTTTACGGGCGAAACATAAAGTTGGAAGCGCGGGCGCAACTCTTTCACGTAGACACGAAACATGCCCGCGGCGCTTGCCAGGCCGGGAATCAACGGGAATTTAGCATGCAGCCAACCGGACCATTGGCCCTCCGGCACGAGGGCGGATGCACCATCCACTGTTAGTCGGGCGGCCTCTTGCTTCGGATCGAGGGTTACAGACAAATCAACCGAGGAGATACTCTGGTCCTGACGGAGCGTGTTAGCGGCTCCGTCGATCCGAAGCACGGTCTGAGTCTCAAAGGCTGGAACCTTTACGATGCGTCCTCCGTTGACGGAGCGGGTGATTTCTTCCGGATCGTCTGTATAGAACGTGAATGTGCCAAAACTGTCGAGCAGATCCGGCGTGCCCATGCCAGCAATTGCCTGTCCCGCCTGGATGGGAGGATAGTTTGTGGGCATGCGGATGATAGTCACCGGAATGCCGTGCTCGGCCAGAATCTGCCAGAATGCTTTGCCCTGGCGCAAAGCAACCACGCGGGCCTTAGGCAGCGAAAACAGATAAGGTCCCAGCGAAAAAGTGTGTTTAGGGTTTTCGGTGCTCCATAATGAGGCGACTGGCAGATATGTCTGGGGGTTGCGGCGCACGAAATCATAAATGCCATGGCCATCCGGGTCCATGCCGGTTATGAAGGTAGACCATGCCACGGGGCTCTGTGGCGGCACTGTGGTTGCCAGGGGCTTGAAATCCCCCCGGAGACGAAGGCGGGAAAGATTAGGCAGCGCGCTCCAGTGGCGCTGCACGAATTGCGGGTCCATGCCATCCACACCCAATACAATGACCCGCACGCCATTCGCATGGGAACGCGGTGCGACGCAGCCAACCGCCAAGACGCACGCGCCAATGAACATGCATACGTATAACGAATCCCTCACGGGAACGACTCCGAGCGTGCCTATCATAACTTAGCTGCCACTATCCCACGAAACCGAGCCTCGGCTATCACCTGAAAACTGGCTATACGTTTATCACTTCAAAACCGGCCAACAGACTTCACTCAGGCACTAAGATCTTGTACCGTGCCGGTCGCAATTCCGGCAAGATTTTTTTCGATTGAGGTGGGAATTCGGGAGAGGCAACGAAATTCCGAAATGGGCACCATCGGTTTGCAGCGATTGCCGTAGGCGGAATTTCGAAGCCAGTCCCCAAATTGCGGCTTACTTCGAAGGGGCCGGACATGTCCGGCCCGCCGCCTGCGAAATGACTGGGACACTACACTAATCGAAAACCACGGTCTTGTTCCCGTAAAACAAAATGCGATGTTCCAAATGCCAGCGCACGGCGCGGGATAGCACGACTTTTTCGAGATCGCGGCCCTTCTCGATGAGCTGGTCGACCTGGTTGCGGTGCGAGACGCGCGCCACGTCCTGCTCGATGATGGGGCCTGCATCCAGCTCGTCGGTGACGTAGTGGCTGGTAGCGCCAATGATCTTAACGCCGCGCTGGAACGCCGCATGGTACGGGCGCGCACCGCTGAATGCCGGCAGAAACGAGTGATGGACATTGACGATGCGGAGGGGATACCGTGCCACGAATGCGGGTGAAAGGACCTGCATGTAACGCGCCAGCACAATCAGGTCGATGGCGCTTTTCTCCAGAAGGTCGATTTGTAAGCCCTCGGCATCATCCTTGCGTGGGCCGTTAACTGGTACGTGGTGAAACGGCACCTTGTAGAACTCCGCCAACGGCCGAGCATCCTCATGGTTGCTGACAATCAAAGCAATCTGGCATCGCAGCTCTCCGATTTGGTGGCGATGCAGCAAGTCAACCAGACAGTGCTGGTATCGCGAGACGAAAATGGCGACGCGGGCCAGAGCACTCGTTTCCTCGCAACGCCAGCGCATGTGGTACCGGTCAGCAATAGGTTGAAACTCGCGCGCGAAGTCTGCCATATCCAGCGTGAAATCCGCCAGGTCGAACTCCACACGCATGAAGAACAGGCAGGCTTCGTTGTCCTGGTGCTGGTCTGAGCTCAAGATATTCGCGCCGTGCGAATAGAGGAAACTCGAGACGGTGGCCACGATTCCCTTTGCGTCCGGGCAATCAACCAGCAGGACCGCTGTTCGCCTCATTGAGCTTGTCTGCAAGAGAACCTAGAAAGTGTGCAAGTAGTGGTCGCGCTCCCACTGGCTGATGCTCTGGTGGTACTGGCGCCACTCCTCGCGTTTCACTCCGGCGTAATAAGCAGCGTAGTCGCCGCCAAGAGCCTGCTGCAAGACTGTGTCGCGCTCGAAACAGTCCAACGCCTCACGAAGCGTGGTGGGGAGGAACGTGATGTTCCGGCGCTCGAGCTCCTGCTCGGGCAACTCGTAGAGATTTTCGCTGTTGGCGTGGCCGGGATCGATCTTGTTCTCGATGCCGTCGAGTCCCGCGGCAAGCATGGCGGCGCTCGCAAGGTAGGGATTGGCAGCGCCATCGACGGCACGGTTTTCGATGCGGCCAGGACCTGGGATGCGGATCATTTGGGTACGGTTCGAGGCGCCGTAGGTCACGTACACCGGTGCCCAGGTAGCGCCTGAGCGGGGCGCTCCGCGGATCAAGCGTTTGTAGCTGTTCACCAGCGGAGCGATGACGGCCGCAAGCGCGCGGGCGTGGTGCAGCAATCCGCCCATGAACCAGCGAGCCAACTGCGAAAGACCGAGTGAGTCGTGCTCATCCAGGAACAGGTTCTTGCCGCTCTCGGCGTCGGCCAGACTCATGTGATAGTGCGCGCCATTTCCGGTCAGGTGGGCAAACGGCTTGGGCATGAAGGTTGCCCACAGTCCGTGCTGCTCCGCCACGGTCCGCACCATCCACTTAAAGAACGTCTTGCGATCGGCCGTGGTCAACGCGTCGGAGTAGGTCCAATTGATTTCAAACTGGCAGTTGGCGTCCTCGTGATCGTTGGCGTAGGGGTCCCAGCCCAGCTCCTGTATGTAGCGCAGCAAGGTGGTCATCACGTCGAGGTTGCGATACAACGCGCGCAGATCGTAACAGGGCTTGGCGATGCTATCGAGGGCGTCCCAGGGTTCGTACTCTTCGCGCGAGTTCTTCTTGAGCAGCATGAACTCGGGTTCCACGCCGACGTGGAAGATATAACCCTTCTGCCACGCATGCTCCAACTGGCGTGTCAGAATGGTGCGCGGGCAATAAGGCCAAGGTTGGCCGTTCACATGGAGATTGCCCGGCACCCAGGCCACGTTCTTCCGCCAAGGCAGCACCATGAGAGATCT
>Ga0116223_10005667_pt1 | contig 10462 bp, 9 predicted proteins | sample Sb_taG_3_FD_90092 | JGI IMG/M metagenome (GOLD analysis project Ga0116223, IMG submission 90092) | Peat soil microbial communities from Weissenstadt, Germany - Sb_50d_a_PC metaG | ecosystem: Environmental > Terrestrial > Soil > Wetlands > Peat | place: Germany: Weissenstadt | collected 2010-09-21 | reverse complement strand
CTGGGCGGAGATCCTTTGCAGGAAACTCACTACTGGTTCGATCCGTGCGTCAAAGAAGCCGGGCTGGTAGATTTAACCTGGAAGTCAGCGACAAGACACACCGCGGCAAGCAGGTGGGTCATGGCTGGTGTACCCATTGCTGTGGTGTCAAAGTTCTTGGGTCACGGATCGATTCAGATGACGATGAGGTACGCACATCTGCAGCCCGAAAACAACGACCGTGCGATAGCCGCGATAATGTCGTTTTACAATAAGAAGAAGAAGTCGAAGATATAGACCTACAACACGCGGAGAGGTGGCTGAGCGGTTGAAAGCACTCGCCTCGAAAGCGAGCGTACTCGAAAGGGTACCGGGGGTTCAAATCCCTCCCTCTCCGCCATAAAGTCTTTATAATATGAAATTTAGATAGAGAATTCGAACTTCGCGCGACTTTCCGGGCAAACTTGCAGGAATTCAGCTCCGAAAGGGACCAGAGAACATTCTCCGCCTGAGATTCCAGCCTCGGAAATCTGACCTGCCCCCATTTTCCGCATAGTGATCTTACAACTTAGCCAGCCGCTGAGGCGCCCCGTTTTTCCGTACCAGGCGGAACTAGAGATTTTGGCAGTCAAGGCTCTCCCGAGCGTGATTGACGGGCCTGAAACGCGCTCCAGAGACTTAATAGCGAATCTCTGGAGTGAGTGATTTCGAAAAGCGCTTCGCCCCGATATTGGAGATTTTCTGGCAAGCGAGGACCCGGGTCAAGGGCGGCGTTCTTTGCCGGCGAAGCGAACCCTTGACGCAGTCCGGAGCTTGCCGCATTCGCGTCGATCGGGGCGAAGCGCTCGGCAGTTATCGCATAGCTACTGGCGAAGGAAGCAGGCGTTCGATCGGCCAGTGCGCTATGTGGTCTAAGTTGGTTGTAATGATGGCGCCATCGCGCCAGGGTTTCTCTTGCATCATGCAGCGAATTGAACCACTCGACATTCAGACATTCGTCTCGCAGTCTTCCGTTGAAACTCTCGATGAAGCCGTTCTCCACCGGGCGACCCGGACGGATGAAGCAAAGCCGCACGCTGTGGCGAATCGCCCATATCTCCAGAGTTCGGCCAGTGAATTCGCTGCCGTTGTCCAAAGTGATGCTTCTCGGCGTCGCGCCACGTTCTTCGATGGCACGAGTCAGGGCCTCAACCACATGGGTTCCACGCATCGAGCGATCGGCTTCCAACACGATACATTCCCTGGTGAATTGGTCGACCACTGTCAGGATCCGGTAGGAACGCCCGGCAGCCAGCTTGTCGCTCACGAAATCGGCAGACCAGCATTGGTTGGGCGCAGTGGCCGGCCCCTGAGTAATCCTCTGTCTGCGACCGATCTTCTTCCGTTCCACGCTGCGCACCTTCAGGTTCTCCTCGTCGTAAAGCCGATAGACGCGCTTGGCGTTCACCGCCCAGCCTTCTCTGCGAAGCAGCACTGTCAACCATCGGTATCCATAGCGCACATGCGTCGCTGCCAACTCTCGCAATCGGCAGCGCAGCGGCTCCTGCAACGGCTTCCGGCTTCGATAACGCATAGTGCTCCACGGGACGCCCACGATCCGCGCTGCACGGCGCTCGGAGACGCGGTAGTGCTTATACGCTTCTTGGACCCACCTCGCCAGGCGGCTTCGCTGGCGAGGCTTCACAACTTTTTTGATACGATCTCCTGCAGGATCTGCCGGTCCAGGGTCAGATCCGCCACAATCCGTTTCAACCTTCCGTTCTCTTCCCGTAGCGATCGCAACTCGCGCAGCTCCTGCACGCCCAGCCCTGCGTACTGCCGCTTCCACATGTTAAAAGTCGCTTGGCTGACCCCCAGCTTACGGCAAATGTCAGCCGTCTTGTCCCCAGCCTCGTACTGCTTGAGGGCCGCGATGATCTGCTCTTCGCTGTGTTGCCTCTTCGGCATGTTGATCCTCCTCGTTGTTTTCCTCCGAGGGCTTCAACTGCCAATTTATCTCTAGTTGCACCTGGTACAGTTTTTGGGTTTTGCCTCATGCCTGGCCACGTGTCAAGGGCTGCCTGAATGTAAGCGAAAAACTTGATACGGAACCCATTATGAAGGGGCGAGGAGAACTACGACTCACCCTTCACAGCAACTTGGAATGGAGAGTAGGATGACCGATGAAAACCATTGTTTTCGTCAAGCTTCAAGCAAATCATGCCCGAAAAGGAGATTCTGAATGAAAGCGCTGGTACTCGAAGAGAGACTCCACCTGTCGCTGCGTGAAATCGATCTTGCGCAAGAGATGGGACCACTGGATGCGCGCATCCGCATTGGGCGCGTGGGTATCTGCGGCAGCGATGTGCACTATTACAAGCACGGCCGCATCGGTTCCTTCGTCGTCAACGCGCCCATAGTGCTGGGCCACGAAGCGGCGGGCGTAGTGGTTGCGGTTGGAGACGAGGTGCGGGACCTTGCGCCCGGCGACCGCGTTTGCATGGAGCCGGGCATCCCCGACATGACTTCCCGGGCAAGCCGTGAGGGCCATTACAATCTTGACCCCGCAGTGCGCTTCTGGGCCACGCCGCCCATTCACGGCTGCCTGACCAGCGAAGTCATTCACCCGGCGGCCTTCACCTTCAAGCTGCCTGATCACGTTTCGCTTGCCGAGGGCGCCATGGTTGAGCCGTTTGCTGTGGGCATGCATGCGGCCACCAAGGCACAGATCAAGCCGGGCGCCACGGCGGTTGTCATCGGCGCTGGACCGATCGGCATCATGGTGGCGCTTTCGGCCCTGGCCGCCGGCGCGGGCCAGATGATCGTTTCCGATCTATCCGCGGAGAAGTTGGCGATCGCAAGTCAGTATGCGGGCATTGTTCCCTTCGATATTCGCAGCGGCTCGCTGGCCGAGCGCGTCGCCGAGCTTACGGACGGATGGGGCGCGGATGTGGTTTTCGAGGCGAGCGGCAGCACAAAGGCCTTCGACGGAATTTTCGATCTACTGGCACCCGCCGGGACGCTGGTGCTGGTGGGCATGCCGCCCGGCGCGGTTGCGCTCGATGTGGTCGCGGCGCAGGCAAAGGAAGCCCGCATCGAAACCATCTTCCGTTACGCGAATGTCTACCCCAAAGCTGTAGCCCTACTGGCTTCCGGCAAAGTCGATCTCAAGCCGCTCATCTCGGCCGATTTCTCGTTTAACCAAAGCATTGCCGCCTTCGAGCGTGCAGCCGAGAGCCGACCCGCCGACATCAAGCTGCAGATTGTGGTTGAAGGATCCGTCTCGTGAGCGCACCCAGGGGCAAAGACGCCGCTGGCAGAAGCGAGCGGGAAGATCGCTTTGTTTTAGGAATGCCACTGACGTTGCTGGGCGGCTATATCGCCATTGTGTTCTGCATGACGGGGGACGGCATCGAACAGGCGTTCCTGTCGAAGTATATCGTCAATCTGGGCTTCAGTGCGGGCGACGCCGCGCTGGTCTTCACCGTCTACGGCGCAACCGCCGCACTCTCAAGCTGGCTCTCCGGCGTACTGGCCGATGTATTCAGGCCGCGCCGCATCATGCTCATCGGCGTGGCTTGGTGGCTGGTCTTCCATGTGCTGTTTCTGGTGTTCGGCCTCACGCATCCCAATTTGCCCCTCACGCTGCTGTTTTACGGCATCCGCGGCTTTGCATATCCGATGTTCTTCTACGGCTTCTTCGTCTGGGTGGTGCAAAAGAGCCGTCCGCATGAGCTTGCCTCGGCGATCGGCTGGACCTGGAGTATGTTCACCATAGGCTACGGTATCGTCGGCTCCTATCTGCCCAGCTACACCATTTCACGGATCGGCTACATGGGGACCCTATGGATGTCCATGGCCTGGGTGCTGGTTGGCGGACTGCTTATCTTCTACTTCACAGACGGCGCTCCGGTTGCGCCGCGCGCCGATCTTCAAAGCGGTGCAACCAGCAAATTCAAGGAGATCAGCAAGTGTGTCACGCTGATCTTCAACAACCGCAACATTGCGCTCGCGCTCGTCACCCGCATCATCTGCAATCTCTCGCTGTTTGGCTTCCCGGTGATTATGCCGCTGCTCTACACCTCGCCCAGGGTAGGTTTCAGCGTGCCGGAATGGGCGCGCATCTGGGGGACGTTCTTCCTGGTTCAGCCCATCACCAATGTGGTCTGGGGACTGATCGGCGATCGGATCGGGTGGATGCGGCAGATGCGCTGGGTGGGCTTCGTGGGCTGCGGCACGGCGTCGCTGCTGTTCTACTGGATACCGCTGCACTTTCCGCACAACACGCTGGCGGCTACAGTAGCTGCGCTGCTGTTCGCGATTACGATTACTTCGTTTGTGCCCATGGGCGCTATCTTTCCGATGATGGAACCGGAGCACAAGGGAGCGGCGGTAGGGGTACAAAACCTGGGCGGGGGTCTGGCCAACTTCGGCGGTCCGGTGCTGGCGGCGCTGATTCTGCCCTTCTGGGGAATCGGAGGAGTTGTCGTCGTCTATGGGGCGCTTTATTACTTCGCGGCGGTCCTCACGTTGTTCATCCACGTTGACCAGCCAAAGGGTGTATCGGCGGCTGCACTGGCGACACGCTGAGAGAATAGGGAATAGAAACCCGCTGAGAGGCAATCAGCCCATTATTCGGATTCAGTGTCCCTCGCCGGAATGCCATCCGTGTTCAAATCGCGCCTGTGATGAAACGTTAAGGCACGAAGGGAAGCTGCAATAGCGGCATTTCCTGTCCGGCAACGCCCGCCGGGTGATTACAAGTCGCGCGACGAAAGCTGCAAAATGCCCGACCTGGCTTTGGCAGACACGGACTTCCCGCCGGGCGACTTCGACTTCGCTGGGGCGAGAGTTGAGCACAGCAAGTCAGGCTGCGAGATCGTAACGATGATGAAGACCGCCCAACCTCGGCATGGAAACGACTTTGCCTTGCGGGTCGGGGTTGTTCCTTGCCTTCCGGCCGGCGGGTGTGCTCTTTGCCAATCCGAGGTGCGTCCGGTCGTGATGGTATCACGACGACCGAACACATCTCGCTCTCGACAAGCAAACTCCGGTGAGGCGCACGATGATGATGAAGGGCCCGGCTAGAACTGAGCCGTTTGGAAGGTTAGTATTTCGGCGAAAGCTAGCCTGAAGAAAGGCAAGGAGATTTTGCCATGAAGAAGAAGTTTTCCGTGGAGCAGATTGTGTCGGTTCTCAAGCAGGCTGAGGTAGGAGTGCTGGTGGCAGATGGTCATGTAGCATCAGGAAGATCTCCTCGTGTTCGATCATCTCCCTGTGCCAAGCATCACGGCGTACACCCTGCAATTCCTCAAATTTCGCACGTGGCATATCGAGGCCCACCCAGTACCTCCTGCTTCGGACGTCATGGCACACTTTGGCGATTCACAGCTGCGACTCAGTGAAATTTCGCTGTAAGCCTACGGGCCGGGTTGCGCCGAAACGATCTTTGAGCTGCCGTTTGGGAAAATAGAAATGGGACAACTTGATTACCCAGTTCGCGTGCCAGGATAAGCTGGGTTTTGGCCTGATGTATGGCCCTAATAACGACAGTGCAAGTTGACGAACTTGGTCGGCTAATCTGAACAATTTGCGGAGATACCGATGCTGACTCGCCGTACTTTTCTGCAAAATGTGTTGAGAGCTTCCGCTGGCTTGACCTATCCTTTCGCGGCGAAAGCAGCAGATGCGAGAGTATCGCTTTCGTTGCGTCTGGCCGACATTTCACCAACCGAGGTCCCGCGGAGTTTTACAGGGATTGGATATGAAATGTCTTCTGTTGCGACGCCTGGCTTGCTGCGGATTTCGAATCGTCGCTACATCGAGCTAATCCGTGGGCTTGGGCCCGAAGGGGTGCTGCGAGTCGGCGGCATCGTTGCGAACTATTCGCGCTATGAACCGAACGGAGAACCCGCATTTGATCGACACAACACGGTCATCACCCGAACGGACCTCAAGCAGTTCGCCAAGTTCCTCTCGACAATTGGCTGGCGCGCGATTTGGAGCGTCAATTTTGCACAGGGCACCATCGAGCAAGCCGTCGAAGAGGCGCGGGCCGTCGCGGCCATTCTCGGTCCGAACTTACTTGCCCTAGAGGTTGGCAACGAAGTGAACTCCTATGGAAAGGGACAGCCATTCCGACCGCCGTCTTACGACTACACTGACTATCTCAAACAGTTTGAAAAATGGCATGCAGCGATTGCGAAAGCAGTTCCGAGCATTCACTTTGCAGCCCCAGACACCACAGGTGGTGCCGTGGATTGGGTCGAGCGGATGGCAAAGGATGCCAAGGGGGAAGTACAGCTTCTCACAACGCACTACTATCGCAACGGGCAGAGTCGCGGCAGCGCAGAGCAATTGCTGTTGCCCGATCCGAAGCTCACGGATGTCCTGGTGCGGCTTCGCACAGCATCCCAAGAGAGCGGGATTCCGTGGCGCATGTGCGAGATCAATTCGTTTTCGGGAGGCGGGCGCCCAGGTGTGAGCGACACTTTTATTGGCACGCTTTGGACGTTGAAGACGATGCTCCTGCTCGCGCAGTATGGCTGCGCGGGAGTGAATATGGAGACGGGCGTCAACCAGCTCGGCTTCGTCAGCTGCTATTCGCCGATCCAGGATGATGGTAAGGGCCTCAATTCGGAGGGTCCGCCTTACTATGGCATGCTTGCATTTGCCACAGCGTTTGCAGGCTGCCATCAATTGTTGCCACTCGACGCTGGCGGCGGAATCGAATCACTGCACGCGTATGTGCTCGGAGCCCATGGCAAGCCGCGAAGTGTGGTCGTCGTCAACATGGATTCGACAATGGTTGCGCAGGTTTCCGTTGCGAACCTGAATATAAAGCACGCAGCTGTTCTGCGACTGGATGCGCCGACTGTCGACCGCAAGGCCGGCGTGATGTTCGGCGGTTCGCAGGTGGATCAAAGTGGACAATGGAAAGCGGGGAGTGAGGAGCGAATGAGCAATGGACAAGTCGCCGTAGCGCCTATGAGCGCGGCAGTGCTTCTTGCGGCTCATGCATCTTGATGCGTTAAGCAGTTCAGGGACGAGCGACGCGGTATCGCTCAGCGCACAGACACTGGGCGACGCCCCGAAATCCGGCGAAATCGGCTTTCTCGCACAGCTTCAGCTTACAAGCGATAGCTTGGGCACGCTACAAACTGGCTGGTCACTTGGCTATTTCCTAGAACATTTTGCGAAAGATGGGCGTGCAAGTGCCGGAGCTGATCCAGACAGTCGGTATCAGGGAAATGCAATTCCCTGATACGTCAGTGATAATTCCCTGTTCGGTGCGGCTCAAAAATCGGCATTGCGTGGTAGGAACTCGCGTGTATTGAGCGCCATAGAGAACTACCTCAGCAGACTCTTGGGGCAGAATTCGCAAATTTCCCTGTATTCTTCCCTGTTAGCAGGGAATTTGGTGCGGAGAACGGTTCGCTGGAGACTCCATCCACCGCAATGAAGTATTTATAATCAATTACTTGAGAGATAAATGCGAACCGTTCGCATTTTCCCGACCAAATTCACCACCGTTCCGGACCAAAGGAACGAGAGAAAAGACAGATCCAGACTGCGCAGCCGAGTTAATCTGCCTTTTCTCTATTCCGAAACAGCGAGGTTCCTTTCGCTCCCAGATAGGGACCAGAGAAAAAGCACTAACTGTTCGCATCCCATTTCAGTCGAAGTCGACTCGCGGATTTGGAGGAAGCAAACTCACCCACCGAATGGCTTGAGTTGGCGCAATTTTCGTGAGGGTATCTCCAGCGTCCAGCTACCGCTAGACGCTAGCCGATTGAGTCAATGCCTGCCTGCTTCGAAATCACTTCGCTAATTCGAAGCAGAATCAGGTTGAGCTGAGCCAATCTGTGTCCCGATCACCTCTCCGGACACCACAATCTCAACTCGCCGGTTCTTTTGTCGTCCTTGTGCCGTGTTGTTATCGGCTACCGGATTAGCCGTTCCGTACCCTTGCGCCGACAGCACGCTTGAATCCAACCCTTGAGTCAGGAGATAGTCGAGGACTGAGTCCCCCCGCGCCTGCGATAGCTTCATATTGAAATCCGCGGTGCCGGTCGAGTCCGTGTACCCTCCGATCGCCAGCTTCAGAGATGGATAGTTCAGAACGATGCCACTCAACTTCGCGAGCGCAATCTTCGCGTCGGTGTTGAGGTCGGCTTTTCCAGTGGCAAAGAGAACATCACCCATGTTGACCACGAGACCGCGATCGGTGTCGGTCGTTGGAAGCACGCGATTGAACTGCTGCAGAAGCCGCTCGCGAAGCTCCTGCTTCTCCTTTTCGGCGGCCGTCTTTTGAGCCTCGGCCTGTTTCCGAGCCGCTTCCTGGGCTGCAATCTCAGCATCCGCCTTCTGTTTGGCTTCCGCGGCTGCTGCATCTGCTTGTCGCTGTGCCTCAGCGGCTGCGGCATCTGCTTGACGCTGAGCCTCAGCGGCTGCGGCATCCGCTTTGCGCTTCGCCTCGGCGGCATCGGCGGCGGCCTTGGCTTCTGCTTGCGCTCGAGCCGTCGCCGCAGCCGCTTCTGCCGCTGCTTCTTTCTCTTTCTGGATGCGTGCCGCTTCCTGCAGTTGAACCGACAGCGCGCGAGCATCTTCAGCAGACTGCGCGGTCTGGCGGGCCTCCGAGATGAGGTTGTTGTTGTCAGACTTGGCGCCGACCGCGCTGTCCATCATTTGCAGGCTTGCTGTGGCCTTTGCAAAGGCTTCCGGAGCGTACTTATCGGCTAGGTGCGACTTCGCAATCTCCACAGCGTTGCGCGCTTCGTATACCGATAGAGGAATCTTCGGATCAAGCGTCATGCCCAGCGGGTTCCCAAGTTTTTGATATTGTGCGCGCTTCATCAGCTTGTAATCGGAAACCGGGATCAACTTCCCCTGCGTACTCTTTGTTGGCTCACTCTGCAGAGCCACCATCTCGCTCGGAATGCGAACCGCGAAATAAGGTTCAGCGGTCACAATCAGCGAGAATGCCTGCGCGGGCGTGGTTGCGCTGAGCTTACCGTCTCCGTTCTTGTTGAGCAGCACCTCGCCCAGATTGTCTGCTCGTCCCTCCGGTGTGACATCCCACAGGACATAGGTTAAGAATTCGGTACCAATTGTCGATGCCGGCTTCAGACCCTTCACTTCAATGTCTACACTGGCTCGGTCCGCCTTCGATTTGATCTGTACCTTCGCCTGGCCGTTCGCACCGGTCGCGAGATCCGTGGCGATCAGGTTCACTTTTGTGCTGCCGGTGCCAACCTCGTATCCCACAGCCGTCGAAGATTTCGTCGTCAAGGCCGATGCGGGCACTCTCTGATCCGGCTGCGCACCCTGATTCTGGCCCTGCACCGTTGGAGTGGCAATTACCAGGAGCCCGCAGCTGATCGCCGTCGCTAAGATGTTCCCCCTGACACGCAAGTTCATCTCCCCTACCTCACATGAATTCACTCGAGTCTCAATTCCCTAGGGTTGAGTGTGGTTGCGCACATTATAAGACCAGGCAGATTCGCATCGCCATAATGTTCTGCATTCAACAGTGGAGCTGTGCTGCAAAACCTAGTGATCGATTCACGCTTTCAGCATATTCACTGGCGCATCCTCAAGAATTTGGATCTAGCCACTGAATTACATGCGAAAAGAAGGTGAATCTAAAAGGGTACTGAGAGTTCGAATGTCTCTACGACCGCCATAGAGTCTTTATAATCAATAACCTGCAGAGGATTCTCTTGCCTTCGCCTGGATTCCGGCCAATTCTCGGATCTGGCCTGGGCAAAAGGGACCGGAGAGCATTTTCCTGCGCCCTATCTAAGGAGAAAGTCGGCAAATTCTCCAGCGGGGATTCCCGAAGTCCCCTTTCCGTCGCCTCAGCCGAGCTAAGGTCGGTGGCAAAGTCAGCGGTGCCTGTGCAACTACCCAAAGCAAGGCCACGTCCCTGGTCAGGGCGTGGTGATTCTTCGCGAGTTGACAATGACTAAGAGACAATTCTTCTAACGTCTTGGCGGGGAAAGCCCTAGCTGGTGATTAACACTGATTTGCATTTATCAATGACATCCCTTGCAGAAGACCAGGTGTACTCGTCTTCCTATTCTGCTTCGTATGCCAGTCATGTACCGGAGTCGAACGGTTTGTCTGGGCAATTTTGTCGGGCAACATCAGGGCGCGAACGCGCGAACTTCCCGACCGCTTTCCATCTGAGCTGCCCTTTATTTTCTCGGCGCACTTCCTGCACACCGGCCGGCGCGTGACATCGCGGAACTCGCAATCAGACGGCCCAGGATGGCTGATGCCGGATCAGTCTACGCAGTTCCGCACCACGTGCACGAGAATATGCCACAACACTACGGCGTTTTTCATTACTGATCCACAGAAAGTGTTTACTTCTATATAGTCATCATGGTGTGACCGGCTCGATGCGCTGGTCGTGGGTTAGGCTGAGTTTGTTTTAGGAACTTCAGTCCAGAGCCACAAGCGGAGGGAACCGGTCATGAGAGAGAAGTTACGATTTTTG
>Ga0116223_10005662_pt1 | contig 10470 bp, 6 predicted proteins | sample Sb_taG_3_FD_90092 | JGI IMG/M metagenome (GOLD analysis project Ga0116223, IMG submission 90092) | Peat soil microbial communities from Weissenstadt, Germany - Sb_50d_a_PC metaG | ecosystem: Environmental > Terrestrial > Soil > Wetlands > Peat | place: Germany: Weissenstadt | collected 2010-09-21 | reverse complement strand
GACTTCAACTTCCCTCCAGGAAAGCGAAGCTTCATCGGTATCGAGGAAGATGGTAAAACTGGCGCGGTCGCCCGGTTTCGTTAAAGCAACTAACACACGGGTCACATCAAATACGATGATCCCGGTCTCCTGCGGCTCTTTCTTGAAGGTGCCGACGAACCCCGGGTGGTCCGTCGATGCATCCTCCGGCTTATCCAGGTTCATGAACACACGGAACGCCACGGGACCCCGCTTGGCGTGTGCGACCGAAGCGCCGCGAAACCGCAGCAGAGCACGGTCCACGCGATTCGGAGTCCAGCCTCCCTCGATGGGACGGCCGGGCACCCGAAGACTGACCCCGGACTTGTCCCTCTCCAGGACACCCGGCTTCATCGGATACTTGGTGACGTAGGTGGAGAAACTCTGCTCGCCTGCAATCGATCTCTGATAGGCCTCCTCAACCTCTTCCTGGGTCAGATCCGGATCGCCCAGGAGAGACATCAACTTGCAAAGCGCCGCCTCCAGCGTGATGTCGCTTCCGCCGCAGAAACCAAGCTCCAGCAGGAGGGCGCTGGTCTCATAGATGCCGAGTTCCACTCCTCCGCGCCTGCATTGGCTGACGTTTGCTACGACCACGCCCTTCTCACGAGCTTCCTGGAAGCTCTTCAGAAAGTCGGGCCAGAGAGTTGGGATGTTTCCGGATCCGTACGAAAGCACGATGGCGGCTTTCAGGCCGTCAGGGCGAATCGACGGAGTTGCGATGATGCCTTCCAATTGCCGTCTGGCCAAATCCGTATTCTGCAGGCCAGGATACACCAGGATCGTGGTCACGTTCATGTCAAGCTGAGTCCGTACGTTGAAGCGCCGTGTCGGTGGCGGAACGGGACGGATCAGGTCTTCGTGGATCACGATCTTGTCACCCACCTCGCCGAGCGGCGGGATGTTGGGACTCTCGTACGCATCGTACCCCGCCGTGTCCCGCTTGATGGTCCGGTTGCCCCGGTATAGCTTGCCTCCGAAATAAATGCAGACCTCCGGAACCACCGGGATCTTGCTGAAGGATGGCGCCGCCAACAATACGGATGTGATGAAGTTTTGCGTGGCATCGTTGCGAACGTCCACCATGGCGGAACGTTGCGCTCCGGTCAGGATCACCGGCTTGCCCAGTTCCCGGAGCATGAAGCTGAGAGCGGACGCGGTGTAGACCATGGTGTCCGTGCCGTGAAGGACCATGAATCCCTCATATTCGTCGTAGCTGTCGCGAATCATGCCCGCGATCTGCTGCCATTCCTTCGGCCCGATGTTGCACGAATCGAGCGGCTCGATTGATTTGCAGTCCACCCGCAGTCCACGCTGCAATAGTCTGAGCAACTCCGGCGTGGCCGCCTGCAATTCCTCCCACGGCACTACCACCTGCGGGCTGTCGGGGTCGGGGTCTCTCGGCTTCGAGCCAATCGTCCCACCCGTGTAAATGACAAGAACGCCCTTTTGACTTCCGGCCATGTGCCTCTCTCCTATTTCTTCGTTGGTTTGGCCAGCTCACCTACATAATCGATCTCGACCATCATGTGCCTGATTTGTTCGATTCGCTCCTCGTGATCGTCCACATTCTTCACCTGGGCCAGCACCCACCGGAACTTCGAGACCGCGGCGGCGGATGTCATGTTGCCCGCATGGATCGCTCCAGCTTCCACCGGTGCTTGGGCGGGCGAATACTTCTTATAGGATTCAGGATCGGGTGGATACTGACTCGTCACGAGGACCGGAATCTTGAGTTCCTTCACAGCATGCCGGACAAAGGGCAGGAACGAGTACGGATCGCGAGTCGCGATGTTGCCGGCGCCCAGGGTTTGAATGATCACTCCGTTGCATCGAGGCCCGTCGCCCTGGTTCAAGGGCCGTAGGAGGCTGGTGAAGAATTCCGGTTCGAGCCCGGGATACTGCGCGATCTCCAATACCCCGGTCTGGAACTCGTTTTGAAGCTGGATGTCGACACCTGGATGCGGCGCAGGCCGGAGCAATTCCCGGCGCACATTGACCTCCTCCGTAACGATGGCCAGTTCCGGGTAGGTCGGGGATTCGAATCCCTCGAAGCGCTGGTCGTCGCGCTTTTGTGCGCGGCATGCCCGGAAAACGCGGTCGCCGAAACAGATGACGGTTTCGTGCAACTGCTGTTGAGCGGTCAGGACGGCTCGATACAGGTTTGTCCTTGCGTCCCCGTGGTATTTGTCCGGGGTGGTCTGGGCGCCAGTGAAAACCACCGGGAAAGATAAGTTCGGGCCCAAAGCAAAGGCCACGGCCGAAGCGGTAAATGTCATGGTATCGGTGCCATGGGCCACCACAAAACCAGCGTAACCCTTTCGGCGCTGGTCGTAGATATACCGCGCAAGCGACTTCCACTCGTTCGGATAGATGTTGATGCTGTCGTGGACGAACATCTGGATGAAGTCGACGTCGGCCAGTTCCTGGAGCTCCGGATGATACGACAGAAACTCTTCCGCGGATTCGGGAGCCACCACCGTGTCGCGGCGCTGCACCATACCGATCGTTCCGCCGGTGTTGATGATGCACACCTTCTTGCGGCCCGCTCTGCCGGTGGAAATCGTCAAGCGCTGCCGCTCCGTGCCTGCCTGCGAAAAAGTTCCTTCCGCCCATGAGCGGTCGAAAGCTCGCTCAAAGATGGGACACTTCACCTCAAGCTTCCCATCCTTCAGCCGAACGATGCCGCTTGCCTGCAGCAGTTCCGCGCCGGGAGCAACCGGCTTCTGGCACTCCGGAGAACTGTTGAGCAACCCCATGTAAGTCGAGAGAGCCGCCAGGGCGCCGTGGCGGTCGTCGAGGATCAGTCTTCGCGCAGTGGCAAAAAGGACTTCGGGATCTGCCGACTTCCGCAAGGCGAACTCAGAGGCGACTGCGTCGACTTCAGCCACCGACGCCATCCCGCGGCGGCGCACATTGTCCAGCATTAGCATGGTAAGTAGCGGCTGGCCGCCTGTATGCCACAGGATTCGCCTGGCCAATGCTTCACGGTTCTCCAACTCCGGCAACGCCGTGCCAATCGCCTCCACGGCATCGGTGGAGGCGTCAAAATCCTGAAGTCGCAAACCGGCACAGAACTGAGCGGCCACACCCCGATCCGGCTTGACGAAATCCGCTAGGGGACGGAGGCCGACTAGGACGAGGACCAACCGTTGGTATCGTACAAACTCGCGGGCGCGAGCTTCGTGAAGTTGGCGAATGGCGTTCAGCATCGATGCGCCATAAGGCAGGCGTGTGAGCAGATCGACTTCGTCCAGAATCAGAACCAGGGGGTTCGGACCGTTGGCCAGCAGCAGACGATCGATCAGTCTGCCGAACACGGCAGAGGGCTCGCCAATCAACAGGCTCGACTCAAGTCCGGTTTCCAGGCCAAGGTCGGCCTCCCACAGGGTGTACAAGCCTTCGAAAAAATCCCGCTGTTCGGGAGGCCGCGATTCGTCCGTTACAACTTGCTCCAGGCTCACGTAACCAGTGCGGGTCCCCGAGCCTCGCAGCTTGTCTTGAGCGCGGAAAACCATGCTGGACTTACCCATCAATCGGGCCCCGTAAAGATTGACCCAGCGGGGAGTGGAGACATGCGTAGCGAAGAGTGTGTCATCGGAGCGCTCCACATAGAGGTGACCCCGTGGAATCGTGCCGCCGACCGGAATGGGGATTTCTTCACGCATCTGGTCAGGCCGCGATTAGCCGCTCGTAGGCATCTGCGATCTCCTTGCTGTCGCATTGTGATCGGCTGGTCTCAATGAGTCGTTCCTTCAGCTCAACAGCCTCGAAGGCGCCCCTCGATTGATCTACCTCCTCACGCAGCGCATCCAAGGATCGGTGCGCTTTAAGGAAATTGGCGGCGGCGTGGACGAAATAGGGCTGGCAATGGCGATTTTTCGCCAACGTCTTGATTTCGCTTACCCAGCCCTTTTCGAGAGGTTCCCCAGCAATGGCCACTAGCATCGATCGGATTTGCTCGTCGTCGAAACGTCGCATCACAAAGCGAGGACAGACAACCGAATAGGCGTCAGAGCGTGTCGGGTTGAACTGGATTCTCACGATATCGGCATCGACGCCGAGAGCAAAGCTGAGGGCCACGCCGTCCGGCCCGCGGGCATTGTGAATATTCCTCACGAGTTTGAGGAGGTACTCGCCGATGACCGGTCCGAGGCGTGTGACTCCATCAAGAATGAGCAGCCTGGGCCGGGGTCGTCCAGCTAGCAGCGGTCCTTTCATCCGCAACCACCAGTTCATAAACCCTATCCCGTCCGTCCTGACTGCTGGCAGCGACCATGCCTCGACCAGGTACTCGGTCAATTGTCCGAGCATGCCGTTGAATGACGCCGTCAACTCCTCGTCATTCGATTCACGAACCGGCGCCAAATCGCTGCAGTCGACGTACGCGACTTCGAAACCGCGCTTTTCCGCCTCCTCTTCAAACCATCTCAGGAAGGTGGTCTTCCCGGTTAGCGGTCCCCCTTCGACAGCCATAGTGAAAGGTGTGCCGTCGAGCAGGTTGAGAGCCATGCTCATCTCGGGCTGGCGTTCAATGAAGTTTGTAGCGTCTGTCGGAATTGCGCCCCCCACAGGCGCAATCAACGCCGGCGCTTCTTGGCGAATCCGAAAAACCTGCGCGATACCCTTGCGGAGCGACTCCGCGTCGGAGGCGGCGATTTTCAGCTCCTTCTCGGCCTCGCCCAAAAGTGTGTCCGCAGCGTTACCCATGCGGGCTAGCATCTCGGGCTCGACCGCCGGACGCTTGCCGGCCATCACTCCCGAGAGCCATCCTTGCGGGACGCCGGCGCGATCGGCAAACACCTTTTGCGTGAGGTTCAAGGTGGTCAGGACGGAGCGGAGAAAATCCCGATCCTCCTCCGTCAATCGAATCGAACGCATCATCGTGACAGTATACCTTTAGAATTATCAGTAGAAGGGGTAGGAACGGGAGAATGTGCGTTATTTTTAGAAAATTTCATGCTACTCTTGTGATTATACGGTAACTGCGAGGGGCTTGGCAAGGTGTTTCTTCATCCAAGTTGATTAGAACCAATGACTTCTGAAGAGATGAACCGCCTGTTGGATCGCCTCGTTCGGGAGACGGAGGAGTGCGAGTGGCTGGAGTTCAAGCGCAACCTCTCCGAGGAACGGAAAATCGGCGAGACCATCTCGGCGGTCTCGAATGCTGCGTTCTTGCAGGAACAAGACTACGGTTATATCGTCTGGGGTGTGGACGATATCGACCATTCCGTGGTCGGCACGGATTTCAGACCCCGCCGGCAGAAGGTAGGCAATCAGGAATTCGAGGGTTGGCTGGCCAGCCAACTGTCGCCGCGGGTCCACTTCGAGATCTGGGAGCCGGTCTACCAGGGCCAACGCCTGGCTGTTTTTATTGTTTGTCCCGCTCCTGGCACGCCGGTTCGCTTTCAGGGCGGCGCCTGGATTCGGGTCGGTTCGTCGAATCGGCCGCTGCGCGACTACCCCGAGAAGGAGCGTCTTCTCTGGCTCAAGGGCAGTACGGCGCCGTTTGAGAAGTCCTTCGCGAAGCGCGATGTTTCCGGGGCGGACGCCCTGGCCCTGCTCGACTACCGTAAGTACTACGAGCTGGCGCAGCAGCAGTTGCCGTCTGACCATGAAACGATCCTGGGCCGCCTCGCTCGAGAGAAGCTGCTTGCGGACACGGGCAGAGGCCGATACGAAATCACGAACCTGGGGGCGCTCAGCATGGCGCACCGCTTGTCCGATTTCGATGCGGTCGGGCGCAAGGCGATTCGTGTGGTTCGTTATGCGGGCCAGGATCGCGCAACCCCGGCGGAACAGAACTCCTTCGACATCGGCTATGCCACTGGTTTCGAAGAACTCATATCGTCCGTTCATAGGCTGCTGCCCGGTTACGAGAGCGTGGGAATCGCTCTCAGGCAGTCGGCAGGCTATCCCCCGCTGGCCGTTCGCGAGCTGGTCGCTAACGCCCTGATCCACCAGGATCTCACGGTTACCGGCGCCAGCCCCTCGGTGGAGATTTTTCCCGATCGAGTGGAGTTCACCAATCCCGGAAAGCCCCTGATCAAGACGGAACGCTTTATCGATGAGCCTCCGCGATCCCGAAACGAGACTCTTGCCTCCCTGCTCAGACGACTACGGATTTGCGAAGAGATGGGAACCGGCATCGACAAAGTGATTCGCGAGATTGAGCGGAACCACCTGCCGCCGCCGGACTTCCAGGAGACCGATTCCTCGACCCGGGCAATCCTGTATGCACGCCAGTCCTGGGCAGACATGGACGCTGCAACCAGAATCCGCGGGTGCTACCAGCATGCCTGCTTGCAGTACGTGTCGGAAGCGCGGGTGTTGACGAATGCGTCGTTACGGCAACGCTTTGCCGTTGAAGCCCGCAATGCTGCCACCGTATCCCGCATCATCCGGGACACGGTAAATCAGGGGCTGATCAAGCCCAAGAGCCCCCAGCAAGGATTTCGTGGCACCGCGGGATATATTCCCTTCTGGGGGTAGATCCATTTGCTGCCGTTTGATGGCTGGGCCGTTCATGTTGAATAAGTGGCTTAAAATCAGCTACAAACTGATTTGCTCGCATATTCATTAACATTCGGAATATAAGGTATAAATCGTTAACCACAAGAATTTTCCTTGACAGCCAAAGCCGTACGTGATACAAAAAATAAGAGCCCAAAGCCGCTGTAACGGCCCCGGGCCCAGATCGACGCGCTCTTAGGAAGCGAGCCGATATCCACCTCCACCTTCGCACGGGCCGAAAGGCCCGTCAAGTGGGGGGTATCGCTCTCCTCGAAGCGCGCCGTAGGAGGGCGACGATGCTTGCATCATTGCAAACGACGAAACGACCGTGCCCCCACGGCACGGACAAACCAATCCACAGCAAGAAAATCGGCCGGGTGGAGCTGGACTTCGCCAAGTTGGCGATTGCCTTGGCCATCATCGACTACATGTCCGGCAACAACGCTTACGACCGCTACAACCTGACGGTCGATCCCCGCAAAAGCGGCACATGGGGCCAAATCATCCTCCGCAACTGGAGCGGTAAGGCTTCCGACGGCCTTTCCAAGGAGTTCGATGGACACTCGAAATGGACGGAAGAAGGCGACAAGGTCCCCTACATCCGCGACCTGGTCGAGACCACCTTCGACTGCGAACATCTGAAGAGCGTCCGCATCTTCCTCGCCAACAACGCAATTATCGCGGCCCACCGGGACTACATGGAATTCAAGAAAGGATTCCGGCGGCTGCACATCCCCCTGCGCACGAACGGCAACTCCATGAACTCCGAGGGTTCCGTGGTGTACCACATGGAAGTCGGCGGCATCTACTACCTGGATGGCCGCGAGGCCCATGCGGGCGGGAACCTGGGTGCCGAATCGCGGCTTCACCTGGTCTTGGATTTCTGCCCGGACCAGCCGGTGGCCAGCCTCTTCCAGCGTCCGGAGCGTAATCTGGCCGTTGGTGAAATGGACTTCGTCGCCCGACCGGCTCTGAGTGACGTTGATCTCGACAACTTGATCGACGGCTTGGCCGGCGTAATCAGCCCCCGGAACTACGGCACGGTCGTCGGCTTGATCAACCTCCTCCCGTTCACGAACGACTTCGACACCGCCGCGGTCTACGAAGTCGTCCTCGACGTCGCAGTCCGGAGCGGCAAGAGCGACGTGATCGAATTGGCCCGCGCCGACCGAAGAGATTTCCTCGGATTCGAATAAGAAAAACACAAACCAACAGGTGGCGCCCCGGCAAGGGGGCGCCGCCCCTCTTCAAAAGGAGAATCCCATGAGACGTTCAAATTTCTTCATGCCCATGCGGCGCGACACCATCCGCACCTCCAATTCTGGAACCGCCAAGAGCGATGCCTACTTCGACCAGCTCGGCTACGTCCACAAAATCGGCGCCGGCATCTACACCCACCTACCGGCCGGCTATCGCCTCTTCGGAAAAGTCAAAACCACCCTGAACAAGCACCTTGCCGCGGCCGGCGCCGCAGAGCACCAGTTCCCGGCGCTTCAGCCGACCTCCATCTGGAAGGAAAGCGGGCGCTTCGACAAGTTCGGCGCCATCATGTTCAATTTCCTGGACCAGCACGGCAAGGAGGTTTCCCTAGCCCCCACTCATGAGGTCCTGGCTGCCATCACGGCGAAGCAATACGTCAAGTCTTACCGCGACTTGCCGATCCGCATCACGCAGACCCAGACAAAGTTCCGCGATGAGAAACGCCCGCGTGGCGGAGTGATGCGCACCCGCGAATTCACCATGCAGGACTTGTACTCGTTCGACGCCGGGGTCGATGCGGCCAACGTCAGCTACGACCTGATCGTGGAGGCCTACCAACGGACTCTCACCGAACTGCGCATCCCGTTCCGCGTAAAACAGCAGGCGGACATGGGAAGCATCGGCGGCCTCCGCTCGCACGAATTCCACGTTCTCGCCGAATCCGGCGAGGATGTGTTTACGGATTCGGCGGGCCAAGCTCGTTCGAGCATTGAAATAGCCCATACGTTCAGCCTCGGGACCGCCTATTCCGAGCCGGTGCACGCGACATACGCTGACCGGGAGGGTACGGAGCAGCCTATCTACATGTGCTCCTTCGGCCTCGGCATCGAGCGGACTGCCGCAAGCTACGTCGAGAGCTATCTCCAACCTGGCCGCGACTTGGTTTGGTCCCGGGCGCTGGCGCCGTTCCCCATCATGATCCTGGGCGCTGCCCACAAAGAGGCGTGGCGGGCCTTCGATTCGCTCTCCAACGCAGGCTACGATCCGATCATCGACGATCGCGAACAGATCTCGTTTTCCCAACAGTGGAAGGAGGCACTTCTGATGGGATCGCCGGTCTGCATTGTTTTCGGCAAACGATTCGAATCAGACGGCCAGGTGGAACTCTATACCCCCCGCACAAAGTCATCCCGATTCGTTGATCCCGACGAACTCATGAAGACAATGACGGAGGTGTGGCGCGAAGTGGAAGCCGTCGAGCTGATCGAAATGAGCTTCAAGCTCGCCCTCCTTTCTCCCGCAACGAGGGTGGCCGTAGTTTCGATTACCAGCCCTTCCGATTTGGAAAGCTCGTACTGCGCGGCTGTTGAAACTGGGACAGACTTGCTTGGGAATTTCGCTCCCAAGAAGCGGTTCAACGGCGCCGTTCGGTTGAAGGCCGGCGACTACTGGATCATCCCGGTTCTTGAACAGCCCGGTATGAAATCGACGCCGGGTCATGCTCGGCACGGCAAGGTCGAATACTTCCTGACGCCAAGCTTGTCGGAGTTCACCAGGGAGCATGGCTTGACCCGTTGAAAAATGCGTATCGAACAAGGAGCAACGCGATGTTGAGAAACCAAACTCTACAGGAAGCCGGTCAAGATCTGACCGGCGAGCTCGATTCAAAGGGCTATCTCTTCTTTCCCGAGGTTGAGGAGGGGTTCGATCATTTGGCATTCCTGCGGCGGTTCGGCACGGTACGGCCGCAGTACGATGGCAAGGATGTCTGGAGGATCGAGCCGGATCGCCGATTCGACGGCATCTACCACTCCCTCAACACGGAACCGCTTTTCCCGCACACTGAATACTACGAACGCGAAGGCATTCCGCACCGCTATCAGGCGCTGTGGTGTGTGGCGCCGGCCGAATGCGGCGGCGGCCAGACCCTGCTGGCAGATGGATACGCGTTCCTGGACGCGCTCGACGGTGACGAACGGCGATATCTGCTGACTCAGAGGTACGAATTCGGTTCCAGCGCCGGGATCCGCGACAGCGGCCTTGGCTCCTCGGCCGCACATCCGGTAGTCGAGGTCCTGCCGGGAGGAACGCGGCTGCTCCGTTTCAGCTACAACTGCATGCGATACGAACACGATCATGTCATGAGAGGCATAGCCGAACGCGTTCTCGAATTCTTTGAGGCGCACCGAATCCCGATAACGTACAGGCGCAATTCGCTCCTCGTCTGGGACAATTTCCGCATGTTGCACTCCCGGACCGGCTTCAAAGACCGGCAAAGGAAACTGGAACGGGTGTTCCTCGACCCTGAGGTTCAGCACTGATAGAGGCCTGCGTCAGTTCGCCGCCTACTCGATCCCCAGCTTCCTCTGCATCTCTTCGAGTGAGTAGCCCTTGGTCTCGGGATACGTCGCCAGCACCACGAAGAACTGCACCACCATCATCACCGCGAAGAATACAAACGGCACTCCCCCGGAGCGTGCCGCCAGCACCGGAAAAATTCCCGAGATGAGCGCATTCATGATCCAGTGAGTGAAGCTGCCCAGGCTCTGGCCTTTGGCTCTCACTCGCGTCGGAAAGACCTCACTCAGGTACACCCAGATCACCGCTCCCTGTGAGAACGCGAAGAATGCGATGAATCCCACCAGGCACCACACCAGCAGATCCTGGTGAGTCCCGGCGAAAAAGATGGCGGCCACCCCGCTCAATGCCAGCGCCGTCCCTATCGACCCGATCAGCAAG
>Ga0116223_10005654_pt1 | contig 10476 bp, 8 predicted proteins | sample Sb_taG_3_FD_90092 | JGI IMG/M metagenome (GOLD analysis project Ga0116223, IMG submission 90092) | Peat soil microbial communities from Weissenstadt, Germany - Sb_50d_a_PC metaG | ecosystem: Environmental > Terrestrial > Soil > Wetlands > Peat | place: Germany: Weissenstadt | collected 2010-09-21 | reverse complement strand
TCGCGACTGCGCCTCATCGGCGAAAACTCCGACATTACTGTTTTGCTCCGAGCCGCACCGTCTCGGCTGTGATGGTCTGCTCTTGCCCCCAGGACACGCTGGCAACGAGCCGATAAGGGATCCAGCTCGGCTGCTGTTGATCGTCTGAAGCACCGACGTGCAGCGGGAAGGCGGCGATGCGCCAGTGCAGTCCCGCCGTTTCGCCCTCTCGCGCCGTCTTCATGAACGCGGCCCGATCGAGCGGAGCGTCCAGCAGCGAGCGCAACAGCGCTTGCGCAGCAACGCGATTTCCGGCGTCGCTCATGATGCGTTTTGCCTGGAACAGGACAGGGGCGATCGCGGCAGCGAACGCCAACACCAGCGCCAAAGCGACCAGGGCTTCGAGCAGCATGAAGCCCGCACGGCCCCGTTTGAAATCAATCGGGAGCGATCGCGACCGCGCCCGTGTACCAGTTGACGCGAACTTCATATTCCGCCTCTTGACGGGACAATTTGAGGACCGCCCCGGTGGATGTACCGTCGGGCTCGAACCTTATCACCGATAGGCGTCTTGATTGCTGCTCGTCCACTCCGAGAACGTCGAGCACGACGTCGCGAGGAATCAGTACGACATCACCTCCGTCGCCGACCAGCGCGCGCTGGTCGCCATCGATCGAAATCTGACGGGCCCGTCCGGTTATAACAGCACCAAGCCGTTCACGTCGCATCAGCGCTGCCGTCTCAAGCGTCAGCGCCTTCAGCCGGGCCCGGCCGGTGCCCGGCGTAATGGTGACAGCAAGGGAGGCGACCAGCGCGATGATTAACATCACCGCCGTCACCTCGATCAAAGTAAAGCCTGCCTCGCGGTCAGTGCTCGACGTTCGAAATGTCAGCTGCCGTCCCCGTTCCGCCTTCGCGACCGTCGGAACCGAGAGAAACAATCTCATACGGTGCCTTCTCCACTGGCGATCGATAGTGGTAGGGATTGCCCCACGGATCGAGCGGCACCCGGCTGCCCTTGACATAGGGACCATTCCAGATGTCGACGCCAGCTGGCCGCTTCACCAGGGCATCGAGGTTCTCCGAAGTGGTCGGGTAACGCCCGGTGTCGATGTAGAAGAGATCAAGCGCCGAGCCGAGGCTCTCAATCTGCAACCGCGCCGTCTTGCTGCGCGACTCGCCAAGATAGTTCAGTACCCGCGGCCCGACCAAGCCGACAATCAATCCAATGATCGTCAGCACCACCAGCATTTCGACAAGAGTGAACCCGGCGCTGGCGGATGAGGCGATCCGGCGCGCGGCAACAAGCCCCGATAGGGGTTTCACGAGTCTCCCCAGCATCGGTTTATACCTCCCTCTACATTGCGAGTTCCGTGATGCTCAAGAGCGCACTCATTATAGACACAACGAGGGAACCGACAAGAAGGCTGACGAATATTATCGCCAGCGGTCCGATTGCCCCCATCAGGCGGTCAAGGCCCACACCGAGCTTGTGTTCGTAGAATTGCGCGGCATGCGCGGCGATTGTCGGCAGATCGCCAGTCTCGTCGCCAATTCTGAGCATCCGTACGGCCAATGGAGGTAGCAGCTCAGTGTCGGCAAGCGCATCGGCAAAGCGGCGGCCGTTTCGAACCTGATCGTGCAAGCGCTCCATGGCAGCAACGGCGCGCGGATCTGAAACCATGTCACGGAGCATCTTCAGGGCGGTCGGCAGCGCCACGCCATTGGCGACTAAAAGTCCAAGCGTTCGAACAATCCGAGCGGTTCGCCGGTCGCGCATGGGCCCGGCAATGCCGGGAATTGACCCAAGTACAGCACCAATTCTGCCCTTCATGCCCGGCCGCGTCAGCACCAGCCAGCCGCTAAGGACGAGGACGAGGCAGGTGCCGAGCAAAAGATCGAGATTGGCTCGCAGAAAGCCAGAGGCGGCGAGGACAAATGCGGCGCCGGCATTCAACCGACCGCCGAGATCCTTGAACACCGGCTCGAATTGCGGCACCACGTAGATCAGAAAAAAGCACAGGATCAGGATAGCGGACGACACTAAGAACAAGGGGTAGCGGATGGCCGAATTGACACGCTCGGCAAGCATTTCCCGTCGTTCGCGGTCCTCAACGATCGCGCCCAGCACACCGTCAAGCCGGCCCGACGCCTCCCCGGCCCGCACCATGGCGACATAGACCGGTTCGATAACGCTCGGATGGCGCTCCACAGCTTCGGCGAAGCTGTCGCCGGCCGAGATTGATGAGCGCAGCGCGTTGACGAAGCGCGCCAGAGCGCGGCTAGCGTCGTCAGCCAGCGTTTGCAGCGCCGTTTCAAGCGTCATCCCAGCCGCAACCAGAAGGGCTAGCTGGCGCAGAAAGATGGTGACTTCGCGCGCTCGCGGCTTCCCGCCGAAGGTGCCGCCGATTCCAGTGAAGAAGATGCCTTTGGTGGCAACCTCCGCCTCGATCGGCAGGTGTCCCAAATACTCGATGCGCCGCACCACCTCTTCGCGCGAATGGGCGTCGACTTCGCCGACAACGATCTCTCCGGCCTGGGTGACAGCGCGATAGCGGAATTGCGGCATCTTTGTGCCTATAGGCTAGAGGTGACGCGAAATACCTCGTCGACGGTGGTCTGCCCGGCTCGGCACTTTGCCATTCCGTCCTCCATCATCGTGGTCATCCCCTCACTGCGCGCCACTCGTTCGAGGTCGGCGGCATCAGTTTTCGGGCCGATCGCTCGCCGCAGTTGCGGGTTCACCTCTATGACTTCGAAGACGCCCTTGCGGCCGCGGAAACCAGTGAAGTTGCACCACTCGCAACCCTTGGGATGACAAATCTCATCGCCGACAGCAAAGCCGAGCACAGCGTAGCGGTGGTCGGAAGCAAGATCAACGGAGGAGAGCCGGTGCGGCTGCTTGCAATGATCGCACAGTACGCGGACCAAACGCTGACCGATGATGACGCGGAGGCTCGAGGCGATCAGAAAGCTCTCCACACCCATATCAATGAGCCGGGTGACCGCGCCGGCGGCGGTGTTGGTATGCAGTGTAGTCAACACCAGATGACCGGTCAGCGCCGAATGGACTCCAATATGCGCGGTTTCGGCGTCGCGCATTTCGCCGACCATGATCACATCGGGATCCTGTCGCAGGAACGAGCGCAAGGCTGAAGCAAATGTCAGACCGATCGCCGGATGGACTTGGGTCTGATTGACGCCGGGAACCTGATATTCGATTGGATCCTCGATGGTCAGAATCTTCCGGGTCGGGTCGTTGATCGCGGCCAGCGACGCTGCAAGCGTCGTTGTCTTGCCCGATCCTGTCGGTCCGGTGACGATGATCATTCCGAACGGCGCTTGCAGTGTTCTACGAATAATCGTTTCGTCGCGCTCAGAAAGGCCGAGCTGATCGAGCGAGCTCAGGCCGGAGCCTTTTCTCAGGAGTCGGATGACCGCGCTCTCTCCGTGCATCGTCGGCATGGTGGCGACGCGCAGATCAATCTCGGCGCCGTTGACGACGATACGTGCCCGTCCGTCCTGGGGCAGTCGGCGCTCGGTGATATTCAGGCCTGCCATAATCTTGATGCGCGACACGATACCCTTCGCCATGCTGATAGGAGGCGCGGCGATCTCTTTGAGAATGCCGTCGATGCGCAGCCGCACTTGAAGGGCGCCTCCGAACGGCTCGACATGTAGGTCAGTTGCGCGCTGATCGACGGCAAGCCGGAGAAAGTCATCGACCGCTCGCACCACCGGTGCTCCGCGGGCGAGGTCGCGGAGATCGTCCAAATTGTCCTCAGCAGACGCCGCTTCGACCGGCGCGAGGAAGTCGGTCTTTTTCTCGTTCTCAAGCGTGGTTGCCAGAGCCGCATCGATATCATCCGCCGTGGCGACTGCGATCGTCACCGATGCGCCGAGCGCGATCTCGATCGCGCGAAGGGTTTCGGCATCCACCGGTCCCGCGATCACCAGCATCAGGGTCCCAGATGGCGCCTCAAAGGGAAAAAGTCGTCCCTCCTTGAGGAAACGCTTCGAGAGCCGTCCGCCGGCAAAGCGGCCGGCGATTAGCTCTCCTCGCTGCAGGCGACTGCACTGGTAGAAAGCGGCAAGTTCATCGGCAAATGCGGGCTGGGTGAGTTTGGTAAGGCCCAGCCAATCCACATCAATGACCGCATCGGTGCGGCGCGGATTGAGGCGGTCATGAACGGCCGCACCTTCCCGCACTACGCCCTTGCGAGCGAGATGGACCATGAAGTCGGTCTGCAGCATCACGCTAGAAAGTTACATGGGGCCATCGCGCGAAACAAGAACGTTGCTGCTTCGCAGCGACGTTGATCGGCGCTGATGCATCGGCAAGCAAAAGCCATATTTCACTGAGGGTTGTCCCCACCGAGCCGCTTGCGGATCGTTGAGCCATGGTGGTAAGTTTAACAATTGAGGCAAGTGGGGTAAGTGTGCAACTGAACGAGTTGGCATGGGGTAGACTGCTTGCGCGGACCAGTGCCGCGCTCGCTCTAGTTTTGACTTTAACCGCTTGCAGCAGCTTCGAGAACAAGCACGACGCCAGCCTTCCGCAGCACGATCCATTCGATGCGGTTCGCAACGTTGATTGGCGCGCCTCCACTGCGATCGCTGCCGATGATCACGCCGGCGGAACTAATGGTCAGACCGGCTCGGTGAGGCAAGCTTCTGGGCCGTGGATCTTTCCTGGCTCGGAACGCGAGGCTGCCGTTGCCGAATCAAGCATTCGCCGCGCCAACGGCCGCTTGGCAACAGCCGATCCTGGCGCGACCGTGGGCGCATACGGCGTCGAGCTCAATTTTGATAATGCTGAGATTCAGGCGGTCGCGAAGTCAATCCTGGGCGATGTGCTCGGCCTCAATTTCCTGATCGACTCCCGGGTCCAGGGCACCGTGACGTTGGCTTCAGCCGGACCCATTCCGCGCAAGGAGTTGCTGATGGTGTTTGAAAGCGCCTTGCGGGCATCCAATGCCGCAGTGGTGCGCGACGGCAGTATTCTGAAGATCGTACCGCTCAGTGAGACCAACGGGAGTGGAACCGTCGCTGCAGGAGCTGGAGAGCCAGGATTCGGCGTCTCGGTCGTGCCGCTCCGCTACACCTCGGCGGTGACGATGGCTAGGATGGCGGAAAACTTTCTTTCCCGCCCAGGCGCAATGCGGGCCGATGCTGCACACAATTTGGTCATGATACAAGGCACGACTGCCGAGCGCGAGGCGGCTCTCGACATGATCAGTTCATTCGATATCGAATGGCTGCGCAACCAGTCTGTCGGGGTCTACCCGCTCAAGGCCAGCACGCCTGAGCAGATGATACGAGAGCTGCAACCGATCTTCGAGAGCAGTGAAGGCGGTCGTGGGCAAGGGGTTGTCCGATTCGAGCCGGTCACGCGCATGAATGCTTTGATGGCGGTCGCCAAGAGCCCGAGGGTCTTAGAGCAAGCGACCCTCTGGATCGAGCGTCTCGATCGAGCAGACAGCGCCGGGACCGCGCTGCGCACATTCCGGTTGAAGTACGGCGACGCCAAGCAGGCCGTCGCGATCCTCAACAATATTTTCGTCGGGCAGAGCGGTGGCTCCACCACCGACACAGCGCAGAATCAGACCGCACCCGGAACGCGTACGAGTCAGTCTCGGCTCGACGCGTTAGGCGGCGGTTCCCTCGGGGGGGCAGGTGGGCAAAGCGGAGGTACGGCAGCGACAGGAATCGGCGCATCGACGTCTGCGGGGACCCAAGGCGGGGGCGTCGGCCTGGGTATGGGTCAATCACAGAATCAAGGTAGCGGTTCTAGCAAGCTCGCGGCGGCCTTCAACGCGTTCGCAGAGAAGAAGCAGGATGCAGATACAGAGTCCGGATCTGCGGCTTCGAACGGCGCAAGTGGCACCCGCGGGGTGTTGCCGAATGTACGAATCTCGGCCGATGTGCCAAACAACGCGGTCGTGGTCTATTCTAATCAAGAGGATTATCGGATCATCGAGCGGGCACTGAACCAGATCGACCGTCCCAAGCTTCAGGTTGCCATCGAGGCGACGGTCGCCGAAGTTGACTTGACCGACCAACTTCAGTTTGGCGTGCAGTATTTCCTCCAAAGCCAAGGTGGCTCTTCTGCGTCGCTGCTTAATGCCGCACCGGCGAGCACTTCAACCGCCACCGCAACCACGCAAACCTCCGCCACAGGCGCTGCAACCTCAGTCGGAACTGTGGCCGGAACGGTCGCTGCCAGCTTGTTGTCGCGCGTCGTTCCCGGATTCAACCTTCTGCTTGGAAGCGACAGTAACCCGCGCGCCATCCTGAGCGCACTCGCTACCCTGACCACCGTCAAGGTGCTTTCATCGCCATCCATCGTGGCGCTCGACAATCAACCGGCGCTTCTTGAAGTCGGCGACGCGATTCCGGTTACGACCAGCTCGGCGACAATATTGGCAAGCTCATCCACGCCGGTCGTGAACACCATCGAGATGCAGAACACCGGCGTGATTCTGAAGGTTCTGCCGCATGTGCATCCAAACGGCACGATTCAATTGGAGGTCGACCAGGAGATTTCCAACGTCGTCAACCCGAGTGTTCAGACATTGACGCCGACAATATCGGAACGACGCATCCACACCACAGTCGTACTCAACAGCCGCCAGACCGTTCTGCTTGGCGGCCTCATTAGCGAGCAGGACTCAAATACGCGGTCCGGAATACCGGTTCTCCAGAATATCAACTGGCTGGGAAACCTATTCAGCGCGACGAACAACCAAAAGCAACGGACCGAAATTATTATTTTCCTCCGGCCCCAGTTGATCCGCAATGGCTATGACGCTGGGAACGTGGCGTCGGAGTTTCGAGAGCGATTGGACTTCATGCGCCGGACCACCTCAGTGGTCGACGGCCCGAGGCCGCCGATCGCTGCGTCGAAGTGACGGTGGCGTCTGAGCTGGATCTGCGTCCAAACGTGGTGCTTTCTCTGGGGGGCGGTTTTCTTATCGCGCTCATCTCGGTGGCGTCGTTGCCCTGGGCAAGCGCGATTGCGTCGACGACGCTGGGAACGCTGATGATCGCCGGCGCCGACGTCGATGCCAGAACCTATTTGCTGCCCGATACGATCACCATCGGCGCGATACTGCTCGGCATCGTATTTGCCCCTGCGCTGGATCCATCGGAACCCTGGCTGGCTGCCGGTCTAGCGATCATACGTGCCGCGGGAACAGCTTTGGCGCTGGCTGCGTTACGCTGGGCGCATGCGCAGGTCAGAAAAGAGGAGGGGCTCGGACTAGGCGACATCAAGCTGGCCGCCGCAGGCGGCGCCTGGCTTTCGCTCGCGGCGATCCCGATGTGGCTGGGCCTAGCGTCGGCGGCGGCGCTTGTTGCTGTTGTCCTGACGCAGCTGCGCGGCGAGAGTATCGATCGGACCACCCGGGTGCCGTTCGGCGCCTTCCTCTGTCCGGCGCTGTGGCTGGTGTTCTACTTGACCGCAATGCTCGACAAGTTTGCCGATATCTAGGCGCTTCGATCGTACGGTTCGTCCCGTACCTCAAACTGGACACAGCGCCGCCGGTCATGCTGCCGCTGGTATGATGGTGCGATGTGAAGGATCGCTGACGATCGACGCCACCTGCCAACGAAAAAACGACACGACGACAATCGCGTAAAATCTGAGCGAGCACCACAATGTGGCGCTGTCGGCCTGGGCCGATGCTGGGGCTATTTTCAGGCCTGGTCGATTAGGCTTAGGAGTCCCGCCGACGGTTGTTCGGCGGGGCACCCAGGTTCGATGAAATCGAAATCGCTGCGGCTTTGCGCGCATAAAACATCGCTTTGGCCGATTAATAAGGCTGGCCGCTGGGAAATTCGAGAGGCGATCTGGTCTATAAAAAAGCAATAGCGAAGTTTCTAGCCCAGTAGACAGTCCCGCGAATCAGATATCTTGGCGTCGCTCGGTTCCATCGTAGCAGGCGGACTGATCATCCTCCGCCGTATCGGCCGCGCCAACCTTGGCGATGGCTCCGGAAGGCCGCCGAGACGTAACCGGCTAGGAGGCCAATTTCGCCGGCCCGGCGGTTGGCCGGTTGTTGTTGTTATTGTGTGAATATCAGTAAACCTCGGGTCTGTGCGCGTTTCCATTCAAAGCAGGAAAAAGGTCATGCTGATCGGTGCAGCGTCCTTAAGCTGATGCAAACCTGTGGACGGCCTGTCCTGCGAGCGAACGCGCTGATCTCGCATCACGCTTGTCCGCGAATCACTTATAAGGGCCGAGACGGCCGCGGTCGTTGAATGGCGGCGCTCTTCGCCGTTCGCGAGGCGAATGGGTAGGTGGTGGCGGTGTGTTTAGCTGGATGAAAGACGGCCGGATAACGGTGCGTTAGCGGCACGAGGCGGCGTTCACCCGCGGCGCTCGCTACTAACTTATGGCCAAGAACTCGAAACCGCTGTTCGGAAACGCTCAGCGAATTCAATGCAAGGAGTGGAAATCATGACGACGCTGGTCATAGAAAACGATGACATCGACTTAAACGGGATTACATTGCTGGATATTAGTAGTCTAGCGGTGACGTTCGACGAGACCGGGACGCACTTCAACGTACTCGACTTCTTGGTGTTGAGTGGAGCGACTTCGGTGAGTATCGCGTCGAACGTCGCTACCAGCGGCGGCTCCAACGCGCTTCCGCAGTTGGCGGAGACCGATAACGCCCTGACCACGGTGACCATCAAGGGCGCGGAGAAGTTTGTTCTCGGCGCTACTGGTACGAGCAACGTCGGTGACGGTGTGGTGACGGACATCGACGCCGCGCCGAAATCGGCGAAGACGATCGCGTCTTCGCTGGAGCTCATCGATGGACACGACACGACCGGCACGCTGATAATCTATGCGGGTGCCAGCAACACCAGCGGAGCTGGTGACTTTGCGAACGGCGCGAGCCTCAACGCCAACGCCACGATCACCTATACCGGGCTCAAGATCGAGGGCGGCAAAGGCAACGATGTCATCGAAAACGACGCCAACAAGGGTATCGTCACCGATGGCAACGGCATCGATACAGTCATCCTTGGCGGAGCTGGCGCGACGGCCACCGTGGGCACTGGTACGGATACTGTTGTCGTCGGGGTTAGCGGCCTGGGGACGACTGAGACGGCCGGCAGTGCCCTCGGCGATAATGTGACGTTCGGCGTGGCTGCCAAAGACGTACTTATTGTCGGCGCGGGCGCGGAAGTCGGATCGAACACCACGAACATCGGTGCAACCACGGTCCACGACGCGGCCGGCGGTCTGCAGATCAACTTCACGAGCGTCACCGCCAGCGGCAACGCTGTTGACGAGAATGCCGCCGCAGTGGGGGCGACGACTCTCACGCTGGCAGAGAATGCTGCCGTCGACGCAATGGCCGGCAAGGGTGTTGCTTACTTCGCCTACAAAGGCAGTGAGTACCTCGTTGCGACCAACAACACCGAAACGGCGGTCAGTTCAAGTGACGCCGTAGTTAAACTGGTTGGCGTAACGGATCTCACGGTCACTGGCGTTGAGGGCGTGGTGACGCTGCACGCGCCTTAAGTCACGAGCGTTCCGTCCAGGGTCTCCGGGCCAACCGGCCGTGAAGCGGCGGTGACGCCGCCTTCGGGTTGTTCCCGGCGCCAGCACTGCGGGTCGCGGTCGCGTGGCTGACATGAGGGCGTGGCCCGGAACTCGAGGCGCCTCAAGCGGCACATCAACGACGGCGCGTTCGCGGCCATCCCGATCATGCGTGATCTGCTTGCCGCGTATGCACGATTTCCACTACTTTTCGTTATGCAGCGCGCCAGAATCGCGGCGGTCGGGCATTCAATAATCCCACCGCAGCCATCGATCTGGCGGCGTTTCCGCCGCTAGCTGCGGCCTCGACTACCGATCATCCGCCGCAATGACGGCCGAGCACTTTGCCTTTACCTTAATCGCCTTGCCGGCCGAAGGGATGCCGTCGGCGATGAGGTACAGCGTACTGCACCAAGTTCGGTGCTGCTCGCTACTTTGAAGTTGGTCGACTCCGCCGATTTGGGCGCGATCGACCGCGAACTGTGGCGGAAGGTTCGCGCGAAGAAAACGTGCTTCGTGCTGTTGTTGACGATCTTCACCAGCGGGAAATTGGTTGCGGCGTTGACGTCGTCGCCGTAATACGAACCTTCGGTCAGCCCGTTGAACTGCTGGCCGGATGCAAGGTAGGTCCCGCCGGGAGCGACGCAGCTCGGGAATGTGCTGATGACCGGCTGCCAGCTGGATTGGTAAGTCCCCTTTGGCGTGTAGATCTGCGCGTTCGGGGTATCGGTGCTGACCTCCAAGACTTGGCCGGTCGGCAACAGCAGGAAGTTTGCTTCCCAGGCGCCGATGTCGGCAGCGTCCGCGGTAGCGGGTACTTGCGTAATCTTGCCGCTCAAGCTCATTTCAAAGAAGTTGGTCGGAGTAGGAAACTGATCGGGTGCCGACCAGCTGCCGCTTGCAGCGAACAGGATGTTGCCGTCCGGTAATACCGCCGCCGG
>Ga0116223_10005652_pt1 | contig 10478 bp, 10 predicted proteins | sample Sb_taG_3_FD_90092 | JGI IMG/M metagenome (GOLD analysis project Ga0116223, IMG submission 90092) | Peat soil microbial communities from Weissenstadt, Germany - Sb_50d_a_PC metaG | ecosystem: Environmental > Terrestrial > Soil > Wetlands > Peat | place: Germany: Weissenstadt | collected 2010-09-21 | reverse complement strand
GGGGACTAACGCGCATTCGACCGGCGATCGCGATCGCCGTCCTCCGCGCCGAAGACGCCTCGCTAAAGCGCGGCGGCCTCGCCTTTTCCGCCGAGCGCGCGCTGCCTCCGGTCAGGCGGTCAAGGGAGTCCCGTCGATAGCCCGATGCTTTGCCGGTCCGGTGTGAAAGTTGTATGCCATGGTGACCGAGGGTCCTGTGCTGCCCGCAACACTGCGTTTCACCTTCTTGTCGGCTATTCGAGGAAGTCGGTCAACCTCTTTCTGCGCGATGGGTGACGCAGCTTGCGTAGCGCCTTGGCCTCAATTTGACGAATGCGTTCGCGAGTGACGCCGAATCGTTTGCCGATCTCCTCCAGTGTCAGCTGACGGGCGTCGACGAGGCCGAAGCGGAGCTGCAGGACGCGACGTTCGCGCGGGGTCAACGTGTCGAGGATGTTCTCAACCTCGATGTGTAGCATGGTCAGTGACACCGCCTCCGACGGCGCGATCGCCTGCGTGTCCTCGACGAAGTCGCCGAGCTCCGTATCCCCCTCCTCCCCGATCGGACTGGACAACGAAGCTGGCTCCCGAGAGATCCTGAGCGCCTCCCGCACCTTTTCGGGCGTGAGACCCATCTCCTCCGCGATCTCCTCGTCGTCGGGCTCGCGGCCGAGTTCCTGAAAGAGACGCCTCGAGACACGGCCGAGCTTGTTGATGACCTCGCCCATGTGCACCGGGACGCGGATCGTGCGGGACTGGTCGGCCAGAGCCCTGCTGACTGCCTGGCGGATCCACCAGGTCGCGTAGGTCGAGAACTTGTAGCCCCTTCGATAGTCGAACTTGACAACGGCGCGCATCAAGCCGGTGTTGCCCTCCTGGATGAGGTCGAGGAAGGGCATCCCGCGGCCGATGTATTTCTTGGCGATGGACACGACCAAGCGGAGGTTGGCCTCGGTGAGCTTGTCGCGCGCCACGTCGTCGCCCAGCTCGATGAGCATGGCGTACTCGACCTCCTGCTCCTTGCGCAGGAGGGCAATGCGCCCGATCTCCTTGAGGTACATCCGGATCGGGTCATCGAGGGAGAAGGTGTCGACTGCCTCGGTGATGCTTGTCTGGTCTTCCGGATCGTCGCCCTCTCCGGCGTCGTCATCGCTATCGCTGATCGCGATGCCCATCTCCCGGAAGACCTGGAAGACGCGCTCCAGTTGGTCAGGCTCGGCGTCGACAACAGAAAGGCCCCGCAGGACGTCGTCGGGGGCCAGTCGCCCCTGCTCCTTGCCTCGGATGATGAGGATCTCAGCAGCGTCGACGACCTCGTCGTCGGCTCTCCGGGACGCCACGGCCGCTCGCGCGTTCACTCTCCGAGGCCTCCGTGCCTGTGCTGCGTTGCCGCTAAGAGACAGCGGGGAGTCGGCGACCGTCGGCCCTTGCTGCGAGGGCCGAGAGTGCCTGCCGAGGCCGACCATCGACCGAATGGGCTGCTCACTCTAGCGGACGGCCCACCTCGGGTGGCGCGAAGTTGGCGTGACTTCCTCACGGATGACCTCTGCTGAGTTAGTTACACGCAGGTGCACGGGCTCGCTCTTGCGGCCTCGCGATTGGGTGGCGATGCACTGGAACTGGGTTACGCAGTCCTTACCACTCGGCAGTTGCACTCCCTGCGGGGGTACACCGCGCGCGAACTCGCCGTCGCCAACCGCCCCGGAGCGCCCGCGCTCGCTCGTCTGCCTGGTTGAGGAGCGTCGCTCCTCCCGCAGGTGGGCCCCTCCGTGCGGTTGCCGCAGCGAGTGGCGGGCTTCCGCCGTCAAAGACCGGGCGCGGCATCGCCAAAGCACTCATACGTGGCCGCTCGACGCGTCAGTGACATTGGTCACACGCATCGGAGCCGTGATGCTCTGTCAAGGGCCTGGTGAAGGTCCGATGTTGAGTCACGACATGCTCATCCACGATTTCGTCCAGGTCGGCCGCAATTTCGGCGAGATCCGGGCGCAAGTGCTCGCCGATCCTCGAGCGCTGATCGCCACCAGCGCGGGGGCGGCTTACCGTGAGGGGGAGCGGATCGTCTTTCGGCTCACGCCGTCAAGCAAGCATCCACGCTTCCGCAAGACCATCGACGTCGATATCGGGGCGCCGTATGAGCGTGAAGATCAGGTGGTCGTGCCGATGCACTGGTGGGCACCGGGGGCGACCCGCCTGTACCCGCACTTGGATGCGGACCTTGAGTTCGCGCCGCTCGGCGCGTTCTCCACCCACATCACCCTAATGGGAAGCTACGATCCACCACTTGGAGCTGTCGGAAGGCGAGCCGATGTGATCCTGCTTCATCGCGTTGTGGAGGCGAGCGTCCGGTCGTTTCTCACCCGAGTCTCGCGGAGCCTCGAGCAGCCGATGAGACCCCGGGTGGCCTCAGGCTGACCAGAACCCGAGCACGTATCTCGCACGGCTCCGGCCCGACCGCGAGGTTGAACATGCCACGCCGAGTCGCCTGACGATGCACGATCCAGAACCATGTCTCGACCTGCGGCAGCCCACTGGCACTGGTCGGCGTCAGATGAAGCTGACGCTGAAGCTGTCGCGGCCGCGTCGAGCCGGACGAGATCACACTTCTGGCTGATCTGCTGGTATGCGCCAGTTTGATGGTTCAGCTACGGGTGACGGCCTCACGTTCATGGTGAGGGCGGGCGAGACGCTGGCGATGTCGAGCATTCGCTGCGGGTCCAACGTGTCCTCGTCGAGCAGCGTCTCCACAAGGTCGTCGAGCTGCTTGCGGCGCGCTCCCAGGCGTTCGACCCGCACGGCGGCACGCGTTCGACGCGTTTTCGGCCCGAGATGGCCGATTCTGAGGCTGTGATCGCACTGGAAGGCCCACTACCACGCTCCGCCGCCACCCGACCTACCCACGCGAGCGGCGCTATGCACGTCGTTGCCGACAGCAACGACCGCCCCATCATGTGAAGTTGGAGCGGTTGGTACGCGGTCGATCGCGCCAAACGCTCTAGAAACGCGGTTGTACGCTGGAGTGCGCGAGCCCTCACCCTCGGACCGCGAGTCCCGGTCGACGTGCTCTACCCGACGACGCTGTGGTAGTCGTAGCCCTGGTTGAATCGCGACGATTCCCGCTTTCCGATCGTGTTTCGATATCGGTATCCTCCCCCAGAAGACGACATGACCACGAGTGACGACGATCAGCTTCACGAGACGCGACGTCAGCAAGGGAGACGACACGGGGGGACGTGGGCGGCCACTGCACCGCTCGAGGAGAAGGTGCGGCTCTGGGAAATCCTGCCTGATCCTAACGTCGAGCACTACTCACGCTGCGTCGAGATATCTCGGCAGCTCAAGCACGAGCTCACACACGACGAGCGGCGTGCGCACCCGGGTCACCACGAGGGCTGGCGAACGCTCTATCCGCTGCTCGAAGAGCAGGGTTTGGCGGCGATCATGAGCGAGACCGATACGTGGCTGGCCGGCTTCGTCGACGGCGCGCTCGTCGCGATGGGACTCGAGCCGCACACTGGTTAGCGACATGAACTCCAGCCGTCATGCCACGTCACCGGGGGCGGCGTGGCCCATGGTTCGGGCCGGTTCAAATGGGCAGCAAACTCCTTTCACCTCAATCGCAACATCCGCCCGACACACGGCGTCGCGTGAATGCAGCTCAAAGTTCGGTCGACTGCAGCGATCACAAGCTTCGCTCACGTGATGCTCTACCGCATCGTGAGCCACGAACACGCCCGTTCTCGCGCGGGGGCGGCTGAGGCGCAAGTAGCGAGTCGGGTCCTCCCCAGCCCGGAGCATGGATCATCCGAGACCCGTTTAGCCCCCTGCACAGAATCCCGGACACCAGGTCGTGCGGTGGGACCTCGCCACGGCGTGCTTCCAGGGTTGTTCAGGAAACGGCGACGTTGCAATGGGTCGGGCGGCGCTGTAGAATCACGGTTGCGGGTGCACCCGTCAGCGATGGCGAGTGGACGGCCCGGAATGGTGGTGGCCCATCAGTCCGGACGAGGGTCGAGCCTGAGGGCCACCGAAGGGCACCGCCTCCCGTACTGAAGGCTCCGCATCGAAGGATGTGGGGCTTTTTTGTGGTCGAGGGACGGGGGTTGGCACCCGCGCAGGCTGCGCGCTCCGAGCCTCAGGCGCTGACGGGCACCCAACGACACGTGCGGTTCAGTGCGCTCTCAGGTGATGCTACTTGCACTGAGATGCCCTCTCGTTGGGGCGCGGCGGTAACCGGCGCCGGTGATGAGCCCACCACTTGATTCGTCCGCCCTCGTGCGCGGGGTCGCTCACCCTCCCGAGTCGCCAGGGAACAGGTCATCCACTCCTTCATCAAGATCGGCACAGCGGTCACATCGGCGAAGGCCGGCCGTGCCAGGCACCGCATTTCCATCTTCCTTGATCATCTGGCCATAAGCGCAGTCACGCCGATCGTGATAGACGCACCGCTCCCTGAGTGAGTACGTGAGCGAGTCGGTGTGGAGCGGGCTCAGCTTGACGGGGAGCTTGGTGTTGGCCGGCGCGCTGTCCTCCACCGGCACGACATCGACGAGCTTTTCGTGGCTGATCATCGTCGCCTCCTTACGGAGAATGCGTTCCCTTGACGGGTGGTTCGAAGTGGCCGAACGAATCACTCGAGCGAAACACAGCAATCGTCTAATCCGCCCGCAGTCGGCGACAGAGGCCAACGACCTGACCTCAAGGGCCATTGGCCCCGGGGCACCACGGGGCATCAGGTGGGCGACGACGACGCTTTAGCCCCTCTGCTCTGGCGTGAACGTTGTACGCCAGGGGTGGGCGAAGCGGCTGTGCTTCGAGCCCTGATCGCGCCGGCGGGTATAACGCGACTCAGGACGCGCCCCCGGCTGAGCAGTACCGGTTGTTGCGGTCGATGGCGCACCCTCGGGTCTGCGCCCGTTGTCAACGGACATTGCACCTTGGTCGTGGGTCAGTTTGATTGACGCGATCTCGGAGGGTCGTTACGAGATCGTCGGCAGATCCGCGCTCCGAACCCCGGACGATATGTGCCCCGGCTGAAACCCAATCCCTTCCAACGGCGACGCCCTCGGTACTGCCATCCCCCGGCGCGAGGGCGCCGCCGCCCCCCTTCAGTCAGCCGAGAACCGGCGGTGCTTTACGTGCCCTTGTCACAGCAGGTGTCTGTCAGCGTACAGAACGATGAGGGGTCCATCTGCGTAAGCTGCGTGTCCAGGGGACTGAAGGCGCGACGAGCGGCGCGGTGCCGTGCGCCACGGCTTAATCATCCTCGCGAGGAAAGCGATTCGCCATGAGGTACGGTCGGTAATGGCTCGACAGCTTCCGGACGCTCCCGTCATCCGCTGTGTCGGTTGTGGTGGGCCCCGGCTTATACCGCTGACATTCCGCGGCGGTCGGCGCACGAGGCAGTCCGAGCTACCTGTCCGCCCAAACGCGAAATGCGTTACCTGCGGGTGCCGCTACATCGGGACGCAACCCCTACCGAGAGATAGTGCCTTGATCTCGCTCGCCGCCCGCGACGATGCGAATAGGTCGGCACCGTGGGGGCGCGCGCTGGCTGAATGGGCGGTGCTGATCGACAGCGCGAAGAAGCGACCGGGCGCCGAGCGGCAGAATCCTGCCGATCGAACGCCAGCACCCCCACCCGGCCTGCGTGCAGTGCTCGTAACGTAGCTGGAAGGCGAGGAGCGAGCGCGGATCGGGTTTCCAAGTGCTCGGGATGGACCCGTGACGCACGCATGCGCTAGTAGGTAGCTCCGTGAGTCGCAAGTTAGCGCCCCGCGGGCGCCTACCCCAAGGTCGGCTCTGTTGCGCCAATTGCACGCTCGGCTGAGTCAGGCTCCTCGGCCGCGCGGGATCGCTCTTGGCAAGCCCGAAGCCGCCAGACCGGGCGGAAGGACGGTGGTGGCCCGCTCGCGAATCGGTGGCTTGCCTCACGGTCGTTGGGTCGCCAAATACTGTGTTTCGTGCCCTTACAACCAAGAATGACCGACGGGAACGCCCGCCGGCCATTCTGTATATGCGCGGCCAGACTCAATCGACCAGTGCCGGTGTCGCCGCGCCCACCAGCTTGGCCATGATCTGCACCTGTTCGAGCACTTCGCTCCCCGTGTAGAGGAACTCGATCTTGAGGTGGTTGACGATCTGCTCTCCTTTCGCCTGGAGCGTCCTCTGCTCCATCGAGTTGAAGAATCCCGTCACCTTCTCCTCGGGTCCCTTCAGGACGAAGAAGCCGAGCTCCTCTTGGAAGTCACCCGTCCGGAACGCGAAGGGTTCGAAGGAGGTGAACGTCCCGTCTGCCAGCTTCTCGCCATAGAGGCTGAGGGTCTCGGTGAAGAGGTCAACGCACGCCGCCTCCCTCCCCGGCATCACCCCGCCGTAACGCACAACGACTCCGATTTCCATCGTCGTCTCCTCCTTGGGTTCGACGCGCCAACGAACAATCCTCATCACACTGCCCGCGGCCGGGAGGTGACTAGAGGCGAAGGTCACACGGCGATGGAGGCGGGAGGGTTCGGCACTGCTGAGCCTGCATAGCCGACCCGGGACGGGCCTGGAATCGTTTTGGGGAAAAGCAGCGTCATCACCTCCGCCCGGACAAGGACAACTTCGCGAAGACCGGGAAGGAACAAAGCTGCACGCTCGGGGGCGCCACGGTCATTCTCTTGGGTCCTCTCAACGTCGCCATGGGATGGCAGCGGTCGATCACCACTGTTGCTCACCCCCCGCATGCTCGCGAGCCAGATCATCATGGGCACCGTGCAGGATTCAGCGTGGCCGGATTCGGATCTCTTCGATGTCCCGATAGCGGACAGGTCGCTGGACGCATTCGTGGGTATCGCTGAGCCCGCCCAATACGCGGCGCTCCAGGCGGCGAGCGCGACGGCCCGGGAGCGCTTCAGCGGTCGCGTCATCTGGAGCGTGAACTCGACCTCACGGGGCGGCGGTGTCGCCGAGATGCTGCGACCCTTGCTCGGGTACATCCGCGGCGCCGGTGTCGACGCGCGCTGGCGGGTCCTTCGCGGTGACCCGGGTCTCTTCCGCGTGACCAAACGCATCCACAACCACCTGCACGGAGCCCCCGGAGATGGCGGCGACCTCGGCACTGCGGAACGCGACGCCTACGTCGCCAGCCTCGAACCCAGCGTCCGCGCCCTGCAGCGGTTAGTGCACCCCGAAGACGTTTGTCCTTCTGCACGACCCTCAGACGGCAGGTCTGGTGGGTGCTGTTCGCTCCATCGGCGCTCGCGCGATCTGGCGATGCCATGTCGGCGTCGATGAGCCCAACGAACTGGTCAGGCGCGCCTGGGGGTTTCTGCTGCCCTTCATCACAGGTGCCGACGCATACGTCTTCTCTCGACGCGAGCATGTCTGGCACAATCTCGAGCTACCCCGAGTGTGGATCGTCCCTCCCTCGATCGACCCCTTCTCGCCCAAGAACCGCGAGCTGAGCGCCGCCGAGGTGAGCGGGATCTTGGCCAGGCTTCGCGAGCAGGCGAACCAAGTGTGGTGACCAGCTCGGGCGCCACCAGACGGTTTGCGGCCAGCGGTCGACGAGTCGAACGTGCCCCCGTACTTTCAGCTTCTGGCTTCGGCGCATTCTGGGCGCTCCCAGTCCCGGTCACATGCCGGTTGGCGGTTCAACAGCCTGTACCGTGGCCGAATGGGTGCACCGCTGCAAGCACAGCGCCCAGCACGGCGTCGTTCTGCACGCGGACCGTGTCATCCGGACGCCATGTCGCGGCGACGCTGAGCGCGACGAGCCTTCCGGACGCGGCGACGGTCGCGACCGCGGCTGCAACGGCTTCGAGGCCCGGCCCATTCGCGGCAGGGAATCGCAGCCCGCTCAACAGGCTCGCATCGAACACGTCGAGGTCGACGTGTAGGTGCAAGGGACCATCCGGCAACGCCTCGCGCACCGAATCAACGGTGGCCCGGCGCACCCGCGATGCACTCAAGGCCACAACCTCCGGAGGATCGAGGTCGCGACTGTCAACGAGGAGTACCCGGTCTTCTGCAAGCGGAGTGAGCCCGAGTCCCTCAGGCAGCGACAGGTCTCCGCGGCCAACCGCCTTGGCGAGCGGAAGTCCGCCGAGGTATCCGGACAAGGTCGTCTGCTCCGTATGGAAGTCGCCATGAGCGTCGAACCAAACGAGCGCGGCGTCGACCCCGCTTCGCTGGACTCCTGCAAGGACCGCGAGCGCGGTCACGCAGTCACCGCTCAGCACGACTGGATCCCTGACGTGTGCCACCCGCTCCGCGAGCGGCGCGTACAGCTGCACGAGACCGACCCACGGGTTCGCGCTGTCCCCCGGCGCCGAATCGACACTCGACACGTCAGACGGCAGCGTCACATTGAGGCCGCGCTCCAGAGGATCGAAGATGTGCCAGTTGAGCATCAGCATGCGCTCAGCCTACGCGTGCCGGCTCGTGGCCGGTCAGCGTGGTGCACCACGACAGCGCGCTGTGCTCGGGCCCGAAGGGCTCGACGTGCAAACAGCGTGCCACTGCCGAGTCGCCCCGAAAGCCAGAGGTGGCCGTTCCAATTAGCATTGGCGCAGTGCGAGCGGCGCTACGGATCCGCAAGCGCCGGTGCACAATCGAGCGGTGCGCCGCCAGGGCCGTGACAGCTGATATCGCAAACGTGAAGATCCGCGGATGGCCCATTGTTACCTCTCCGATGACGTCAGCCCGCTATCCCCGATGGCTCACGGCACTGGTGGTTGCAGGCTCGCTGCAGCCGTTCTGAGTGTCTATGCAGCCGGCGACTGGAGGAAAGCCGACGTCGACCTCTTCCACATCTACGCGCTTGGCTTCTGGGGCAACCTGTGGCATCCGCTGCTGACGACGGAGTATCCACCGCTCTCGATTCTGCCGTTCTCGCTCACGCTGCTCGGTCCGGCAGCGTGGTATCCGGACGTGTTCGCGTTCTGGATGGGAGCCATTGCGGTGCTGGGCTATCTCGCCTTTCGGCGACTGACCTCGCAGCGCCAAGCGAACGCGTACGCGCTCTACGTCCTCGCGGCCGGAGTCGCGACCCTCCTCTTCCGCTTCGACCTCGTGCCTGCACTGATCACCGTTGGCGCGGTATGGCTGTCGCAACGCGGTCGCTTCAGCGCGGTCTATCCGTTGCTCGCGGTTGCCACGCTCATGAAGCTCTTCCCCATCGTGCTCCTCCCGGTGGCCGCCATAGCGCACTGGCACTCACGTCGAGGCGACCCCGGTTCTCGATGGACTCATGTAGCCCTTGGGGTCGCGTCCTACGCCGGAATCGTCGCCGCGGGATTCATCGTCGCCAGCGTGGTCGATCCCGTCCATGGACTCAGCTCGTTCACGTACGACCTCCGCCGTCCGGTCGAGGTCGAGTCGGTGTCCGCCACTGTGCTGTGGCTGGGGTCGATCTTCGGTGCCACGGCCAGCCCCGACATCAGCTTTGGGTCGTTCAACCTCATGAGCAGCATGAGCCCGGTGATCAACGCGCTCGCGGCTGTGGCGCTGCTCTGCGGGCTTGTCGGCGTCTACTGGTGGTAGCTCCGAGGACGTTTCTCCGTGGGGCAGGCAGCCGTCGCTGCCGTGCTGGTGCTGCTCTGCACCAGCAAGGTGCTGAGCGCCCAGTACCTGATCTGGGTGGCGCCGCTACTCGCCCTCACGGTGGGCTTCCAGCTTCGATGGTTCATGGTGTGCCTGCTCACGGCGCTGGTCTTCCCGGCGCTGTGGCCGGACGCCGTGGGGCACGGAGCCGTGGTCACGTACAGCGCTGTGTTGCTCGCCGGCATTGCTGTGCGCAACGCGGCTCTGGTGTCCCTCACGGTGCGATTCCTCAGTGTCCCGGGCATTGATCTCGAACGTGAGCCATTCGGCAGACAGACCGCGCCCGCGCGGGCTCGAACTCAGGTCCCGTGATCCGAACGTAGTTGCGTCCGTGGCTCGACCCCCTGAGATTATTCCACGTGAGTTCAGCCCGTTTTCCTGCGCCTGTGGGACACGAATCTGCCCGTCCTGTCGGGTCGCACATCGGACTTGCACATCCCTCGAGCCGCAGAGGAACGTGCCTTCGCTCAAGTGTGTTAATTGCACGCTAGGGTGCGGAAGAGCTTCGTCACGTGGCGGCACGACGAGCCCTACCTGCTGGGCTGTCAGATCCCGCCGCTTTCTTCAACCTACTATCGGAACGAGGGTTGCGCTCCACGAACCGGAGTGCCCGTTTGCGATGTCGGTGTAGGAGCCCGACATACTGATGCTGCCCTTGCTACTGCCGGACACCGTCCCCGTATACGTGACCACGCCAACGGCGCCGAAGCTGATCGAGCTGCCCGTCACGGTGCCGCTGATCTGCAGGGTCTCGCGCGGTGACGACAGCACGATCACCCCGTGGAGTGCAGAACCGCTCTCCATGAATTGGAGCACGAACGTGCCGTTGAAGGGGCCGCTGTACTGTCCCGTCCAGTTTCCGGATAGGTCGACAATCGGCGTCGGCGGGGGAATGGGCGTCGGGGTTGCGG
>Ga0116223_10005648_pt1 | contig 10480 bp, 9 predicted proteins | sample Sb_taG_3_FD_90092 | JGI IMG/M metagenome (GOLD analysis project Ga0116223, IMG submission 90092) | Peat soil microbial communities from Weissenstadt, Germany - Sb_50d_a_PC metaG | ecosystem: Environmental > Terrestrial > Soil > Wetlands > Peat | place: Germany: Weissenstadt | collected 2010-09-21 | reverse complement strand
GTTCACATCTTCCTCACGAATGGATCGATCTCGAAGACGTGCAGGACCCCGATGTCCTGCTGGCCGGCATGGGACTCCGGCCGCCCGACACACCTGCGGTCATCACGTCCACGGCGAGACTGCGCCACACCACGCCCGGGGAGTTCGCACAAAGCCTCGGGCTCACCTTCCGACCCGTTCCGGGCACGCTCTTCGACCTCGTCGTGGTCGGCACGGGTCCCGCCGGGCTGGCCTCCTCGGTCTACGGCGCGTCGGAAGGCCTCAACACATTGTGTCTCGACGCCGTCGCCGTCGGCGGCCAAGCCGGAGCCAGCTCGCGCATCGAGAACTACGCGGGGTTCCCGAGCGGGATCTCCGGGGAGGACCTGGCGTCTCGGACGGCCATCCAGGCCCAGCGTCTCGGGGCGCGCCTCAACGCTCCGTGCGAAGCAACGGGGCTGCGTCCCGAGCACGGGTTCCATGTCATCACGCTCGCCGACGGGAGCGAGATCCCCTGCCGGGCCGTGATCGTCGCCTCCGGCGCGCGCTACCGCCGGCTCGAGGTGGACGATCTCGAGCGTTTCGAAGGCGCAGGCGTGTACTACGCCGCCACCGACCTCGAATCCCGGATCTGCACCGGGAGCGAGGTGATCGTCGCCGGCGGTGGGAACTCCGCAGGGCAGGCCGCCATCTATCTCGGCCAGCAGGGTTGCGGGGTCGTGATCGCCATCCGGAGGGACGATCTGTCATCCACCATGTCCCGCTACCTGATCGAACGGATCGTGGCCAACCCGGGCATCAAGGTCCTGGCCAATACCGAGGTCCGAGCAGTCGCCGGTCGAGGCCATCTCGAAAACGTGACGCTCGAACACACGCCGACACACACCTCCAAGACCGTTGCCTGTAAGGGGTTGTTCTGCTTCATCGGGGCCGAACCGGCCACCTCGTGGCTCGAGGAGTCCGTGGCACTCGACTCCCGCGGTTTCATCCTCACCGACCGCGACCTCTTCGAGGGCGACAATGCCGCCGTGCCGTTCGCGGGACGCGACCCGCTGCCGTTCGAGACTTCGACGATGGGTGTGTTCGCGGCAGGCGACGTACGTCACGGATCGCTCAAGCGTGTCGCGGCCGCTGTGGGCGAGGGATCGAGTGCGGTCCGGTCCGTGCACGAACACCTGGCCGCCAGCACCTGACATCGGGGGCCGCCGAACAGAGCGACCTCACGGGTGCGATCGGCGCGTCGCAGGTACCCTTGCCCCGTGAGCGACGTCGTCACCTCCGAGCAGCGCCGGTCCTGGGCGGAGGACGGGTGGTGCGTGCTCGAGCGCGCCGTGCCCGACGAAGACCTCGTGGCTGCGCAGAACGCGGTCGGGAAGCTGTTCCCGACCGCACAGCAGATGGCTACCGACGGTGAGGGCGGCGAGGCCGAGCGATGGCGTACGTGGGACGCTTCGTGGCCGGAGTTCCCCTTCCGGAGCCGCACGTTGAACGGCCTGGTGCTCAGCGACTTGATGATCGACCTCGCCCGGGAACTGCTGGGCACCGACGACGTCCGTCTGTACCTGGCCGTCGCCTCGGCCAAGTACGCCGGACAACCGTCGGAGTACAACCAGCTCCTCCACACCGACTTCCCGAACCACACCCTGACGGTGCCCAGGCCTGAAGCGGGGTACCACCAGATGGAGACGTTCATCTACCTCAACGACGTGGGCCCCCACAACGGCGCAACCCGCTTCGTGTCCCGGACCCGCACGCGTCACGTCCCCGTGGAGGAGCACACGCTGAACCTCGAGGACTACCGGGACCTCTACGACGACCCCGGCGACGCCTCGGCCCACGCCGGTTCGATCGTCGTGTACCGCCCGGACGTGTACCACCGGTCGGTGGATTTCTTCGATCCGGCACAGGCGCGCTTCATGTTGCATGTCTCGTACAAGCCCGCCGCCATGGAATGGGGCGGTTACCAGGCGTGGCCCATCAAAGGGTTCTCGATGGAGTGGCACAACTTCGTCCAGCAGGCCACCCCGCGGCAGTTGACCGCTCTGGGCTTCCCCGCACCGGGCCACCCCTTCTGGACCGAGCAGACACTCGCCGGCGTGGCGGGCCGCTACCCCGAACTGGATCTCGGGCCCTGGAAGGCGGCCTGCACCGACGGGCGCTGAAGCCTGGCGCCGGAGCAGGAGACCGACCCACTACTCACACCCGCGACACGCCCCTACCCGGCCGGCTTCGGCTCCCGGTGGGGGTCGCCCGAGACCGACTCCAGGGCGTTCAGCGCGCCCTGGAGGCGCCGGACCACCACGACGTCCTGGGGTGTCGTGTCCATAAGCTCCCCGGACTCGATGGCCTCGATGAACCGTCTGAGCACCCCGGCGGCAGGGTCGGGGCCCTTGCGGGAGGGGGGTCGGCGGGTCGACGCCATGGCTTCTATCTTTGACTCCCCGCATCCGCAGCGGGTGGATGCGAAAGCCCACCGCACGCGGCCAGTCGCCAGGGCAGCGAGCCCGACTCGAACATCAGCGTTCACCGAGGGCCGGTCGCCTGCACCTCGCAGTCGATCAGCGCCTCGAACGCGTCATAAGCCGATGCGGTGACCAAGCCCCGGCACCGTCGGAACAATTCGGCGAGATGAGGACCGACCCGGGAAGTACCCGAGTTGTGACGCACGATGTCCAATTCGTTGGCGAACGTCAACTCCACGAACTCGGTGAGCGAGGTCGACGCAAGCTCGGTGGTGGTGGGCTCGAACCGGTCCCGAAACCACACCGCAGCTCCTCGTCCGAGCTGCGGATACACAGAGTCCCGGTCGCAGCTCGCGTACAGGTACACCAGGGTTTCTGCCTTCTCGCCGATCAAGGCGCACAGCGCAGGTCGCTCCTCGAGCGTGAGGAGCGGCCGATCGAATCCGTAGGTCCCGTAGGCGGCGTGGCACAAGCCCGCCAGCGCAAGGTCCTCCGGCGCATTCCAGGATCTCAACATCGCCTCGGTGCGCACGAGGTGGTCGAGCAAGCTGCCACCGGGATGCGGGATCGTTCCTGCGCCCCGATCGCCGAGCGCCACGAGCACCGCGCTCGCTCCAGACATGGGTGACCTCCCACCGGTCCCGGGATCGACGTCTCCACGCCGGCAAACCCATTGTGCACCTGCAACGGCGGCGCTGCTCGTCGGGTGCGCCTAACGTCGGACGCGGCTGAAGAACGACAGGATGCCAACCGTCGCACTCACCTGCTGGGTGGTGAGGCCGACGGCTCGTCTCGGGTCGGCGCCCGGCCAGGTATGGCCGCCCCCGACGATGGTGTAGAGGACCACCGAGGTCCCCCGGGCACACCCGTACCACTGTTGGTGGATGACCTGAGATCCGGATCGGACACGGCGGGGGACGGTGCCACAACGGTCGAGCCGTGCCCAGTCCCCCATGTTGCGCTGCGTGCCGCGTACCTTCACCCCCGGGAGCGACAGGCCGACGGCGCCGTTCTGGTACGGGACGAGGGGGTCCTCGGTTCCGTGGAACGCCAGGATCGACATGGGCCGAGTGCAACCGAGCTGGAACTCGACGGCCACCGTGGCCACGGCAGCGACCCGGCTCTCACGGGCGCAGGAATAGATGATCGTGAACGCGGCCCCCGCCGAAAAGCCGGCGGCGAAGACAGAGCTCCTGTCGATGCAATAGGTGTTCTCGAGGGAGGAGACCAGCTCGTCGACAAAGGCGGCATCCGAGCCGTGGGCGTTGAACTGCCATTCCGACTCCGCGCCTTGGGCGCGCGGGACGGCCACCAGGTAACCGGCGGTCGATCCCCGGGAAGGCAGACCGGTCAAAGAGGAGAACTGCGACGGACCAGAGCCGAACCCGTAGAAGAGCAGGATGAGGGGTGCCGGCCGGGCGGCCCGGTACGTCCCGGGAACCGACAGCTGGTACGAACCGGTGACCGCACCGACGTGCAGGGTCTGGTCCTGCTCCCGACCAGCGGGAACCGCACTCAGCGGCGCGGGCCGCCCACACCCGGCGGAACGCTCGACCTTGTGGCTCGTCTTCGTCGAGGTGGAGCTCCCGGTGCTGCACGACGTGGCACCGAACACGAACGCCCCGAGAACCGCCGGGACCAACACGAGGCCGGCGGCACGGTGCCAGGACTTCGCGTGACTTGGGTGCCCCCGTCTCACGCGCCGATGCTACAAATGGGCGGCTCGGGTTCGGATCGCCGGGTCAAAGACGTCTCTGGCCTCGAAGGAATCTCCTGGACCGACGTCATGCGCCCCGGGCTGTCCGCCGAGGATGAAGCGGTGACCGAGGAGACTGAAGCGGCGGGCTGATCTCCCCAAACCCCGATGCCTACGACCGTGATCAGCCGTTGGCTCCGTGTGGCGTCAGAAAGTACGCGAGGTACGCGGCCGGCAGAGACACCCGCACGCATTCCACGACCGGGCTGAGGCCCAGGGCTCTGGCGCACGTGCACGACGGCCCCCAAACGTCCGGGGGACCGTCTGAGAGGTTTGGGGCTTCGAACCATCGAGTACTCATTTTCCCGATGTTCCGAGTGAGGAATCCAATACACCAGAGTGTGCCGCCCCCGAATTGGGCTGTGCACAGGGGAGGGTCGAGATGGTTGGTGGTTGTAGACGTCGTTCCGTCTTGAGCTTTCAATGGATCTTCCCCGGTCGTGCTGGCACTGTGAAGACCCAGAGACATTCTGGCATCGTGCAGATCAGATGCCTGTGTTCACCGACAGGACAATCGTCGCCATGGCTTCCCCAATCCTCGTCCAACTGAGTGGACTGACACTTCGGGCAGCTCGGAGATGGCATGACCCCAACGTAATGCCGCTGCCCGGCGTATTCCTCTGGTACTACGGCGTACTCCCACCGCAACAGATCGAACACCCTCATGATGCAGGCTCAGCACCTGGGGACGGCACCAGCAGCGACTCGGCGGCCTTCTGCCCTGTTCACTGGGGTCGAGATCGGTGCCACAAGCGTCCTAGAACGCTGAGCGCTATCCCTTCGTGTCGGCTTTGAAGGCAACGGGGTCGAGCGGCTCATAGCGGGCCTTGTCGATCTCCGTCTTCCGCATGCGCGGGGGCCGATAGCGTGATACGACAGCCGAGTTCTCAGGCGGCCAGTCGACCCTCACCGCTCCCGTGTAGGAGTCCCACGCCGTCACCAGGACTTGTCGGACCTTGCCGTCGAGACGGGCGAAGACGACCTGTCCCGTTATCGGTTTCCAAGGCATTCCCCCCGCTCCCGGCGCTCACGACTTGGGCCATCCCAAGCAGACACCCCACGATGAGCGCTCCAACCATCACACCACAGTTCGGATCGGAATGCGATGGGGGTCTGTCACTTGCGGCCACAACGACATGACGAAACGATGGGCACGAATTTGGGCTGAAATCTGTGCGGAACTGCTCAGGGAGGAGGAGGCGTGGAGCACGAGTACTGCGAAGCGTGTGGCTTCGATGGCGCTCACTACGACGACGGCTCGCTGCTTGAGTCGCTGCGCGCCCTGGGTCCGCGTTGGCAAGCGTCGCTTGCGGCAGCCGGTCCCCAGCTGCGGATCCGGCCCGAGCCCGAAGTGTGGTCGGCAATCGAGTACGCGGCCCACAGCCGCGACATCACGGCTCTACATGTCTACGGAGTGGAGCAGGCGCTGACACGTGACGAGCCCGTCTTCCCCCCGATCGGAGACGATCTCGTCGATTCGGCTGCGGCAACATATGGGAAGGCCAACCCTGACAATGTCGCCGCCGAGCTGACTACTCAAGCCTTGCTCCTTGCCAAGGTCGCCCACGAGGCAGGGAGCGAGGCCTGGTCGCGAGGGCTCACCATAGGGGACTCCCGGAGCGATGTGCGACGCCTACTGGAACATGCTTTGCACGACTCGCTGCACCACCTGGGAGATGTGGAGAGTGGGCTCTCTCGTCTGCGGTGACCCTGGTGAGAGTCTGAGCCTCGATTCCGCACTCCACCTTCGTTGGCGGATCCCGGATCAGAAGCGACAATGGGTACACACAACGCCTTCGCCGCTTTCTTCTTCGCCTGCTCACCGCGTCGGTCATATCTCGCCGTAGTCGTGACATTGGCGTGCCCTACAAAACGCTCAACGACGCTGATGTCGACTCCGAGGAGGTCCGATACGCACGAACGGCGCAGGTCATGAGGTGAAAATGCCCGCGCCTTGGCCTTAGCGGCTCGGGCCTGATGGATGCCGTACACCGCCTGGTCGGGGTCGTAGTCGGACCTCCGAAACGGCCTAGATGTCGTAGTAGAGCATGAACTCCCACGGGTGCGGGCGCAGCCGGATGGCGTCCACTTCGTTCAGGCGCTTGTACTCGATCCAGGTCTCGAGCAAGTCGTCGGTGAACACGCCGCCGGCCTTCAGGAAGTCGTGGTCCGCTTCGAGCGAGGCGAGGGCCTCGTCGAGCGATCCCGGTACCTGGGGCACCTTCGACAGCTCCTCCGGGGGCAGGTCGTAGAGGTCCTTGTCCACGGGGTCCGGGGGCTCGATGCGGTTCTGCACACCGTCGAGCCCCGCCATGAGCATGGCCGAAAAGGCGAGATACGGGTTGCAGGAGGGGTCCGGGCAACGGAACTCCACCCGCTTGGCCTTGGGGCTCTGGGAGTACAGGGGGATTCGGCAGGCCGCCGACCGGTTGCGCTGTGAGTACACCAGGTTCACCGGCGCCTCGTACCCCGGGACGAGCCGCTTGTACGAGTTGGTGGTCGGTGCCGCGAAGGCCAGCACCGCCCGTGCGTGCTTGAGCAGGCCTCCGATGTACCACCGCCCCATGTCCGACAGGCCTCCGTACCCTTCCCCGAAGAAGAGCGGGTTGCCGTCCTTCCACAGCGACTGGTGGCAGTGCATACCCGACCCGTTGTCCTGGAACAGCGGCTTGGGCATGAAGGTGGCGGTGAAACCCGCGGCGCGTGCCACGTTCTTCACCACGTACTTGTAAAGCATGAGCTTGTCGGCCATCACGAGGAGCGTGTCGAAGCGCATGTCGATCTCGGCCTGGCCCGCCGTGGCCACCTCGTGGTGCTGCACCTCGATCTCGATGCCCAGGCGCTCCATGGTCAGGATCATCTCCGACCGCAGGTCCTGGAAGTGGTCCGCCGGGGGGACAGGGAAGTACCCCTCTTTGGGGCGGATCTTGTATCCCAGGTTGGGCCCCTCGTCAGTCCCCGAATTCCAGTGGCCTTCGACCGAGTCCACCTGGTAGAAGGCATGGCGTTGGTCCTGGGAGTACCGGACGTCGTCGAAGATGAAGAACTCGGCCTCGGGCCCGAAGTAGCAGGTGTCGGCGAGCCCCGTCGTCGCAAGGTAGGCCTCGGCCTTCGTCGCCACGTACCGGGGATCGCGCGAGTAGGGCTCGAGTGTCACCGGATCGCGCACGAAGCAGTTGACGTTGAGGGTGCGGTGCTCACGGAAGGGGTCGATCACCGCCGTGTTGGGGTCGGGCATGAGCAACATGTCCGACTCCTGGATCTCTTGGAAACCCCGGATCGACGATCCGTCGAATCCGAAGCCCTCATCGAAGACATCCTCGGTGAGCGCGTGGGCCGGAACCGAGAAGTGCTGCATGAGGCCGGGCAGGTCGACGAACCGGACGTCCACGATCTCGATGCCCTCGTCTTGCACCAGGCGCAGCACTTCCGCCGGGGTCCGCTTCTGCACGGTTCCTCCTTGGTCTGGCCGATCGTCGACCTGGTCAGGCCGATCCACGGTCTATCTGTTCTCAGCCCGGCGGGACGCGCCGGGGGCCTGCACGGCGGCACCATGGTGGTGGCTGGCACGCCCACTCACAAGTCAGCCGCCCCCGCGCGGGCCCAGCATGGCCGATCGCCGTGCGTCAGCATTCCACGGCGGGATTTCGCATGCGTTGCCCGTCTGTAAACGGCGTATGAACTCGTCCGCCTACCCCTCCCGGGCCTGCGACACTGGTGAGCACGGTTGAAGCGGCCCTGCCGGGGCGCGACAACCGAACGGGAGTGACCCCCAGCGGAGGCGACATGCGCAGCCAGCAGGAATACGTGCTCAGGACCGTCGAAGAACGAGCCGTGCGTTTCGTCCAGCTGTGGTTCACCGATGTGCTCGGAACCGCCAAGACCTTCGCCATCACGCCGGCCGAGCTCGAGAACGCCCTCGAGGAGGGCATGACGTTCGACGGATCGGCCATCGACGGGTTCTCTCGGGTCCAAGAGAGCGACGTGCTCGCCCGACCCGACGCCAAGACGTTCCAGATCCTCCCCTGGCATCCCGACGAGGCGCCGGTCGCCCGGGTCTTCTGCGACATCTTCAATCTGGACGGGACTCCCTTCGAGGGGTGCCCCCGACACGTCCTGCGCCGGAACCTCGACCGCGCCCGGGAGCGGGGGTTCACGTTCTTCGCGTCCCCCGAGATCGAGTACTTCTATTTCGCCAACCCCGACCCGACCAATCCCCCGGTGACCCTCGACACCGGCTCCTACTTCGAGCTGACCGCCACGGACGTGGCCAGTGACCTCCGCAAGCGCAGCGTCCTCACCCTGGAGGAGATGGGCATCCCCGTCGAGCACGCGCAGCACGAGGACGCCCCGAGCCAGCACGAGATCGACCTCCGCTACACCGATGCTCTGACGATGGCCGACACGGTGATGACCGTCCGGTTGGTGGTGAAGGAGACGGCACAGCGAAAAGGCGTGCACGCCAGCTTCATGCCAAAGCCACTCACCGGCGTCCAGGGGTCGGGCATGCACACCCACCTTTCGCTGTTCGAGGGCGACACCAACGCGTTCTACGACTCCGAGGATCCCTTCGGCCTGTCGGAGGTGGCCAAGCGGTTCACGGCGGGACTGCTCCGGCACGCGCACGAGATCACGGCCGTCACCAACCAGTGGGTGAATTCGTACAAGCGTCTGGTGGTGGGCTACGAAGCGCCGATCCACGTGTCGTGGGCCCGCAACAACCGCTCGGCCCTGATCCGGGTCCCGGTCATCAAGCGCAACAAGCACGAGTCGACACGGATCGAGTACCGGTCGCCCGACACCGCCTGCAATCCCTATCTGGCGTTCGCGGTGATCCTGGCGGCGGGGCTCAAGGGCGTGGAGGAGGGATACGAGCTCCCGCGCGAGGCGGCCACCAACCTCTTCACCATGACTCCCCAGGAGCTGGCCGCCGACGGCATCCGGCCGTTGCCGGGAAGCCTCAACGAGGCCGTGGCGGAGATGGAACACTCCGAGCTGGTTGCCGAAGCGCTCGGCGAGCACGTCTTCGAGTGGTTCATCCGCAACAAGCGGGCGGAGTGGGGCGCCTACAAGACCCACATCAGCCAGTTCGAGCTCGACCGCTACTTCCCGCTCCTCTGAGCGGGGTGCTCCGCCCCATGGTTCCGCCCACAAGGAGACACGACAGCTGATGGAACCGCTGCTGTGCTATCCCGAGCCGTTCCCCACCGAGCTCGCCCTGGTCATCGAACGGGCGGGCTACCCCTGGAAGGCCATCGCCCGGCCCGAGCACGCCGAGTCCGACGAGCCCGACGACGGCTGGGCGGGGGCGGTGGTGTGCGCGGAGCCTGACGCCACGGGGGCATTCGCCCTGTGCCGGTTGGTCCGGGCCCGCGACGTGCCGCTGCGACCGCTGCTTCTGGTGGTGGGACCGGCCCAGCTGTCGGACCTCCATCTGCGGGAGGACCACTTCGACGACTTCTGCGTGCTCCCGGTCCGCGCCGAGGAGGTCGCGGCGCGCCTCGCCCACCTGTTCTGGCGTACCGGCCGGGGACTTCGACCCGAGCTGATCGAGCACGGTCCTCTCGTGCTCAACCTGGAGACCTACCAGGCGGCGGTGGCAGGCCGAGCGCTCGACCTCACCTACATGGAGTACGAGTTGCTGCGCTTCCTTTCGGCGCGCCCGGGCAAGGTGTTCACCCGGGAGACGCTGCTGAGCCGGGTCTGGGGCTACGAGTACTACGGCGGGGCGCGCACCGTCGACGTCCACGTGCGGCGCCTGCGCGCCAAGTTGGGCGAGGAGCACGCGCATCTCATCGAGACGGTTCGCTCCGTGGGCTACCGGTTCGGTCACGGCACCTGGGCGCCGTGACCACGAGCACGGTCGTCAGCCGATGCCCGAGTCCCCGCCGTAGGCCCACGCTTCGACCTCGACCAACGCTCCCATGGGCAGCCCCTGCACCGCCACCACCGAGCGGGCCGGGCGGTGCTGGCCCAACACCTCCATGTAGACGAGGTTGAAGGCGGCGTAGTTGGCCATGTCGGTGAGAAACACGGTGGTCTTCACCACGTGACCCCAGCCGAGCTGCCTGCCCCACAGGAGGGAGGCCACGTTGGCCAGGGCCTGTCGGGCCTGGCCCTCGAACCCGCCCGCCGCCAGCGCGGGCCCCTCCGCACCCTCTTCGAGGCCGAGCTGCCCGGAGCAAACGAGCCATTGCCCGGCGCGCACCGCCGGCGAGTACGGCCCGACCGGAGTACTCACGTCCCACCTCCCGGATCGACGGGCCACGACCGAGGAAGTCCG
>Ga0116223_10005647_pt1 | contig 10480 bp, 8 predicted proteins | sample Sb_taG_3_FD_90092 | JGI IMG/M metagenome (GOLD analysis project Ga0116223, IMG submission 90092) | Peat soil microbial communities from Weissenstadt, Germany - Sb_50d_a_PC metaG | ecosystem: Environmental > Terrestrial > Soil > Wetlands > Peat | place: Germany: Weissenstadt | collected 2010-09-21 | reverse complement strand
GTGACCACCAGAAGCCGGGCATTTGCCGGGCCCAGAACGTCAATACCAGGCCGGCGATGCCGCTGATCAGAAACAGCCAGCCCAAGAGGATGGTGACCGCAAGGCTTGCAAGGGGCGGCACAATTATCGCGGCCAGCCCGAAAATTACCAGCAGGATGCCTTCGATCAGGAACGCCCTCCAATGCTCGCGAACCGCGGCTCGCATTTTCGACTGCAGGTCGGTGATTTCCTGGGAAACGGACATCGCAAATCTCCCGTGCTGGCGACGCACAATGACGCTCTAAGATGACGGCACAAATATAGCCTGCCGAAGTGGCGTCCGGGCAAATTTGTTGGGTGGCGGGTTTTGGACGAGACTTCGCTGCTTTGCCCGATGGTTCAGCCCCGGCCGGGCACGGATGAAAAGCCCTGCGAACCGGTGCGCATCCGGTCGCGGCCGAGGAAATAGACCGCCGTCGTGACCACCAGCAGCGCGATCCCGATCACAATCGAGACGAGGCCGATCGGAACAAGAACGAGCGCCATGTTGCGATCGGGATTTAGCAGCCAGTGGTGGACGGAGGAAAGCACGAAAGCCAGGCCAGCGAAACCGGCGCCGCCGCCCACTACCAATAGCGCCCACATTCGCCGGAGCTGACTCAGCCGTTCGCGGGCGACATCGGTGCGCGGAGCGTGATGACGGCCTACCCGTCGTATCAGGCGCGCGGCAAAGGCGATCGAACTGAACCCGATCAATACACTCGCCGATCCCAGCAAAAGCCGCGTGGTGGGGTCGATGTCCGGGTTTTTTTGCAGAGTGAGCAAAGGGAGATCAAATCCGGCATGCAGCGCCACCGGTGCCGCAAGGACCAGGATTCGGCTTGAGATCCGCGCCCAGTCGCGGTGATGGCGGTGCGCGCCGAGCGCCGTGCCGGATCGCTCGATCGCCAGATAGGCGCCGGCAATGATCCCGAGCGCGCCGTGGAACGGCACGGTCAGGATGCTGCGCAGCGCGGCCAGCGATTGCCACATGTCGGCGTGCTGAACGAGATAACGGAGGTTTTCGTATGCCGCAAAGCCAAGTCCCGCGGCCGCGCCATAAACAACGGTATCCATTGGATCGGCGAACGGCCGGCGGCGCGCCGAAACCGCAACGATGACCAGGAGCTTGACGGCTTCCTCGGGCAGTGCGACGCCAAAAAGCGAGTGCAGGGCCTGTGCGACCCACGGGTTCTCGGGGGCCTTGAGAATCGACAGGAATGGCGCCCACACCACCCCCAGCAGCGAAATACTCGCGGCACCCAGCAGAAAGGCGCTCCAGACCTTGGCTGCTGGAGGTCCTGGCCGCTCGCCAGCGGCTACCACAAGCCACAGGATCAGCAGCGCGGGCGCGACCGCGGCCGTTCCAACGACGGTCGGGAGGGATTCAAGTATAAGCATCTAGGATGGCAAATATGCCATTTTTCAGTGCGATCCACCGTTCAAATGCACCTGCGTCTGAACACAGGATCATGGGTTCCCCATTCGAACTACCCCTTTGGTACCTGCCCTTCAACAACGCCGGCAGATATTCTTCGGTTGCGCGTTTATTTCATGCGCCGTCTGCGCCGATCGCATCACAGTTTCGCAGCGTAGCCGTTTGCAAAGGCGCGCAGACTGCCACCACTTTGGCAAAAGTCTCATTTCAACCTTTTCTGTGGCCAATACAACCAGACCGCGTATTGGCTGAAGTGGCTCGTAGGTCGCGATTAGTGAGACAAATCAATGAATTCCATATAACTCTGAGACCAAAATGCACGCAATCCCGCGCTAAAGTCTATGGGACATTTCCTGCCGCGCATGACAGCGGCGGCCGGACGGAGGGCATCGCATGATAACGTTGTGGTCAATAAACAAGGAGGCGCGCGGGGTGGCTTTTTTCCGTGGGGCAGAAACACATTCACGATCGGTCCTCAAAGCCGTCAGTTGGAGGACGTTGGGGACCCTCGACACATTCGCGATAAGTTGGTTTTTCACGGGCAAGGTCGAGATCGCTGGTTCGATCGCGGGCGTCGAGATCGTCACCAAGATTGCGTGGTATTACCTTCACGAACGAGTCTGGGCGGCCATCGCCTGGGGGCGTCGGAGACTGGATTGAGCTCGTGCCGGCAATTGAGCTCGTACCGGCAGATAAAGCGCAATTGAGTGGAAAGACGGCTCTGCAATGACTGAACGAGAACCTCGAGAGAACCGCAGGCCCGCGATTGCGGGATTGGCGATCGCGGTTGTCCTGCTTGCGGTGGGTGTGTGGCTGGCGCGTGAGCTGACCGCAGCCAGCAAGATGCAGGATTGCCTGATGTCGGGGCGTACCAACTGTAACGTCATTCAGCCGCAGTGACTCTTCGCCCGCCGTCCTGATCGTAACCCACCTGCCAGAACTTGCAGCCGTTGGGGCTTCCGAAGACTAAAGGCGCAATGGTTATCGAAAGGCCGACTGGACCTATTTGACTAAATGATAGTTTAGTTCTGAAAGGGCGCGCTATGGCCCACGCAACGCCCGTGCTGATGGACTTGTAGTTCCCGGTTCGAATAGCCTTGCGCCAAGGCACTTGTGCAACAATCGGGTAAAGGGGAACGCCATGACCTATGAATTTGTCGACGTGAAGCACACCGGTCGCATCACCGTCGTTACTCTCAACCGTCCCAGCGTCATGAATGCCCTGCACAAGCCTGCCCATTTCGAATTGCATGAGGTGTTCAATGCATTTGCGGCCGATCCGGATCAGTGGGTCGCGATCATCACGGGAGCTGGCGATCGCGCGTTCTGCGCGGGCAATGACCTGAAGTGGCAGGCGGCGGGCGGCGAACGCGGCTGGAATTTGAGCGGCTTCGGCGGGCTGACGCTGCGGTTCCACTGCGACAAGCCGATCATCGCCGCGGTCAATGGCGTTGCGATGGGTGGCGGGTTCGAGATCGCCTTGGCGTGCGATCTGATCATTGCGTCGGAAAACGCGATCTTCGCACTCCCGGAGCCGCGCGTCGGCCTTGCGGCCCTCGCCGGCGGTCTGCAACGCCTGCCGCGTCAGATCGGATTGAAGCGTGCGATGGGCATGATCCTGACTGGCCGGCACGTCTCGGCTCGCGAAGGTCTCGAGCTTGGTTTTGTCAACGAGGTGGTGGCTCCGGGCGAAGCGCTCAATGCGGCCGAGCGCTGGGCCGGTCAGATCTGTCAGAACAGCCCGATGTCGATCCGTGCGTCGAAACAGGCGGTCACGGAGGGCCTCAATGTCACCCTGGCTGAGGCCATGGTCGCGCAAAGAGAATATCCGGCGGTGCGCGAGATGGTCGCATCGGCGGATTACATCGAGGGTCCGCGAGCCTTTGCAGAGAAACGGCCGCCGCGCTGGGAGGGCCAATAGAGCAATGCGAGACGGCTGCCGTCTCCTGCATTGACCGAACGTGATGCGACAACCCCCGACGGTGGCTATCGAGCCAACAGCCGCCGGCATGCCTCGACAAACACCTTCGCACCCGTGACGATGTCGGCATCGTCTGTATTCTCGCTCCAGTGATGACTGATGCCGCCGATCGAGGGTACGAACAGCATGCCGGCGGGCATGATCGTGGCGAGCACCTGGGCGTCGTGACCGGCGCCGCTGGGTATGCGGACGGATTTTCCGCCGGCAAACGTCGCGCTCGCGTCTTCGATGGCTTGTTGAAACCCCGCATCCATCATGGCGGGAGCACCGGTGCGAATTCGCGTCACCTCGACCGAGCATCGTCCCGTCGCGGCCGCCCCGGCGGCCATGTCCCGCAGCAGCTTCTCCAGCCGCTCGATCACTTCAGGATTGTCATCGCGAATCTGGAACAGCATTTCGGCTCGTCCCGGAATGATACTCGGCGCGCCCGGATCAAGGGCAATGCGGCCGGTGGTCCATACCGTCCGCGGACCGCACTCTGCCGGGAAACGATCATCGATCGTCACGCATAACCGGGCGAGCGCGAGGCCCGCATCCCGGCGATCCTTCATCCGCGTCGTGCCCGCGTGATTTTGCTCGCCTGCAAAGGTGATACGGTATTGCCAGATACCGACGATGGAAGTGACGACGCCGATTTTGAGACCTGTGCTTTCAAGCATCAGGCCCTGCTCGATATGGGCCTCGAGATATCCGATATGTCGCCCGCGTTCGGCCTTCGCGCGCTGCCGGCCGGCAAGACCCGCATCACGTAACGCGTCCCGCAAGCTGCGGCCGCTGTTGCGGTCGCGAGCGGCGTCGATCTCATCATCGGTTACGGCGCCAACATAGGACCTGCTGCCGAGGAAGTGGCCGAAATGTCCTTCTTCATCGCACCATGCCGCGACTTCAACGGCGCCGTTGACGTTCGGGTCGGGATTGATCACGCGGGCGGCTTCAAGCGCATAGACGACGCCAAGCGGCCCATCGAGCCACCCCGCAAAATTCTGGCTTTCAAGATGCGATCCCGCGAGCAGCTTCGGCCCGGATTTTGTACTCGTTCCGAGCACGTTGCCGATGCCGTCAATCTTGGCCGTGAGCGGAGCCTCCGGCAGCCTCTCGGCCAGCCACTCCAGCCAACGCATATGCGGTTCGGAAAATGTCGGCTTGTGAACGCCGCTCTTGTAGGTGCCGATGGCGCGGAGTGCGTTGAGATCGGCAAGCACCCGAGCGTCATCGACCTGCGATGTCAGGCCGCCTCGGATGCTCTGGCTTCCCAGGTAAGGTTCTATGGCCACGCGATCTCGGTCCGTTTCTGCTGGAAATTGCTCAAATGCGACAATCTGGCAACACTCTTGTTACCGCGAGTATAGCCGCTCGGACGCGCGGTGTTAGACCCGTCGCTTGCAACACCCTCCGACTTAAAGGACAATGCAGCGGCGGAATATGGGGGCCGGCAGGACCGTGGGCTGAACGTGCAGGGCGCGGGCAGGCGTCGAAGGCGCGACTTCGCGATCACAAACATTGGTCATAGGGGCTTGTCCGCGACGAGCGGCAATCCAACCGTGTCGCCAAATCTTAGAGGCGAAGGCTTACTTGTTTGCAAGAACCGCTTCATGTGATGTCACGCCCCGGGACCGCGCGGTGCGGCTGGCGGGCTACGCGCGGCGAACCGAACCTGTTTCGGGCGTCCTCGATCCGATCGAGACATCGGCCGTTCTCCTGGAAAGCGCCGGCAAACGCTGCCTGATTTTCTCTTTCGATCTGATGATCGTTGGGTCCGAGCTTCAGCAGCTGATCCATGCCAATCTGGCACGCCATGGTTTTTCGCCCGCCGAAATCCTGTTGCTTGCATCTCACACGCATTTTGCGCCGGCGACCGACCGCGCCTGCTCGCCATTGGGCGCGCCGGACGAGAAATTCGTCAGCGACGTAGCCGATGCTGCCGAAGGTCTGCTTGAGCAAATGCTGCGCCAGCAGCCGTCGGAGGTCAGACTGGAAATCAAGCGCGGCCGGTTGAACCATTCGGTCAACCGCCGGCGCTATTGGCCATTTCCGACCATCGGGCGCACCTACGGCCTCAGATTTCACAGTGTGGTGCTGGCGCCTGATCCCAAGGGTCCGACCGCCGAGCTTGCGACCGTATTGCTGTTTCGCCGCGCCGACAGCAACGAGGTGCTCTGCGCGATGTGGCACTACGTCTGTCATGGGACCGCGGTCATTCCCCATAATGTCGTCAGCGCGGATTTTCCGGGCGCGGTGCGGCGCGTCTTGCGGCAACGGCTCGGCAATGTCCCGTGCGTTTTTGTGCAGGGATTTTGCGGCGATATCAGCCCGAATATCCAAAGCACGTGGACAGAAGTGAAAGTTCGCGACCGCGCGCGCCGCTTCGCGCGAACGATGATCTCTGGCCCGACCTTCCCGCATCGTATCGCCGAGGATTGGAGGCGTTGGAGCGAAAGCCTGGCCACTCAGGTGGCCGCGATTGCGGACGGTGTTGCGGAGAAGACAATTTTACCGGAAACACTGTCGGTCGGCGCAGCTCGCATTCCGCTTCGGGAATTCTTTGCAGGAACCGCACCCGACAAGCCGCTTGCAGTTCAGGCCCTGAGATTGGGCGAGGACTTCGAGCTTCTTGCGTTGTCTGCGGAAGTTACGGTGGAATGGCACGAAATCTTTGATCGTGCGCTGCCGGATGGAGCCGGACGGATTCGGCTCTATGCGGGATATCTGGGCGCTCTATTCGGTTATCTTCCGACGCCCGCGCAAATTCGGGAGGGCGGCTATGAAGTCGAGGGGTTTCAGTGGCTTTTCGGGCTTTCGGGCAACTTTGATGCGGACAAGATAGTCCCGGCCGTAATCGCCTGTGCTAAGCAGGCGGTCCAGGATCTCTAGCCCGCTCCTTGAGATGAACGATCAGCCGCTCGCCAGCCGTAGCTTCACGCAGGCCGACCAGGATGAATTCGCCCGGCTGTCCGGCGATCTCAACCCGCTGCATCTCGACGCCGGCTTTGCCAGGCGCACCCAGATGGGCGAGGTGGTCGTGCATGGCGTGCACTATCTGCTCTGGGCGCTCGAGACCGTACTGCGATCGGCACCCTTTGAGGTGAGAAGCATCAAGGTCCGTTTTTCCCAACCGCTCTTTCTTCACGAGATGGCGCAAGTGCGCGTTACCGCGCGGACCGAAGCTGCGGTCAATGTCGAAATCACCGCAGCCGATACGGTGGTCGCGACCGTCAAACTGTCGTCGCAACCCGGCAAGGTTTCCGGATCGTCCGCAAACGCGCTGCCGCTTTCGCCGCAATCGATCGCAAGCCCCGTCGATCTCGCATTCGAACATTTGGCCGGCCGGCACGGGGTGCATGCGGCGGCGGCCAGTGACGGCGAGATACGCCGTTTGTTTCCGGCTCTCTCCAACGCCATCGGTCCCGCCGCGGTGGGCGCGCTGATGGCGGCATCGCAGATCGTGGGAATGGCGTGTCCCGGATTGCACTCGTTATTTGCCGGGATTGATGTCACCCGCGATGCCGCAAGCGACACCGAGCGAGCGCTGCGCTATGCCGTCGGCAAGATCGCCCCGCGGTTTCGATCGCTGCAAATCGACGTTTCCGGCGCGGGGCTCACCGGCCGGCTGGAAGCCTTCGCCCGCCTGCCGCCTCCCGAGCAGCCGGACATGAAAATCGTCGCCGCGCGCGTCACAATGGACGTATTCGCCGGACAAAAAGCCCTCATCATCGGTGGCTCGCGGGGCCTCGGCGAAGTCGTTGCCAAGATGATTGCCGCCGGTGGCGGCCATCCCGTGATCACCTACCGGGCAGGCAGGCTGGACGCGGAAAGGATAGCGGACGACATCCGCCAGAACGGACAGGCGTGCGACATTGTCCAATACGATGCGCTTCAAGCGGCCGGCGGCCAGCTCGATAGCATCGGCAGCGTCGATAGCTGCTATTATTTCGCGACCGCCAAGATATTTCAGCGCAAGTCGGCGCCATACGAGCCAGAGAAGCTGCGCGCCTTTCTGAGCTACTATGTGGATGGGTTTTATGAGCTCTGCACGGCGCTGGCGCAGCACCGGGCCGGCAGAATCGCGATATTCTATCCTTCTACGATCTTTGTGGACGGGGCGGTCACCGGACTCACCGAATATGCCATGGCCAAGGCGGCCGGCGAAACGCTTGCCAACTATCTGAACGCCTTCCTGCCCAACGTCCATATCGTATCGCGACGTTTGCCGCGGATCATGACCGATCAGACCGCGATCGTTGGCGTCGTCAGCGCGCAGGATGCGTTGGACGTGCTGCTTCCCATCGTGTATGACGTCCAACAGCTCGCCAGATCATCATCCGGTGCAACGCGGATTTAACTGGCCTCCCTCAACAAGCCTCTCCATGTCTCGTGCGCTTCGAAGCACCGTCAAACGTCTCGCTCAGAAAGTGCTTGGGCAAAGCAACGTCCGCGATTTCGCCCGCACGAGGCAGCTATGGCTGTTGAAGAAGATCCACCGGCGGAAAGTCGAGGTGGCGGAGCTGCGGCAAACGCTGATCGATCTCGGTGTAAGCCGGGGAAGAACGGTCTGGGTGCCGTCGTCTTGGAATGAATTTTATAATGTGCCGATGCGCCCGACCGAGGTGATCGAGCTGTTGCGCGACCTGATCGGGCCGGAAGGCACGCTCGCCATGCCGGCGTTCCCGATCGACCAGGATCCCGACAAGATCTTCATGGTCGATCGAGCGCCGGTTTATACGGGCCTGTTGTGCGAAGTGTTTCGCCGTCTGCCCGGCGTGCGCCGAAGCATTCATCTTTCCTCGTCGGTTTGCGCCATTGGCCCCAACGCCGACTTTCTGATCAGGGATCATCATCTCACCGCGATGACGTGGGGCAAGGACAGTCCGTTTTGCCGGCTGATGGACGTCGATGCCCGCATGATCGGATTAGGCGCCGGCTTCAACTCCATGACGCCGCTGCATGCGGTCGAATGTCTGCTCTACGACGAGGTTCCGTTCTTTCGCGGGGTGTTCGACGGCACGATCCGCTACCGATGGCAGCGCGCGAACGGGGAGACGGGCGAGCACGAATACATGAAGCGAACCGGCGATATCCGGCCGCATTTGCTGCGCCGGCATTTCGGACCGGACATCTGCGTCGAGCGCAAAATCTCGAATTTGAAGATTCTTGGCGCGGATGCTAAGTCGTTCATCGAGCACGCGGTGGCACTCGGCCGCCGGGGGATTACGATGTATATCGAGCCGGTTCCGAGGAAGGAGCTTTTCGGTTTCGTCGAGAGGTCGGCGGGCTAATGGATACGACGCCCAAAAACGCAAGCGCGCCGGAGCTGATCCTCGCCCGGCTTCAGGAAATCTTTCGAGCCGAACTCGACGATGATGACCTTGCGATCGGCATGGATACGCGCCAGGCCGATCTCAAGGCGTGGGATAGTCTCGCCCATATCCGCCTGGTCAGCGGCATCGAGAACGAGTTCGATATACAATTCAATATTGCGGAGATCGAGCAGATCAGCTCGGTCCGCCAGTTCGTCGACGCGATCCGGGACCATTTGCAGTGACCGAGGCGACCGTGTCTGCCAGACATGTTGCGAAATTGCCGCTGCAGGCGTTGCCGTGGTTGCCGCGGCCGGTCAGGAAAATGCGCGAGCAACTCGCGGCCCTTCCCGCCGATCCGCTCGAAGCATTGACGGCGATGCGGGCGCTGGCGCAGGCCGGCTGGGACGAAGGCGATCTTCGCCTGCTCGGCCGCAAGGTGAAGGGCATCCTCAAGTCGGAATCCAGTCTCATTGCGGAAGCCCGCAAGCAGGGACTGGTTCCGCTTCATCTTCTCCTGCTCTCGGCGAGCACCGCCAACCATCTTGCCGATGCGCTGATCGGCACCGCGATCCGGTTCGGGTTTTTGCTTGAGCTCACCATCGCCGAGTATGAAGAGCCCGAGCCGTGGCTCGAGCGTCATCGGAGCGCGCTGAAAGAATACCCGCCGGATTTCGTCCTGCTCGCCTCCGATGGCCGGATGCTCAGGCTTGCCGCGCCGCTGGGCGAGGAGGAGGCGTCGTCGCAGACGATCGATTTGGCGCTCAGCCAGGTCATGCGCATTGCGGAGGTTGCGAGAGCCGCCACCGGCAAGCCCGTGATCCTGCAAACGCTTGCGGGCGATATGGACGCATCTCAGATCAACATGGACCTCGGGCTTCCCGGAAGTGCGCGATACCTCAGCGCGGAATTCAACCGCCGCCTTGCCTTGGAAGCGCGGCGGGGCCGCCATTTGCTGCTCGACGTCAACGGCCTTTCCAATCTGGTCGGGCAGGCGGCCTGGTCGGCCGCGCGCTACTGGTACGCTGCGAAATATCCCTTCGCGGCCGTGATGATCCCGCTCTATGCCGAGCATGTGATGCGGATTCTCGCCGCCCAAATGGGGCGCTCGCGCCGCGTGCTCGTGCTTGATCTCGACAACACGATTTGGGGCGGCGTCATCGGCGACGACGGTATCGAGGGACTGGCGCTCGGCACCGGCTCGCCGCTAGGGGAGACCTATGCCGCCTTGCAGCGGATGGCGCTGTCCTACAAGGAGCGCGGGATCATCCTGTGCGTCTCCTCGAAGAACGACGAGGCGATCGCGCTCGATGCGTTCCGCAACCATCCGGAAATGATACTGAAGGAAGAGGATATCGTCGCCTTCCGCGTCAACTGGGACGACAAGGCCGCCAATATCAAGGCGATTGCCGAAATGATCGACCTTGGCCTGGAGAGCTTCGTGTTCTTCGACGACAATCCGGCCGAGCGCAAGCGCGTCCGCGACGCGTTGCCGGCCGTGGCCGTTCCCGAACTGCCTGAGGATCCCTGCGAATGGGTCTCGGTGTTTCAGGCCGCCGGATATTTCGAGCAGGCCAGTTTTTCAAGGGAAGACCGGCTTCGCGCCGGCTTCTACAAGGCCAATGCACGCCGCGCCGAGCAGCTTGAGCGCATCGGCAACCACGACGATTATCTGCGCTCGCTGGAAATGACGCTGTCGATCGCGCCATTCGATCAGCCGGGCCGCAAGCGGATCGCGCAGCTGATCTC
>Ga0116223_10005645_pt1 | contig 10483 bp, 8 predicted proteins | sample Sb_taG_3_FD_90092 | JGI IMG/M metagenome (GOLD analysis project Ga0116223, IMG submission 90092) | Peat soil microbial communities from Weissenstadt, Germany - Sb_50d_a_PC metaG | ecosystem: Environmental > Terrestrial > Soil > Wetlands > Peat | place: Germany: Weissenstadt | collected 2010-09-21 | reverse complement strand
TCAGCGAATTCGGCGGCGCGGTCCACGGCTCGACGCACACGCCGGCGTCTTCCATGTCATAGATAACCCAGTCCTTGCAGTCGGACCCGACAGTGAGTTCGAGCTCACCCGGCCAGCGCACGATCGGGTCAGCAAGCAAGTCGCGGAAGCAGTAATCCAAGGGCCGAGGCGCCGGCGCGATCAACTTGCCGCTCGGCAGGCCAGCGGGGTCGTTGGCCCACATAAGCCGCGGCTCCACGTCGAGCTCGAGTTCAGCGGATGCCGGCGTTCCGATGAGGCGCCGGACAAACCAGGGATGCCAGCCGGCCGCCGCCGGCATGTCCACGCGCGCATGCACTTCGATGCGAAACGTCGCGCGCCCCGCGCTGAGCAGCGTGTGTTGGACCACGCGGCACGGCCACGGCCACGGATCTCCGAGTTCGATGCTCAGTTCGCCGTCGCCGGTTACCTGCCATGGCCGATCAGTGACCCGTCCGTGCAAGGCGTGCGGCCCGCTGTTGGCGGTGAACTCATGCTGGGCCCCGCCGTAATTCAGGCGCGCGTCGCGCAGCCGCCCAACCCACGGAGCAATCACGAAGCTGCCCGAGTGGAACACGTCCTTGCCGTGCGCCACCAAGAGTTCGTGATCGCCGACTCGGAACGAACTGAGCCGGCCGCCGTCGGCCGGATCGAAGGTCGCGGCGCAGCCCTCGGCCGCCAGAGACATGGTCCCGATCATTGCGAAGTCCACCCTCCGTCGACCACCAGAACCGTCCCGGTGACCATCCGTCCGGCATCGGAGGCGAGGTAGATGATGGCGCCGGCCACATCGTCGGTCAGCGCAAACTGGCCGAGCGGGATCTTGCCCAGCACGGCGGCCATCGCCGGCTCGTCCAGGATCGGCGCCGTCCCCGGCGTGTAGATGAAAGTCGGCGCGATGGCGTTGACCGTGATCGCGTCCTTCGCCCACTCGAGCGCGAGCGTCTTGGTCATCATGTTGAGGCCGCCCTTGCTCGCGCAATACACGGCGGCGTCGGGCAAGCCTACGAGTCCGCCCTGCGAGCTGATGTTGACGATGCGGCCGCCCCGGCCCGCGGCCGCCATCTCGCGGGCGACCGCCTGGCTCATAAAGAACGCGCCGCGCAGGTTGACCGCCATCATCTCGTCCCAGTCGGCTTCAGTCACATCGAAGGCGGCGCGGGCGAAGCCCAAGCCGGCATTGTTGACGAGGACTTCGATGCGGCCGTGCGCAGCGACGATGCGAGAGACGGCCTCAGTGATCGAGGCGACGTCGCGCACGTCCAGTCCTTGCGGGTGAACAGTCAGGGCGCGCGATTGTGCCTCGGAAGCGAGACTAGCGGCGTCAGCGTCCGTCCGTACGGTTGGCACGACGACGGCTCCAGTCTCGGCAAGCAGGATGGTCAGCTCGCGCCCGATTCCCTTCGATGCGCCGGTGACGACGACGACGCGACCGCCGAGATCGAAGCGCCCTGCGGCGGTTGCCACGCTCACCCCCACGCTCCCGAGTCGAGCGGTGGGCGACAGCCCATCCGGTGATCGCCGACCATCCGAGCGGACCACAGCCGGCCCCAAGCGCTTCGATGCGGGCGAAGCCGTAACCGTCTCCCGTGATGAGCGCGCCCCGATTGTTGCTATCCGACACAGCACTTGCCCTTTCCTCGACGAGAGAACGATCGCCAGAGCAGAGCGGCAGCTTGTTGCGCCGATCAGCCCTGCGCGACGAGCTGGGTGACTCGCTCGAGGTCCGCGTCGGCGCTCGAGAACTGACCCATGACTCGACCGCGCGCGAGCACGACGACCTCATCAGCCACCGACATCGCCTGCTGTAGATTGTGCGTGATCAAGATGACGGCTTGGCCTGCGTCCCGGGCGCGCCGCACTTGATCGAGCACCTGCTGGGTCTGGCGGACGGCGAGGGCGGCGGTCGGCTCGTCGAGGATCAGGCAGCGCGAGCCGTAGACGATGGCCCGCGCAATCGCGACGGCCTGCTTCTGACCGCCGGACAAGGTCGCCGCCGGGTCGCTGAGCTGCCGCCGCAGATCGACGCCGAGCGCGGCCAGGGCATCAGTGGTGACGCGGTCGGCCTTCTTGGCGTCGTAGATGCGCAGCGGCCCGAAGCGCTTGAGCGGTTCATTGCCAAGCACCATGTTGCGGGCAATCGACATGAGGTCGCAGACAGCGAGGTCTTGGAACACCGTCGAGATGCCGGCCGCGCGTGCGTCGTGAGCGCTGCGCAGCGTGACCGGATGCCCGTCCACTTCGACGGAACCGGAGGTCGGTTGGTAGACGCCCGAGAGCACCTTGATTAGCGTGCTCTTGCCGGCGCCGTTGTCGCCAAGCAGCGCCAGCACCTTGCCCTCCCGGGCCTCGATCGAGATATTGCGCAGCGCCGTCACGGATTGGAAGGTCATCGTGACATCGCGCAGCGCGACGACCGGCTTGGTCACGCCGGCTGGTCGGGTCGCGTCGGCTCTCGTGGCGGCGTAAGGCGGGTCAGCTCCGCCGCGCGCGCCAGCCTCGACAATGGTCGGCTGTTCGGGCGCGGCCCGGTTGGGACTCATCACGAAGCGATCGATGACGACGCGGTTAATCAGCACCGCGACGAGCACCACGATCCCGAGGAAGATGTTGACCCAATAGCCCTGGAGACCGATCAGCAAGAGCCCGGCATTGACCATGGCGTACATGAACGCGCCCAGCACCGTGCCGAGTACGCTGCCGTAACCGCCGGTCAGCAATGTGCCGCCGATGACGGTCATTGCGATAGCGATAAGCTCCCAGCCAACGCCGCGGTTCGCGTCGATCGAGAAGTATTGGACGGCCACTACCACCCCGGCTACGCCGGACGTGAAGCCCGACAGGGCGAATAGCGTCACCGTCGTGCGGGCGACAGGCACGCCGAGATTCCTGGCCGCGGTGGGGTTCTGTCCGATCGCGAAGGCCCAGTTGCCCATGCGGGTGCGCAGCAGAAACAGCGTCGCCAGCACCGCGACCACGAGAAACCAAAGCAGCGACATGCGGTAGCCAAACAGGTGCTTGCCGGCGATCACTTGCGCGTAGGAGGCGGGAAACTTGACCACGACCGGAAAGCCGCTCGTACTCATCGTCAGGATTCCGCGATAAACCAGCGAGGTTGCCAGCGTAATGATGAAGGAGGGTAGGCCGGTGCGCACCTGGATGACGCCGTTGACGGCTCCGAGCAGCGTGCCGAAGGCGAGCGTGCACAGGATGGTCACGATCGGCGGCAGGCCGAGGAGGTTGCCGAAGTAATACATCGCCCACCCGGTCAGGCCGACGATTGTGCCGACCGAGAGGTCGAAGTGGCCGGCAATCATGAGCATGGTGACGCCCACCGCGACGATGCCGTACTGCGCGGCCAAGCTCGCGACATTGATGCCGTTGTCCTGCGTGAGGAACAGATCAGGCCGCAGGATCGAGAACACTGCGAACGCCGCGACCAAACCGCCGAGCGAGGCAAGTTCGGGACGTTGCAGCAGGCGGCGAAGCACGCCGACGGTCCGGCGGGTCGCGTCGCGTGAGGCGGCGGACCCGGCCGGGCCGGTGGTGTTTGCCAATGTCATCGAACTCCCGTGGCGGTCACTCCGCCGAGCGAGGCGTCACTTTCCGAGTGTCATCGAACTCCCGCTTCGGCCAGTCCGGCGACGGCGACGGCGTTGGTCTTGTCGACGATCTGGGGACCGGTCAGGAAGTAGTTCGACTGGATTAAGCCGTAGCGGATATAGTGGACGAGCTCGAGCACCGACATATAGCCACGCCACCATCCTTGCTGGTCCATCGTGAAGTCCAGATCGCCCTTCTGAATCATCCCGACGATATCGGGGACATCGAAGCCGGCGGTCTGCAGCGGCCGTCCGACTGCCTGCTTGGCGGCGACGATGCCGGCGGTGGCGGGCTGCCCGGTCGCAACGACTGCATCTACATCAGGGTGCGAGCGAAGGTAGGCCTCGACAATCGATGCGGTCTTGCCTGGGTCGGGGTCGCCCGCAACGTGATCGTACTTACGACCCTTTGCCTGGGCGACCTGCTGCATGCCGGCACATCGCTCAGTTTGCGTGCCGTCGCCGACCTCCTCCTGGACGCAGATCATCGACTTCGCGCCCTTGTCGACGAAGCGGTTCGCCGCCATCTGGCCGGCGGCGTACTCATCGGCGCCGACGCGCGAGACGTAAACGTCGTTAGGATCGCGCAGCGGCTCATCCTTGACGCTGGGCGCCGGGTTAAAGGCCACCGCAATGCCTTTGTCCTTCGCCTCTTTCGCCACGGCGTCGAGATCGCCGATTCCGAGGATCAAGATGCCGTCAGGCTTGGCCGCGATGGTCTCCTCGATCTTCTCGCTGTACGACGCGAGGTCGACGCTGCCCGGGTAAACGTATTTCACATCGACCCCGAGATCCTTGCCAGCCTGCTGGGCGCCGTTGTTCAGCACGCGGAAAAATCCTGAGCTCGGGTCGGCCAGTCCTTCGACGTAGATCGTCAGGTGCTTACCCTTCGTCAAATCGCCTGGGTAGTTCGACGATTCCGCGCTCGCGCCCGAGGAGGACAAAGCAATCGCCGCCATCGCCGATGAGAGCAGTGAGACAAGCGTTGCCTTCGTCTTCATTTGCGGGCCTTTAGGCGAATGGAGAGGCGTAGTGAAGACTGGTTTTTTTTCAAAAACGTGTCACGCTCACCAAGCGATGTCAACGCATCGCGTGGCCCTGTCAGGGGTCAGACCGCAAGCCCAACGCGGCGTGACAAAGCCGTGCTCGGTCTTATTCCGGAACGTTCGGACACAAGGTTCGGTTCCTTCATTCGACCTGCGCCCCACGGCGCATTCGAGACGGACGGCTTCCTGGATCAAGCACCATGGGTCAAAATCGAGGAACTGTCAGCCGCTAACGAGTCTTTCGCCGGGCACTGTCGTGCCGGCTGCCAACACAAATTTTCGGTTGTGCATCGTCCACTCTCTCGCTACTGCGGCGCATCATCGGTGCTCTGCCGGTGGGGGGTCGCGCCTCGAACCGTAGGAGGTCCTGGATGGACGCTCAGGCAACCCCGACGATGAGTGATTCTGGCGATCGCCCGTCGCTCGACTGGATTCTCGATTCGGTTATCGACGGGCGAACCAAGGGCTGGCCGCCGCAGACGCCGGCCGCGCGCATCCGCGACATCGCATCGCTCGGGCTCAATCTCTTCAGGGGCGATCTGCCGACACCGGTGGCCATTTTGCGACGCCGTGCTCTGGACTTCAATTCCTCTTGGATGCGCCAGTTCTTGCAGCGCACCGGCGCGGTCGTTTGCCCGCATGGCAAGACGACGATGGCGCCGCAACTATTCGCGCGCCAGCTCGATGACGGCGCCTGGGGTATCACCGTGGCCACCCGCCAACAGCTCGAGATCGCGCTGCGTGCCGGAGTCCACCGCCTGATCCTCGCCAATCAGCTTGTCTCGCCGTCGGACATGGATTGGGCTGCCGCGGAGCTCGATCGCGATCCTGCACTCGAGCTCTATCTCTATGTCGACAGCATCGAGTTGGTAAGGCGCTGGGCGGAAGTGCGACGAAGGCGGCCGGGACGTCCGATCGAGCTACTGCTTGAAATCGGGTTTGCGGGCGGCCGAACCGGCGCGCGGACGGATGCAGAGGCTGTCGAGATCGCCGAGAAGATCCGCGCCGAACCGGGCCTGCGGCTGCGCGGGATCGCCGGATTCGAAGGCTTGATCGGTGGCGATTCACCGGCGCTCGCTGCGGAACGTGTGCGCACATTCCTCGGCCTCATGGCTAAGACGGCCGAGGATTGCGCGCAGCGCGGCCTGTTTGCCGGCGAGCTGGTGATTCTGACTGCCGGCGGCTCGGCCTATTACGACCTCGTAGCCGAAGCCTTCGGTAAGGCCGACCTCGGGCGGCCCTCGCGCGTGGTCCTGCGGTCCGGCTGCTACCTGACCCACGATCACCAACTCTACGCGAACTACGTCGAGCACATCATCGCGCGCTCGCCCGTGCTTTCCACCCAGACCGTCCGGCCGACGCCGGCTCTCGAAGTCTGGGCCAGCGTGCAGTCGGTTCCCGAGCCCGACCTCGCCATCTGCTCTGTCGGCAAGCGCGACATCAGTTTCGATATTCATTTGCCGATGCCAGTCGCCTGGTGTCGTCTCGGCCACGATCGAAAGGCGCAGCCGTTGGAGGGTCATGTCGTCATCGGGCTCAACGACCAGCACGCGATGGTGCGCCGACCGGCGGACAGCTTGCTGAGAGTAGGCGACCTAGTCGGATTCGGCATCTCCCACCCCTGCACGACTTTCGACCGTTGGCCGCTGCTCTATGTGATCGACGAGGGGGGAACGGTGCTCGAAGGCATCAGAACTTTCTTTTGAAGAAAGATTGGTCTGAGCGGGGCGAGCGCTGTTGCCCTGCTGAGTAGCCCGAGGGCTTGACAGAGGGCGTTCGAGGCAAGGTGGTGGTCGAGCCGACGAGGCGAATCTTCTCGGGAGGCCCCTTCGTCGGCGGGGAATGGCAGCCGTCGGCGCAAAAGTTGGCTGGGTTAAGAGGCGAATTCAATGTCGGATGCGATCGAACAGCTGTGCAACTTCATCGATGGGCGATGGGAGGAGGCGCCGGATCGGATGGCGGCGGTCAATCCCGCGACGGGCGGCCAGGTCGCCTGGCTGCCGAAGAGCGACCGCGTGTGCGCGAGAAATGCGATCGCAGCAGCCAAGCGGGCCAAAACCGCGTGGGCGGCGGAGCCCGTTTGGCGGCGCGCGAATCTGTGTGTCGCAATCGCCGCCAGGATCGACGAGCAACGCAGCGAAATTGCCCGCACGCTGAGCCTCGAGCAGGGCAAGCCGCTCGTGCAGGCGACCGGCGAAGTCGCCAAGGCCGCCGACGGCTTCCGGCTGGCGGCGGAACTCGCGAAACAGACGCGGGGCGAAACCCTGCCTGCGGAGGATCCGAGCAAGCTCGTGATGACGCTGAGGCAACCCCGGGGGGTCTACGCCGTCGTCACGCCCTGGAACTACCCCGTCAACATTCCGGTCGAATATCTCGCGCCTGGCATCGTCACCGGCAACACGATCGTTTGGACGCCGGCTCCCACGACGTCGATGGCGGCGGTTGCTTTGATGCGAGCGATCGAGGCGGCCGAGGCGCCGAACGGGGTCGTCAATCTCGTCATCGGCGAAGGGCAGACGGTCGGTGACGAAATCGTTTCCCATCCGGACACGAACGGCGTCGGATTCACCGGCAGCCCTGAGACAGGACGCCGCATCGCAGAACGCGGCGCGGGAAAACCGAGGCTGCTCGAACTGGGCGGCAATGGGCCTCTCATGGTTTTCGGGGACGCCGATCTCGACCGCGCTGCGAAGGCGGCGGCCAACGGCGCGTTTTCCAACGCCGGGCAGATCTGCGCCGCGACCGGTCGCGTCCTTGCTCATCGCAGCGTCGTCGAGCCTTTCGCCGAGCGCGTCGCGCGCCACGCCAGGGATCATATTCTCGGCGACCCTCTGCATCAGGGCGTGACGATGGGACCGCTCAACAACGCCAACGTTGCGGCGAAGGTGCGCCAGCATGTCGACGAAGCGGTTGCGGGGGGCGCGACGCTGGTGACCGGCGGCCGCCCGCGGCCCGACCTCGGAAGCGATCTCTTCTTCGAGCCGACGGTCCTCACTGGCGTCACCCGAGAGATGCGGATCAATCGGGAGGAGACGTTCGGTCCGGTTGTTCCGATCCTCTCGTTCAACGACGACGACGAGGCGATGAGCCTCGCGCTCGACAGTGAATATGGCCTGAGTGTCGGAGTCTTCACCGAGAACCTCGGCCGCGCGCTCAAGTTCGCGGAAGCCATACCGGCCGGCATCGTCAACATCAATGAAGGCAGCACCTACTGGGAAATTCATCTGCCGTTCGGCGGTGGGGTCGGAACGAAAAGCGGCGTTGGTCGGCTCGGCGGCCGCTTCACGCTCGAAGCGATGACCGAGGTCAAGATGATCTCGATCACCCGCACGCATTGAGGAGGGACCAGGCGATCATGGCATCCGAGCTCGAGACCACGCCGGATGTTGGCGACATCGGGATCACCCCGGCGGCAAGCTGCGCGTTGCTGGCCGATCTCATCGACGTCCTGCTCCCTGGCGACGAATCGTGGCCCCCGGCGCGAGTCGTCGGCGTGCAGGCCTTTGTCGCCGTCCGGCTGCTCGAAGAGCGAGGCAAGGAGGCGTTCCCGAGGCTTATGACGGCTCTGATTCATGCGGGCGGCCCGTTCGACGTGCTCGACGAGCCGGCTCGAATCGGCGTGGTCGAAAGGTTCGAACGCGAGGAGCCCGAGATGTTCGGGTGGCTGCGCGACACCGCTTACATCGCCTACTACGAAAATCCGTTCGTTGGAGAGGTGATCAACGCCAAGGGCCATCGGTACGAGCTGCGACCGCACGCAAAGGGCTACCCGCTTCCCCGGTTCGATCCAGCGTGTCACAAGCCTCACCATGGGCGAGGCCGCTGTACGCCGACCGAGCAGGTGCGGCCGGTCGATACATCGAAGCTTGACCTGGAGAACAATCGAACCCGGCGCTGGGGCCTAGAGCGATGAAAAATCACGACGAATGCGACGTTCTGATCATCGGGGCCGGAGCGACTGGCGCACTCGCCGCCGCGGTGCTCGCGAAAGCCGGCTTGGACGTCGTCTGCCTCGAGCAGGGAGGCTGGGTGGAGCCCAACGACCATCCCCATTACAGCTCCGACTGGACCTGGCAGCGCAGGACGAATTGGAGCCCCGACGTCAACAAACGCCGGCGCCCGGATGACTATCCCGTCGAGACCAATTCCTCACAGGTGCTGATGTGGAACGGCGTCGGAGGCTCAACCAACGTCTACGGCGCCATCTGGCCTCGATACCGACCATCCGATTTTCGCAAAGGTGACGAGCATGGCCTGCAGCCCAATTGGCCAATTTCGTATGAAGAGCTCGCGCCCTTTTATGAGCAGGCGGATCGCCTGATAGGCACGAGCGGGCTCGCGGGCGATCCCGCTATGCCGCCGCGGGATCCATGCCCCACGGGACCTTTGCCCTTCACCAAGGCCGCCGAACGGCTGGCGATGACCTTCGATCATCTCGGTTGGCATTGGTGGCCCGCGGAAGCCGCCGTGATCTCTGAGAATTACGATGGGCGGCCCGGCTGCAACGGCTGGAATTTGCAATGGCTGTCCGCGCGGTTCGATGAGTAAGTTCTCGCTGTCGGTCTGGCCGAAGGCGCTCACGGCAGGCGCGACGCTGCGCCCCTATGCGCGGGCGGTGAGGATTGAAAAGGGGCGCGACGGGCGCGCGACGGGCGCCGTCACCATCGATCGGAACACCGGCGAGACTACTTTTCAGGCGGCCAGGATCGTTGTCGTGGCGGCGAATGGCGTCGGCACGCCCCGCCTGTTGCTGGCGTCGGACAACCTCGCCAACAGCTCCGATCAGGTCGGGCGTAATCTTTTGCACCACACGCTCGTCGCCCTGGAAATGTGGGTCGACGAGCCGATCGAAAGCCACATGGGATATGTGGCTTCGTTGATCAGCCGGCAGTTCGCCGAGACCGATGTGAGCCGCGGCTTCGTTAATGGCTTCCGTTCAATTGCCTGACCGGGACAGCCGCTGCAGGCGAGGCCGCCTCTGGCTGGATCTCGGACACAAAGGCGCCTTGGGGGCGGGGCCATCACTCGTGGTTCGAGAAGCATTTTGGCCATATGATTGGGGTCTACGCGATCGGCGACGACTTACCCAATCCCGACAACCGGATCACTCTTGATCCGACGCACGCCGACACGAGCGGCCTTCCGGCCGCCAAACTGCTCTACGCGCCCGGCGAAAACGACAGACGCATGATGAATTTCATGTTGGACCGCCTGGAAGACATCGCTGCGGCGGCGGCCGCCTTCGAATATAAACTGAACGACTATCGCGACGCCGCCGGCGTCTACCGCACGCCAGCCTGGCACATGATCGGGACGTGCCGGATGGGCGCGAGCCCGGAGACATCGGTGGTCAACAAATGGCAGCAGAGCTGGGACGTTCCTAATCTGTTCATAGTCGACGGCAGCGTTCTGGCGACCGGCGGGATGGTCAATCCAACGCCGACCATCTCCGCGCTGGCCCTGCGCGCCTCAACCTACATACGCGACAACTTTCGAGAGCTCGGCAGAACGACGCGGGCGGCGGCCTAGCATGCTTCAGCCGCTCTCGCGCCATTCGACCGGGCCGAAACGCAAGAGCCTATGCGAAGCCTTCCGTCCCTGCGCCGAGACAGCTTCGGTGAAGCTCGAGAGATAGAACGGCGCGCGATGCAGCGACGGCGGCGCAACGAAACTGCCCCGACCCTGACGCCGGCGGATTAGATTCTTACCTGAGGGATCATAGACAAGACGAGTCGAACATTGTCATTGAGACACGGCGCGATCAAGCTGCAGCCAAGAGATCGACGACGCGTTGGATTGCGGTGTCGGCGCGGTGAT
>Ga0116223_10005644_pt1 | contig 10484 bp, 7 predicted proteins | sample Sb_taG_3_FD_90092 | JGI IMG/M metagenome (GOLD analysis project Ga0116223, IMG submission 90092) | Peat soil microbial communities from Weissenstadt, Germany - Sb_50d_a_PC metaG | ecosystem: Environmental > Terrestrial > Soil > Wetlands > Peat | place: Germany: Weissenstadt | collected 2010-09-21 | reverse complement strand
CTGTCCTACCAATCGCGCAGAGTTCGTTGCTTGCAGTGCGTAGTTAAGCTACATTAGGCTGCAAATTACCAGGAAATCGAAACAAACGGATCGTGCAAGGCAGGACTCTCAGCTTTCCTCTGGCTCAGTTTCGCGGGGCATGCCGGTTTCGCAGGTAACCATTTTTCGGGCGAAACTATCAAGTTGAGGCGGCTGGTGGCAGGGAGGGAATTTGGCTCGGTTCCTGACCTAGGATATGGAAACACACTCAGATGTAGCGACGGCAACCGTGACTTGCAGTAGAAGGCACAAGGCGAGCCGTGCTTGGACAGACATTCAACCCACATGCCGAGCCCTCAAATGATTCCGGAAAGCCTGCCAAGCGCGGAGCGTTATCGCACGCTTCTTGAGATCAACAACGCCATCATAACGAATCTCACCCAAGAAAGCCTGCTCCACGCGATCTGCGAGGCCCTCCAGCACGTCTTGCCCGTTTATCGGGCCGCGATCAACCTCTACGATCCCGGCACGGACACGATCCGCATCCTCGCGCTTTCAACCCATTGGAATACCGATTATTTTCGCGTCGGTGTGGAGATGAATCGCAAAGACAGCCATTCCGGCTGGGTGTTGGATCATCAGCGGCCTCTGATCTGCCCGGACATTGAAGCGGACCAGAAATACCCGGTCGAGCGGCGGCTCTTGGACGAAGGCATCCAATCGTATTGTGTGGTCCCATTGATCCTCGGAGGAAACTGCATCGGCACTCTCAACATAGGGAGCGACGGCAAAGGCCGGTATTCCGAAGCGGAAGGAGAGTTCCTGCAGGAAGTAGCAAACCAAGTCGCGCTCGCTATCGGAAATATGAAATCCTACGAGGAAATCGCGGCGCTCAATACCAAGGTGGAGCACACGGCTGAACGCTACCGCACGCTTCTTGAGATCAACAACGCTATTATCACCAACTTGAATCAAAAGGCCCTGCTTCACGCTATTTCCAAAGCGCTGCGCCGCGTCATCCCGTTCGACCGGGCCGCTTTCACGCTCTACATCCCGAAGAAAGAGAGGTTCCGTTTCCTTGCGATTGAAGGCATTGTTGCTTCCTCGCACTTTCGAGCCGGGCTGGAGTTCGGCCGTGACGAAAGCATCTCAGCCTGGGTTTTCGATAACCAGCGTCCCGCGCTGTGCCACGATGTTCAGAAGGAACAACGATACCCGAACGATCGTTATCTTGTCGCCGAGGGTCTCAACTCCTTTTGCGTGGCTCCCCTGATTATTGGCGGTAAGAGCATTGGCACGCTCAACCTCGCAAGCGAGAAGACGAACCAGTATTCCGAAGCGGATGCGGAGTTTCTGTGCGAACTGGGAAGCCAGGTGGCGCTGGCCGTCTCCAACATGACTTCATTCGAGGAGATCGCTGATCTTAACAATCAGGTGGAATACACGGCGCAACGCTATCGCACGCTTCTTGAGATCAACAACGCCATTATCACCCACCTGAACCCTGAGGATCTGCTGCGCTCCCTCTCGGAAATTCTCCGCCACGTCGTCCCCTTTAACGGTGCGGCCCTCACCCTTTACAATCCAAACAACAAGACCTTCCGCTACTACGCCATGGAGAAAGCCTTCCAATCGGATCACTTCCAAGTCGGAATCGAGTTCGATCGCCGACAAACCATCTCGGCCTGGGTATTCGATCACCAGAAGGCCGTCGTGCGCTGCGACATCGAGAAGGAACAGCAATATCCGAATGACGGCCGTCTGGTTGCCGCAGGCATTTTCTCCGATTGCATCGTCCCACTCGTTGTCGGGGGGAAGAGCATCGGCACTCTAAATGTCGGGAGCCGGGAGAGGAACCAATATTCCGAGGCAGACCTTGAGACCTTGCAGGAAACGGTGAATCAAGTCGCGCTTGCGGTCGCGAACATGCTGTCATACGAAGAAATTGTTGAGTTGAAAGGCAGGCTGGAGAAAGAGAACGTCTATCTCCAGGAAGAGATACGCACAGAGCATAACTTCGAAGAGATCATAGGCAACAGTCCTGCCCTGCTGGCGGTATTTCGCAAAGTCGAACAGGTCGCTCCAACAGACTCCACCGTACTGATCAACGGCGAAACCGGTACCGGGAAGGAACTGATCGCCCGCGCGATTCATGACCGCAGCGCACGCAAGAACCATCCCTTGCTGAAAGTCAACTGCAGCGCGATTTCGGCTGGCCTGGTGGAGAGCGAATTGTTTGGACACGTCAAGGGCGCCTTCACCGGCGCTTTTGACCGGCACATCGGGCGTTTTGAACTCGCCGACGGCGGCACGATCTTCCTCGATGAAATCGGCGAGTTGCCCCTGGAAACGCAGGTCAAGCTCTTGCGGGTTCTTCAGGAACGCGAGTTTGAACCCGTGGGCAGCAACCGCCCCGTCCGTGTTGACGTTCGGGTAATTGCCGCCACGAATCGAAACCTCCAGGAGTCTATCCGAACGGGTGGTTTCCGGTCCGACCTTTTCTACCGCCTGAACGTCTTCCCGATCGATGTGCCTCCCTTGCGAGAGCGCGGTTCCGACATTCCTCAGCTCGCCATGTTCTTTCTGGCGCGCTATTCCAAGAAGTTCGGAAAGAATATAGAAGGCATGCAGCGAGAGACGCTCGACCGCCTCACCAACTATGCATGGCCCGGGAATATCAGGGAACTGCAAAACGTCATTGAGCGAGCCGTGATTCTCTCACAAAGTTCGGTCCTCGAACTGGAACCCGATCTTATTCCCGCTCTGGCGCCTGCAGACTCCTCCACAATTGCCGATCAATCTTCGCCTGTGGTTCAACCTTCCGCTTCAACGTTGCCCGCGTCTTCCACTCTGGAAGAGGTCGAGCGCGGTCATATTGTTGCTGTACTGAACCAAACCCGCGGCGTCGTCGAGGGGCCGCGCGGGGCGGCAAAAATTTTAGGGCTGCATCCGAATACGCTTCGCCACCGAATGCAGAAGTTGGGACTCAAGCGCAGCGCCTACCACGAATCGTAGTTCCCACAAGACTGTTCCGTGCAAACCACCAAATGTTGTGGCTCGCCCGCACCGGCCTGAAATCCATCAATTGCAAATAACTTGCGCTCAACAGTTTAGAGAAATGAAGGTTTCATCTTCCGTTTGGCACGCTGTTTGCTATTCACTGACCCGGGTAGCCCAATGCTCAGGATCTCAGCGATCGAGGCGGCTGGTGGAACAGTTACATTGCGCCTTGACGGCCAGGTCACAGGGCGGTGGGTGATGTTACTGCAAAGGACGTGTGAGGCTGAGTTGAAGAAAGGCGCGCGAGTCACGATAGACCTGAGGAATGTTTCCTTCGCCGATCGTGACGGCATCGCCCTATTACGGAGCCTGACAGATTGCCGGGTCGAACTTCTGAATTCCCTGCCGTTCATTGCCGAGCAGATCAGGAAAGTGACACTGGATTGAAAATAAATCTTTCAGAGGTGTGATCGCTGGGGGCGCCTTGTTTGCAATAGGGCCGGAGCGGTCACCCGAACGTCACAACTGGATTCTCTGATTCCAATTTCTTCGATGAGTTGATTTGGCCAATCGAGTTCAATGGCCATTCGAATGGCCACGTGTGTGATTTCTTTCTGGTTGAGAGAGGGGATAATGAAACGCAATATTGCACTACAAATTTTTTCGTTCTTTCTTGGCGGGCTTCTGCTAGCCGCAAGCAATGCCTCGGCCCAGACCATCGCCTACAGGCAGACAAATCTCGCCTCCGATTTGAACGCACCGGGATTCGCAAACCAAGTGAACATTTCTATGCGAAATTCCTGGGGAATTGCGTTCCTGCCTGGCCAGTCATTTTTCATTGCCAACACCAATAACGGGCGTGTGACCGTGCACGACGCCACTGGTTCCAGCACTTCGCCCACAAGTTTCACAGTCCCGAATCCCGCCGGCAGTGGACCCGACACTCCCGTCGGAATCGTTGCCGATCCGAACTCGTTCTTTGGCGGAAGAACTCTCGTTCAACCATTCGTCATGGCGACCCAGGGAGGAAACATCTTCTTCTGGGGACCTGATGCCAACGGGAACTTTTTTCAGGAAGCGACCTTGGCGGTTGACCACGCGCAGTCGGGCGCGGTCTACACGGGTGTTGCGATTCTGACGCCGGATTGCTGCGCACCATTCTTGGCCGTCGCCAATTTTCACAGCGGTCAAGTCGAATCTTTCACTACCCGTTTTAATTTATTGGCACTGGCAGGATCGTTCACGGATCCAAATTTGCCTGCCGGGTATGCGCCCTATGGAATGCAAGTCGTTGGAAACCAACTCTTCATCACCTACGCGGTGCAAGACGCGGCGAAGCAAAACCCAGTCTTCGGAACCGGGAATGGCATAGTCAGCATTTTTGATCTTGCAGGAAACTTCGAGCGCCGATTTGCTACCGGCGGGCCATTGAATGCCCCTTGGGGAATTACCCAGGCTGGACCTAATTTCGGCCCGTTCAGGAATGACATTCTCATCGGCAATTTCGGCGATGGAATTATCAATGCGTTTGACCCGGGCACTGGAGACTTCATAGGTCAGATCCAAGATGGTGACGGGAATGTAATAGTTAATGAAGGCCTCCATGGATTGACATTCCGACCTGATGGGTTCGACGATCGGAACACTCTTTATTTCACGGCGGGAATCAACAACGGCCAGGACGGATTGTTCGGCAAGATCACACCAGGTTTGGTGAGCACAACCAGGGTTTCCGCTCCCCCTACGCCCACCAACACACCTGCCCCGATTACAGTCACAGTTTCCGCCGGGCCAGGCAACCCAGGCACGCCGACAGGGCTGATGGCCGTAGATGATGGCGGCGTTCCGATTGCAGACGTTGGAATTACGAACGGAGTGATCGTCTTCCCGGCAGCCCTTACTGGTGTAGGCACACACACAATTGAAGCTAATTACAGCGGGGACGCCACGTTCCTCCCGAGCAGTTCCCAGACTGAAGTGCAGGTCACGGGCCCCGACACACAGTTGAATCTGGTGGCGCCCGCAACAGCTACACCAGGCTCGCCGGTGACATTGACCGCGAACATTCGCTCGGAGGGAGGAACACCTACAGGGCAAGTTGTGTTTCACGACGGAAACGTGGGTTTAGGATCTGCTCCGCTGAACGTCGCTGGCGTGGCCACTCTGACTATCAACACTCTGGCAGCCGGTAGCCATACTCTTACGGCGTCCTACGCCGGAGACCGGAATTTTGGCGGCAGCACATCTGAAGCGGTAATCATCACGGTCGCTGGCAGGGACTTTTCGCTGGGAGCGGCTCCGTCGAGCGCAACTGTAACGGCAGGCCAGTCGGCTTTGTTCAATCTTACGATCACGCCCGACGGGGGATTCACGGATCCTGTCACATTTTCCTGTCCAGTCCTGACAGGGATCTCATGCAGTTTTAATCCGCCCATGCTCACGCCAAACGCGGGAGCTGCCACGACCATGCTGACCGTGACTACCTCCGCTGGCGTAACTCGTTATGGGCGGACGCCCGGTATGACGGGGCCCGGTTTCTCCCTGGCAAGTCTGGGACTCATCGGTACCCTGGTCTTTCTCATTAGAAAAACACGTGGAATTCACCTTGCGTTTCTAAGGGTGGCCGCAAGCGCGGTCTCGGTAGTCACGTTGGCGACCATCCTTGTTTCCTGCGGCGGGTACACGACGAGCGGACAAACTAACCGCGGCACCGCCACGATCGCGGTAACGGCGCAATCAAGGAACATTTCCCATACGACCAACGTCAGCGTCACGGTGCAGTAGGTGTATCACGGACAGGTAAGAACGCTAAATTCGATTTACAGGATGGAGAGGAGAATCCGCATGCCGCAGACAGCCATGACCGAGGGAACTTCGCATCTTCACCGATGTGCGCCGCCCGACATGACTGAGAAGGAAGCGATCGGACAAGCCCAAATGGGGGACGCAGCGGCTTTTGAATATCTGTACCGCTCCCATAACCGGCGCGTCTATTCGCTTTGCTTGCGCATGATCGGGAACACGGCCGAAGCTGAAGAATTGACTCAAGAGGCGTTCTTGCAGGTGTTTCGCAAGATCAACACATTCCGTGGCGACTCGGCATTCTCCACCTGGCTGCACCGGTTGTCGGTCAACACAGTGCTGATGCGCTTGCGCAAAAAGACCGTAGCGGTATTGCCTCTGGAGGACACTTCCATCGGCGATGAATTCGACGAACAAAAAAGGAATACGGCGCTCCCGATCTGGCCTTGACGGGCTCCATCGATCGGATCCAACTCGAGCTCGCCATCGCTCAATTGCCGCCCGGCTATAAGCGGGCTTTCGTGCTCCACGACGTCCAGGGGTACGAACACCATGAAATTGCCGAGATGTTGGGCTCGTCGATCGGAAATTCAAAATCGCAATTGCATAAGGCTCGCGTCCGGCTGCGCAAGTTGCTGCGAGATACAGACCGTGAAAGCAGGCGCCGGAACGAACTCCATGCCGAACTCGTTTAGCACGTCCGCTACGTGGTTTGCATTCCTCGAGCGTTCGGGGCACTGGATTCAATTTTTTTAGATCCTCTAATTCTTCGCCGTCCGAGCGGTTCTGAAATCGGCCGAGAGGGTCGGACTGCGGAGATAGAGGTCAAGAGACTGGAAAGGGGCCCAAGCCTTTCAAGTGAAAGACGTTGTAAAGAAATTGGGCGGTTGTAGCACGGGATCTGCTGTTCATTCTTTGCACTCTCGTGGGAATGCAGAAAAGGCTTGGCACTTCAAAACACATCACAAAAAGGAGAAATGTAAAATGAAACGTCTTATGGAAAGTGGGCTCTTCAGGACCGGAATGCCGGTGGTTGCGCTGATGCTGTTCGGCATCTTTACGCAGGGCGCCGTAAATCTCGGATATGCGAAGTCACCTGCATCTCCAAGTCTTGCGGAAACCGAGGTCGAATGGAAGCAAATCGTCGGCATCATTTCGGCTGGCAACACGGTCGGATCCGGCACGGGTAAGGTTACAGGCGGAGGCGCGCCGTGGCACACGTCACGCGGCAATGCGGAAGTGAATCTGTCGACTGGGGACCTGCGCTTTACCGTCGAGGGCTTAGTGCTCGCGGGCGGAAACTCCATCGGGACGCCGGACGGCGTCACGAGCGTCAAAGGCACACTGGTATGTGACACGACCGGCGTGAGCTCGCCGAATTCCGTCCTGGTGGAGACTGCGCTCGTGACACTGGACGCGCAGGGCGACGCCAAGTTCAAGGGCAACGTGGGGATTCTTCCCGCTGCTTGCACGAGCCAGCCTAATATCGCCTTTCTGATCCGAACTGCCTCCGGCGCCTGGATTGCCAGCGGAATGGTTCGTGTGACTGAAACCGACGACGATCACGATCGCCGTTAACCCAACGAAGAGACCTACCGTAGCAGTAGTGGATTCCAATCGCTGGACGAGGCGGATTACTATCCCGCCTCGTCCGGCGACACACTACGCGGTGTGGCCAAGTCCTTCCTTGAGAAGGGGAGTCTGAGTCAAGCAGGTTTTATGGTTTCCGTCGAGTGGTCTTGTTTGGAGCCCATCCGCCTCTGCCGCCATCCTTCCATCCGCACTCTTTGTGGAGCGATTTTTCGCTCGGTGCAAGTTGGGCGTCCTCAGTTCAGCAGTGCTGCTACCTGATAATCGACCTCGCCTCGCATGGTCGCGTCCACGATGTGCTCTTTGCACGCCGACTAGATGGTGCCGGGCTGGCCGCCGGCGCCTGAACCGCGCGTACGTTCCTCTTTTCTAAAATCAGCGTGGTTGGACCTTTTTATTTAGAAGTGTATTTCTTCCTTAAGTATTCTTGTCCACGTGTCTGGCCCTTGACGAACATCCACGAGTCTACAGGAAAAATCGTCCCACGGACCGGGACCGTTATGAACGTTAATTAACTAAACTAATAACATTGATTCACATTAAATTTATAGGAAATAGGGCGCAATTTGGTGTATCATCCCTCCCGTTTTGGCGACAAAAAGTGCAAGCGCTTTAATTTCCTGGGAAATCCAGGGATGCGTCGGTCGAGAACGCGCAGGGTTTTTCATGTACGTGTGGTTTGCGGGAATCGCACACTGCGAGCGTGAAAATGAAACAAAATAGCTCTTGGCAAGGCCTGCTAGGGCAAATCCTACTCCTCACTTCGCTCGCGTTGGCACTTGCCATCGTTCACTGGGTGCATGCCGCGGACGAGCCGTTCCACTTGGCCGCCGATTCGAGGGAAATACAGTTTGGGGGACACGGATGAAATTTCGCGATCCGATTGGCATCAGGAGGCCACGAGCTTTTCCCGGGACGATGAAAGCTGCTTTTCTCGGAATCGTGTTTGTGCTGACGGGACATATGCTCGCGAGTAAGCCCGCGCCGCACGTTCCAAAAGGAATCGTTTCGGACTGGACGCAGCGTCATGTCCTTTACCCGGATTCTCAGGACGAATCGGTCATGGCCCGCTTCCGAGGAGATCCTCGCTGGGAACAGAACTGGTATCTTCGGCATTGGGAGACGTGGTGGCCGGAATATCATCCCGAGGCCGGTTCGCGGGATGAAGACAGCGAAAGAGACTGGGCGCGCGAGCATCGTCGCAGGCCCCGCGTGCCGGGCGAAGAGAGCCATAGAGATTGGAGCGTCGCCCTTGGGGCGGCCGCGTTTCAGCCAACCATCGACTTCAGCTTCACCATTTCTACCCAGACGGCATTCGGTTCTCTGAACGCGACGGATCAGGGCGGCGGTAAGTGGCTGGCCACCGCCGGCAGTCTTACCGTGACCGGCGGGAGCGACGTGGGGACGTACACCCTCATCCCAGGCGGGCCGGGTGTAACCACCAGCCCGTTCGGAAGCTTTATTTACGACAATGTGATTACCCCGTCCGCGAATCCGGCGCTCGATGTCGATGGACTTCTGTTTGGAGTCGCCGGAAAAGAACTCAATGTTTGGGGGAACAGCGCAAACAATTATTCCTTCTACGATAGCACCGCCCCCGGTGTCTACGGTACGCAATTGACCGCAATAGGGGCCTTCAGCTTCCAGACCGCTCCCGGCGGCGGGCAGAGCTTTCCGTCGAAATTTGTTTTTGATGTGACGGCGGCTCCCAGCTGCGCGAACGATTACGTGGCGATTGGAATCGCGGCGACGCCGGCATCGGGCGGCCAGGCCAACATCGTTGGTTTAAACAATCTGTACAGCACCAGTCCCGCGTCCGCAGCGCCCAATTGCACCACAAACGGACCGACTTTCATGTTCGCGTATGCGTCCGGCACGGGTCAAGTCCCGGCTCCCGTGGCAATTTCGCTAAAAGGAACGCAGCTCGGCTACATCGAGAATCTCGCGACCGGAAAATCTTTTTTTCACGTCCTGACGATTGGAACAACCGGCGCGAACGGAACCAGCGCGACCACCGCAGCTGTGCCTGGAACCGGCAACAACGCTGTGGACAAAACTGTACTGCTTTCGCCCGACGGCGGCGTTACCAATCAAAGCTCCACGAGCGCCCCATTCATCCTGTACACCACCAACGACACCAACGATACCGCCTACGTTACAACCTATAGCTCAGCGGGAGCGGGCTCCGGCTATCTGTACAAAATCAGCAACGTATTCAACGGCGGCACTACGCCGACCATCGTTTGGAGCGTCTCCATCAACGCGATTCCTTCCAGCCCGGTTTACCAAACAGCTTCCAACAGCATCTTTTTTACGGATAGCAAAGGGCGCATCGACTACGTCACGGATAGTGGACCAACGCCCTCGGTTACGTATGGCCCGATCGTTGCCGGCGGTACTACATCCCTGAATCCGGTAATCATCGATAACGGCAGTCAGAATATCTACGCCACCTTCAACACCAACGGCACAAATGCCATTGTTGTGCAAGCCCCCACCAGCCTGGCCAGTTTCGTGTCGGTCGCTGTCGGCACCGGCAATACGACATATACGGGGCCGTATGGGGTGGACTTTAACAATGCCTGGTATACGGGAGGGGCGGGCCCTCTTTTGTACGTCGTGGGAACCGGCAGTGGAACGACTCCCACTCTTTACAGCGTTGGCTTCAATGGAAGCGGGGTGATGAACGGCACCGTCACTGGGACCACGGCTCTCACCAGTGCTGCCGGTGCTGACGCATCGGACCTTACCGAGAATTTCAACACCGCGCTAGCGAAAGACTACCTTTTTGTTGGAGTCACGAACCATTGCAGAGCGACGACGGGCGGTGGAAATGCCGGATGCGTGATGAGGCTGGACATTACCGGAGGCTTTCCAACGGTCAATGCCGCAACGACGGCACTTGCCGCCGCGGGCGGGACGTCCGGCATCATCATCGATAACGACATCACTACTCTGACCCAAGCTTCGAGCATTTACTATGCGACGAAGACGGGGGACACTCTGGTAAAAGCCACGCAGTCCGCACTACAGTGATGCGAGTTCGCGGGCGAGGCTGCCCGTGACAAGGCGATAGATTTACGATTGATTTTCTTTTGGCCCGATGAGATTTT
>Ga0116223_10005638_pt1 | contig 10489 bp, 9 predicted proteins | sample Sb_taG_3_FD_90092 | JGI IMG/M metagenome (GOLD analysis project Ga0116223, IMG submission 90092) | Peat soil microbial communities from Weissenstadt, Germany - Sb_50d_a_PC metaG | ecosystem: Environmental > Terrestrial > Soil > Wetlands > Peat | place: Germany: Weissenstadt | collected 2010-09-21 | reverse complement strand
GAGGACCTTCAGCCGATTGCGCTGGCCGTTGCAGAACAAGAACAGGTGCCCGCTCAGAGGCTCACACGACAATCGATCCCGAACCAGACCGTACAGCCCCTCGAACCCCTTGCGCATGTCGGTGACTCCTGCAGCCAGATAGATCCGTGTGGCTGGACCCAGTCCAAACACGGCTCAGGCCCGCTCCAGCAAACTCACCAGGCGCTCGAACGTACTCGTGTCAAAATCAGGATGTACCTCGATGCGACGCCCGCCCCGCAGCACCACCGCTAGCCCACAACTCGATTCGTGCTGGGTCGGCGATTTCCTGGCGGCCAACTCCACCGGCACCAACCGGCTGGCGGAAGAAACTACCTTGCTCTTTTTCCTCCAGCGTTGCCCCTTCAGGTGCCGATTCAGCGTGCCGAAGCTCAAACCCCGACTCCGGCAAAACTCGCTTCGGCGGATACCGCAGCTCCTGAATTCCGCCACCAACTTCTGAACTTCGGCGCGTGTACGTCGTTTGTGTGCTGAAGCCTTCCGTTCTACACTCATCCGGAAACTTCAACACAAACCGTCTCTCTGAAACAGGTGTGTTGGTCAGACGCTTACCTCCGAACAAACCGGCGAAGCTGCGCTTTGGCTAGAGACCCAGAACATCAGCGCCGACAGCAACGGCCACTACACGGTGCTGCTGGGCTCGACCAATTGATCACAGCACTCTGCTGCTCGGGCGATCGGACCCCGCCTGCCACCGTAGCGTCGCAGACAAAATCAGTGCTACTCGGGCAGGTCGCCGAGCTGTCTGCATGGTTACTTTCGCCTCCGCATACGGTGTCGCCTTCCGAGACAGCAGTATTGCTAGTGCCTCCGGCGACGGCTGATTCGAGGCCCTGGGAGAGGTTCGTCTCGCCTCTCCTACGCTTTCGCTGGTTCCCTCCGGATCGATGCCAGTTCATGGAGAATTTCCGTTGTTCGCATCGCCCGGGCTTGTCGTCCGACAACATCCTCTTCAGGGTAGAGCGATTCCCACTGGACAATTGCGTCGACCTCGGCTTGCAAACTTCTTACACGCTCACTTCTCTCCACGCAGTTCATTGAACGCTGTTCCTCCTAATGGAATCAGAGCAGGTGTGATTCCACGCCCAACAGTGTTTGTTTCGATTGGATTTCGAACGCGGGCTGACGATCAGTCGGCACTTGCTGCCGATCTAGCGGCATTGACATTAAGCACAATCCTCCAGACTTCCTAAAAGGAAAACTACGGTCATGTCAGAACCGCTGATTCCCGCCGCCGAATACGTTCGAATGTCAACGGAAAAGCAGAGTTTTCGATCCCCAACCAACAAGCCGTCATCCGGCAGTACGCTGCCGAGCCCGGATTTGCAATAAGTTTCACCTAGGTCGATGCCGGGAAAAGCGGAGTTGTGATAAGACATCTTTAGAGCTCAGTCCACTCACGGCAACGCCACGGACCGCTGGGGAAAAACTTCACGTCCAGGAGGTGGAAGCCTGCGGTCAGGGCGTGCCGTCATGAAAGTCTGCTAATGCACCAGGGAGATCAGCCCCGGCCGACTGATCCCGTATTGCTTGATCTTGTGGTAAAGCGAACTTCGTGGGATCCCCAGCTTGGCCGCCGCCGCTTCGACTCGTCCGCCCTCGATCATGAGAATTTCTTCGATGTACTGACGCTCAATCTGGTCCAGGGTCCGGACGGAGCGGCTGGCGACGGGTTCGGGCACTGTCTGGATGTCAAAGTGCAGATCCCTCTCGCTCAGGCACTGGCCTTCGCGGAGAAGGATGGCCCGCTCCAACACGTTGCGCAGTTCACGAATGTTACCCGGCCACGAATACGACTGCAATGCGCGGATGGCGCCGTCGGATAGCTCGATGTTCCCAGCGGACAGGTCGCACGCTAGATGGCTGACGAAATATTGAGTCAAGGCGGAGATGTCCTCCAAGCGGTTCCGCAGCGCCGGGATAATCAGCGGAATTGTACTGATGCGAAAATAGAAGTCACTGCGGAACTGGTGTTCGCGCACCAAACGGGGGATGTCCTGGTGGGTGGCCGCAATCAGTCGAATATCCACGCGCCGATCACGAACATCTCCCAGGCGACGAAATTCTTTTTCTTCCAAAACTTTGAGCAATTTCGACTGCACGACCAGGTCCACATCTCCGATTTCATCGAGAAATACAGTTCCCTTGTGAGCGATCTCCAGAAGGCCGACTTTCTTTTGAAGGGCGCCGGTAAACGCCCCCTTTTCGTGTCCGAACAATTCCGTCTCCAGCAAGTCGCGTGAGAGCCCCCCGCAATTAAGATCCAGGAAGGGTTCCGCAGCGCGTGGGCCTTGGGCGTGAATCCAGCGTGCCAAGACTCCCTTACCGGTCCCGGTTTCCCCTTGAATCAGAACTGGGCTGTCCGCTCCAACCACCTTGCGTGCCAGTTCTTCCACCTTGCGGATGGCCGCGCTGTGCCCCAGAAAAGGATCTGTCTGTTCCCGTCGTTGACGGCTCTTTTCGGCCAACTGCTTCTGCCGATTGCGGCGATTCTCGATACTGGCTTGGATCATTACATACAGGGCTGCGAGTTCTATCGGCTTGGTCAGAAACTGGCTGGCGCCCAGTTTTACCGCTTCCACAGCCAGGTCGATGGATCCGTGCCCGGTGAGGATGATGATGGGTATCGAGGAATCGCTGGCTATTAGACGAGGCAGTAGTTTGAGCGCGTTGCCATCAGGAAGGCTGTAATCGAGAACTGCCACATCGGGCAGCATTGCGCGCCACAACTGTTCGGCTTCGGCGCACGTCTCGGCACAGATGACTTCGCAGCCTTGCAGCTCTAGGTAAGCGCTGATGGTCTCGCGCCACTGTTTCTCATCCTCGACAACCAGGACTCGATCCTTGAGCATCAGCCGCTACTCCCATTGTGCACGGTTATCACACGCGCCACGGAATCTCCTTGCGCTAGCGCAAATTGGATTTCTTGTGTAGATACGACTATTGCGCAAAATCCTTCTCCCAGGTCAGTGCCAGCTAGCCGATCCTGCGCGGTGCACACCGGTGCGAATTCCTGCAGACACAGTCGGAAGCGTGCTGGGTTGCAAGGTCGGAATCTCGGTGGATTAGTGCAGATTGTTAGGGATCCGAAGCCGGGCCCGTGGCAATCGTGGATAGTTTGTCAGCACGAAGGACGGTGAGCCGCCGACGGCTCTTCTCGACATGTCCTAGTCGTCGCCAACGATTGAGCACCCGGTTCACCGTAAACAGATTCGTGCCTGCCATCTGCGCAAGCTCTTCATCGGAAATACGGAGTTCGGCTGATCCGTGGTTTGTCGATGATCTGGCAAGTTGCAATGTCAGGCGAGCAAGTCTCGGCTCAACCATCTCGGTTGCCAGCCCTGTGAATCGTTCCTGAAGTTGGTGATCCCGGCGAAGGACAATCCCCAAGATGTTGTCAAAAAGGTGTGGCCAGCGTGCCCCAAACGGACCAATAGAAGCTTTGTCCCACTCCAGCGCCACGCTGGCTTCGTGGGCACAAACGCTACTGGCATGGGTCATGGTAGAAGAAAGCAGTGCCTCCGTGCCGAACGCATCCCCTGGATATATCCAGTCGAGCAGCACTTCCTTACCGGAGGGAGTGGTTCCGCTGGCTTTTGCCACACCAATTTTTAGAAGGTACAGACTGGTCACGGTTTCTCCCTGGCGGCAGAAGAACTCTCCGGGAAGAAGCCGTCTGCACCGGGCCGCACTGCGCAGAGCAGCCACGGCGACGACGTCGAGATTAAGAAAGAGCTGGGGAGGCGGGGGAGATAAGGTGCGTGCCGACATGGTTGACATAATTGCCTACTTCTGATGAAACGAGTACGCACATCGAAGAAGATCTACGCCACTGGGTAAAGAAACGTTTCCGCCTGATGGTGTCCCGTGTCAGGGCCTGGACAAAACTCCCGGTTGCAGGTTGCTCGGCTGTCGCGCCGGGATCAAATGCCACGTTTGCCGCTGAGCTGGCGCGTTATAGAATGCTGCAAATCGACTGCTGTCCCTCCTCGCGCTTGGTGCTCTTCATGGATTGCATTTACTCCTCCATGTCTGAGTAATGGTTAAGCCATAGAAAACACGGCCTGGGGATCTCAGTGTCAGAGTGTCAACACTGTCAAGAACGAGACGATTTGACACATCCGGTCTCGGCGAAGGTGAGCCCCCCAGCCCTTCGTCGCTCTAAGCCAGGCTCGGCAGTTCGCGGGGAGAGGCGATTCGTAGAGCCGCATGCGGACCAGAGGGCCGTGGAGGGTGACGAAATATCGACTCCCCCGTCCGTCGTTCGCATCACTGCCACTAGTCCCGGAACTCAGCGGCACTAATGTTCAACTTTTTCATTTTCGCGTGGAGAGTGGTGCGTTTCATTCCCAGCCTACTGGCTGCACCCGATAGGCCACCGATCACTCCGCCCGCGTCTTTCAGAGCCCGCAGGATGAGCTCGCGCTCGGCCTCCTGGGTCCTCTTGCCGATCGATGGCCTTGTGTCCTTTCTCAGGTCGCCGGTCGGAACCCTCAGCACGGGCGAGTCCGTCAAAATCACGCATCGCTGAATCAGGTTTTGCAATTCTCTGATGTTCCCCGGCCAGCTCCAGTTCAGGAGGACACTCATCGCTTCCCTGGGAATGGTCTCAATCGACTTCCTTGCTGCACTCGCATACCTGACCACGAAGTAACGCACAAGGTCGGGAATGTCGTCTTTTCTCTCCCGCAGAGGGGGCACATGAATCGGAAAAACATTGAGTCTATAGAATAGGTCCTCGCGGAAGTGACCTTCGGCCATCCGCCCATGCAAGTCCTGATTAGTGGCGGCGATCAGCCGGATGTCGACCCTGACCGTCCGGTTGCTGCCGAGCCTTTCGAATTCCTTGTCCTCCAGCACCCGCAACAACTTTGGCTGAATTACTCCCGGAAGATCCCCCACCTCATCCAACAAGAGAGTCCCTCGGTCAGCAATTTCCAATCGGCCGACTTGCCGGCTAATCGCCCCAGTGAATGCCCCCTTTTCGTGCCCGAATAGCTCGCTTTCCAACAACTCCGTTGGAATCGCGGTGCAGTTGACGCTGACGAACTTGTTGCCAGCCCGCGGGCTGAGCCTGTGAATCGCCCGTGCAATTAACTCCTTACCGGTACCCGTCTCGCCCAGCAACAGCACCGTCGCGTCAGTTGCGGCCACTGTCCTCACCTGTCTTAGCAGTTCTTGAAGCGGGGCACTATTCCCCACGATCTCGTAAAAAGCTTCATCCCTCGACGGATCGCCCAAATCGAGATCCTGGAGTGCTGGTTCGAACTCTGGCTTTCCGACCGAGGCGGTTACGCCACAATCTGCGGGCGCCATAAGCTTATCCGATGAAAGTGTAGTGTCCGGCAATTGAGCGATCATCGCTGCCGCGCGGCGCAAGAACTCAAGCGTCGACTTCGTCTTGGGAATGACATGCAAACTGCCAAAGCCTATCGCTCCAAGCTTCTGACGAGTCGTGGTCAAGGGAAAGACATAGTAAGTACGTACGCCCAGTTCCAGAAGCGACTTTAAGAAAACGGGCAAGTTGGGTTCGGCGTCCAAATCCTTGACAAGTATGGACCGTTGATTCTTCCAGGCCCATCCGCTTGCACAGGACTGGACAGGAATGGATTCACACCTTTTCTGCGCGTGGCCCGCTTGCCAAATGTGCAAACGGATTCTCTCCGTACTTGAGTCGTAAAGACCCAGTGTGACAAAGTCAAAATTCGAGGAATGCCGCAGGCGGAGTGCCAAGGTGGAGAAAAGCGCATCTGCTGTTGGGTGGCTGGCTGCTAGCTGTGCCAGATCCAGTAGATTGCGATACTGGCCGACTGTCAGATCTGGGAGGTACACAGCATCAGATGCAAGTCTTTGCTCCGGCATACTCTCTCTCGCACCCTATGGTTTAGCTCTTGAGATTCGAACCCCGCTTCACCGTGTCACGTTTCCTTACAGCGATAAAAAGCACAACACCGTTGCCTCTAGATTGTTCTTGAAAATCATTCTTCACAACGATTCATAATAGGGATATTAGGAAGTTAAATATCTCGGGCGTGTTGGTCTAGTCCCTACGGGAGAACATCACGAGGAACGCTGCCTGAAGGCAGGGGTTTGAATGACAGAGCTGTGCCAAAATATCGACACTGTCGCAGTCGTTGACGCAGGATTTGTCGAAGTCCCGCAATCCCAAATCCCGGTTCACGGCGCCGACAGACTCAACTCGCACCACTTCACCCTCGCCGGCATGCTTCAATAAATCTTGGTATAGCTTGCCATAGCTTTCGACCTCCTAACCGCTTAAGCTATCGCAAGCGGTCTTTTATTGGAGTTCTAGCCATGGTGGAAGCGGTATGCCTGATGGCTTCCGGCGCCGGGATCCCTCATTGCCGTCTTCTGCTGTGCGCTGCTCCCGACCGATCCGCCGGGCTCGGCCAACCGTTTCTCCAACTCATTAGACGCACCGCAAAGGTCCCGTGGCACACCCAATAGAGATTTTTTTCGGGTTGTCGGCTGGCAGTGGCATTTTTTGGGAGCAATCCGTAGCCCAGCAGTGCGGCTGCGCGACCTCTCCAAACTGTCTGTTGGCTGTATCGGATAGAAATTAAGGAGATTAGGCTGCCTGACGAGAATCCCGGCTTGATCGTAAGTGTCAGAGCAAACACACGGTTGACAGAGGCTGACAGATGCCCATTTAGGCGGCTCCTGAGGTTTTCGAGGCCTTAAACTCGAAGATCGGATTCTTGACGTGGCGCTCCAGGCCTGTTTTGGAGAAACAGAGAAATTTGACCTGCTGGGTCTGGGGCCGGGCGTCCCGTGAGGTATCCCTGGACCTCATTAGCTCCAAACTTTTTGATCAGTTCCAGCTGTTCTTCTGTCTCTACCCCCTCTACGATGACACGCATGCCAATGTTTTTGGCTAACGCGATGAGCGAGCGGACCATGGCTTCGCTTTCGGGCTTCAGGCACAGATCCTGAATGAAAGAGCGATCAATTTTCAAGGCGTCAAAGGGCAGAGACTGCAGATAGCTCAAGCAGGAATATCCCGTGCCGAAATCGTCGATGGCGAGGCTCACTCCCAGCTCCTTGAGGCGCTTCATTGTTTCCAAGGCGCGATGAAATCCGCTCAGCATGATTGATTCCGTAAGTTCGAGCTGGAGGAGTTCCGGACTGAGGCCAGTACGGTTCAGGACTCCGACCACTTCGTCGACGAACTGGTCGCGCCCGAACTGCATGCTGGAGATATTCACCGCCACTTGGATCGGGTAGGGGGCAAGGGTCGGCCATTTGACTGCTTCGGCGCAGGCCAGCTCCAAGCTGTAAGCGCACAGGGGCACAATCAGCCCGCTCTCTTCTGCCACTGGAATGAACTTGGCCGGGCTGATCGCGCCGAGAGTGGGATGTGTCCACCGGCCTAGAGCTTCAAATCGCATCAGCCGGTTCGACAGTAAGTCGAATTCGGGCTGGTAATGCAGTTTGATTTCTGCGCGTGCGAGGGCGGCGCGCAGATGGTTTTCCAAGTTCAGACGTTCTCGCACCAACATCCCAATTTCAGGCGTGAAGTACATAGCCCGGTTCTTGCCATCGCGTTTGGCGGCATACATGGCGCTGTCAGCTTGCTGCAGGAGCTGGTCAGTATCGTTCGCATTTTCCGGAAAGACGCTGATACCTATGCTGGCGCCAATCGTGAGTTGATGATCGTCAATCAAAAAGGAAGTTGCCAGAACATCCAGCAGGCATTTGGCGACCTTTGCTGCATCCTCTTTATCATGGAGACCTCCCAGGATGACTGTGAACTCATCTCCTCCAAGGCGAGCCAGCGTGTCGGCCCGACGCACCCGCGACTGAAAGCGCGCTGCCACCTGGATCAGCAGGGCATCCCCGAGGGAGTGACCTAGGCTGTCATTGACTAGCTTGAAGCCATCCAGATCGATGAAGAGCAGCACAACCAAACGGCTTTCGCGGCGGGCTCGCTCTAAGGCTTGGGAGAGCCGGTCTAAGAACAGTCGGCGATTCGGCAATCCTGTGAGTGCGTCATTGAGCGCCTGGAACTGCAATTTTGCTTCCGCATTTTTCTTGGCCTCTTCACGCCGCTGGAGTTCGGAAAGCATGGTGTTGAAGCCGCTCCCGAGCTGTGCAATCTCGTCAGCCCCAGAGACTGCTACTCTCGTATCGAAGTCCTGCTCCGCAGTGACGTTATGCATCGCGTGTGCGAGTTCAGAGATTGGCTTCGAAATCTTGCGCTGCAGAAATGAGCCGGATACTCCCCCAACCACCAACGCCAGCAGTAGCAGGGCGCTTGCTACCTCAAGCAAGCGCAATTGCCTTCGTCGCAGGTCCTGCAGATCCGAGCTTAGGAAAATGGTTCCCACTAATTCGCCGTGTCGCAGCACAGGGCGAATTACGCTGGCATACTTGCGGTCGATAGATGAAATGCGTTTAAGGTCCGGCGGGCAATTCCCTGGTCCTTGCTGTCGCTGGTATTGAGCAAACAACCCTCCCCGCACATCGTATAAGCAAGCAGAGACAATGGGACCTTCTGCCCGCAAGCCTGCAAGAACTTCAACCGCCGCGGTCTGGTCGTTGAAGTTCAGCGCCGCTGTTGAATTTTGCCCTATCACGTCACTCAGGACTGCCAGCCGACTCTGGAGGAGGGAACGCGAGCTAACGCTGTCGAAGACCAGAAACGCAGCCATGAGCGTGCCCACCGCCATGCTGCTGGCGAGCAACGCCATCAGCGTCATCTTGTGGGCGAAAGTATTGCCTCTAAACAGGCCCATGTCAGTTCCCCACCGCGGGTGTGGCTCGTACAATCGTTGCGAGATTCAGGAGGCGAGAGCTGATCTTCAGGCGCGATGCCTCCGTCGCTTCCAGGTTCACTTGAAGCTGTACCTGATCGCCTGTCCGGACGAGCCCGATCATGCCACCGTTACGGGCAAATGAATCGGAATCCCCCACGGTCAGAACGCCTTTGTTCCGTACTTTGTCCAGCGTCGCGCGGATTTTCTTAGGCGACGATTGCGCAATAAAGAGAATGTTGCATTGCTCTAACCGTTCGTCGGAGGGGTACAGCAGTACGCGGACCGGCCTCGATTCGCTCGTTTTCCCGTCCAGCATTTTTTGGAGCGTCTCGCCCATGGGGCCGTCCCCGATAAATCCTATGGTGAGATCCTGACTCGGGTGTGGCCACTCTACGTACTTGGTCAAGTTGAAGACGAAAGCTGCTTTCACGGCACCCTCGTCTTGCAATTGAGCAGACAACAATGGTGCGAACAACGACACTAGGCTGAGAGCAATCGCCAGACCGGCCAAGGTAACTCGATTCACGGCCTTTGCCCGCCCGAGTTGCGCGGCCCATGAGCGGCGAACACTGGTATCGTCCGTACGGCCCACTGCGAATTTGTCTGTAGGGCGATTCATTGTCCTACTTCGGTTCGCGGTGCAACGCATAAGTGATCTTGAAGCGGTACGTTCGTCCATCCTGCTGGATTTCCGCTTGCTGGAGCCCTGGGCCTGCGGGCGTAAACCAGCGATGATTGAAGGTGTTGTAGCAACTGCTGGAGAACTCCCAGCCTCCCCACAGAGGTTTGGTAGAAAGGGTGACGTTGGCCAGGGCCACGGGCGGAACCTGAGTTCCCTTGTAATCCTCCTGCGCGCTGAAATAAAGCAGTTCCAGTCCCAAGAAAGCGCGGTGTGAGGTGGGAATCGTGGCGTTTAGCTTGGCCTTGTTTGTCGGGGAATCTGCCAGCTTTACATGCCGGATTTCATCTTCGGCATTCGCGAACGTGTAGCTGGCGCGAGCTGACAGGCCAGACGCTCGCTTCGCTTCAAGCTCAAACTCCACTCCTGGTCCGGCATCGTGGCCGCTGTTCACGAAGTGGGTCAGGCCGCTCGCCGGGACAGGCACCTGGTCGATCAGGTCGTGCAGGTCGTTGTAGAATCCATCGGCCGTTAGAGCCAGCCACTTTGTCAGGCTACGTTCGAATACCACCTCGTTTGAGAGGATGTGTTCTGGTTTCAAGGGAACGGTTGGCGCCACAATGCTCGTATTGTCGTCGTAGTAGTCCTCGTACGCGTTCGGCGCCCGGAAAGCACGGCCGACGATGTACTTTACTGCAGTTCGCGAATTCACGGAGTAAACGAGCGCAATACGCGGGCTGAGCGCGCTGCCGAAACTGTCGAAATAATCAAGCCGCCCGCCAGCATGAATCGTCAGCTTAGGCAGAAGATTCAGCTCAGCCTCGCCAAACGCGGCCATCAGCCAAGGCGTGCGGTGATCATCCAAAATTGGCGGTTGCCCGGCATTGTAATTCTCTTGATCGACACGGAAACTGTGCTCATAGTTGACGCCTGCTGTAACTCGCTGGCGCCCAATCTGGTGCCCGACAGTAGCCTCAACGCCGGCCCAATCTGCGACGCCGGTATCAATGTTCAAGTAGCGGTCGGGCGAATCGGTACCACCCATCGCATAGGT
>Ga0116223_10005633_pt1 | contig 10494 bp, 11 predicted proteins | sample Sb_taG_3_FD_90092 | JGI IMG/M metagenome (GOLD analysis project Ga0116223, IMG submission 90092) | Peat soil microbial communities from Weissenstadt, Germany - Sb_50d_a_PC metaG | ecosystem: Environmental > Terrestrial > Soil > Wetlands > Peat | place: Germany: Weissenstadt | collected 2010-09-21 | reverse complement strand
ATGCACCTCGGCGGCCCATTTGACGAACGGCCGCGCCAGCGTGGCTAAGTCCGCGGTCAGCACCGGCTCGGTGACGAGATAGTCGAGGTCCTGCTGGCCGGCGGTGACGAGCACCGGTGCGTTGGCTTTCATCGCGTCGTAAAGCATGCCCATGGCGTTGCCGAGCCCGGGCGCGACGTGGAGATTGAGCACCGCGAGAGCGCCAGAGGCCTGGGCGTAGCCGTCGGTCATCGCCATCAGCGCGGCCTCCTGAAGCCCGAGGATGTAGCGGATGTCGTGCTCGGCCGCGAAGGCGTCCATCAGCGGCAATTCGGTGGTGCCGGGATTGCCGAACATGACCGTGACGCCTTCCTGCTTAAGCAGATCGAGGAAGGCGCGTTTTCCGGACATCACGGGCAAGATTTTCTCCCATACAAATTCACTGGCTGGAAATAATAGCAAGTTGGTTGGCGTTGGGCCGAGCAGTATGTAGCCTGGATTTCGCAAGGGCGAAATCCGGGATACTTGCTGCTATAAGTGTAGCACTCGATGCACTACAGCTTGAATACAGTTTGGGGATTATTCAATGAAGCGGGAGAGAAAGACAACTGCGGATGACGTCGGGAAGGCATTTTTGAAACTTCAAATAGAGTCGTCTGCGGTACGTCACTTGATACCGTTGATGCTTGTCGTCCAGGCGTTGGGGGTGAAGGGGGAAGCCATATTCGACAGTCTTCCAGATACGATAAATGAGGCGATCACGGACGAAAATGATCGGAGTTTGCCGGTGCGGAAAGAGCTGTACTGATTGGCTTGGTCGAACAAGCAAAGCGCGTCACCAGAAAGTGCATAGAGCAAGCTGAGTAGAGCTGACCGGCTTATGCGTGATTCACTTCTGCTCCAAGGCGCGCACAGCGCACGGGCGAAATACGGGCTACTGGCTGAGTAGTGCAAGACTCAACCGGGGATTGGCGGCGATCGACATCCTGAATTTCACAATCGCGCCGCTGCTATTGGTCAATGCCGTTTCGCTCAAGGTCGACCATCCGCACGATCATGGCGCGGCGCGGGTCGAAGGGCAGATCCTGGAATCCCCAGCGGCGATAAAATGCCCGTGCCCGATCGTCGATCGGATGCGTGATGACGCCGAAGCTTCCGATCTCGCGGGAGGCTCGCAGCGCCGTGCGAAGCGCGAAGAGGAGGAGCGAGCGGCGGGGTCCGCCTTCGCCCAAGATGGGCTTCGGTGCGACAGCCTTCGCTGCGCTTCGCTTGCGAAGGCTGGTGCCGCGGAAGGGATTCGAACCCCCGACCCCCGCATTACGAAAGTGTTCGACACGATAATTCTGGGAAAGACAGAGCAACGTCAAGCAAAAAACAAAAGCAATTTCAGTGAATTATTTGCACTTCGGCTTTCCTTGTGATTCCCTCCGTTCTATAGGCGGTGGTGACCCGGTGGTGACCCGGATCGGGAACGTCGATGCAGACGGATCAATTAAAGCTCACAAAGCGCGTCGTCGATCGGCTTGCGCCGGCCGATGATCGCTTCATCGTTTGGGATGCCGAGCTCGCGGGCTTCGGCCTGCGCGTCGCGCCGACGGGCATTAAAACGTTCGTTGTCAGATATCGCTCTGAGGGCGGCGGCCGAACTGCACCACAACACCTGATGGCGATCGGGCGCTATGGAGTGCTCACCCCTGACGAAGGGCGAAAAAAGGCGAAGGGAATTCTTGGTGCGGTGACGAACGGTGAGGATCCCGCGGGCGTCCAATTGGCGGCACGCAAACAGATGACAGTCGCGGAGCTGTGCGACGTTTATCTGAAAAAGGGAGTGTTGGTGCCCGGCCGCGCCGGCAAGGTCAAAAAGGCGTCCACGGTGAAAGACGATCGCGGGCGCATTGAGGCTCACATAAAGCCGCTCTTGGGCAATCGACGGGTTGCGAGCGTCACCAGCGCCGACATCGAACGTTTTTTAGTTGATGTAGCGACCGGAAAAACCCGCACCGATCCGAAGGAAAAACCTCGGCATCGTGTGCGCGGCGGAAAGGGTGTCGCGACCAGAGCTGCGGCGACGCTCGGAGCGATATTTACCTTCGCGCGTCGGCAAAGGATGCGATCTGATAATCCGGTGAATGGCGTTCCAAAATATGCGATCAACCGAAACGAGCGCTTCCTGACATCAGACGAACTGGAACGGCTTGGTGCCGCAATGCGCGAGGCCGAAACAATCGGCATTGAATGGAACGCGGACCCCGCAAAAAAGATCAAGCACGCACCAAAGCCTGAGAACAGGCGTGTTACGATTTCGCCTTTTGCTGGCGCCGCTGTGCGCCTCTTGTTGTTCACCGGCTGTCGTCTCGGGGAAATTCTCAAGCTCAAATGGACAGAGATCGATTTTGAGCGCGGCTTTTTATTTCTTCCTGATAGTAAGACAGGGAAAAAACCGGTGGTGCTCAACGCACCCGCGCTCGCAGTTTTGAGCGAACTCCCGCACGCTGGCGATTACGTGATCGCTGGTGATGAGCCTGGAAAGCCTCGATATGATCTTAAAAAGCCGTGGAGACTAATCCGGCGCCGCGCCGGTCTTGCTGGTCTCCGGCTTCACGACTTGCGGCACACGCATGCGAGTTTCGGTGTGGCGAACGGTTTCGGTCTACCGATCATTGGAAAGCTTCTTGGGCATACACAGCCGAGCACCACGCAGCGATACGCTCACCTTGATAATGATCCGCTGCGGCGCGCGTCGAAGCGTATCGGCTCGGTGATTGCCGCGGCGTTAGAAGGCAACCCGCGTCCCGCGCGTCGCGCGGTTCGCGTCATTGAGGGAGGAAAACCATGAGGCCAGCTTCCAATAGGCGTGCGACCAATAAGCAAGAGAGTTTAGAGGCGGGGTTCTCTGCGCTGGCGAGCAAAACATTCGAGGGCATTCGAATTGCCGACATGGCAGCCGGCTCTCAAATTCCTAGCGAGGTTGCGGCTACCGTCGAGCAACTGTTAGCGATGAATGATCAGCAGTTGCTTGCCGAAGTGATCGCCGCGCCTCAGAAGATGATGGACGTCGGCACCGCCTGCGTGAGTGTACAAAAATGGCACGAAGCTATGGCGGCTGCGCATGGCGCACTGTTGAGCCGGATTGGCTGTTGTGTGGCGAAAAACCTTAAGCGGCTTGAGGCCGCTTAGTCTGAACGCGACGCGGCTAGGCTGATCCCCGAAAGCCGGGTACCGCACCCGGTTGCCGCGTCGCTCCTCACTGCGGATGCGCCACGCGGAGCGCCGATGACTTTCATTCCTCACGGGTATGAGCCGCTTTCGGATTGGCTCGATCGCCAGGCGCAAGAATTATTTCAAACCGAATATCCGTCCGCGATCACCGATCAAGATATCAGTGATTTTGTCGAGAAGCGTTCAACGGTCGCGCCGGGCCCACTGGTAAGCGGCAATGAATGTGCGGTGCTGGCGCCGCTACACGAGAACGCCGTGGCGGCTACGATCGATCCAGCTTTCAGTTCGCCCCTTCTGCTTGAAGGCTTCTCCGCTGGCCAGGCCGCGACAGATGCCGCGCTCATAGCCGCGCGTTTGGCACTTGCCGACCATCGGCAGATTGTTCGATCCACCCTGGACGGCGAGCGTGCAAAAAAAATTACTGAGCTAAAAGAGCGGACGTTCCAGCGCCATCATGATCGCTTCTACCGGGGTGACTTTGAGACGGTGGTGGTCATTGCGGACGGTTCAATGCAGCCGATCGCTGCTCACATTTGGGGAAGCGACGACGCCGCGCAGATGGTTGCGACATGCAGCTTCGCCGGCCGGCCGATCTTGATTAAAAACATGCACAAGGCAAAGGCCGGGCAGAGGGAATGTCGCGATTGGCTCATCGAATTGATGCGTAGCTCGCGCTCAAGAAAAACACATTCAAAAGAGGAATTGACTGCGGAAGCAAAATCGAAATTTGATATTGGACCGCGCGCCTTCAAGGAGCAGTGGATCAAAGCCCTCGACACTGTAGGCCAGGATACTGCGGAGATTTGGGGCAAACGCGGCTCGCTAATCGGCAAGAAAAAATCGCGACGTTAATTCGAAACGGAAATTTATTCGAAACGGCTATTTTCCGGGTGGGAATCAGCGGACGCTTCCAGGCATCGGCATCGACCTGGAAGGTCTATTTGATATGTCCGCCATCCCCGAACGTCGCATGCTTCGTGTGACCGAGGCTGCAAATTTTCTTAGTCTGTCGGCATCGTTCCTCAACAAGCTGAGATGCAGCGGCGGCGGTCCCGCCTTCCGAAAAATCGGCCGTGCGGTGCTGTACGACCCTGCGGACCTCGAAAGCTGGCTATCCGATCGCCGGCGCACCTCAACCTCTGACGACGGGGGCAAGTGATGAGCGATCCGGATGATCGACACACCAGCGACAATGCAGAAGCGACAGTTTGGGCGGTTTTTACAGCCGTGGTGCTTTTCCACATCGCGCGATTGCCGGCGCGCATGCAAGCGCTGGCCGGCGTGCGGGAGCTGCGAAATGCGGCGGAGGATATCGATATCACGCGCGCGCAATCCGGCCGCATCGAGCCGGCTCGGGAACGCTTGCTCGCGCGGCTCGCGAAGGCATTGACGGGCGCTGCAAAGGCGAACGTTCTCGTTTTTGATTTTTTCGAAAAAGACGATGACGAAACGCTCCGCCGCAGTCCGAAAAAATAATTTGCGAAGGCCACGCCGTCATGTCGATCGATCGATCGCGCATCGCGGCCGAGTGCGAGCACCGGCCGGCACGCCTGGAGCACGATGACGATCGGTGCGCGGGTGCAGTATGACGCGAGCCGGTGATCTCGATCATCTGAAAAGCCGCATTCGCTTGTCGGAATTCATTGAGCGGACGGTGAAGCTCTCGCCCGGCAAGGGCGATCGGTTCGGCTTGTGTCCGTTCCATGATGAGCAAACGGGCAGCTTCAGCGTCAACGATCGAAAGGGTTTCTATCATTGCTTTGGCTGCGGCGCTCACGGCGACATTCTCGATTGGTGGCAAAAAATCGACGGCATGAGCTTTCCCGACGCAGCGGAGCGGCTGCGGCGTGAAGCCGGCGCGCGCCCGATGCGTGAGCCGGACTTCACGCCGCAGGGTGATGATGATCGCCGTGGCGAAAAGCGCGAGCTGCACGCGCGCTCGATCTGGAACGCTACAAAGCCGATCGGCGGCACCGTCGCGGAAGCCTATTTGCGCCAGGTGCGCAAAATCGGTTGCGTGTTGCCGGAGTGCCTTCGCTTTCATCCGGGCCTGCGCTTCAATCCGGGCGCCTCTGACGAACTGCCGGCGATGGTCGCCGCGGTCACAAACCTACCGGGCGCGATCGTCGCAATTCAACGGACGTTCCTCGAGCGCGACGGAAGCGGCAAGGCCGCGATTGAAAATCCGAAGCGCAGTCTCGGCTCGATCGCGCGTGGTGCAGTATGCCTGGCGTCGGCGGCATCTGTCGTTGGCCTGGCGGAAGGTGTCGAAACCGGCCTTTCGGCAATGGAATTGTTTCGCGTGCCGGTATGGTGCGCGCTCGGCTCCAATCTGGCCGGCGTGAAGCTGCCGCGCGGCGTCCGACATGTGGCGATCTTTGCCGATCGCGGCGCAGCCGGCGAGGCCGCTGCGGAGAAGGCGCGCGAAGCGATGCGCCTGCAAGGGCGCAAGGTCACTGTGCGATTTCCGACGATCGGAAAAGATTTTAATGACCAGTTGAAAGCGCGCCATGGATTGTGACAGCGCGCGGCGACCATCCGATGATTTTCCGCTCGATCCCTTGGAAGTGATCGAGCCGATCAGTTTTCAGGATGTGCCGGTACCGGTGCGGCGATGGTTGTGGAAGGACTGGATACCGATGGGCGCAGTGACGGCGCTCTATGGCGACGGCGGCACCGGCAAAAGCCTTTTCGCGCAGCAGCTCATGACCAGTTGCGGCACCGGGCAATCGTTTCTTGGCTTCGACGTGATGTCTTGTCGCGCGCTCGGCATGTTCTGCGAGGATGATCGAGACGAGCTGCATCGGCGCCAGGCCGCGACGAATTCCGCAGTGGGCGTCGATTTCGGCGATCTTGAAAACGTGTTCTGGTTGCCGCGTGTCGGCTGCGAAAATTTGTTGATGACCTTTCTTGCCGATGGTCGCGGAGAAGCATCGCCGCTGTTTAGTCAGGTGGTCAATCTGGCGGTTGAGCGTGGCGTGCAGCTTGTCATTATCGACACGGCCGCCGACGTGTTCGCCGGCAATGAAAACATCCGGCCGCAGGTTCGGCAATTTATCGCCTTGTTGACGCGGCTCGCGCGCGCGATCGATGGCGCGGTGTTGCTGCTCGCGCACCCGTCGCAAACCGGCCGGGCATCGGGGAGCGGAGACGGCGGGTCAACGGCATGGAATAACTCGGTGCGGTCGCGCCTCTATCTGAAGCGCCCGGAAGCGGCGGGCGGCAACATGCCCGACGCCGACATTCGCGTGCTGTCGCGCCTGAAAGCAAACTACGCGGCGGCCGGTGTTGAGGTGACGCTCCGATACAGTCGTGGTGCATTTGCGCTCGAAGGCTCGGCAGAGCCGGATGGTGATAACTATTACCGCAGCCGCGCGACCGAACAGGCTTTCCTCTCTGGCATGAGCGAACTGGCGGCCAAAAATATTCGCTGCAACGTCCACAAGGGCCAGGCGAACTATGCGCCGAAGGTGCTGCGCGAAAAGACCCACACCGCGGCGGCCTATTCGGAGGATGAGCTTGAGGCGGCGATGAACCGGCTACTCCGCGACGGAAAAATTTCGAGCCGCGAGGAAGGTCCGCCGTCGCGTCGCCGCTCGTATCTGGTGGACATGGCGCCCGATCTTCCCGGCGTTTGACTTGCAGGGCCACGCCAGCGCGTCCGGCTATACATTCGTTGCCGTTTTTTGAGGTGAGGGTGCGATCGAGCGGGACGCGCACCAGCGAGCACCCCAGAGGCGGCAAACTGTTTCCCTTAGTTTCCCCGGCTGTCATTATCAAAATCAGGTCGTGCGCGCGCTCGCCAGCGCAGCAAAGTATTCGGTTGATGATGTTCCGGGGCGCGTGCGGGCAGCTCTCCACCCCCACCCTCCCCTTAAGGGGAGGGTGGGGGTGGAAACCTAACCCGCTCAAGCGGAAGGGGGAGGGGTGGAAGTGATGTGGCGCAAGTCGAGCTAATGTGATCGTGAAATAGTTCTGAGTATTCGTCCGGAAATTTTGCAGCAAATACTTGCGACGCGGATCCTCGGATTAAATAATTTCGTTTATTTGGTCGCCATGCAATCTTGCGATGACTGAGGCGAGACTTGTCCGGACCGGGGTGGTTTTAAGGATTGCGCGCGCCGCGCCGGCCGAGCGTCCCTTTTTGGAGGGTTCGCGAGCTGTGGCGGTCGGTTTAGGCATGATATCTGCGGTGGAAAGTGTGCGTTTTTTGGCGCGCGCACGCACGATATGGCCGTTTGATCCGAGCGCGGCCGATCGAGGGCGGCATGCGATCGGCGCGCTCGCGTCGCGCACCAAGCGTGGCGCTGGCGAGGTGCAATGCGGATGGCGCTGCACCTTCGGGTACTGGCCGCGGCCAGTACCCACCTTCGATCGAGCGCGGCACGCGATCGGCAAGAAAAAATCGCGACGTTAATTCGAAACAGAAAATTATTCGAAACGGCTATTTCCCATGCGGGAAACAATGGACGCTTCCGGCTATTCCGGTGAATCAAGATGAGGCCTTCATGAGCGCGCGCAAATGCTTCTCTGCGAAAATCCGAGCCGGCAAGGTCGGAGCACGCGCCGGCAAGGCGTTGCTCGAGCTGATCGATGAATTCGAACGCGAGCATAACGTCACGATCGGCGATGATGTGGTGGCGCTACGCCACGCCGCGATCGACGCCGCCACGTATGCGAAGGCCGATGCTGCGCGGCAGGTCGATCTTATCCATGGCGCCGTCATTGCGGAGGGCAACGTGCTCCGCGTGGCGCGAAGCTATGTGGCTAAGATCAATGCGCTGCGCGACACCAAGGGCGATTTCGGTTTCGGCAACAAGGCGCCGCCGACGCTCGGCACGGCGACGCAAACGCCGCTCGGTTTTGCGGTGCGCTCGCTCTTGGCGCGCGATCCGTGGGAGATTGCCGATTGGCAGAACGTGCACTATCTCGCCCGCACTATCCGGGCACAGGCGCACGCGGCTTTCGCCGGGGCGATCGAGCACATGCGGCCGAAGGCGCTTGGCTTCAAAGCCGAGCATACGCGTGAGCTTGACGTGCTGCGCGCGCTCTATGGTCGCGCCGACGTGCCTGCGGAAGCCGGCGCCGCTGCTAAGGGCTTCACTGAGGCAGCGGAGCGATTGCGCCGGCAATACATCGAGGCCGGCGGTCAACTGCCCGAGCGGAAAACCTGGCGCTTGCCGAACCCTGATTTTGATCCGGCGAAAGTCTCGGCCATGGGCCGCGATGCCTTCAAGGCCTTTGTGCGCGATCGTGTCGATCGAAGCGACATGCTCGATTTCACCAGCAGGCAACCGCTCGGCAATGTTCGCTTCGAGCAATTGCTTGACCAGGCCTTCGACACGGTTTCGAGCAACGGCGTTGAAGGATTGCCGTCGGCCGGCGCGCTCGCGAACGCGCGCGATTTCGGCCGGTTCTTTTCCTGGAAGGATGCCGAGAGTTGGCACCAGGTCGCTGACGCCTTCGGCACCCACCAGTCGCCATTCCACTCCATGATGGCGCATATCTCCGGCATGGCCGATGACATCGCGACGATGCGCATCCTCGGCCCGAACCCGGAAGCGACCAAACGTTTCATAAATGGTCTGTTTGATCGTGAGGCAGCGCGACTTGCGGTCACCGCTGAAAGCCCGGACGCGAAAGAGCTTGCGGCTGCAACTAAACAAAATCGCGGTATTCAAAATCGCGTGAAGATCGAACGCAAGCTCACCGAAAATCTCTACGCCGAAGTGCGCGGGCTCAACCGCATCCCGCAATCGTTGACGTTAGCGCGCGGGCTTGGTGACGTGCGGCATCTGCTCGCCGCGGCGCAGCTCGGCTCGGCAATGATTTCGAAATTCAACGACATTGACATGCTGGCGATGACGGCGCGCATGAACGCGCTGCCGTTCACCTCGATCATCAAGCGCGCAATCGAGCTTGCCGGTGCGCGCGGCTCCGAAGTGCACCTGGCGCAGATGGGCATGACGGCGGACAGCATGGCGCACATGGCCGGCGAGACTGATCGGCTCATGGGCGAGACCATCCGCGCCGGTGTAGCGGCCAAGCTTTCCTCGGCTGTGATTCGTGCCTCCGGCCTGCGGCGCTGGAATGCGGTGTTGCGCGGTGCCTTCGCGCTGGAAATGCAGGCCAAGATCGCGCGCGAGCGCGGCAGTCGGTTCGGTGAGCTAAGCGATGAATTCCGTGATGCGCTCAACCGCTACGGCATCGGCGACCACGACTGGAATTTGATTGCCGGCGCAGCGCCGTTCGAGCCGCGGCCTAATGCGCTGTTCACCCGGCCTGAGGATGTCACCGCTGGCGGCACGGCGGATCACGTCGCGGCCGCGGAAAAACTGGCGCGCATGATCCACACCGAAATGGATTTCGCTATCATCGAACACGATCCGGTGGTGCACGCGATGATCGTTGGCGACACCCGGCCTGGAACCATTTCCGGGGAAATCCGCCGATCGGTTTCGATGTACCGCGGTTTTATTTCCTCGATCGTGTCCTATCACGGCGCGCGAGCCTTCGCGCGCGGTTGGGACGGCTCGCGTCTCGGCCATGCCGGCATCACGTTTATGCTGATGAGTGCATTTGGCGCGTTGTCAATGCAGACCAAGGAGCTCAACCAGGGCCGCGATCCGCTGTCGCTCGATCCGACCACATCGAAAGGTCGGTAGTGTCTCAGTTTGAATTATTGTGCTGAATGCAGGGCGGGGACGCATTGACGCGCAAAGCAGAACTCTAACGCTCCGGTCCGAACGTTAAGAAAATATCCCATAATGCTCCCACCTGTGGGAGCGGCCATCACCATTTGATATTGTCCATCAGTAGACTGGGCCTGCGCTGGAACTCCTATGCCGAGCCGGTTTACGACAAGGCCGATTGCGATACCTGTGATCAGAGCTATTGCCATCCGCATGACTAGCTTCCCTCCTCATTGAGACTGTTATATTTGGTGTAGTGCTTTAATCGGGGCCTACCCTCATTCCGTTCCTTACCGATGCCGATGCAATTGGCCGGGTTATAGCGGCCCTCGGCGCATTTAACCGCCTTCCCGTCTTGCCATTTTGGCCTTCCAGTTGGTGGCGAACTTCGCTTTGCCGCGTTGCAAAATATCGTCTAATTCGGCCTTTAGATCACGGATTGCACGCTCAAACTCTTGCGGGCTGCCGCAGTCGTGCGTGACGACGGGCAATTTTTTGGGGCCGTCCACCTGATAATTTACGCCAACCCAAGCCGAGCCCATGTTGCTGTGCACATCGTCTGGCTGAAATACTAATTCGAAACGGCTCATTTTACCTCCTACCT
>Ga0116223_10005631_pt1 | contig 10496 bp, 5 predicted proteins | sample Sb_taG_3_FD_90092 | JGI IMG/M metagenome (GOLD analysis project Ga0116223, IMG submission 90092) | Peat soil microbial communities from Weissenstadt, Germany - Sb_50d_a_PC metaG | ecosystem: Environmental > Terrestrial > Soil > Wetlands > Peat | place: Germany: Weissenstadt | collected 2010-09-21 | reverse complement strand
CCTACGCCTACGATGCCGTTGGCCGGCGCACCTCAACGACCGATGCCAACGGCTCCGCCACGGCCACCGCGTACGATGCCAATGACAACGTCGCGAGCGTGACCGACCCGCTCGGCAACCGCACCCTGTACAGCTACGATGCCAACAACAACCGCATCACCACTACCGATCCTCGCGACAAGTCGACGTCCTATACCTACGACGGCAACAACAAGTTGACCGCGACCACGGATGCGCTCGGCAATAAGGTCGCGAACACCTACGACAAGCTCCGCAACCTCGCATCCGTGACGGACCAGCGCGGAAACACCACCCGGTACAGCTACGACTCCGAAAACCGCCTGACCGGGGTGACGGACCCTCTCGGCAAGACCACAAGCTACGCCTACGATGCCGCGGGCAACCGTACTCAAGTGACCGACCCGCTCGGCAATGTGACGGTCTTTGGATATGACACGCTGAACCGCCAGGTATCCGTCAAGGACGCCCTCGGGAACCAGGCCACCACGGCGTACGATACTGCCGGGCACGTGGTCAGGAAAACCGACCCCGCCGGCAACTCCACTAATTATTCTTACGACGCGGACGGCCGGCAAGCCTCGATCGTTGACGCCGCCGGAGGCCAGGTCAGCTTCCAATACGATCAGGTCGGCAACCGCACCCAGATCACGGGCACTCGTGGCAAGGCGACGAAGTTCGCTTACGATCTCATGAACCGCATCCTCACGACCACCGATCCGCTCGGCAACGTGACGAACAGTCAGTATGACGCGGTCGGCAACCTGACTCAGGTGACGGACGGAAACGGCAACACCAAGACCTACCAGTACGACGCGAATCGCAGGCAGACGAATGTCACCTACTCGACCGGCGGCGCGATCCAATTCACACACGACGCCAACGGCAATCGGACCCAGATGATGGACCTCGTAGGCACCTCCACCTACTCTTATGACGCTTTGAACCGGCTCCAGAGCTACACGAATCCAGCCCAGGCCTCGCTGGTCTTCACTTACGATGCCGCTTCCAATCGCACCGCCATCCAATACCCCGGAGGTAAATCGGCCCAATACACCTACGATGCCGACGGCCGCATCGCCACCGTCGCGGATTGGAACGGCCTGGCCGCCACGTATACATATGACGCCGCGGGCCGTCTCACCAACGTGAGCTATTCGAACGGCCTTGCCAGCCAATACACGTACGATGCCGTCGGCCAGAACACCCTCATTCAGCACAATCATGGCGGCAACGTCCTGTATTCGGAAACCACTACGTGGTCGGCCAACGGAAATCCGGTATCTAGCGACATCTCCGGCATAAACCCGCCCGGACTGCAACCCGAGAACACGACCTACACCTACAACGACGCGGATGAGCTTGCCACCGCGACCTTCGGAGCGCCGACCTACGACAAGAACGGGAATCTGACGGTCCAGCTCATGAATGGCGAAGCGACCAACTTCACCTACGATCTGAACAACCGCGTGATCAACATGTTCGGAACGTCGATCGGCGCAAACATAAAGTACCTCGGCGACGGAAAAATCGCGGAGCTGGACGCATCCGGCTCGTCTCACCGATACCTGATCGATCCGACCGCTGCCGGCAACCGCATTCTAGCCGAGCTTGATTCAACCGGAGCGCTGCAAACCGCATACGTCTTCGGTCCGCGTGGCATGCTTTCCCAGGTCTCGGGTGGACAGACGTACACATACCTCCATAACCTGCAGGGCTCTACCGTGGCTCTCATCGATAGCGCAGGTGCCACCCGGAACAGCTACCGATACGATCCGTTCGGCCAGAAGTTGCCATCTTCGGGCGAGCAAGTGGCAAATTCGTTCGGCTTTCTTGGTAGTTTTTCGGCTCCTAGCATTGGCGCATATACCATTACCGGCTTTCGCTTGTACGATACAAGGGGCACCTTTTCGAGCCAAGATCCAGCATCGGCTTTAGCGCCGATCGCGTCAACGTATACTTATGGCAATCAGTCGCCGTTGGGATTGATTGACCCCTCGGGTCTAATCTCTCAGGGCGTCGGTGCCTCGACCAGTGCACTGAGCTTAGACCTGGGGGCTATCCGAGACGCCCTTGACAAGCTCGGAAATGCGTCGGACTTATATGAAGCGCTGGCCAAGAGTTTTCCGATGTGGCAGATCCAACGGTTATCCGACGGCTCTTTAGAGATTAGTAATAAGCTCTTGCCGCCCTGGTTTGATAAGACGCAAGACGCGCTATCAGTGATTTCGCTAGTCGAGTTTGTTTATGACAACTACCAGACATTCAAGGGTGGAATTTTTGATGACAATACGAAAGCGCTGGCTTTGGCGAAATCGTCGTTTGACCTTGGAGCAAACGCACTGGTCCCAGGCTCAACGCTAGCCTACGCTTTCGGGAATTGGGTCGGAAACCAACTTTTCGGCCCGGGCAAACCGTTGAATTCGGTCATCACTGGTGGCAGCGTAAACGGCGTCCAGGTGCCGGGCTTGGCGGACCTTGCGCAGGATTTTCTCGATTTTCCTCAAAACGCGAAGACTGCGTGGAATGACGTAGAGTCCAGGGCAACCGCCGTGGTTAATTGGATAGGGAGCCTCAAATGGTGAGAATGGTCTGTGCATTGAGCGTTCTACTCTGTTTTCCAATCGTGGGAACGGCTGCCGCCATCCAATACTCCTACGACTCCCTCAACCGCCTTACCAGCGTCACCTACCCCGACGGCACCACCATCGCCTACACCTACGACTCCGCTGGCAACCGCCTCTCCCAAGTCATCACGAACACCTCCACTGCGAACCAACCCCCCGCCGCAACAGCAGCCACTCAAGGAACCGGAAACTCCTGGACCTTCACCTTCACCGACCCCCGCGGCTGGCAGGACCTCGACGTCGTCAACATCCTCATCAACAACGCCCTCGACGGACGCCAGGCATGCTACCTGGCCTACAGCCGGCCGCTAAACGTCCTGTACCTGGTCAACGATCCCGGAACCGCCCTGTTGCCCGGCCTCCCGCTCACCGGATCCGGCTCCATCGCCAACAGCCAGTGCACCGTTACCGGAGCGGGGTCGTCCGCATCCGGCAACGGCAACGTGCTGACTCTAACTCTGAACATGAGTTTTGGCGCCGGCTTCACGGGCAACATGGTGGTATATTCAGCCGCCCGTGACACCGCGCAGAATAACTCGGGCTGGCACGCCTTGGCGACCTGGGGAATTCCGGGATCGCCGCCATCCGGACCCGGCGTGGGCGGAGTCAGCCCAGTTCACAGTAACAGTTCGACCCAGACGTACACGTTCACCTTCACCGATACCAACGGCTGGCAAGACATCACGGTCGCGAATATCCTGATCAACAGCGCGATCGACGGTCGCCATGCCTGCTATCTGGCATTCGTTCCCTCGGGGGCATCTTCAGGTTCGCTGTTTCTGGTGGACGACGCGGGCGACGCAGCAGGCCCCTACGCGGGGTTAGTGTTGCCGGGTTCCGGCAGCGTGAGCAACAGCCAGTGCACGATCAGCGGCGCCGGAGGCTCGGTTTCCGCCAACGGCAACACGCTGACACTCACGCTGCCGATCACGTTCAACCACAGCTTCACTGGCAACCAGGTCTTCTACCTCGCCACGCGCAACAGCACGATCAGTTCGGACTGGCAGGCCATGGGGTCGGTCTCGGTGCCGTGAGGCTGCTCCAGGGCCCGCCAGGCACAAAAATGGCCCACCCTGAGAATCCGAGTCACGCCGGAACGAACTTTATTTTTCGGTACACTTTTACTGATTCTAAAACCACTTACGTCGGCCTCCCGATCACCGCGACGCCGGTCGCACCATGCTTGTCTGCTACATTTAAATCAGGGTGAGACTGACCGCCCCGGCGTCGCACCGGGCAGTCGGAACCGAACCCGGCGAGGAACAGCACCGCCCTTCCCGGGCGCTCCTTCGGGAACGAACCCAAACCGCTCAAAACTGAGCGGTCTTCCCTGGTAAGCTGTTGATTCTTAAATAAACCGGCCGCTCATTTTGAGCGGTTTTTCTTTTCTGGGAGGCACATTCATGCAATCGATCAAAATCGTCAGTCACCGCCCCGAGGCTGGAGGCGCATCTCCACAAAATGTTCCAGATGCGTCTCACTCATGTACCAGCGGTCCCCGCACAACCTGCTCCTTCCGTATGCCCCCGGCGTACTACCAAACGAACCTAGTCCCAATTCCGAGCAGCTCCTGCACGTCACCCGGCCGCCCCGTCTCCGCAACCCACACAAACAGAGGGGCTTACAATGTCATAAATAATATTTCGATCCACGGCGAGATGCGCCACCCGGGGCCGCTTGCAGCCAACGGCGATCCGGCGCGACCGCTTCCACTCACTGCGGCACGATCTCCAGGTAGTCGAGGGCGGCGGACTCCATTCCATCGGGCCGCCCTTCGATACGGATGAGGTCGCCGGGGCGGAGAGCGATGCCGGGAATCGCGCGGCGCGTGGATGAGGTGGAGTCCAGGCGGATGGTCGGCAGCCGGAGATCGGCGGCCCACTCGTCGACCAGTTGGCTGCCGACCCAGACGCGATAGTGGGACACGCCGTTGGCCTGGTCGAAGTACTCGACGCGCAGCGTGTACCAGCCGGCCGCACCGGTGAATTTCAGCGCGGCGGTGCATTGCGTGGCGCCGGTGGGGCACGCGATGGCCTTACCGCCGGAGGCGTCTTCGGCGGGCGTCACGTCGCGGACGGTGTAGCCTTCCAGGGTCATGGCTTCGGCCTCGAAGCGGGCGGGCAGGCTGCGTGTTTTCGCGTCGGGGATCTGCGACGCACGCTGGAACCAGGTGTTGACCGCATCGCGCCACACCACCGCCTGGCCAGCCTGGTATTCGAGTTGCGCCAGCACCTGTCCGTAGCGCTGTTCGTCCACCAGGCCTTTGAGCGACTTCCACTGCCGGACGTACTGCTCCACGGCATCGGCGCCTTCGTAGTGCGAGGCGTAGATGTACTGGATGACGGTCTTGCCGGAGTGGAGTTTGTAGGTGTAGGGGACGTGGTGCAGAAAGAGTAGTAAGTCGTCGGGGCAGGTTTCGAGTGACTCATACACGCGGGCCACGGCCGGGCGGTATTGGCCGATGTAACCGGTGCCGGTGGCGACGGTGCGGTCCATGCCCACGCCCTTTTCGTCGGCGCGGTGCCACTGGCCCCAGCCGTTGCGCTCGGAGGCTTCCACGTTCACTCCGTAATGGTTGCCGGTGATGTCGGTGAGGGTCTGCAGGCCCAGCGGTCCGGTGTAGTTCTCGTAGGTGCGCCACGAGCTGAGCAGCATGGCGTCGATGGTGTCGTCGACTTTGGGATCGGGGCCGAAGGTCTGGCGGGTCCACTCGGCGGCGATCTTCTGCGCGCTCAGGTCGGGATTCCAGGCGAGGCGGGCGAAGCCGTAGAGGTTGGCCTGCGAGAGGTGATTGCCGGACCAGTTGTCGTCGAGCCCGATGTTGGCAACGCCCACGAATCCTGCGACCAGGGATTTCACGGGGGTGGGAACGACAGGCCGGGAGGCCTGTCTCACTTGCATGTCGAAATCGAGGGCCTCTTTCCACATGGGAACCAGGAAGACCATGTGCCGCGACTGGCCGAAGTACTCCTGAGTGACTTGCAGTTCGACGGCCCGGTTGGTTTTCTCGAGTGCTCCGAAGAGGGGCGAGGCGGGCTCGCGCACCTGGAAATCGATGGGGCCGTGTTTGATCTGCACGATGACGTTGTCGTCGAACAGGCCGTCGAGCGGGTGGAAGTTGTCGTAGGCGGCGCGCCCACGATCGTTCTTGGGGTTCTGCCAGTCCATGTGGTGGTCGTAGACGAAGCCGCGGTAAAAGAGCAAGCCGCCGTGCGGTTTCAGGGCCCGGGCCAGGACGTTGGCGGCGTCGGCGTGGGTTCGCCCGTAAGTGGAGGGGCCGACGCGGCCTTCGGAATCGGCCTTCAGGACCACGCCGGCGAGGTCGGGGACTGCGCGATACAGGTCGTCCATTTTGGATTTCCACCAGGCGGCGACCTGCGGGTCGAGCGGGTCGAAAGTGTCGAGGCCGCCGATGGATTTGGGGCTGCCGAAATCCACCGCGATGGCCACGCGCACGCCCCATGGGCGGAAAGCGTCGGCGATGCGCGCGATCTGGGGCGTGAATTCCGGAGACAGCACGCGCGGGTTGGCATTGACGTTGTTGATGGAGCAGCCGTTGATGCCGAGCGATGCCAGGAGCCGGCCGTAGTCGGAGACGCGGGTGAGGTCGTCGCGGACGTGCAGGTTGTCCCAGAAGATGGATCGGCCGCCATACCCGCGCTCGATCGTGCCCTCGAGATTGTCCCATTGGTTCACCCAACGGGCGGGGGCGTAGGGGGATTGCTTCTCGTCGAGGGGGGCGACGGGTTCGCCGAGGGCGACTTTTCGCAGGAGGGCGAATGCGCCGTAGAGCACGCCGCGCTCATCGGACGCGGCGATTACAGTGTAATGCGTAGGCCCGGCGGTGACGGTCTTGAGCCAGTAGCCGCCGGGGGCCAGGGTGGTTTCGAGTCGCCATTGCGGGGCGGCGCGGTGGATCTGCTCGAGGGTACCGAGAATGATGGCGCTTTCCTGGGGGATGCCGGATTCGGCGCGCGGGGTGCGGCCCAGCATGCCGCGGATGCCGCGGATGATCTCGCTGCGGGCGCTGCTTTCGAGGGTAGAATCGGCCAGGGTTGCGACGACCGGCGGGAAGGATTGGCGATACTGGTCGAGGGCAGGGCCGGTGATGGCGGAGTAGCGGAGCCAGGCGTTGTAGCCGGTTTCCGCGTGCAGCGCGGCGGCGAGGAGGAGTAGGGCGGCAAGTGGGACAGACCATCGTTTTTTGTGGTCTGTCAACCGACCCGGATCAGTTCCGGTTGTGGGGCAGGATTTCATCCTGCAGCCGGCTTTCAGCAGGCGATGGGGTTCAAAGCGTGATGAAGATGGCATGGTCTTCTACACTCAGTTCGATTCCTGCCGCGGCGGCGGCTTCCTGCAAGGCAGCGTCGAGCATCACCACCGGGTCTTTGTTGACGGCGAGCCTGCGCATCAGTCCTTCGCCCTTCTTGGCGCCGGCGGAGAGCGCGATTTTGAGTCCGCGGCGCTTGCACTTGACGGGCGTGCCGTCTTCGAGCTTGGTGTTCATGGGCTTCAGGTAGGCGTCGATGTAGTGGACGCCGATGCCGGACTTGTCGCCGGTGAATTCGGGGAGTTTTTCGATGGCCGCGGGGTTGACGTCACACAGTTTGGTTTTCATGGGGTGCTCATATGTGGCGCAGGCAGTCTTGCCGGGGTGCCCTCTGGGCCCGTCGAGATTCATCTCGACCCTTTTCATAACTGTCCAGCGCTTTCCGGAACGCGCGGATGTGTTCGGGGGTGCTGCCGCAGCAGGCCCCGATGATGTTGGCGCCGGCCTCCAACAAGGGAGCGACTCCGGCGACCATCTGCTCCGGGGTTTCGTCGTAGACCACTTTCATGGCGACCAGCTTGGGCTGGCCGGCATTGGGCTGGACCATCACGGGGAGATCGGTGACCTTACGGTATCGCAGCACGGCCTGGCGCGCGCGCTCCATATCCATGCCGGTGCCGCAGTTCAGCGCCACGATATGGGCGCCGTGTTTTTGCATGAATTCGGCGGCGCGCTCGGGGTTGACGCCCATCATCGTGCGGAAGGTGGATCCATCGAGCGTCACATCGTAGGCCATCGATCCGATGATGCAAGGCGCACCGGCTTCTCGGGCGGCGGCGATGCCCAGCAGAAGCTCTTCGAGCGAGGTCTGGGTTTCGATGATGATGGCGTCGGCTCCCGCGTCGACCAGCGCGCGCGCCTGTTCGTTGAAAGCGGCGCGCACGTCCGATTTGGTGAAGTCGCCGTACGGTTCCATCAGGCCGCCGAAGGGGCCGATGTCGCCGATCACGTAACCATCGCTGCAACCGGCCCGGCCGTTGAAGGCCTCGCGCGCAATGGCCACCGCGGCCTGGTTGATGGCGACGGCCTTGTCGGCGTTGGAATGCCGGTTGAGCATGATGCGGGAGCCGCCGAAGGTATTGGTGAGGATGCAGTCGGAGCCGGCCTCGGCGTAGCGGCGCTGGATGGCAAGGACCCGCTCGGGGTGGGTGAGGTTCCATGCCTCGCCGCAATTGCCCTGCTCGAGGCCGGCGAGCATCAACTGCGTGCCCATTGCGCCATCGCCAAGGAGAGTGCGTTGCTTGAGTGCGTCGAGTAAGGGCGGCTTCATGAGTTTCCGTTTCGCGAAAGGGCGTAATGAATGGTTTCGAGCACCAGGCCCCACTTGTGGTTGCGCGACTCCGGCTCGCAGTAGCAGCCCGCGGGGGACAAGGGGCGCCGCCAGGAGAGCACGTCGTTCAAGGGCCGCCCGAGGAGCGGCTTCTCGCGCTCGATGGCGGCCATCAGTTGCGCGGGGTTGGCGATGTATTGGCACATCGAGGTGTGGCCGGTATCGCCGGGGGCGGGCTCGCAGCATTGTTCGCGGATGGGGTAGCCGTCGTCGCGCGGTCCGAGTTGCACGCGGTAATCGAAGGCCAGCGGGCGGCCCATGTTGGTGCAGGTGGTGCAGGTGGTGCCGTCGTAGCGGAAGCGGGCGTCGATGACGCCATCGGGCCGGGCTTCGAGTGTGAGGCGTTCGGCGGCCCATCGTTTGAGGGCTTTCAGATTGGTGGCGGAAGCCGGAGTGTTGCGGCGGTAGGGCGCGCGGCGGAATTGGCACGGGCCGAAGGAGCAGTTTTCGCAGGGAACGAGTTCGGTGAGGCGGCGCACGCGATCGGTGTGGCGGGTCAATCCGAAGACCGCGAGTTGCGATTTCTTGGGCCGCAGCGCGCCCGATTCGAGCACCTCTATGCGGGCGGGCGGTGGGGGCGCGATCAACTCCAGGAGGCGGCGCTGCTCGGCGACGTCCCAGTCGTCATACCCGGGACTCGAGTGCGGCAAAACGGCCATGGCGCGCTCCTCGGCCCAGGCGCAGAGGTGTGCGCCGGCGATGGTGATGAGGTGCTCCACCACGGCCGATCCGAAGACTTCGAGGAAGAAATATTCGTCGGGCTTCTCCTCGTGCCAGAGTCTTTGCGCTTCGGCTTCAAGCTGGGGACCGGCGCTTACGGCCACCAGGACCACGCCGCTGGCTTCCGCTTGCTGCAGCGTTCGGTCGAGGCGCGCGCTGGTGAACGGCAGGAGTTCGCTGGGGTCCGCATGGCGCTCGTAGACCCAGGGGCTGCCGTGGCGCTGGTACCACTCGCGGGCCCACTCGGCCAGCTCGCCGGCGCGCTCGCTCAGCACGGCGTTGCGCGGGTAGCCCAACAGACGCTGGTATTCGGCAGGTTCGACATTTAGGGTCATCCGGCCACCTCGTGAATGCTGGAGATGGGCTTGAACTGGCAGCCCTCCACGAAGAAGTCGAAGAAGCGGGGGTGGGTTTCCAGGCGGCAATGCTCGACCTGGCGGACCAGCGATTCCATCTCATCGCGTTTCGCAGCGGAGAGCAAGGCCATGGATGCGCCCTCGATGGCGGCATTGCCCACTTGCACGATGCGCGACTCGGGAATGCATGGGATGAGGCCAACGCGTTGGGAGGCGGCCACCGTCATGTGCCGGCCGAAGCCGCCGGCGAGGTAGAAGACGTCGATGTCGTCGAAATCGATGCCGTAGTTGCTGAGCACCACGTGCAGGCCGGCGACGTTGGCGCCCTTGGCCTGCGCCAGTTCGTTGACGTCGCTTTCGAGGAAGAAGATGTCGTGTTCGGGGTCGAGGGTGATACGGCGCTCCTCGTCGTGGAAGCGGCCCATCTGATTCATGCGGCCGGTGCGGAGCAGTTCGCTCATCAAGGACACGAGCCCCGAGCCGCAGATGCCTTGGGGAGCGACATCGCCGATCACGCGCAGGCGGAACGTGCCGTCATCCAGGAGGGTGACGTCTTCGACGGCGCCATCCAGGGCGGGCATGCCGCAGGCGATCGCGCCGCCTTCGAACGCGGGACCGGCGGGACAGGAGGCGGCGAGAATGCGGTGCCGGTTGCCGACGATCAGCTCGGTGTTGGTGCCGATATCCATGATGGCCACCATCCGGTCTTCGTGGGCCAGGTCGATGGCCAGCATGCAGGCCGCGGCGTCGGCGCCCACGTGGCCGCTCACAATGGGGGCGCCGTAGACGCGGCCCTGGGGGTGGATAGGGAGCAGGCAGCGGCGGCCGGTCTCGGTGAGGCTGGTGGTGGCGCGCGTGCCTTCGGCCATCTGGATTTCGGTGATGGAGCGGTAAGGGCTCTGTCCGATGGACCAGACGTTCTGGCGGAAGAAGAGATCGCGCATGGTGGAGTTGCCCACCACGACCATTTCGCGGATGGTTTGCGGGTCCACGGGAAATTCTTCGATGGCGTGGCTGAGGTATCCGGCGAGCGTGCGGCGGAGGAGTTTGCCGGGATGCAGCGTGTCGTAGTGGATGCGGGACATCACGTCGGAGCCGCCGAATCGCTGGGGATT
>Ga0116223_10005629_pt1 | contig 10500 bp, 5 predicted proteins | sample Sb_taG_3_FD_90092 | JGI IMG/M metagenome (GOLD analysis project Ga0116223, IMG submission 90092) | Peat soil microbial communities from Weissenstadt, Germany - Sb_50d_a_PC metaG | ecosystem: Environmental > Terrestrial > Soil > Wetlands > Peat | place: Germany: Weissenstadt | collected 2010-09-21 | reverse complement strand
GGATCTGCAGCAGGGACCCGGTCAGCACCGACTGGCTGATGCCCTGGGTTACCAGTCCGCTGCCGACCACGCTGATCACCGCCCGGACGGCGGAGGGGTAGGTGGCGCCGGTGAGCAGCGCCGCCTCACCGCCTTTGGACACGCCGAGCAGAGCGATCCCGCCGGCCGCTACCTGCGGATGACGGCCCAGGTAGCCCGCAGCCCGGCCGAAGTATTCCACCGGCACGTTCTGCAGAGTCTGCGGCAGCCCGGGAAGTCCGTAGTACGCGAGGGCCAGTACGGCGAAGCCGTGCGCCGACAGCAGTGCCGCGTCGTCTTCGTGCAGGCCGCCCTCCGCGCCGCCCAGGTGCACCACACCGGGCCATGGCCCTGCGCCGTCGGGGTGGAACAGCACCCCGACCAGGCCATCCTCCCGGACCTCGGTCCGGGCGAGCCCGTCGGGCATGAACGAGCGCCACACCTGGGCACTGGCCTGCCGGGCGCCGTCAGCTTCCGCGGCCAGGCGCAGTGGCACCGGGGCCAGCCGGCTGCGGGCCAGGCCAGGGTCGGGCGGCCCGACCGGCTCCATGGACCAGACCAGGCCCATAGCGTCGGCGTTCCGGTAAGAACCGGAGAGCGGCGCGGCGCGGGCAAGGTCCACCGTTCCGTCGCTGTCGGCGGCATAGGTCGCGTGCGCACGCCACGTCTGGCCGGCCGCGTCCACGGACTCCGCCCGCACCGTCACCTGGCACCAAGGAGGCAAATCGAGCACCCGGATATGCAGCACAGTATCGATCAGGGGCCGCCGCGGAGCAACGTCCAGCCGCGCCCGCCGCAGGTTCGGATCTCTGGTCATATCGGAACCGTAGGGTGAAGTACCTGCCCGCGCTGTGTCGGCTTTCCGAAGGAGTTTCGCCCATGTCGCCCAGCCTGAAAGCGCCCGTCATGCCGCGAAGACTCACCGACACCGAGCGGGTCAACGGCATGGTGCAGCTCCATCAAGCACTGCCGCTCGTCGAACGCCAGCATGCGCTGATCGAGGAGCTACGCGCCCGGACGCCGCGCTATGTCACAGGAGCCGTGCTGGCTACCCGCACCGGCACCACGATCCGTACCGTCGAACGTGACATCGCACGGCTTACCGCCGCCGGGTACCGGTACAGGTCAAGCGCGGCCCCGGCGGCGGCTACCAGCTGAACACCCGCCGCGACCTGCCGCCGATCGCGCTCTCACCCGGTGAGGTCGCCGCCCTCATCGCCTCGCTAGTCGCGATCGGCCCTTACACGTCCGCAACCGCCCGCAGCGCGCTGGACAAGCTGCTATCAGCGCTAGCAAGTAACCGCACCCCAGACCACCACGCAGCTAGGTAGCCCCAGCCTGCAGCTCCCGACGACCGGATGCTCAGCGATGACGAGTGAGCGCACCGCGCTGCCTCGCCGGTCACCACTGGCTTTGGGCGCTGTTGGCGGTCCGCATCGTCCGGACGTAGCCGGCGCGCTCGTATGCGGTCTGGTCGGCGCCATCGGGCACGGCGAGCATTCCGCGCAGTTCGCCGACCGAGGCGTATCCCTTGCGGACCATCCACTCGGACAGGCCGGCCAGCAGCACGGCCGCGTGCTCGGGGCCATGCCGGATGAGCGCCGACGCGGTCATCACCACGTCGGCGCCTGCCAGCAGGTACTTGACCACATCGGACGGCTCGTCGACGCCGGTGGTCGCGGCGAGCGAGGCGCGCACCCGGTGGCGCAGGATCGAGATCCAGGTACGCGGTAGCCGGGCTTCCCTCGGGCTGGAGAGGTCCATGGCGGGCACCACCGCCAGGCTCTCCGGATCGATGTCGGGTTGCAGGAACCGGTTGAACAGCACCAGGCCGTCCGCGCCCGCCTCGTCAAGCCGCAGTGCCATCTCGCCGGTCGAGCTGAAGTGCGGGCTCAGCTTGACCGCGACCGGCACGGTCACGGCGGCCTTGACCCGGCACAGGATGTCGATGTGCCGCTGCTCGACGTCCCGGCCGGAAATGCGCGGATCGCCTGGTATGTAGTAGATGTTCAGCTCGATCGCCGCGGCCCCAGCGTCCTGCATCGCTCGCGCGTAGCTGGTCCAGCCGCCGGGCGTCACGCCGTTCAGGCTGCCGATCACCGGTATCTCGACAGCTGCCGCTGCGCGCTCGAGCAGGCTCAGGTAACGGCGCGGGCTAGGTTCCTCCGCGGCGACATCCTCCGCCGCCTCAGCCTCAGTCTCCGCCGGGAAGTAGGACAGCGCCTCAGCGAAGACCTCACTGCCGGCCTCGGCAAGCCGCGCGTTCTCCGCTGCCTCTCGGCGCAGCTGCTCCTCGAACAGGGAGTAGAGCACGACCGCGCCGACGCCGGCGTCGGCAAGCCGCCGGACACCATCGAGGGTGTTCGACAGCGGTGACGCGGAGGCGACGAGCGGGTTGCGCAGCGCCAGTCCCAGATAACCGGTCGATAGGTCCATCAGCGTTCCTTCCGCGCATCAGCGGGGAACCGGTGGGCGCCGCGGGTAGCCATCTCCTCGTAGGTGTCCCAGCGCTGGTCGACAGCCTCCTGGGCCAGGACTGCCAGCCGTTCGGCTTCGGCCGGGTCGGTGTTGCCGAGCGTGCGGTACCGCAGCTCCCGCTGGGTGTAGTCGGTCAGCCGGATGCGCGGCCTCGGCGAGTCGAGCAGGAACGGGTTGCCGCCTGCCGTGCGCAGCATCGGGTCGTACCGGATAAGTGGCCAGTACCCGCTGGCGACGGCACGGTATTGCTGGCTGAGCCCATCGCGCATCTCGATGCCGTGCGCGATGCAATGGCTGTAGGCGATCACTAGCGACGGCCCGTCGTAGGCCTCGGCCTCGCGGAAGGCGCGCAGGGTCTGCTGGGGGTCGGCGCCCATTGCTACCCGGGCGACGTACACGTAACCGTAGGCGATCGCCTGCAGCGCGAGGTCTTTTTTCGGCATGGTCTTGCCTGCGGCAGCGAACTTGGCGACAGCGCCAAGCGGAGTCGCCTTGGATGCCTGCCCGCCGGTGTTGGAGTAGACCTCGGTATCGAGCACCAGCACGTTCACGTCGCGTCCGCTAGCCAGGACGTGGTCAAGGCCGCCGGACCCGATGTCGTAGGCCCAGCCATCGCCGCCGACGATCCAGATGCTGCGCCGGAGCAGGTGGTCCACCACGCTGCGCAGGTCGGTGGCTGGCCCGACAGCCTGGTCAAGGCCATCGAGCCGCCGTTTGAGCTCGGTGACCCGGTCGTGCTGCGCGCGCAGCTCCGACTCGCGGAGCTGTGGCGCGGCCAGGATGTCATCTGTCAGCTCGGCGCCGATGACGTCCCGCAGTTCAGCGAGGCGGCTCCGGGCAAGTCCGGCGTGCCGGTCGGCGGCCAGCCGGAAGCCGAGGCCGAACTCGGCGTTGTCCTCGAACAGAGAGTTCGACCAGGCCGGCCCCCGCCCGTCAGCGCCGACCGTCCACGGCGTGGTCGGCAGGTTGCCGCCGTAGATGGAGGAGCACCCGGTTGCGTTGGCGACCATTAGCCGGTCGCCGAACAGCTGCGAAAGCAGCTTGATGTATGGCGTCTCCCCGCAGCCCGCGCAAGCGCCGGAGAACTCGAACAGCGGCTGCAGGAACTGCGTGCCCCGCACCGTGCCGAAATCCACCCGAGAGCGGTCGGCGACCGGCAGCGTCTCGAAGAACGCGATGTTGTCCCGCTCGGCCGCCACCAGCGGCTCACGGGCCGCGAGATTGATGGCCTTGCGCGCCGGGTCCGCTGGTGCGCTGACCGGGCAGGCCTGCACGCACAGCTCGCATCCGGTGCAATCCTCCACGTACACCTGGAGCGTGAAACGGGTGTCCGGGAGCCCGCGGGCGTCCAGCGGGGCTGACCGGAACTCCGGCGGGGCCCCAGCCAGCAATGACTCCTCGTAATAAGTGGACCTGATCACGCTGTGCGGGCACACGAAACTGCAGTTGCCGCACTGGATGCACAGGTCGGGATCCCATTCCGCGACCAACTCTGAAATGTTGCGCTTCTCGAAGGCGGCGGTGCCGCTCGGGTAGGTGCCGTCGGCGGGCAGCACGCTGACCGGCAGGTCGTCGCCGAGGCCGGCCATCATCGCCGCGGTGACGGTCCGCACGAACTCCGGTGCACCGGCGGGCACCACCGCAGGCAGCTCCCGGCTGGAGGTCACTGCGCCGGGTACCTCGATCTGGTGCAGCGCCTGCACGGTGCGATCGACCGCGGCTAGATTCCGCTCGACCACCTCGGCGCCGCGGCGGCCGTAGGTTTTGGTGATCGCCGCCTTGATCTTGCCGATCGCCTCCTCCCGCGGCAGCACGCCCGAGATGGCGAAAAAGCAGGTCTGCAGAATGGTATTGGTCCGCCCGGCCAGGCCGACGTCGCGGGCGATCCGGCCGGCGTCGATCGCGTACACGTCAATCCGCTTAGCGAGGATCTTCTCCTGGACCGGGCGGGGCAGGGCATCCCAGACCTCACCCGGCGGCAGCGCGCAGTCAAGCAGCAGCGTCGCGCCCGGCGCCGCCCGGCCGAGCACGTCGACCCGGTCCAGCAGGCCGAAATGATGGCAGCCGACGAAGCTGGCCTGGTCCACCAGGTAAGGCGCCCGGATCGGCCGCGGCCCGAAACGCAGGTGCGACACAGTCTGCGAGCCCGACTTCTTCGAGTCGTAGACGAAGTAGCCCTGCGCGTGCAGGCCTTTCTCGGCGCCGAGAATCTTGATCGTGTTCTTGTTCGCACCGACGGTCCCGTCCGAGCCGAGGCCGAAGAAGACCGCTCGGACCGTGCCAGGCGGCTCGATGTCCAGCGACCGGTCGTACGGCAGGCTGGTGCCGGACACGTCATCGATGATGCCGATCGTGAACCGGCGTCGCGGCTGCTCGCGGGCCAGTTCCGCGAACACCCCGGCGACCATGCCAGGTGTCAGCTCCTTCGACGACAGGCCGTAGCGCCCGCCAGTCACCAGGGGCAGAACCGCGCGCTCGCCGCCGTTATGCGCCTCGGCCAGCGTGGCGATCACGTCAAGGAACAGCGGCTCGCCATTCGAGCCTGGTTCCTTGGTCCGGTCCAGCACGGCGATCCGGCCAGCGGTCGCGGGCAGCGCGTCGAGCAGCGCCAGTGCCGGGAACGGCCGGAACAGCCGGACCTGGAGCACTCCGACTCGCTCGCCGTGCGCACACATGTGGGCCACCGTCTCGCCGACGGTCTCAGCAGCCGAGCCCATCACCACGATGACCCGCTCAGCCTCCGGGTGACCGGCGTAATCCATGATGCGATAGCGACGGCCGGTACGCGCGGCGAGGCCGTCCATCGCATCCTGCACCGCGTCCGGCACGGTGGCATAGAACGGGTTCACCGTCTCCCGTGCCTGGAAGTAGACGTCCGGGTTCTGCGCGGTTCCCCTGATAAACGGTTGCTCCGGTGACAGCGCCCGGCCGCGGTGCGCGCGGACGAGCTCCTCAGGCACGAGGGCTCGCAGGTCCTCGTCGGAGAGCAGCTCGATCGTATTCAGCTCGTGCGAAGTCCGGAACCCGTCGAAGAAGTGCACGAACGGCACCCGCGTCGCAAGCGTCGCGGCCTGCGCCACCAGCGCGAGGTCGTGTGCCTCCTGAACCGAAGCAGAGGCGAGCAGCGCGAATCCGGTCTGCCGCACCGCCATCACGTCGGAGTGGTCGCCGAAGATGGATAGTCCCTGCGTCGCCACCGACCGGGCGGCGACATGCAGGACGGCCGGGGTCAGCTCACCAGCGATCTTGTACATGTTCGGGATCATCAGCAGCAGACCCTGGGACGCGGTGAAGGTAGTGGCCAGCGCGCCGCTCTGCAGCGCGCCGTGCAGGGCACCCGCCGCCCCGCCCTCGCTCTGCATCTCCGCTACGGCCGGCACGAGGCCCCATAGGTTAGGCCGCCCTTTGCTGGACCACTCGTCCGCCAGTTCGGCCATCGGTGACGACAGCGTGATCGGGTAAATGCAGCAAACCTCATTCAGCCGGTAGGCGACTGAGACCGCGGCCTCGTTGCCGTCGACCGTGGCACGCGTCATCAGTCCTCCGGGACCATCTCGATTGAGTGCACCGGGCACTGCTCATAGCACGCGCCGCAGCCGGTGCACTTGTCGTAGTCAAAGCTGTACCGCTGCCCGGGTCCGAGCTTGATCACCGCATCCTCAGGGCACGCTCCCAGGCAGCCATCGCATTCGCAGCAGTTGCCGCATGACAGGCAGCGGCGCGCCTCGTACGTCGCCTCGTGGTCGGATAGTCCGCCGAGTACCTCGCTGAAGCTGGCGGTCCGCTGCTCCAGCGGGGCCTCAGGCTGCTGCTGGCGGTCGGCGTCCCCGAAGTACCACAGGTTCAGCTGTCCGAAGCTGACCTGCTCATGCTTGGGCGGACTGGCCGCGGAGGCGCCTCGCAGCCAGGCGTCGATGTTCCTGGCCGCCTTCTTGCCGTGTCCCACGCCCACCGTCACAGTGCGCTCGGCCGGCACCATGTCCCCGCCGGCGAACACGCCGGGGCATCCGGTCATCATGTTCGACGACACTCGAACGGTGCCGTCCTGAGCGAACTCGACTCCGGGCACCTGGCGCAGGAACGCGGTGTCGGTCTCCTGGCCGAGCGCGAGGATCACCGTGTCAGCGGCCAGAGTCTCAAACCGCCCGGTTGGCTGGGGGAATCCGTTCTCGTCCAGTTCCATAGCCTCGATCGTCAACTCAGGCCCATCGAAGGCGGTGATCGTGCGCAGCCAGTTGATCCGCACCCCTTCCCGCTCGGCCTCTTCCGCCTCCTCGGCGTGGGCCGGCATCTGTGCGCGGGTGCGCCGGTAGACGATGAGCGCGTCGTTCGCGCCCAGACGGGGGGCGACCCTGGCGGCGTCCATCGCGGTGTTGCCGCCGCCGTACACGGCGACGCGCCGCCCGATCACCGGCCGGTCACCCGAGGCCACGCTGCGCAGGAACGCCACCGCGTCCACGATCCGGCCCGCGTCCTTGGCCGGGATGTCAACGCGCTTGGACAGGTGCGCGCCCACCGCGACGAAGGCCGCATCGAAGCCGCCTTCGCGGCGCTCCGCGTTCAGGTCGGTCACCCGATGGCCGGAATTGATGTGCACGCCCAGCGCGGCGATCCGGTCAATCTCGGCGTCGAGCACGTCACGCGGCATCCGGTAGGCGGGAATGCCGTAGCGCATCATCCCTCCGGGCTTCTCGCCCGAGTCCCTGATCTCGACCTGGTGGCCCAGCCGGGCCAGGTGGTAAGCGGCCGAAAGCCCACTCGGCCCGGCCCCGATGACGAGCACCCGCTTACCGCTTGGCACGGGCGGGGGGTCGAACGACCACCCCCGGTCAAGCGCGAGATCCCCGAGGAACCGCTCTACCGAGTGGATCGAGACAGCGCTGTCGAGGCTGGCGCGGTTGCAGACGCTCTCGCATGGGTGATAGCAGACCCGCCCATGAATCGCCGGCATCGGATTGTCAGCGACAAGCTGACGCCATGCCTCCTCATGATGGCCGACCTCGGCGTGCGCCAGCCACGCCTGGATGTTCTCGCCAGCCGGGCACCCCGCATTGCACGGCGGCAGCAGGTCAACGTAAACGGGCCGCAGTTCCCGGACCGGCCCGGTGAGCGAACGTCCGTGCAGCAGATCCGGCAGCGGAGTGACGTCCCGGCGCGCTGATCGGTCGGCCATGCGCTCAGCTACCTCCCGTGACGGCTAACAACCCGGCCGCGGCAACGTTTGCCAGCCCCGGGCGGGCAATGCGCCGGTATCGCGGCCGCTGGCCTCGTACGGAGCAGCCGAACTCCCGCGGAGTCCGATGGTCGGTCCATGTCCATGGGCTCCTCACCTGTTCCGCCGCCGAGGGCGGACATGGCTGCCGCCATGGTCCGGAGCGACACGATCGCCTGCAGCGTGCGCAGCAGTATGACACCGTGTTCTCCTGCATGACGCTACGCCGTGCCCGGGTCCAACGAAACGCCGGTGCCGCAGTCAGCATCTGTCAGGCATGTGCGCGGCGACGGCCAGGCCAGGCTCTGCGGTCAGTCCGGGTCTGGCAGGGTGAGCTGCCGGCGGTGGTAGCCGAAGTGGCGGGCCGGGTACCGGTACAGGTCGTACAGGGTCAGGTAGCCGGTGAAGAACGGGTCCCACGAAGCGGGGTACTGCATGCCCCGCCGCAGCGCGGCCTCAGGCTCCCGGTCCAGGCGGCACTGCAGCACCGCAATGACCCGGTCGAACCTCGCCGCCATCCGCGTGCTGGGGATGATCCGCGCGCCGGCGCAGGACCCGGCGTAGTTGATCAGATGAAACGGCGTCCTGCAAGCATCAAGCAGCCGCGCGAACCCGGCGCTGGCCGGGCCGGGCAGACGGCCGAAGACGTGGGCGAGCACCAGCAGCGCGCGGACGATCAGGTAGCCGAACAGCATGTGGAACAGCAGCTGTTCGTTGGTCCACCTGGTCCCGTCCGACGCTCGGCGCAGGTCCGCGACAGTCGCATGGTCCAGCAGCTGGCGAAACACCTGCCGGGCCTGCTCCATCTCCTCGCGAACGGCTCGCCTGTCCAGCTCAGCTGTCACCGCTCACCCTGCCCGTGCTGACAGCTCCGCGCTGGCCGTGGTCTTCCCGCCCTGCCCTGCCCGGCACGCCCGGAACACGCGCGCCGGAACCGGGAGTCAACCCCGTCCGCCGCTCCCGCCCGGCCGAGACGCCTGGTCGGGCCCTGGGCCAGGACCGCTGCCTGTTCTGGCATGCCGCCTCCTCAGCTCTCATAAGTAGGTTAGCTAGCTATCGACCTTATCGTAGGATACCTACTTATGAAGGCGGAGGCGCAGGTGCTCAAGGGGCATCTCGGCAGCGCTGACCTGGGATGCTCACAACGACCGGCCTTCCTGCTGAAGCATTCGTCCCTTCCTCGTCAGGCAGCTTGGTGGCGATGTCGCCGAGTCGGCCGATCACGGCCTCACCCGCGAGGCGCAGCGGGCGCTCAGTGTCCCGGCCCTTCTTCCCAAGCCGCACAATCTCGGCTGCTGCATCGGCTGCCTCAGCAAGATCTGCCAGAAGGTCGTCCACGCCTCTAGTCACAGATCCAATCGCTATAAGAGTGGGACGAGTCGAAACAGATGAGAGAACTCGTCTCACGGTGTCCGCGAGGGCCCCGGTCAGGTGCCGACGTAGGCCGCGAGGTGCTCGCCAGTGAGGGTGGAGCGGGCGGCGACGAGGTCGGCGGGTATGCCCTCGAAGACGATCCGGCCGCCGTCGTGGCCGGCGCCGGGGCCGAGGTCGATGATCCAGTCGGCGTGCGCCATGACCGCCTGGTGGTGCTCGATGACGATCACCGACTTGCCGGAGTCGACGAGCCGGTCGAGCAGGCCGAGCAGCTGCTCGACGTCGGCGAGGTGGAGGCCGGTGGTCGGCTCGTCGAGGACGTAGACGCTGCCCTTCTCGACCATGTGGGTGGCCAGCTTGAGCCGCTGCCGCTCGCCGCCGGACAGCGTAGTAAGCGGCTGGCCGAGGCTGAGGTAGCCGAGCCCGACGTCAGCGAGCCGGCCGAGGATGGCGTGCGCGGCCGGCGTGCGCGCCTCGCCGGTGCCGAAGAACTCCTCGGCCTCAGTCACCGACATCGCGAGCACCTCGCTGATATCGCGGCCGCCGAGGTGGTGGTCAAGCACCGATGCCTCGAACCGCTTCCCCTCGCACTCCTCGCAGGTGGTGGCGACGCCGGCCATCATCGCCAGGTCGGTGTAGATGACGCCGGCGCCGTTGCAGTTGGGGCAGGCGCCCTCGGAGTTGGCGCTGAACAGCGCCGGCTGCACGCCGTTGGCCTTCGCGAACGCCTTGCGGATCGGGTCGAGCAGTCCGGTGTACGTCGCCGGGTTGCTCCGTCGCGAGCCGCGGATCGCGCCCTGGTCGATCGACACCACACCCGCGCCGGCGGGGATCGACCCCTGCACGAGTGAGCTCTTGCCGGAGCCGGCGACGCCGGTGACCACGACAAGCACCCCGAGCGGGATGTCGACGTCGACGTCGCGCAGGTTGTGCGTCGTCGCGCCGCGGATCTCCAGCGTGTCGGCGGGCGTCCGCACCGTCTCCTTGAGGGCGGCTCGGTCGTCGAGATGGCGGCCGGTCAGGGTGCCGCTGACCCGTAGCTTCTCGACGGTGCCTTCGAAGCAGACGGTGCCGCCCGCCGTGCCGGCACCGGGGCCGAGGTCGACGACGTGGTCGGCGATCGCGATCGTCTCCGGCTCGTGCTCCACGACGAGCACCGTGTTGCCCTTGTCCCGCAGCCGCAGCAGCAGGTCGTTCATCCGCTGGATGTCATGGGGGTGCATGCCCGCGGTGGGCTCGTCGAAGACGTAGGTGACGTCGGTGAGCGAGGAGCCCATCTGGCGGACCATCTTGACGCGCTGCGCCTCGCCGCCCGACAGCGTGCCCGACGGCCGGTCGAGCGAGAGGTAGCCCAGCCCGATCTCCGCGAACGAGTCGAGAATATGTCGCAGCGTCGCGAGCAGCGGCGCCACCGATGG
>Ga0116223_10005627_pt1 | contig 10501 bp, 11 predicted proteins | sample Sb_taG_3_FD_90092 | JGI IMG/M metagenome (GOLD analysis project Ga0116223, IMG submission 90092) | Peat soil microbial communities from Weissenstadt, Germany - Sb_50d_a_PC metaG | ecosystem: Environmental > Terrestrial > Soil > Wetlands > Peat | place: Germany: Weissenstadt | collected 2010-09-21 | reverse complement strand
TTGGGTCTTCACGGCGTTCTCGCTGGTACCGAAAAAGGCCTTGATGCGCAGATGCTGTTTGATCCACTTGAAGAACAATTCCACCTGCCAGCGGCACTTGTAGATCTGAGTAATTGTGAGTGCTGGAAGCGCGAAGTTGTTGGTCAGGAATCCCAGCCGCTGGTTCGTTTCAGCATCAAAGTAACTCACCCGCCGCAACGCGTCCGGATAGGCCTTGGCCGATTCGATAGCAGTCAAGACCACGATGTGATCGGACCGCAAACCGACAGACTTGTCGACCGGACGGGAGTAGCGGCGTTGCAGGACGACGTTCTCTTTGGTGCGAACCACGAAGAAAGCCGACGAAAGAGTGAACTCGTAGAGGCGCGCGAAATCGATGTAGCCGCGGTCCATCACGTAGAACGCACCGGCCTCGGGCAGGATCTCGTCGAGGATGTTGACGTCGTGCACCTTGCCGTTGGTGATGCTGATAAACGTGGGGATATTGCCGTGCAGGTCCAGCAGCGTGTGCATCTTCACTGCGCCTTTGTGCTGGCGAAACCTCGCCCACGGGAACAAGGAGAGACAAAGGTCGATGGTGGTCGAATCGAGCGCATAGAGGCTGTGGTCCAGGTCCACGCCCATCGGATCCTCGGAATGAAGCGGTCTGGCGACGCCGATCAAGTGCTGTGCGAAATCGGCGAAGATGCGCCAGTCGTGAGTTTCGTTGGCGTCCGCCAATGTTGAGCGCACAATCCGGCTGCGGAATCCCATGTGGTAGAGCTTGCTGCTCATCGAACGCAAGCACGCCTCGATGTCGCGGAGACTCTCGCGGTAAGTGAACTGAGCGAAGGCCATCGCCAGATACTGATCCCAGCAAGACAAACTTCTGTGATGATGATCGCCATCATAGCGGGTCACACACTTCTGGAAATCCATGTGGGAGAGATGAGCGATCAGTTGCGCAAAAACGGTTCGGCCGGCATTCATCCACCATTGTTGCGCCAATGGCGGGGGCCGGCGATTCAGCTCATTCCGGCCATTTTCAGTTCAAATCGTTTTTTGGCCGAAGGGCACCTATTTTACTGATTGCAAGGGGCTTGGCGGAAATCGTAAAGTACTTTACCGGACAGCAGTGGAATTTGCGCATAGAACCCCCTGCGTGCCTCGGCGAGGCCAGGCTCGGAATCCAGCCTCGTTTCGAGGCAAGGCGAAACCTCACACAAGAGTCGAATCGGCGCCATGGAACAGTTGTCTCCAGACAGTCTCTCAATCTCAGTAGGCACCTCCCCGGGATCCAGTGGTGGAGTCCCCAAAGACGAGGAATTCGCCGCGACAAATCTTCCCGAAGCCGGATCGTTATCAGCACAATCGGGTACCGATATCGGTGTTTGCCTTGCGCTCAACTGGCATTGATGCGGATGCGGATCGTTCCATCGTTCCGTCATGCTGTTGTTGGAGGGCCGAGATTTGGTGGCGGAATGTTCTACCGAAGAATCCGAGGCCGCGCAACAATACCAGCGGCTGTTCGAAGAAGCGCCGGTGGCGTATCACGAGATCGATACGGACGGGACCGTAATTCGGGTGAACCACACCGAATGTGACCTCCTGGGATTCACCGCTGCCGAGATGATCGGTCAGCCTATCTGGAAGTTTTTGGTCGCGGACGACCAGACCGCGAGCCGGCAGCGCATTGCCCGTAAGATGTGGGCGCCGGAGCCGATACCGCCCTCGGAGCGCGAGTTTGTGCGGCGTGACGGAGTGGTTCTGACGCTGGAGGTGTATGAGAACCGGATTCTGGACCATGCAGCGCGCGTAGTGGGTATCCGCACCACCATGCTTGACATCACGCAACGCAAACACAGCGAAGAAGCGCTGGCTCAGCGTACCGCGGAGCTCATGCGCTCCAATGCCGAGCTGGAGCAGTTCGCCTATGTGGCATCCCACGATTTGCAGGAGCCTCTGCGGATGGTCTCGAGCTACACGCAGCTTCTGGCGAGGCGCTACCAAGGCACGCTGGGTTCGGACGCCGACGAGTTCATCGCATTCGCCGTGGATGGAGCCAAGCGCATGCAGGCACTCATCAACGACCTGCTGGTTTACTCCCGCGTGGGCACGCACGCGGGGAAATTCCAGGCTGCGAGCTCAGAGAGGGCTCTCGGTTCCGCGCTGGCCAACCTTCGGGCCGCGATTGAGGAGAGCGGCGCCGTGATCCATCGCGGCCCGCTGCCTGTCGTGTTCGCCGATCCGTTGCAACTGTCGCAGCTTCTCCAAAACCTGATCGGCAATGCGATCAAGTACCGCGACGGGGCGCCGCCGGAAATTAATGTCGCGTGCGAAGATGCCCCCCGGGAGTGGCGGTTCTCCGTGCGCGACAACGGCATCGGCATCGACCCTAAGTACGCCGTGCGGATTTTCCAGGTGTTCCAGCGGCTTCACAACAAGAAAGACTATCCGGGCACGGGAATCGGTCTGGCGATCTGCAAAAAGATCGCCGAGCGGCACGGAGGGCGGATCTGGGTGGAGTCGCTTCCTGGCCAGGGCGCAACTTTCTGTTTCACAATTCGAAAAGGCGAAGGGGACTCCAAATGATGGCCTGCAATACAAGCCCCATCGAGATACTGCTGGTCGAGGACAACCCCGGCGACGTTCGGTTGACGGTTGAGGCCATGAAAGAAGGAAGGGTGATCAACAACCTCAGCGTGGTTTCAGACGGCGTCGAGGCCTTGGCCTTCCTGCGGCGGGAGCCTCCCTATCAGGACGCCTCTCGGCCGGACCTCATTCTGCTGGACCTCAATCTCCCCAAGCTGGACGGGCGCGAGGTGCTGCGCCAAATCAAGAACGACAAATCGCTCCTCCGCATACCTGTGGTTGTGCTCACGACTTCCCCTGCCGAGGAAGACATCCTGAGGAGCTACGATCTCCACGCCAACTGCTACATACTGAAGCCGGTGGACCTCGAACAATTTCTGGAGGTGGTGAAGTCGATCAGCGATTTCTGGTTTTCCGTGGTGAGACTCCCGCCTGACGTTCGGGGGGTAAGTGATGCATGGTGCGCAAATGAAGTTATTACTCATTGAAGATAATCTGGGAGATGCCCGGCTTGTGAGGGAGATGCTAAAGGACGCGGAAGGCCTCGCATTTGAGATTCAATGCGCAGGCAGTCTGCTGGAGGCTCTCGAAGCGCTGGCGCGCGGCAATTTCGACGTGGCGCTGACGGACCTCTCTCTGCCCGACTGCCAGGGTCTGGAAGTGTTTAATGCTATTCAGGCGCACGCGCCCGACCTGCCGATCGTGGTCCTCACTGGCCTGGACAGCGAGTCGGCGGCGCTTAGCGCCGTGAAGAGTGGCGCACAGGATTACCTGGTGAAGGGCAAGCTGGACGGCAGCTCCTTGGCTCGGGCGTTGCGCTATGCCGTCGTGCGGCAGACGAAATCTGCGCAGCACGGCGACACCGAATCGCAGAAGGCTACCATTTTCGGCATGTTGTCGTCCAACGGAGGTGCGGGCACGACTACCATCGCCTGCCATTTCGCCCTGGAGCTGAAACGCCAAACGCAGCAGGGAGTCCTGCTCGTCAATCTGGATACGAGCTCAGCCGGGGCGGCCTTCCTGCTGAAAGCCAACTCTCCCTACTCCATATCGGACGTTGCCAGCAGCTTGAACCGGCTGGACAGCCGCCTTTGGAACGGAGTGGTTTCCAGCATTGAGGGCATCGATTTTGTACTGCCGCCGGGTGCGCTGCGCTTCGGTGACGAGCTCAATGGCGAGCGCGTGCGCCACGTGCTGCGGTTTGTGCGACCTCTATACCGCTGGATCGTGGTCGACCTGGGGCAACTTGATGCGCTTTCCATGAACCTCCTCCCGGAATTGAGGGACCTGTTCGTGATAACGGGATACGAGTTGCCGGCGCTGTACCAGGCTGGCCGCGTCTTGAAAAAGGTTCTGGAGTTGGGCATGCCCCAAAACCTGGTGCACCTCCTGCTCAACCGCGCACCCAAAAACAAGATGGTCTCAACGCAAGACCTGGAAAAGGCGCTAGGATTTCCGGTTCACGCGGCCTTCGATGACTGCTCCGAGGAGTTGGCAGATGCTTATAGCGAGGGGCGGTTCCTGGACCGGGGATTGAGTATCCACAAGCAGGCTGCGGAACTGGTTAGCAGGTCTTTGGGCGAGTCGAAGCAGAAAGACGTGCCACAACGGACGTGGCTACGGCATCTGTGGTTTGAGCGGGCGTAGCTTGGCCCTTCGTCACGCGTAGTCAAAGTCCGTGACGTCAGATAACAGGTGGAATTGGTGCAGCGGACAGCTTCCAGAATGGGGGGTATTCCGGGTTTGTAGTGGGTGCACGTCTACGGCCGGTCGGGACAGAGCCGAGATAGGAATCGCATAGAATCGCATAGGTGCTAAATTGCGGTATCGCCCTGCTTGCGGCTGACGGAACCGAACAGGAATCCGCGATCCACAGTTGAGCGTGGGACATCGCGGACAATCGGATTCTCACACTGACCATATCCGTGCCCCGCAGAGTGACTGCGGCCTCCGGCATCGCTCTGACCGAGAGAAGACTGATTTGGAATCCGCTGAAATCAAATCGGCCGCCAAAATAGCGAACAAAACAACCGTCCTCATGATTTTCATATCGTCCAAGAAGTGAATTCCCAGAGCCGAACCTTCCAGATCGCTGTACAACGGTCTTGGGATCGGAACCAGTCCTTGACTTACAGCGAGCCCACCAGGACCTTTGATGCGGATTGCTGAAACGGCACCTTCGAGCACCACCACTTCTACCACCCGACAGCTTCAAGGGGCGCCCTTGTGGGTCCTGAATTAGGAATCACGAGTCATTGCAGTACTTTCAGTACCACCAAAATCTGACGTTTCGGCCCCGGGGTTGAGCAGAGGGTGGCGTTCACAGTGCGAAAAAGAACTTCAAAGCAAGATTGGCACGACGCCCTTGATGACTTTGCCGCAACGACTTAAAGCGAATTCCATAGGCCGGCTCTCGATCTGAGTGACACCTTACAAAGTGGGAGTCTGAGTCTCCAGTCAATCTTGTTTGTTGACTAAGTGTAGTATTGTAGAAAAATATACACAAACTAATATGAGTAGGTGCTTGATCTCAAGCGATTTCCCAGGGCTCTTGCGCGAACGTGGAATGCCGTTACCGGAAAGCTCCCCTCACCGGGGCGGCCGGCCCGTATTGCCGAGATCCGGAGACGAGAGATGATGGCCGCCGGGGACCGCCTGATCGATGTACTGAAGATCGAGAGAGAACTCCACCCGGTTCACATGAGCCTCACCGGGGACGAAGCTCTGCTGGCCTGGAAAAAATGCCGGAGAACAGTAGAGCGCCTGGCCGAAGACTACGCCTGGGCGGTCGCAAACTGGCGTCAAGCAGTGGAAGCGAATGCCAAGGAATGCGCCAGAGTCCCGCCGCCACGCTCCGAGGCATCTGAGGGCCTAACGGCGTTTGTGACGTTTAAAGTTGCGAGGTCCCGCAGTGTCCGGCAGCCGGATGACTGAGTCTGAGTGAGAAGCTGTGAAAAAATCGCCGAGATCTACCGGCCAAGCGACTTTTTGACAGCCTCTGACGGTCGCGGCTCGGCGTGGTTCTTGATACGCACGAGAAGTTACTTGGTTGTGCGAGGCTCAGTGGTCTTGCCGATGAGCCGTGATGACTGCTTCGCCGCACCAGTTTCGCAGAGGCGGCGCCACCGCCAACAATGCCCGATCGGCCGCTTCCAGTGCGCGCACGAAGGATCGCACCCAACGCCTCTGAAAATGGCCGCGAAAGAGGCGCTTGCCCATCGCCAGCAAGTTCCGCGTCTCTACCTCGATTCCGGTAAAGTAGGGGTCGAGCGCCCGTAACTCGGTGGGTGAGAGGATGATCTCCTCGCCCTGCTCCTCGGCCTCCCCCGCCATCGCGGCACGCATCCGGCGCGCGGCGTTGAGCAGCGGATTGGCGCCCCACATCTCGCACAACACCAGGCGCGCGCCGGGCTTCATGATGCGCGCCAGTTCTTCGACCGCGCCGGGGTATTTCATGGTGTGGTGCAGGGCGGCCGACGCGAATACGAGATCGAACTCCCGGTCGCCCAGCATGTCGAGACGGCTGGCGTCCGCGGCAATCCCGCGAACCTCCACCGCTGAAGCTTGCGCGCGCTTCAACGCGACTTGAATCGCAGCCGGTGAAAGATCGAGGAGCGTGACGCGCGCGCCTTCGGCCGCCATCCAGATCCCGAAGTCCGCGGGACCGCAGCCGTAGTCGAGGACTCGCTTGCCGGAAAGCGGCTCCGCCTCCAGCGCGCGCATCGAGGCGCGGTACAACCAGCGGCGCTCGTAGAACGGGTGCGACGGATTGTCCATGTTGCCTTCGAGCACCTTGCGGTCGAGGCGGAGCGCATGGTCGGGCAGCGTCAGAAACTGCGCGTACTGGCTGTCGTAGAATTCGCGCTCGCGATCGGAACCGATCATGGCTGCGGCCCGAGCGCGCGCGTGGCGTGGCCCTGGTCGACGAAGATCAGGCCGTCATGGAGTTTGGGCAGCACCGCCGTCTCCGCGCCCGCATTGTGGAAGAGATGGCGCTGGGCGCGCCAGCGGCCCAGAGGGCTGTCGATGGGCACACCGGCCAGGTTCAGAAAGACGGACGGACGGCCGGCGAGGCTGAGAATCGAGTCGCCCGACGCGAAGCCCACCACGTAGATCCCGTTTCCGTACGGCTCGCGCAGCCGGACGCCCATGCTCTTGCGATGATCCGGAGCGTCGCCTGAACGCACGTGGTCGTGGTCCGACCTAATGACTATCTTTTCGCCGGGATGCACCTCTGTGGCGAGCCATTCCAGGTAGGCCGCCATCATCTCGTCGCGGTAAGCGGGACCTTTTCCCGGAATGCGCATCATACAGGCGTGATACACGATGGCCGCCGCCCGGGCATCGCGCCAGGCCTCGGGCGTCGATTGCCGGATGAGCTCGGTGCGCTTGGAGTCGAGCGCCTGGATCGCGATGGCCACGAAAAACGCCCTACCATCCTTTGTGACTGCGACTGCGGCATCAGGCGATTCGGCGCTTCCCGCGCCGAGGCTCAGTTGTCTGGACCGCCAAACGAAGGCCGCAAGCGTTCAAAACCGCGGCCAAGCTGTCCAGCGACGGATTCCCGGACCTGGAGAGCATTCGATAGAGGCTCTCTCTGTTCAAGCGGGCGCCGCGCGACAGGGCTCTGATGCCGCCGCGGGCGTCGGCAACATCCCGAAGTGCCTGAAGGAACACACGGGCGTCTTCGTCCTCCAGGCAAGCGTTGAGATAGTGAGCCGCCTCCTCCGGATTCCTGAGAGACTCCAGCAGGCTCTCGCGATACGATTCGGTCTTAACCGTTGGCCTTGGCATCCAAATACTCCTTCCACTGTCTCTGGGCAGTAACAATGTCCCTGGCCTGCGACTTCTTGCTTCCGCCGCAAAGCAGAACCACCACCAACGAGCCTTCCCGTCCGTAGTAGACCGGGTACCCAGGGCCGAAATCGATTCGTAGTTCCTCGACCCCGCCGCCGACGGACTTGCAGTCTCCGAAGTTCCCCTATCGGATCCGATTGAGACGGTAGCGCACGACGCCAACCGCCCTGGCATCCCTCAACCAGGTTAACCACTCCGAAAATGGTACGAACGGCCCTTGCGATAAAGCAGGATTTCAACAAGGGTCACGCCTTGAAAGTAGCCTATAAGCTACCCAATGTCAACCGTGGTTCAACACGGGCAACACGGGCGCTGCCATGGCTCGCGTCGGCGTCACGGGGACGTATCGCGCCCGTCTTATTGAAATGGAAGACCGACAACGGCCGCGCAGAGGAAGTCGCGGCGAATGCGATGGTTATAGGTATCGCCGATGTAAAAGTCACCGGTCGGGCCCACGGCCAGACCGGTGGGTGCGCCGAAGTTGAAAGATGCGCCGGAAGCGGTGGACTCCTGGGCGACAACGGCCCGGCGATTACCGCCCACCTCAACAATCCCCAGGGCGTCGCCGTCGATTCGGCCGGCAATCTGTACATCGCCGATCAGGGTGACAACCGCGTGCGAAGGATTTCCGGCGGCGTGATCACCACTCTGGCGGGCAACGGAACGCAGGGGGGACAAAAACCTCCTAATACAATCGTATGGCGGTCGACAAATAACGGCACAGGTTCGGCTTTCTGGGGGATCGCTCCCGTGAGTCCCCGTCACGTTAACTGGACCGTAACGCCCGTCTCGGTGGAAGTGGCAAACCGCCAACAGCCCGCGTTCGAGCAAGTAGCACCGAACAACCCGGCCCGGTACCGAGACCGAATCTTGGCAGAGGGCCAATCTTAGTCTTGTTTTCAATCACCAAGATGCAACGAGTCGTGGCCGGCCGCTTGTCAATATAGCACAGACCGTCCCCTTGATTTCAATCGGACCTCCTCCGGTAAGATGTCTTGCATGAATCGTATCCTCGTCATTGGCGCTACCGGTCGGGTCGGCCGCCAGGTTCTCTCTCAATTGCCGGCCACGGGCCTGCGAGTCCGCGCGCTCGCCCGCAACCCGCACGCGGCTGGTCTGCCGCCGCACGTTGATGTCGTACGCGGAGATCTCACTCTCCCCGAGACCCTTGATGAATGCCTGGATGGCATCGATGCGGTGTTCCTGGTGTGGACCGCCCCACCGGCCACTGTTGTTCCCGCTTTGGAGCGGATCGCGAAGCACGCGCGGCGCATTGTATTTCTCTCAGCTCCGCTCAAAACGGCACACCCCTTCTTCCAACAGCCCAATCCGCTCAGGGCGCTGGGCGCGGACATCGAGCGGCTGATCGAAACCTCAGGACGCCAGTGGACGTTCCTGCGGCCCGGAATGTTCGCCTCGAATGCCCTGCTCTGGTGGGCGCCGCAGATCCGCGCCGGCGGCGATGTCGTGCGCTGGCCCTATCTCGCCGCTCCTACCGCTCGGATCGACGAGCGTGACATCGCCGCGGTCGCGGTCCACGCCTTGTGCGAGGAGCGACACGCCGGAGCGGAATATGTTCTGACAGGGCCTCAATCCCTGAGCCAGTTCGAGCAGATATCGACAATCGGTGATGTGATCGGCCGCTCGCTGCGCATGGAAGAGATCTCGCCAGAAGAGGCGCGGCGCGAGTCACTCGCTCTCATGCCTGCTGTTGTCGTGAATATGCTGCTCGACGCCTGGGCTGCGGCAATCGGTCAACCTGCGTTAGTGACATCCACGGTCGCAGAGATCACGGGAGCGCCCGCGCGAACGTTCCGCGACTGGGCGGCCGATCACGCCGCGGAGTTTCGATCGTGATCTCGAAATCGGCCAGGCCGCACAATGGTGCACCAAGACGGCGCAACGCGCGTTTTGCGCCCATGTGGATTCCGGCAAAGCCGTTACTAAACGCTTGGCGACTTTTCGCGATTTAGATGTGAGAAGCGGTTTGAGGCGATGACCATTGCCAGTCACGACGAACCCGATGGCCTCCCTCAGCCCTTAGGCGTCAGATCTTAGCTCACCTTGACACAACGTGTCGGGTGCCCGCCTAGCGTGGCGGTGGCAGGTCCGACACGCCTGGGTCTCATTGAGCGGACTGACGATCTGCCGAACCCTACCACGGAAACGCCTGTGATAAGTTGTCCCTATGGCACTCGGATCGCTCGGAAAAGATGTCCGATATGGCATTCGGATGCTGCGACGAAATCCCGGATTCAGTGCGGTCGCAGCCCTTTCGCTTGGTCTTGGCATCGGCGCCAACACGGCTATCTTCAGCCTGCTCGATAGGGTGATGCTGCCGGTCAGGGAACCGCAGCAACTTGTCATCTTCCGGCGGCGGGCCGTTCCCTGCCAACTCAACTCCCGAGCCAGTCTCGCTACCGCGTTGGACAGCGCCGTGGTCACGCGTGCCCACGGTTCCGCCCAGGGAAAGTCCTCCACCCGCAAGCCGCACCTGGGGCATTCGACTCGACAGGGGCGGTAGCGCAGTTTCAACGGCAGTTTCCGCATCGATAGATCGCGCCATTCCCGCGCCTTGCGCACGCTATGCACCTTCCGACGCCGCTGCCGGCAGAGCCCGCAACGCAGCAACCGACAGTCCCCTTCGGTCGATGTGGATGATCAGGTAACTCTCCGTCTCCTCCACTCTCGTCACGGTATGTGCCTCAATCCCAGTTGCTTTCTCATGAACATTTCCATCAGCACCTCGATCCGCGCTCCTTTCAGGGCTGCAACTATGAGCCCTCAAAAGATTAGATGAATCGGGGATTCACGCGGGCCACTCCGCCGCCATCTTGCTGCATCTAAAACCCTTCAACTTCAATTGCACTTTTTGGAGAGGAACCCGAAAGGGCGGGATGAGCGGATAGCGCTAAGTGCCTGCCGAAGCTGGTAGGTCTACGCTACGCGACTAGCTACTTTCCGGCGCAAATATCCGATTTAGGCCCTTAACCCCTTACTGGCATTGGTCCCTGGGGAGGCCTTCGTTGATTACCTGCGGGCGATTCGACACTGGTAACTTCAAGTAAAGTGT
>Ga0116223_10005625_pt1 | contig 10503 bp, 7 predicted proteins | sample Sb_taG_3_FD_90092 | JGI IMG/M metagenome (GOLD analysis project Ga0116223, IMG submission 90092) | Peat soil microbial communities from Weissenstadt, Germany - Sb_50d_a_PC metaG | ecosystem: Environmental > Terrestrial > Soil > Wetlands > Peat | place: Germany: Weissenstadt | collected 2010-09-21 | reverse complement strand
CATGCCGGAGACTGCAAGCGTCTCCGCCTGTCGAATCTCCTCATCAGGCCATACTCATGCGCGAATCTGTGCTCTTCGCTGTCGCCGTCTTCTCTTTCTTGGTCTGCCAAACCGCACTCTTTGCCCAAGCCGGCACGTCCGCCGTGGTCGTGTTCAGCGAGCCCGGTTTTCCGTCGGCCGACTCCGCCGCCCCCTCCCCGCAGCAGTTGATCGCACTGTTGCCCGGCGCTCAGCAGGTCGACGCGGACCACTTCCGCGACGTTCTGGCAGCGGCGTCCACTCGACTTCTGATCCTTCCCAACGGCTCCTCATTCCCCGAGGAGGCCTGGCCCGCCATCAAGCAGTTCCTCGACCGCGGAGGCAATCTCTTGGTGCTCGGTGGAATGCCCTTCACTCGCGCCGCCTACCGCGATTCCACCGGCTGGCATCTTCGTCAATACAGTGTCCGCTTCATCCGGCCGCTAATGATCGACCAGTACCAGGAAACTCCCGGCTCCGACGGATTGCACTTCCAACCAAATCCCGAGTTACCCTTGCAGCTTCCGGCGTTCGCGTGGAAGCGCGCCTTCAGCCCCGTGATTCGTCTGAGCGCAGTCGATCTTTATCACCGCGGCGGCGCCGCCGGCTCCATCGACGCGCGCCTCGACACTCTTGCCTGGGGCATCAAGAATGGCCGCAAGTTGTCGGCCCCAGTCCTCCAGGTCGATCACTACCGCAACGGTTTCGATGGCGGACGCTGGATTTTCGTCAACGCGGAACTCAACCGCAACTTCTTCGACAACGCCAGCCTCGTGCAATTTCTTGCGGCACGGGCATTGCAAGGCGCGGAGGAATTCACCGTCCGCCCGGTGCTGCCGCTCTACTTGCCGGGCGAGCCCGTAGATCTGCAGGCGCAATGGCATGCGGCAGTGCCGCCTCAGGCGTCAGTTTCTCTGAAGATCACTTCCTTCCCCGAAACCCAGCCCTCGAATCGCTCCACCGTCACTGCGGCGCTACCGTCCAACCAGCCCGTCGTGCTGCCCGCTCCCGAGGGCAAGGGTCTCTACATCATCGAAGCGCAATTGCTCGAAGGCGACCGCGTTCGTGCCATCTACCATTCCGCCTTCTGGGTCCGCGACGAATCCTATCTCCGCTCTGGCCCGCACCTCGGCGTCAACCATGACTACTTCGAACTCGATGGCCATCCTCTCGCCGTCGTCGGAACGACATACATGTCGAGCGAAGTGCAGCGCCTCTTCTTCGAGCGTCCCAACGTGTACGTCTGGAACCAGGATCTCGGCCAGATTCACGATGCCGGACTCAACATGATCCGCACCGGATGGTGGACCGGCTGGGACAAGTTCTGCGACGAAAACGGCCAACCCTACGAGCGCACCTTGCGCACCCTCGAGGCCTATCTCATGACCGCCCGCAAATACGGGCTGCCAGTGCAGTTCAATTTCTTCGCCTTTCTCCCAGATGTTCTCGGAGGTAGCAACGCCTTCCTCGACCCTGAGGCCGTTCGCCGCCAGCAAACTCTGATTTCGTCCGTGGTCGCACGCTTCCACGACGTGCCCTTCCTCGCATGGGACCTCATCAACGAGCCCAGTTTCTCTCAGCATCTGTGGAAGACGCGCCCCAACGGCGATGCCATCGAACTCGCAGCCTGGAACAACTGGCTGAGCCAACGCTACCCCGATCGCGCCCAACTCGCCACCCTTTGGAACGTTCCTCCCGAATCCGTCGCAGGAACTATTTCTCTTCCCCGCGAAGACGAGTTCTCCCCCCGTGGCATGTACACCGGAACCAACTCGCTCCGCCTGCATGACTATTTCCTGTTCGCTCAGGAATCATTCGCGCACTGGGCGAGCACCATGCGCGACACCATCCGGTCAACCGGCTCTCAACAACTCGTAACCGTCGGCCAGGATGAAGGTGGCATTCAAGACCGTCTCTCACCCGCCTTCTGGGGTCAGTCCGTCGACTTCACCACCAATCATTCCTGGTGGCTCAACGACCACATCCTGTGGGATTCGCTCGCGGCGAAGCAGCCCGGTCAAGCCATGCTGATTCAGGAAACAGGATTGCAGCGCGAGTTAAACATCGATGAGATTGCCCGCCGCACGCCGGAAAGCGAGGCCGCTCTCCTCGAACGAAAAATCGCCGCGTCGTTCATTCAAGGTTCCGGGGCCATCGAATGGCTCTGGAATACGAATTCCGCCATGACGGAAAGCAACGAGACCCCAATCGGCGCCGTTCGCACCGACTACACCGAGAAGCCGGAAGCCACCCTGCTGCGGGCCTTCGCCCAATTCGCCCCGTCCTTGCACGAGCACCTTCGCGACCCACAGCTGCCTTCCATCGCAATCGTCACGTCGCAGGCCGCACAGTTCTCGGCGCTCACCGATTTCCAGCTGGCGGCACAGCAGAGCGCAGTTCGCGCCCTGGCCTACGACGTCCACTTGCCCGCTTATGTGATCGCGGAAAATCAAATCGAGAAGCTGGCCTCACCCAAGCTTGTTATCCTGCCCTCCCCGCAAGCGTTGAGTGAGACCGCGTGGCGAGCTCTGCTGAATTACGTGGACGCAGGCGGCAACCTCCTGGTTACCGGCCCGGTGGAGCGCGATGAGCACTGGCAGATCGTCCACCGCGCCGCCGAGCTAGGACTCGCAGCCCGCGTCGAACCGCTCACCTATCACAACGCGACAGTCCGCATCGCAGACCAGTCGCTGGCCGTGGCTTTTGGTCAGCCGCAACAAAACTGGCTGGATTCCCTGCGCTTCGACGATGGTGCGAGTTTCAAAGAAATCTCTCGCGGCAAAGGCCGGATTTTCTGGGCGTCCTATCCCGTCGAACTTGCCGCCGACCTGCACTCGACATCCGAACTCTACGCCTACGTCGCGGCCCGGCTGAACATTACCCCGATGTTCAGCCAGCAAACGCCTCTGCCGTCCGGCGTACTGGTATTTCCAACGGTCCTGGCCGACTCCGTCCTCTACGTCCTGGTCTCAGACTCCGCGAACGACACCAGCATCAGCCTCCGCGACCAGGCCACCGGCGTCCCGATTGCGTTTTCGTTACCGGCAGAGCATGCCGCAATTGCAGTGATTGGGAAAAAAGAAAAGAAGATCGTAGCCAGATACGGCTTCCAGTAACGCGTTGCCGAGCTCCGTCGCCACGAACACTTCGCGTAGACTACTGGACCTGACGTACGGACGGACTCAGAACCTGCGCGACCGCTCTCTGCTCTACCAGCTGCTGCGAAAGAAAGTTCAAGTACTCTTCCATCCCCTCGCCGGTTTTCGCCGAGAGACGGAAGATCTGCATTCCCGGACGCACCGCCTGGATGCTCGTTCGCGCAGTCTCCCAGTCAAATTCAACGGCGCTCGCCAATTCATTCTTGGTCACGATCGCAACGTCCGCGCTATTGAAAATTGTCGGATACTTCAGCGGCTTGTCTTCTCCCTCGGTTACCGACATCAAGACCAGACGAAGATTCTCTCCGAGATCATACGAAGACGGACAAACCAGGTTGCCCACGTTCTCGATAAACAGGAAATCCAATTGATGCAGGTCCCAATCCTGCAGCGCATTCTGCACCATCGCGGCTTCCAGATGGCACAGTGTCCCAGTCGTGATCTGCTTCACCGGGGCTTTGCTCCGCGCCAGACGCACGGCGTCGTTCTCGGTCGCCAGATCTCCAACCAGCGCCGCCACTCGATAGCGCGGCTGCAACTGCGTCAGCGTCTTCTCCAGGAAGGTCGTCTTCCCCGACCCCGGACTCGAAACCAGGCTCACCACGAACACTCCCGCCGCGCGGAATTGTTCGCGCAGAGAGCGCGCGATCACGTCGTTCTGCTTCAACACATTTCTGCGGACCTCGACCAGACGTGGCTCGCTCATTCCCGCACCTCCGATTCCTGCACTGCATCCTCTTGTACTTCCAGCGCATACACCTCAAGTTCCTTGCCATGGCGCACGTCCATCGTCGGCGTCCCGCATTCCGGACACTGAAACAACTGTACCGACTGCAATACTCGCTCCTTTTGGCACGGCGCGCAAAACACGATCACCGGAACATCTTCCACGATCAGCCGCGATCCCTCGAGCGGCGTGCCCTGGCATGCGACTTCATAGCAGAACAACAGCGCATCCTTGACCACGCCCGCAAGCGCGCCCAGCCTGAGATGCACGGCGCTGACCTGCACGCCGCGACGCTGCGCCTCTTCCACCGCAGCGTCCACAATGCTCATCGCAATCGATAATTCGTGCATGCTGGTGCCGTGCGTATTCTAAACCCGATCGCGAAGGGTCTCCGGCGAGTGAACGCGGCTCGTTCACTTCGAAAGTTGGCCGATGAAAACGCCGTAAGGTTCCAGGGTCACGACCGTTCCATTCGCCGAAGATTTTCCGGTCGCTACCAGACTCTTCGCCGACGAGAACCCATCCTTGCTGAAATCAAAGTTCACCTTCCGCTCCGCTCCCGACATGTTCAGGGCCACCAGAACCGCCTGGCCCTTGTACGCGCGCAGATATGACAGCACATTCTGATCGTTCTCATTCAGCGCAGTGTAGGTCCCCTCCAACAGGGCCTTATTCGTATGGCGCAGCTTGAGCACCTTCTTGTAGAAGGTGAGCACCGACTCTGGATCCTTAGACTCGTCGGCGACGTTGTGAGTCTTGGCCGTCGAAGGCACGGGAAGCCATGGCGTGGCCTTGGAGAACCCCGCGTTCTCGCTCTCATCCCACTGCATGGGTGTGCGCTCGCCGTCCCGCCCCTTTTCCTTGGGCCAGCCCGTGCGGCCGATCGGATCTTTGACGTCTTCCTTGCGAGTCGGTGGCGTGGTCTTCATCCCAATCTCTTCGCCGTAATACATGATGGGAGTTCCACGCAGAGTCAGATACAGTCCCGCCATGAGCTTCGCGATCTGATCGTTGTGCTCGCCGTCGCCATAGCGGTCGTAGGAGCGGACGATATCGTGGTTGCTGATAACAAATGTTGGCCAGCCGGACGCGGCATCGACGGCCGCAATCTGCTTGCGGAAGTCGGCGGGCGAGAGCTTGTTCACCGTGGTGAAGAGAAAATCCATGGGCAACTGCAACTCGTTGTTGCCCTCGCCGTAATACTTGTTGAGTTCCGCGATGTCGGCGGTCCAGGTCTCCCCAATCAGCACGGCATGGTTTTCGTCAGCGATTGTGCGTAATCCGCGCAGTACCTCATGCACTTCGGGCAACTTGGTGTTGTATTTGTTCTCTTCGATTGGATCGCCGAAGGCATTTGTACCCGGCTTGATGGGATTGTCATGCAGGTTGGGATCTTCAAACAGCGTATCCACAGCATCGAGACGAAACCCGGAGACACCGCGCTTGTACCACCAGCGTGTAACGTCAAACATCGCGTCCTTCACCACTGGATTGCGCCAGTTCAGGTCGGGCTGCTCGGCGTAAAAGAAGTGGTAGTAATACTGACCGGTCGTGGGATCAAGCTTCCACGCCGAGCCGCCAAAAGTAGACGTCCAATTATTGGGGGGCTGCCCCGGCCCTTTTCCGTCGCGCCAGATGTACCAGTCGCGATGTTCCGAGGTTCGAGACGACCTCGAATCCAGGAACCATTTGTGCTGATCGGAACTGTGATTGACAACAAAATCGAGGATGATGTGAATGCCACGCTTCTTCGCTTCGCCGGCCAGCGCATCGAAATCCGCCAAGGTCCCGTACATGGGATCGATATTTTCGTAGTCGGAGACGTCGTAGCCGAAATCCACTTGTGGCGAAGGGAAGCACGGCGTGATCCAGATCGCGTCCACGCCGAGGTCCTTCAGGTAGTCCAGCTTCGAGGTGATGCCTTTCAGATCGCCGATTCCGTCATCGTTGCTGTCGGCAAAGCTGCGGGGATAAATTTCATAAAATACCGCGTGTTGCCACCACTGATGGCCTTCCGCGTCTGCTGCTGGGGCTTTGACCGCTGGGGCTTTGCCCGCGGTCTGAGCAGTCACCGCTAGCAGAGACAGAAATAGCAATGAAACTACAACGATCCAGCAGGACCTACGTCTCATAAGATGACTCCTCGAAGTGTCATTCGAAAGATCGCGTCTACCTCGACCCTGCGATCAGTCAGGCGCCGCGGCCTTTCGACGAAAGTAGCAATTGCTGAGTGTAAACCTTTCCGTCTCTTGTTGCGCGATAGGAAAGCGTCGGAGCAAGATCTCCTCAGGGAGAATCACGGCAAGTAACCAAACGATTTGTCATCCTGAGCGCAGTGATGCTGTTCGCAAAGCGAACGGCATCACGCAGTCGAAGGATCCCTACCCCAAGCGGAACCGGGCGCGTGTAGGGATTCTTCGCTTCGCTCAGAATGACACTGGAGGGGTACTGCCGAAACCTAGGGCTTTTTCAACCCGCGTTCGGAGTGCCCGACCCTTCGCTGAGAGTGTGAATCTGATCCACCGGCAGATTCGCAAAGCGTTCCGTCAGCCCGCTCGGCCAGCGGATCTCAACCCAGTCGATTCTCGCAACCGTGCCCAGGCCGAAGTGCACCCGCATATCGCTGTTGGAGATATAACTCGACCCGCTGCGGACTTCGTCCACCAGGATCCGCATCGCGGTTTTGACGCGAATCCGCGCTCCGATGCCATCTCGATTCGATTTCGTTCCCACCGCATGAATCGTGATCCAGTGATTCGCATTGCGAATCTGATTCACCAGTAAGCTGGGCGCGGCGTTCATGTTGTTGATGACCGCAGAGACCCTGCCCTCATTCCAAAGATCGCCAGCCGCCAATCCGCGCGAAGACGCCGCTGTGGTGATGCCAGGTCCCGCTGATGCGGAGATGTCGCTAAACGTCCCATCGCCGTTATTATGGAAAAGAATGCGAGGTTCTTTGTAGCTGCTGCCCAAGAGCTGGCTGTCGACCTCGGGATACACGTGGCCGTTCACCAGGATCAGGTCGGGCCAGCCGTCGTTGTCCATGTCGAAGAACATGGTTCCCCACCCAAGATACTGCGTATAGATGCCTAGACCTGCGGCCGCCGTGGCGTCGGTAAAGGTGCCGTCGCCGTCGTTCTTATAGAGGGTGGACGTGTCGTCGGAAAAATTAGTCTTGAAAATGTCGAGGTGGCCATCGCCGTTGTAATCGGCGACGGTCGAGCCCATGCCGGCCTGCTCCCGGCCGTCTTCGTTGTAGGCCGCGCCCGACGTAACGGCAACGTCGGTGAACGTTCCATCGTGGTTGTTGTGATAAAGAATGCTGGGCGTGCTGTCACAAGCGATAAAAATGTCGGGCCATCCGTCTTCGTCGAAATCGAGGGTCGAGACGCTGAAAGCATAGTGGCCATCGGTGCGGTCAATATGCGCCTTGGTGGTGACGTCTTCAAACGTGCCATCGCCGCGATTGCGGTAGAGGATGTTCTTCGCTCCGGCCAGGCCGCGCGGGCCGCACATGACCGGAACGCCCTTCCAGATGCAGGTGGGCCGCTCGCCGGGAGACGGCGCCGTTGCCAGATCAAAGTCCACGTAATTGGCCACGACCAGGTCGAGCCGACCGTCGCGATCATAGTCGACAAACGCGCAACCCGTGCCCCAGGCTTTGCCCGATCCCGCGACGCCGGCTTTTTCGGCGACTTCGGTGAAGACTCCGTTCTGGTTGTGGTAGAGACGGTTCTTGCCGTAGTAGGTAACGTAGAGGTCTTCCCACCCGTCGTTATCGTAGTCGCCAACACACACGCCCTGTCCCCATCCGGTCGCGGTGAGGCCTGCTTTGGTGGTGACGTCGGTAAAAGTTCCGTCATGATTGTTGCGGTACAGGCGGTTGCTGGGGCCTTGTCCGGCGGGAAATCCTTCGAGCTTGGTGCCATTCACCAGAAAGATGTCGGGCCAGCCGTCGTTGTCGTAGTCGAAGATGGCGGCGCCGGTTCCGGTGGTCTCGATGATGTATTTCTTGGTGTCGACGCCACCAAAAATGTTCTGCGCCGTCAGGCCTGCTTTTTCGGCGATGTCGGTGAAGGTTGCAATCGGGGTCACTGGCGGCGCGGGAGTCTTCGCCTGCTGCGCACACAGCGCCGGAACTGGAAACAGCAAACACCCGCAGATAAGAGTGCGGGAAACAGGATTGGTCGCAAAAGAGGATGGAACTCGCATGGGCCCAGTCGATGGTAGGGTCGGCGTCGGCAGGGGGTCAAGCGCAGCGTGCTTCCATGATCGCTCGACGCTTCTCCCACTCCACATGGGCGCAGCCAGCAAAAAAACGGCAGGGCCGACCCCCTGCCGTTTTCGCGATCTTTGCGTGCTTGCTCCGACTACTTCTTGTTGACAGATTTCTTGAGTTCGGCCCCAGGGGTAAATTTCGCGACTTGCGGGCCGCGATCTTGATGGTCGCGCCGGTTTGCGGGTTACGCCCGTTCCGCGCTTTTCTCTGCGACACCGAGAAGGTGCCGAAGCCTATCAACGCCACCCGATCTCCTTTGCGGAGGGCACCAGTAATGCTTTCCACGGCGGTATCAATGGCAGTCGTGGCCTGCGCCTTGCTGATTTCACATGCGCCTGAGATCTTGTCAACCAGATCGGCCTTGTTCATAGTCTCTCCTCGCAGGTCTCTTTCGTGCCCAGCCGACAACAGGAGACAACTGGCTATGGCTGAGTTGGGAAACCTGACGGCTTGTATTCTCCTCCCTCTGTGGCGAAAGTCAACTGTGAAAATCCGCGCCGGAAGCCTGTTTCGCACTCCTTCGGCCCGAATTGGGCCTACCCTAGCGGCTTTCCAGTCTCGTGAGACGGGTTTTCCTACGTCCTCCACAGGCCTCACCCTTCCTTCACAGGATGTACACAGGCAGGCAAGGTTTCCGGCTTGCGCGGAACCGGCCCTCGGGTGCAAAGTCAAAAGAGAGGAAATTCGTTTGAAGATGATGGGCTCCAAGGTCAACGACTCGAAGATAGACAGGGTGAAGATGCAAGGGTCCCAGCTGATCAAGGCTCCCGCGGAGGTCTGCCCGCTCTGCGAGGGCACAGGATGGAAAACCGTGAAAGCTGGCTCCGGCGGCAGCACCAACGACCGCCGCGTCACGCGTTGCGACTGCCAGTTGCGGGCACGGGGCGACTCCCTGTTGGCCGCAGCCCGCATTCCGCGCCGCTATGAACACTGTGAACTGTCCAACTTTGAGTTTGACGGTCCATATCGTTCACTGGCCCCAGCTCGCATGGCGGCCTGCAAGTTTGTGGAGGAGTATCCGATCGACAAGACTGGCCTGCTCGTGATTGGCACGATTGGTGTGGGCAAAACCCACTTAGCCGTCGGCATGATTAAGGAACTGATTGTCGGCAAAGGGATCGCCTGCCTCTTCTACGACTACCGAGAATTGCTGAAGCAGATCCAGAATTCCTACAACGATTCCGTCAAAACCACCGAACTGGACGTGCTGCGGCCTGTATTCGAAACCGAGGTCTTGGTGCTCGACGAACTGGGCGCGGTCCGGCCGACCGAGTGGGTTTGGGACACTGTGAGTCTGATCCTTAACACGCGGTATAACGACAATCGCACCACAATCATCACGACAAACTACCCAAATCTCCCGGAACGCGACCGGCTTAGCGGCAACGTGAGCAGTAGCAGCCCCGCGGCTGCCAAGTATGCGGCCGAGAGAGAGACGCTAGGCGACCGAATCGGCGATCGCATGCGTTCTCGCCTCCTCGAAATGTGCCGCATCGTCACTATGGAAGGCCAGGATTACCGGGAGCGCGTCAAGAGCGCCAGCTTTCGGTGAAACTCTCGCTCCGCCTTCAAATTTCCATCCTTTTTATCCGTGTGATCCGCGCAAATCCGTGGCGAAAGAAGTTCTCCCGAGTGTTCTCCGAGGCGCTCGCAAACTAGAATGATTCCGTGCTGACCGAGCGCCTCGAATTCGCCCCTGAGCGGGATGCGGAGGTCTTTACCGCGGTCCCCGCCGCTCCGGCTGTGTTTCTTCTTCGCGCCGCGGACCCCCATGCCGAACCCTACGTCAGCAAAACCGCAAACCTGCGGCGCCGCCTCCAGCGGTTGCTTGGCCCTGTCGAAGAGCGCACCAAGAAACTCAACCTGCGCGATCGGGTGCGTGTCATCGAGTATGCGCCCACTGGCTCCGACTTCGAGTCCGGCTTCCTGCTCTACAGCGTTCTGCGAATTGCCTTCCCCAAGACCTACTCAGATCGCATGCGCTTCCGTTTTGCGCCGCTAGTGAAGCTGCACCTTGAAAACGAGTACCCGCGGGCCTCCATCACAACGCGGCTTGGCCGTCTCGGCGGACGCTCCCTCTACTATGGCCCGTTCGTTTCGCGCGTAGCCGCCGAGAAGTTCATGAACGATTCGCTCGACTTCTTCAAAATGCGGCGTTGCGTGGACGATCTTCATCCCGACCCCAAGTTTCCCGGCTGCATCTATTCCGAGATGAAAATGTGCCTGGCTCCCTGTTTCAAGGGCTGCAGCGACGAAGAATATGTGGCTGAGGTGAACCGGGTGCAAGCCTATTTTGATTCCGCGGGAGAGTCTCTGGCTTG
>Ga0116223_10005620_pt1 | contig 10511 bp, 9 predicted proteins | sample Sb_taG_3_FD_90092 | JGI IMG/M metagenome (GOLD analysis project Ga0116223, IMG submission 90092) | Peat soil microbial communities from Weissenstadt, Germany - Sb_50d_a_PC metaG | ecosystem: Environmental > Terrestrial > Soil > Wetlands > Peat | place: Germany: Weissenstadt | collected 2010-09-21 | reverse complement strand
TGGTCTGCACCTTCTTCTCCAAGAACTCAATCCGTTTCTGTTTCTCCTCCACCTGGCGGCGAGGACGCTCCGTCGCTTGGAAGGCGGCCGCTCCGTTCTCGAAGAACTCTTTCTGCCAGCGGTAAAACACGGTGGGTTGCAGCCCCAGTTCCTCACACAGATCGGAAACCGGGACCTTGTCTAAAAGATGGCGCCGTAGAAGGGCCACCTTCTCTTCAGCTGTGTAGTGCTTGCGCTCTTTTCTCATACGTTCGCTCCGCTATCTTAACGGACGAACGCTTTCTCCATTTCCAGCTGAGGCGGGACAGGACAGCGTCCGCCGCGGAGCGGTCGCAGAGCCTTGACACAGACTGCGCCTCGGCTACACTCGGGCTATCCAGGGAATGGTCGCGATTGGTTTTATCCGTGTGCATCTGGTGGTTGCTCCTTTTCTCGTTCTCCAGGATCGCCGTGTGAGCATAAAAGTAGTAGCCTTGCCATTGGCAAAGGTCCCGCTCCAAATCAAGCTCCTCCATCATCCTTCGGAACTCCGCAATCCTCGCGTATCCACACACCGGATAGCGCGGCGCAAGTGGTCCGGGAAACTGCAAACGAGGGGGAATTCATTTCCCTCTTCCCGCACCAGATCGAGGCCGTATCCGCCTTCTTCCAAGGAGGGCAATGCCGGCTACACCGCAAGCTCAAAATCCTCGTCGTCTGTCTCCGCAGGCACCTTCTCTCGCAGGGGCTTTCGGTGATTCGACGCCTGGAAGCGTGGCGATTTGGGCGCGGAGGTCTGATCGTACAATGGCACCCAGCCGATGCGTTCCCGATTGCGGGGGGAATGAGCCGCCGATCCGCGCCGCGATCCCAGTCTCTTTAGCCGCTCTTTCCGTTCCCGGTTCGCCGTCCTTTGCGCTCCCGATCCGTGGCCTAATCCTGATGCGAGTAGCGGTCTTTTGCGGTGCCGTTGTGTCGCTGACTGGCTGCCCGGAAGGGTGGCGATTGCGGGGCGATGAGCGGGGGGCGGAAGGCCGATGCGGGGCGGGTTGCGGCGGGATGGATTGTAGAAACGGTGAAAGTCAAAACCGGGCGGTGCTTCGCACCGGGAGTATAGAGACACGTCATCCCCGATTGGGAGCTGCAGGGATACCTTGGTAGCTCGTTAGATACTTATTGAAAACAGGCGAGTTACCGAACGGCGGGAACTAATGGGTTCCCGCAGGGCGCTCTGCGGCGCTCTGTGCGTAAACGCGTTGATCCATCAAGGGTTACGCAGGATGCGGCATCTGAAGTGTTATTGCCACGCATGCGGCATGCGGTGCGCGTCCAGGCTTTGTCCGGCGTCTATCCGGTAGTGGGCTGAGACCCGAAGGGCAATTCTCGCGACAAACTCCGGGCAAGGTTCACGATGGAATACGACCAGGACAAAGGGCGGTTTCGGTGACTGTGAAAAGCGTGAAGCAAGCCCGCAAGCTGTCCGAGAAACCCGCACACAAACGAACCTGAAGCGCGTCAGCAGCAGGCTTCGTCGCGACAGTAGCCGAGCTATTGCGAAGCGGGAAAAGGGTACGGGCGTGGATCCCGGCCCGTCAAGCCCCGTTCCGCAAAGAGCGCGGAACGCCTTGCGGCTGCGCTTCGCTCCGGGGCGTTGACAGGCCGCGTCCACGCCCGTAAAAGCCCTCCCGCTATGTTCGGAATGTCTCTCTCTGCCCCAGCCGGGGCAACCCCTCCACAACGCGGCGATCCGCGTCCCGCAAAGAACGTTCCAGCACGTGCAGCTTAACAAAACAGCGTTCAGTCTCCGGCCTTCACGGAGCACGTTCAGGACGGCGAACAGCTTTTTCACGAAGCTCGATCCTGTGCCGCTATTTGGTTTGCTCGCGCACGACAGACAACGTGTTATAGACTGCGCAAAATGTCGCATACGCCGAGTCGATCAAGCACGAGAAGAACCGACGAGATCCTGGTGACATTGCGTGCCAATCCCGGCGCTTTTCCATCCGGAAAGAACCATGATTCCCCTTGGCTTTCCTCGGCGTTCAAGGCGGTCGATTGTCGCCCCCTAGGTCGGTGTTCTGCAGCTGTTCCAGCGAATCGTTGTTGTGACACGGTATGAGCGTGAATTACAGCCCCCGCATAGGTACTATTTGCTCGCTTATCTCGCTTGTTTAGAGAGGCAAAACCAACCCAGTTCGACGCCCAGGTAGAGTGGCTGTTCAGGATAGCTCCAGTCCAGAAACGCGCACCGATCAATAACGGCGGATATGTCCCCGGCGACGGATGGAGAGCTTCGCTGCAATCTTCGTTTTGACTGTGCCGATGCTCACCTTAGTAAAAACAACTTGGAGCGCCTCAGATTGAGGGTCCATACGCCAGTCGCAAGGGTGGTATCGCCTTCGAACTTTGAGCGGAATTGGAAGGCGGATCAGTACGGGATCTGGGTGTAACTAGACTTGCACAGTGGCTTTTTCCGTTGGTCGAGAAGCTCCTGCCAAACTAGGCCAATTGGACTCGCCGAATCCACCGCAATGCCGAAGCCAACCGCATCCTTTTAGCAAGTGAGATCAGCCCGCGATAGTGCACCTCATACGGCAACTATCTCGATACTCCGCGCCGCAGTTCAGCCAGTGGATTCGAGTCCGCAACCAGAGTGAAGACACCACCTTCCAGTCTTCCGAAGAAGCCCGTCAAAGGCGGACTAACTATCCAGGATCACTGAGGCAAATGACCAGGGATAAGAAGTCTGAACAGCCGGGACAAATCGCAGTGATCGGCTGAGTTAATCGGCAACCCCAATCGCAAGAGACCCGATCCCAATTGGCACCCGTATGTGTTCCTTTGCACGACGCCAAGCTGCGACTTTGAAGACTGTCAAACGCACGCATAAGGCGCGGGTCAGTGTGCTTGATAAGATGGTATAACTTGTCTCCACATTCAATTTCTTCCGGTCATATGTTATCTATCTGCCGACTTAGTCTCGCGAATGACACATGTATCGCTTCCAATGAGCAGCGTCAATAGATACCGATGTCCAGCGTTGTTGGCCTTGCTTTTATCCTCGATAAACACTGTCGTTGAGCGTGCCTTCACGTTGTAGAGTCGGGTCGCTATGGTGAGTCGAATCACTAAGGCAAATGGGAGTAAGTATAGAAATACACTCTATCAATGCGGAAAACATGAACACTGGCAGCAATAAATACAGCGCTGCGAGCATCTATTTGTAAGCATAGTCAGTCTAAGTCGGAAAGTAGACACGAGCCCCTTCGGTGCTCGTTGTAAAACTGAATCACATGTTGACCATCTCTAAAGCGTTATCGGCAGAGCAGGCGCGGACCTACCATGCGCGTGAGTTTGTGTCGGAGAAGCAAAACTACTGGAGCCGTGACGCGCAGGTGCATAGCGAGTGGCAGGGAAGGCTTGCCCAGGAGTGGGGACTGCGGGGTTCGGTCGGTGCCGAAGAATTCGCTCGGTTGAGCGAAGGACAGCATCCTGAAAGCGGTGCGCAACTCGTCAAGCACCAGCCTGCAAAGACCTACGACAACGAGTACGGCAAGGAAGTCACGAGCATTGAACATCGCGCCGGGTGGGATGCGACATTCTCCGCGCCGAAATCCGTCTCTCTTACCGCGCTTGTCGGCGGCGATGAGCGCGTGCGTTTGGCGCACCGTGAAAGTGTCCGCGTAGCGCTTGGCGAATTGGAGCGCTATACGCAAGCACGCATCGGCAATATCCACGCGCCAGAGACGACAGCCAAGTTCATCGCTGCCACCTTCGAGCATGACACTGCCCGCCCGGTGGATGGCTATGCTGCGCCGCAGCTTCATACTCATGCCGTCATCTTCAATGTGACCGAACGCGAGAGCGGCCAAACGCGGGCGCTTCAGGAGCGAAGCCTTTTCCAGTCGCAACAGTATGCGACCAGCGTGTATCGTTCCGAGCTTGCTGTGCGCCTGCAAGGGTTAGGCTATGAAATCGAACGCGGCAAGCATGGCCAGCCGGAAATCAAGGGCTACCCGCAGGAATACCTGGATGCATCCAGTCCAAGACGAGAACAGATCAAGCGTCACTTGCAGGAGATCGGAAGAGAAGGCGCGGGCGCGGCACAGGTTGCTGCCCATCGCACGCGGGACAGCAAGGCGATTCATTCCCCGGAAGAGGTGCTGCAGCGGCATCGCGAACTGGCTGCACAATACGGCAATCAGGCGGATCGGGTTGTAGCCCAGGCGCGCGAACATGCACAGCTCCACGCACCCCACTCGGACAAGACCGAACAGCAGGCCGTAACCTATGCCCGCAATCATGTCTTCGAGCGGTCTGCCGTGCAGGATGAGCGAAGCATCTTGCAGGCGGCGATCAGTCGTAGCATGGCGCAAGCAACTTTCAAACAAGTGCGACAAGAATTTGCGCAGCGAGTCCAGCGCGGTGAGTTTCTCGCCGTTGGCCCTGTTGAAGGACGTGCCGCGCCGTTCTATACCACTGCTGAGATGGTCCGCATGGAGCAGGAGATCATCGGGCGTATGCAGAGCGGCAATCGGCGCACCTACAACGATCCGATGCTGGTTTCACCTTCGCTGCGGATTGCAACAGAGGACCGCCATACAGAGTTGAGTCCGGCGCAGCGCGAGGTGGTCGATGACATTTTTGTGAGCCGCGAGAAGATTATCGGATTGGATGGACTCGCTGGTACCGGCAAAACAACGACCTTGGCGGTGATCCGGGAAGGAGCCGAAGCCGAAGGTTACAAGGTCGAGGGTTTTGCTCCAACCTCGCGCGCGGTGCAGAGGCTGGCCGAGGCGGGCATCGAGACCTCGACTCTGCAACGCCATCTGGCGCGGGGAGAGCAGCCAGACACAGGTGCGAAAAAGCTCTATGTGCTCGACGAGTCTTCGCTCGCTTCGACGCGCCAGATGCACGAGTTCATGGAACGGCTTCACGCGCGAGACCGGGTTTTGCTGATCGGCGACACGCGGCAGCATGAGGCCGTCGAAGCCGGCCGGCCTTTCGCTCAGCTTCAAGAAACCGGAATGCGGACGATGCGGCTCGAAGAAATCGTGCGACAGAAAGACCCGGAACTGAAGCAGGCTGTCGAGCAGCTGGCGCGGGGTCAGATTGGCGCTGCCATTGACAGCCTTGACCAGCAAGGCCGCGTGCATGAAGTGAAAGGGCGCGAGGAGCGCATCACGGCCATCGCGCGCGAATATGCCAAGTCTCCGGAAAGCACGCTGGTAGTGTCGCCCGATAATCTGTCGCGGACGGAAATCAATCAGCGCATCCATGCAGAGTTGCAATCGCGCGGCACGGTGAGTAAGGAAGAGCACGCCGTCCAAACGCTAGTGCCGCGTCAGGAGATGACCGGCGCAGATCGTTCTTGGGCGCAGCAATACCGAGTTGACGACATTCTGCGCTACTCGCGTAGTTCGCGGGAGACCGGCATTGCGAAGGGCGAGTACACGCGCGTCAAAAGTATCGACGCACAAAACAATCGGCTCACGGTGCTGCGCGTAGATGGAAGTGAAACGACCTATGACCCTCGCCGACAGGTGGGCGTCTCGGTGTATCGCGAACAGGAGAAGGCATTCTCGGTTGGCGACCGCATTCAGTTCACCGCGCCCCATCGTGAGTTGAAGATTGCGAACCGTGAACTGGGGACCGTGGAAAACATCGCGCCGTCCGGCGCAATGCGGCTGAAGCTCGATAGCGGTCGCAGCATGGACTACGAACCTCAGCACCATCCGCACCTCGACCACGGCTATGCCGTTACCAGCTATTCGAGCCAGGGACAAACAGCCGAGCGCGTCCTTATCCATGTGAATACGGAGCTGGCGGCGAAAGACTTGCTCAATAGCCGCATGGCGTATGTCTCGGTTTCGCGTGGACAGTGGGACGCACAGATTTTCACAAACAACCGCGAGAAGTTGCCGCAGGCTCTTGGCCACGGTATCTCGAACCAGAGCGCACTTAAACCGGAACAAGCGCTTGCACCGATACAGCACGAGGCTGCCAGGTCTCAGCAGCCAGAAAAGGATCTGGGTATAGGCATGGGTATGGGCATAGGCTTCGGTCTCTGATTTTGACCAGCGGGATCGAAGAGCCGTTTCACGCGAGAAGGCAATGATAGGCGCAGAGTCAATTCGCGAACAATCAGTCGAGAACGCGAGCCAGGCGGCCCCTGCTCTGGAGCGGCGTTATATGCCTCTTGATTCCAGCTTCGCCGAAAAACACTATCGTGTTAGCGAACTCGCAAAACTGTGGGGGTTGGGCAGGGAGACCGTGCGCAAACTCGTCAAGGACGATCCGCGTGTCGTCAAGATCAGGCAGGGGCGCAAAAAAGCGCATACGACCTACAGCGTGCCGGAATCCGCCGCGCGGCGGATTCATACGCGACTGCTCATGGGAGCCTGAACCGTACGGCGAAACTCTCCCCTCACCCCTTCGCCGGTGTCGGCATAGTAATAACGTTCGGTTTTGGCTTCGCCTCGAAAGCCGCCTTGAGTACTGCCGTCAGTCGTTCCTGACGTTCGAGGATCCACGCGGCATAATGCTTTCTCACGATCTGCTCGGTATTGCCCAGCAATTCCGCCACGTCGCGCACGGTCACGCCGGGGCGCTCCAATAAAATTCTTGCGAAGGTATGGCGGAAACGGTGTGGCGTCGGCTTGTCCTTCCACGGGCCACAAAGTTTCCAGAGTTTAATCAGCTTGCGCCGCCATAGATCGGTGATAACGTCCAGCGTCTGGGTCTGATGCTCCCCGAAAATATACGGGCCGATTTCCTTAGCACGAGTGCGAATGCGTTCCTGCAACCATTCGGGCACCCAGGTGCACACGTGCGTACCCGCTTTTGTCATCCGCAACCGGATCGCTCCGTCCGGCTCCATGCGATCAATGTGAAACAGGCACACGTCGGAGATGCGCAGGCCGGTATAAACCGACACGGAAATAAAGTCCGCCACGTCCTGACCTGTCCACGTGTGGTTGTGGCGGACATAGCTGACATCTATGCGCCGGTCGCCGGTTACGCGCGTCCATGCAATGTTCTGTTTGCCGTACTTGGTTTCGCAGGCGTCATACATGCGGCGCAATTCCGCATCGCTGAACGGCAGTTTCTGTTCGTTGCGAAGGTCGGCGGTATCGCGCCCACGCGGGTTTGTGACCATGCTGGCCGAGTTGCGCGGCGTCCATTCATTCGATCGGCAATACTTGAAGAAGGCCTTGACTACGCTCATGTTTCGGGCCGCGGTGCGCTGGCCGACTGGCCACGAGGATCGGAACTCGCGCACGTCAATCGGGCTCCACTGGTCGATAGCGGCGTAGCCCCTGCCCTCCGAGAAGCTCTGTAGTTGCTTCAGGAGCCGTTTGTATTTCTTTTGAGTGGCGAAGGCCGCGTATTCCTCAAACTCGGCCGTGAAGGCCGCGATGGCACGAGCAACGCTAATGCGCTCGGGTTCGGGTTTGGCGGCAGGAAGGGAAATAGGGTCTTCAATCTTGGCCCGACCGTCCCATGAATCGGATTTCTCCCATAGGGCTACCAGCACCTTGGCTTCGTCCCAATCGGTTTTTCCGGTTTGCCTACGGCTGAACTTTCCGCCAAGCGTGCCGGAGACATGGATCAGGCAGCCGCATTTTTTCCAGCCGCGCCGCCCTTCTTCAAATTCTCCGGTGCGAGCGTCTTCGGGGTGTGCGCCTTCGCATTCGGTGCGATGGCGGCGATACAGTTTAAGCGCCATGCATTATTCGATGCACGTTGCACGCCATTGCACGCTAGAGATTAGCAGTGTCGGGAAGTGATTGAAAATAGTATGGCGGAGAGGGAGGGATTCGAACCCTCGATACAGGTGTTAGCCCGTATAACGGTTTAGCAAACTCAGCCGTCCTGGGGCCTGCTGTTCGGATTCAGTGACTTACGTCGGATGCGACTGTTTATTTTCGGGTAGCAAAGGTCATGTTCGGGCACAACTGTGCAGCAAGTGTGCACCACCGAAATACCCTCAAAGAACTACCGAACCCCCCTGGGATCTATCGCTTGTCGATACTGATGAGCGAAGCTATGTTACTTGTTCACCTATGGCGGTCTATCTGATCGTTAGGTTGGTCAGTCTCGCGAGAGCTGATAGGGCGATATAGCGGGGAATCTTGGATTGAAGTTCTCGCATATGCGTGAGATGGCAGTCTCTCGTCCGCTTGCCGCTGCCACAGGGGCATGGCCAGTGTCCCTTTATTTGTTCTTTCGACAAGTATTCAAGACAGCACCGAACGGCGGATTTGCCTTCCATTCCTACCATTTCACCGTACGCTTCAAGCAGACCGGGCGCGAAGTGGGCTCGATCTTTCCACGGAGGCGACTCCCCTCGGTCATAGAGACTCTGCCATAGGAAATAGTCCCGCACGGGCCCATCGAGATAGTGAATCACGGTTTTCTCTTCGCGAGACCGTAAGAGCCACTCTTCCGGAACAAAGAGGCAAGCCATTCCACCTCTGCTCATGTGGCGATCCGCAATCCACGGTATTCGTCCGCCCGTTTCGCGTAGGAGAGGCACTTCAGTGTCGCTGTCGCTCCATTCGATCTCAATCTGATATCTGTCGATTACCGTTCCTTCGTGGAGAGCCGGGAAGGCACCCCGGATGTAAATCTTCGCACCGGTGGAGCGAACCGTGAAATCCGGATATTTCAACCCCAGATCTTTCTGCAACTCCTTCGCTCTAGCTTCCGGAGCAATCTTGGGAGCGCGTGCTCTCATACCTCTGGAAGCCACGGCCTCGTCGGTGCGGTCACGGCAGCAGCCGCACTCCTTAGGATCGCGACTTTCTGAGCGGAAGTTTTCTCTTCCACTTTTCCGAAAACTGACTCCCAACCTGATGACTGAATAGTCGCCAATGTGGAGCCTGCGGTCGCAGAAAGCGATGCCCACTCAGCCTTTAGCAGCGAAGTGAGGTCGTTGCCCGTAGGATTTGCCGGGTCCGCCACTGCCGGGGTCTCGCTGCGGTCACGCAGCTCCGTCCAGACATGCTGCAGTTGGTCCGAGAGTGGACTGTTTTTCTTTTTGGCCAAGAGATGAATAATGAGGAGCTCAAAGGCGAACTGCCTCACGCCCAGACCATGGCGTACCTTCCAGAGCTTGAGTAGGCGGATCGCATCGAGCACGCCGTTTTCCTTCACGTGCTCGATATGCACATCGAGATTGGTCTTCAGCCGCTTCTTGTCTCCGGCATTCTGGTACATGAAAGCGTCGGCCTTCTTGTCATCGGTGAACCGGCCAGGAACCACATCAATGTGGAAGTCTTTGGCGAAACTCTGTGGATCACGGCTCTTCAGGCGCAGCGCAGAGGTCTTCCTTTCCACGTAATATGCGGTCGAGAGAGCCTTTTCTACGTTGTTGTAGATATCCTCGAGGGTCTCGCCCGCGGCGGTGTCGTCGTGGGGGAAGTAGCAAATAACGTCGAGGTCGTAATACTCCCGGATGAGGGTGCCCTTCGCCCGAGACCCTCCGTAGCGGATGGTCGGAGATGATGCTGCGAAATGCTTGCGGAGCAACGCCTCCACATCCTTGCGATGGCACTGCAGTTCCTTCAACTCGTCGCTATCGTCCGGCAAGTCTTGAGACTTCAGGACTGATTGCAGATATTCGTTCGTGTTCATAATTGGGTGATCCTTAGTTGTAATGTGAAACCAGCCTTTGTCTTGTCGTAGTCGTATACGACGAGACTGGGATGGACCTTGGGAAGCAGTTCTCGCCCACAAAGAATTGCTACTGGTGCGGGAACCGCAGGGAACAGGTGAACGGCGTCGATGAGCCCGTGATCCCGAACGATCGTGCCGAGGACTTGTTGATACGCGATTCTGAAACTGTTCAGGTCGGCCTCGGAACGGAGGAGGGTTGGCTCCGGCGTCAGACCCTTCGGTCTGAGTTCGTACACGGAGAAGCTTGTGTCAATGTCCGTCGGCAGGTCCGTTGCGATGATCGTCCCGCTGAGTGAGAGCAGCAGGGCGACGTTCTCCCGCTTGGCTCCTGTTCGGATCTTCTTAAATTCGTACTCGACTGTCTTTCCCTCTTTCTTCCACGTCCAATTCTCTTTATCGCGATGACGCTGAAACAACGCCACCGGAACTTTGTTGCTCAATCGGCTACCCAGGAAGATCAGGAGAGGGATCGGCGCGAGAGCGAAGACTGATAGGTGCCCGGATTGACTGGCCTCGCTGCCCGGCTCATATATCCTCCCAATTGTTTGTGCGATGGTTTCCTCTGTGGACGAACCGAAGCGGGAGAAGAGCAAGGGGGCCATTCCGGTCATTGCACAGTTAAGGCTTTTTCTCGAAAGACACCGAGCGCGTTCAGGCAATCCGCGTCAGGGGTACATCCTGCAGAGCCCGCAAGGGAAACCCCTGAACTTGGACGCCCTGGCGACGGACGTGATCCGGCCCGCATTCGAAGCCGCAAAGCTACCGTGGTATGGGTGGCATGCTTTTCTACGCGGGTTGGCCACGAACCTCAACCGACTGGGAGTCCCCGACAAGGTCATCCAGCAAATCCT